>ERZ1739052.18-NODE-18-length-28083-cov-10.920829_pt1 | contig 28083 bp, 30 predicted proteins | sample MGYA00581761_ERZ1739052 | MGnify/ENA primary metagenome ERZ1739052 (study PRJEB42929, sample SAMN08275524) | rhizosphere metagenome | isolation source: Rhizospheric soil replicate 1 | host: Colobanthus quitensis and Deschampsia antarctica | place: Antarctica...
GGGTGAGCTGTGGAGGTCTGCGGCGTGTCCGTGTCGCTCCCCGGCTGACTCCACGGTGTCCCGCGGCGGCGCGGCTCGGCCGGCTTCCGGCCGTCCATGCCGCTCGAGGGGCCGCGCCTGCCGACGAGAACTGCGAAGACCGCCGCGGCGCAGATCGCGGCCACGATCCAGGGCAGCGCGCGCTTCATCGCGCACCGCCCATCATCGCCGCGCCGCTGCGCCCCGTGGCGCCGTGCCGCAGCGCGTCGATCTCCGCTTCCGAGACGAGAAGCTGGCGCACGAAATCGAAGTAATGGACGTTGAGCATCCGGTACGTCTGGAGCGCGCCGATCACCGCGTCGAATGTTGTTTTCCCCGTCTGATAGGACGCCAGCGCCGACTCGAATCCGAGCTTCGCCTCCGGGACGAGCTGTTCGACGTGAAGGTTGATCTGCTCGACCGCTTCGTCGCGCGACGCGAGCGCTTCCCCGAACGCGGCGGCGAGCTGCTGCCGGAGTCCGTCAATCTGCGCGCGCGCCGCGTCGCGCCGGGCGATCGCTTCCGCGATCCGCGGCTCGATCGTGGCCCTGCGGACCGGCAGCTCGATCCGCGCAACGACGCTGAACATGTCCTTGTGCTCCGGCCGGAAGCCGTACGACGCCTCCACATTCATGTCCGGCTTCGTCGCCAGCTTCGCCAGGCGGATGTCCTGTTCGGCGCGGGCGACGTCTGTTTCAAGAGCGGCGATGGCGGGTGTTGTCGCGCCGAGCGTGACCGCATCCGGATCCGGGTGCTCCTCCATCGAATGATGAAGCGCAAACGGAGGGATCGACTCGGCGGGCGCGAGATTGAGCAGCGCGCGCAAGCGGGCCAGCGCCGTATCGCGCACGCCGCGCTGCATGAGCACCTGATGGCGCACGTTGCTCGCTTCCAGCGTGGCGCGGATGATGTCGATCTGGGCTGCCGCGCCGGCTTCATAACGAATGCGCGCGGCCTCTGCGGTCATCGAGGCGAGCTTCGCGATCTCGTCATTCGCCGCGATCTGATTCTCTGCTGCCGCTGCTTCGTCATAGGCCACGAGCACATCGCGCGCGATCTCCGCACGCCGCGATTCCGCCTCTCGTTCCAGCCGTTCGACGTCGAGCGAAGCGCCGCGCTGCAACGCCTCGCGCCTCTCGCGGCGCACGAACGTCTGCGACGCGCCGACCATGTACATCGTCATCATCGGATCGCGCGAAAGATCGATCTGCTGGTTCTGTACGCCCGCCATCAACATCGGATTGGGTGTTGCTCCCGCGGCACGCTGTCGTGCGCGCGCGGCGGCGAGGTTTGCGTCGATCTCGCGCAGCGGCGGCGAAGCCGCAAGCGCGGCCTCGACGACGGAGCGCGGATCGTTCCAATCGATCGCCGCCGATGCGGTCGTGGCGATCAGAAATGCGCCCGCAACGCAGGCGAGATGCTTTGCAAACATGGAGTCCTCACTGGCTCGGAGTTCGGCGAAAGAACGAGCGCGTGAGGATCAAATGAGGAGCGTCGAGAGGACCGCGAGCCGGTGACGCACGCGAACAGGCGGCGACGTATCGGCGAATGCCTGTGCGAGCAGCGGCGGCGGCGAAGGCGGCGGTGCAACGGTGATGATCGCCGGTGCGGCGAGAAGAGCGCCGGCCGAACCTGGTGCAGTGGCGAGTGACGGCGATTCGTAGCAGGCGATCTTGGTGCAACAATCATTGCGCTCCGTCGACCATGCAGCCGTTGCCTCGGACGCCTGCGAACAGCACGGCATGCGTGCGCAGAAACCGATGATCGCCGACGCCGGCGCGAGGCCGGCGATGACCAGTACGATCACAAGTGCAAGCGATTTGCGGTTCATCGTCGATGTGAAGCAAGCAGCATCCGTTCCATGAGACGGCTGTGACCCCGGAAAGATTCCTCGCTACGCCACCAGGATATCCGGATCCTCGAAAGGAGTCTCCCGCACGGCAAGCCGCCCATCCGCCAACGAAAAGTCATGCCGCTGCCGCTGGAACGGTAGAAGAAGAATCTTTCCGATCGTCACGTCGGACGTTGCGGAGTAGGCCGGCACGCCGATCGTGATCTCCGCCTGCGGCACGTGGAGCACAATCGTCCCGTGCAGGTAGTCCCACCACGAGAGCAAACTCGACCAGTTCGTGTTCGTCTCCTCGATCCGGTCGGAGTGGTGAATGCCGTGCATGCGCGGCGTGACGATCAACCTGACCAGCAGCCGCTCGACGCGCAGCGGCAATCGTAGGTTGGCGTGGTGGAACAGGATCGAAGCGAAGAGGACCGTCTGCCACAGCCACAAGAGGTGCGTATCGACGCCGATGAGGATCATCTGCGCCGCGCGGACCGGGATCGACAGCGCCAGCTCGCCGAAATGAAACCGCAGCGCCGTGGTCGTATCGAGATCGCGATCGATGTGGTGAACGAGATGGAAGCGCCAGAAGAACGCGACGCGGTGATTCGCCCAATGCCACCACCACAGCGTGTAATCGAGCAGGACGATGGCGATGAGCGTTTCCAGCCAGCGAGGCCACCGCACGAGTTGCAGCAGGCCGATGCGATCGCGCACGATCCAGGCCGCAACCGGCTGCAGGAGCGGCGCCTGCGCGAGGGACATCAGCGCGAGCGATACGCCGCCTGCCGATACGTTGCGGACGATGCGACGGAACTTCGACTCGACGGTGCGCCGAAGCGGCGCGACGCGTTCACCGAGAAGCATCAATCCGCCGGCGATCGCGATGACCGCCGCGGTGATGGCGAACGACGGAACGGAGCGCAACTGCGCCCCGAGTCCCACTCACGCTGAACACATGAAGCGAGCTTACACCGGACGTCCATGACCAGAGGCCGTGGGCTTCACAAATGCGAGAACAGCCCCTTCGTGTACTGCTCGGGGTTGGCCGTGAACGCGCGCTTGTGATCTTCGTTGGCGAAGTAGTAGAGCTTGTTTTTGTATTCGACGGTGGGGATTGATGCGCGGATGGAGATCTTGCTGCCGTCGATCGGGTCCATGGCGATGGCGGGAGTGAACGGCAGTGATGCGCGCAACGCTTCGTCGGCCGCGGTCGGCGGCGGGGGAGCATCGGCTTGCGCAAGGCCGGTGACCGTTTTGACCGGCGGCGCTTCGTCGGTGAGCATCGGGGGCGGATCGATGGTGACGGGGCGTAGGTCGGAGGAGTCGATCGTACGCATTTCGGACTTCGGCTTCTGCGCCGCGGGCGACGCCGGTTTTCCGCCGCAGCCGGCGGCCAGCGCCGCGGCCAACATCGCCATCACGATCCTTCGGTCCATCGTCGTTTCGTTTTGCAAGGGTGTGGCCACTACATTTCCGCCAGCAGAGCCGCGCGGCATCGCGTCAGCGCCTGCCAGACCAGGCCTTCGGCCGCCGCGGCGTCGACGACGGCCACGAGGTAGTAGCCGTCGCCGAGCTCGGAACAGAAAATCGTGCTGGCCGCGAAATCGATTTTGAACCGTGCCGACGCGCCGCTCTCCGTGGCCTCGGCGATTCGGCGGAGGTGCGAGAGGAAGATGCCGACGTAGGCGCCGATGACGCGCAATTCGTGATCGTCCGTATCGAACGGCCGCGCCGACGCCACCTCCACGCTCTCTCCCTCGGAATCGAGAAACGCGGCTCCGATCGCGCCGCGCGTCGACTGGAGAAGATCGGCAAGGATGTCGCGGAAACTCACCTACGCGGCGCCCCGCACCTGCTCGTCGATGTTGATGTCGCCGCGCTTGACCGCGTTCGCGAACGCGTCGACGACATGCGGATCGAAGCGCGTCCCGGCGAAGCTCTTGATTTTCTCGACGACGTAGTTGATCTCCATCGCCTTTTGATACGGCCGGTTCGTGGTCATTGCGTCGAACGTGTCGGCGATGGCAACGATGCGCGCCTGCATCGGAATCTCTTCCGCGGTCAGACCGTCCGGATAGCCGCCGCCGCTCCACTTTTCATGGTGGTACTTCATGCCCGGGATGATGTCGATGAGCTGCGCAACGCCGCTCATGATGGCCGCGCCTTTTGCGGGATGCCCCTTCATCACTTCGAATTCGTCATCGCTCAGCGCGCCCGGCTTGCGGAGGATGCGATCGTCGATACCGATCTTGCCGACGTCGTGCAGCAGAGCGCTGATGCGGAGGTTGCGCATCTCCTGTTCGCTCAGCTCGAGGTTCTTGCCGATGGCGATCGAGTAGCGGGCCACGCGCTCGGAGTGTCCGCGCGTGTACGGATCCTTGGCGTCGATGGCCGCCGCGAGCATGCGCACGGAGTTGATGAAGAGGAGATGGTTTTCGCGCGCGGCCTTGCGGAGATCTTCGACGGCGCTCTCGATCGCGCCGGACATGGCGTTGAAGTTTTCGGCCAGCTCGCCGATCTCGTTGTGCGTCTTCAGCTCGACGCGCTGGTGATAGTTGCCGTTGGCGATCTCGCGCGTCCGCTCCGCCAGCGCGCGCACGGGCCGCGCGATGCCGGACGCGAATACGATTGCCGCAAGGATGGCCAGGGCCAGCGCGATGGAGATCCATGTGATCGTGGCCCGCACCATCTTCGAAACCGAGGCGTAGGCGAGCTTCTCCGGCTTCTGCACCACCACGCCCCAGTCGCGGCCGGCGACCGGCGCCACGGTGCCCAGCATCGTCGTCCGCTCGCCGCCGCGGGTGTCGTCGTACGGAATGGTGAGATGGACGGGGGCCTTCTTGAACTCCTGGACGATCTTCAGATTCGAAAAGTCGGGATGCTGCACCTGAACCGCCGGCTCGCTATGAAGGAGAACTTTGCCGTCGCCGTCGACGACGAACGCGGTCACATCGCCCTTTCCCTCTTCTCGAATGCGCTCGCTGATGCGGCGCAGACTGACGATGGCTTCGACGACACCGATGTTCGCGCCATCGTCTACGACCGGCACGGCGATGACGACCGCGGGCTGGTTGGCGGCCGCGACGTACTGGAATGTGCCGGTGTAAACCTGACCTTTGAGCGCCGCTTGCAGCGCGAGATCGAGCTCCTGCGCTATCGCCGCATCGAGTTGCGCCGGCTTGGCCTCGGCGCCCTTTCCTTCGCGATTGAGAATGCGCATTCCGAGGAGATCGCCGTCGGGGGTGATGTAGTCGGCGATCATCCCGCTCTGCGCTGCGTAGACGAATGGATCGCTGCCCGCGGGCAATGCGCGTTTCAATGCGCGCACGTTCCCGGCGATCTTCATCAACTGCTGCGTGTTGTTCGTCAGCAGATTCTGGATGTCGATCGAGATGCCTGCCGCCGAGCGCGACAGGTACTTCCGCTCCAGCGTCTCCAGCGAGTCGCGATTGATGCGGATGAGGAAGTAGTGCGAGACGACCAGCGGCACCAGCCCCACGACCACCATGGCGCCGAGGAGCGTCCACAGCAGCCGCGCGCGGCGGTGGGGCGCTTCTTGTGTGCCGTCAGACATCGGCGGCGATTATAGCGAGGCGATCTGCGAGAATCGCCAGGATGAGCGCGGAGAAGAAGATCGTGATCATCGCCGGTCCGAACGGCGCGGGAAAGCGACGTTCGCCCCTGTGCTGTTATCGCAAGGAGGTTCCGTTGAGTGACACATTGCCAGACTCGCCTGATGCAGATATGCAATCGGCTCCGAAAGGACTCCGCCGTGCCGCGCAACGCGCACGGGAAGTGGCTCGTGCGACGCGGACCGGCTTGGTAATCGTTCGCGACGGCGTCCTCGTTCGAGTCCCCTACGACCAGATCGAAGACATCGAGCTTCCGGAAGACGACAAGTAATTGCTCGGCCTCTACATCCACCTCCCGTTCTGCCGCGTTCACTGCACGTATTGTCCGTTCGCGGTGTCGACGGACATTCGTCTGCAGGATCAGTACACCGATACGCTGCTGGCGGAGATCGATGCCCGTTCGAGCCGCGAGCCTGTAGACAGCGTCTTCTTCGGCGGCGGGACGCCGTCGCGGACCTCTCGTGAGAACCTCAACCGCATCGTCTCGCGTCTGATCGACCGCTTCGCGTTCAGTGAGCAGGTCGAATGTTCCATCGAGGCCAATCCCGAGGATGTGACCGAGGAGGCGCTCACATTCTGGCGTTCCCTCGGAGTCGATCGCATCAGCATCGGCGTGCAGTCCTTTCATGATGACGAGCTGCGCCCGCTCGGCCGTGTGCATGGACGCGCGCAGGCGCTCGAAGCCGTTCGCATTGCCACAACATCCGGCATTCGCACGAGTCTCGATCTCATCCTCGGGCTTCCGCGGCAAACCGCCGAAAGTTTCGAAGAGACGCTGGAAACCGCCATCAGCACGGGTGTCGGTCACGTCTCGCTTTACATGCTCGATCTCGAAGAAGGGACGGCGTTGGCGCGGCAGGTCGAAGATGAGCGCGTGACGCTTCCTGACGACGATCTAGTCGCCAATCTCTACACGATGGCGATCGATCGATTCGCGGAGGCCGGCTTGGCGCAGTACGAGATCAGCAACTTCGCGCGTCCGGGCCAGGAGTGCCGCCACAATCTTCGCTACTGGCGGCGCGAGGAGTACCTCGGCTTCGGCATCGGAGCGCATTCGTTCATCGGCGATCGCCGTTTCGCGAATACGCGCGACATCCATCGCTACATCGCCGGAGAGCGGGAGCCGGAGTTCGCGGAAGTTCTCGGCGAGGGCGAAGTGCGGCGCGAGACCATCTTCCTCCGGCTGCGGCAGGCCGAGGGCATAGACTATGCGGACGTTGAACGACTTTGCGGCGAGGAGGGAATCGCATGGATGGATCGAGGCTTGAGCGACGGGTGGCTGCGGCGGGTGGGAAATCGCGTCGCCTTCACCCCTTCCGGGTTCCTTTTGAGCAACGAGTACATGTCGCAGCTTTTCTGATCGCGTTCGCCGCGTTGCCACTCGCCGCGCAGGACATTAAGTTCGATCCGACCCTCGTCAACCAGGCGAACTTCAGTCAGTTCGCGCGCATCGTTGGTCAGGCGATTTTCGCGACGCCCGTGCAGCCCGCGCGCGCCAGCGGGTTCCTCGGATTCGACGCCGGCGTCGCCGCGACGGTCGTGAAGATCGACGAAGGCGCCGCGTACTGGCGCGCCGCCGTCCCGCAGAACAACACATTCACGTCGCACGGCTACATTGGCGTCCCTCGTCTCGTCGCGTCGAAAGGATTCGGCTTCGGTACGATCTCGGGAACGTACGCGAAGATTTCGAACAGCGGCATCAAGACCTGGGGCGGCGCATTCGACACGCCGCTGCTTCGCGGCGGCTTGCTGAAGCCGGAGCTGGCGCTGCGGCTCTCGTACTCGACGCTTACCGGCATCGACGTCTTTCACGAAAAAACCTACGGCGCGGAAGTGTTCCTCAGCAAAGGCTTCGGCCCGATCACGCCGTATGCCGCGGTCGGACGGATGCGCATCGACGCGCGCGGCGACGTCGTTTTCAGTGGACACACGCCGACGAAAATCACGCTGACCGACAAGAGCAGCCTGAATCGCTACACCGCCGGCGTGCGTCTGTCGCTGCTGGTGCCGAAGCTCGTCGTCGAAGTGACGCAGGCCGAGGTCAGAAGCTACGCGGCGAAGGTATCGATCGGGTTTTGACTACCGGAACTTCTTGTTCAGCCGGTCTCGCGACATCGCGTCGACGCGCGTGAGCGTCGGCGCGAGCACTTCGCGCTGCTTTTCGACGAGCGATGCGATGCCCGACTTGGCCAGTGCCAGCATCGCCGTCATTTCGTCTTCGCTGAATGTTGCGCCCTCCGCGGTGCCCTGCAGCTCGACGAAGCGGCCTTTGTCGGTGGCGACGATGTTCATGTCCACGCCGGCTTTTGAGTCTTCCTCGTAGTTCAGGTCGAGCGCGGGAGTGCCGTTGATGATGCCGACGGAGATGGCGGCGACGAACGAGCTGATCGGCCATGTCACGATTTTGCCGTCGAGATAGAGGCGGCCGAGGGCGAGCGCGAGGGCCACAAAGGAGCCGGTGATGGAGGCGGTGCGCGTGCCCCCGTCGGCCTGGATCACGTCGCAGTCGAGCCAGATCGTTCGCTCGCCGAGGAACTCGGTGTTGACGGCGGCGCGAAGGGAGCGGCCGATCAGCCGCTGAATCTCCATCGTCCGTCCGCCCTGCTTTCCGCGCGCGGCCTCGCGGTCGGTGCGCTCCGTCGTCGCGCGCGGCAGCATCCCGTACTCGGCGGTGACCCAGCCCTTGCCGGTTCGGTAGAGAAACGGCGGAACTTTTTCCTGAACGGAGGCGGTACAGATCACGCGCGTGTCGCCGACCTCGATTAGCGCCGAGCCCTCCGCATGTTTGCTGAAGTGAGGCGTGATGAGGACACGGCGCATCTCGTCAGAGGCGCGGCCGTCGGTGCGGGGTTTGGTGGTGGCGGTCATGAGCGCGCGAGGATATCGCGAATGTTCAGAGGCTGCGGGCGCAGAGGAAAGCGAATGTTGAATGTTCAATAATGTTCAATGTTGAATAGGTTGCGGAGGTGCTGCTTGATCCACTTGAAAAAGAGTTCGACCTGCCCGCGACTCTTGTAGAGCGAGCATACCGTAGCCGGTGGAAGGTTGAAATGGTTCGTCAGAAACACCAGGCATGCAGTTACATCAATGGCCTCGCAAGTTAACCGGACAGTAGCGATGTTGAATATTGAATGGAAGCGCTGGCTGGTGATCGGCCTCGCGGTTTTCCATTCAACATTCAACATTCAACATTCAACATTGGCCGCGCAGACGGCACCGCAGTTCCAGCCCGCGCTGCCCGGCTACGACTATTCGTTCCCGCGCGATCACGGCACGCACGACGATTACAAGACCGAGTGGTGGTACTACACCGGCCACCTCGATACGGACTCCGGCAAACGCTACGGCTTCGAGCTGACGTTCTTCCGCGTCGGCGTCGTGCCGCCGGGCTCCGATCCGAAAACGCGCTGGGAGCTGCGCAATCTCTCGCTGGCACATTTCGCCATCACCGACGTCGCCGCGAACGAATTCCGCTACTACGAGAAGCTGAATCGCTCCTCGCCGTTCACCGCCGGCGCCGCCGCGGGGACGCTCGACGTCTTCAACGAAGGATGGCGCGCGATCACACTCGCCGACGGCTCGTGGCGCATCATCGGCTACGGCGGGAGAGACGCCATCGATCTGGTGATGACGTCGCGCAAAGCGCCGGCCATCCACGGCGAGAACGGCGTCAGCGTGAAAGCGGAAGGCGACGGATACGCAACGCACTACTACTCGATGACGCGCCTCGAAGTGCGCGGCCGCGTGAACGGCGCGAACTGCCACGGCGCCGCGTGGATGGATCACGAGTTCGGCAGCTCCGGCCTGCGCGAGAGTCAGCAGGGATGGGATTGGTTCTCCGTCCAGCTCGACAACGACGCGGAGCTGATGCTCTACCAGATCCGCCGCAAAGACGGCACGCCCGACCCGGCCTCGTCCGGCTCGCTGATCAGCAGCGAGGGAAACGTCATCCACCTCCGCCGCGAGCAGATTTCGATCACGCCGGCCGGCTCATGGCATTCGAAGAAATCGAACGCGACGTATCCGATGGGCTGGCGCATCGCCGTCCCCTCATTCGGCATCGCGCTGACGTTGCAGCCGGTCATGAAAGATCAGGAGCTTGTCACGAACAGCTCGACGCACGTCACCTACTGGGAAGGCGCCGTCGACGCCGCCGGCTCCTTCGGCAACGTCGCCGTCAACGGCCGCGGATATGTTGAGATGACGGGATACGAAAGGGCGTTCCGTTCACAATGATGAAGGAACATAGCGACAGAATCACGCGTTTGACAGATACCACCTCGATTCACTACATTTCGCACCAATCACCCCTCTTGCTTCGGCGGAGGGCGCGGGGCCGCTGAAAGGCGGCCTCAGCTTTTTGTGCGCAAAACGTACGTTTATATCGACGGCTTCAACTTCTATTACGGCTGCATTCGGAGCTCGCCGTATCGCAGATCACGATCGCTGCGCAGACCGACGCGACGGTCGGCATTGATGACGCGTTCGCGCTGGATAAGCGTTGATCCGTAGATTACGCAGATGGACGCAGATTCGAGTCACGCAACCGGCGAATCTCCGCTACCAACTGGTCCCTCGCGCTCTTTCCCTTCTGCACGCACGCGGCGACTTTCGATTGCAGTTCGAGGCGGTCATCGGCGGAGATTTCTTTTGACGTCAGGACCAGGATCGGGATTTGCGCCGTCGATGGGTCATCTTTGAGGAGGCCGGCCACTTCGAAGCCGCTCATGCCGGGCATCATGAGGTCGAGGATGATCACGTCGGGCGCGTTTGCTTTGGCGGCGGCGAAGCCGGTTTCGCCGTTGAAGGCGCTTTCGATCGTGTAGCCGAGGCGGGTCAGCTCGTCGTCGAGGAGCTCGTGGAGGGAGGTGTCGTCGTCGATGAGAAGCAGGCGGGTCTTCGATTGGTCCGACGTCGTCAGTTGGCGGACGCGACTCAGCAGGCGATCGCGGTCGACCGGTTTGACGAAGTAATCGTCGGCGCCGAGAGCCACGCCGAGGTCGCGCTCGTCGACGCGGGAGATGATCACCACCGGAATGTCGCGCGTGGCGGCGTCGCTCTTGAGCGTCTTGAGGACTTCCCATCCGTCGACGCCGGGGAGGACGAGATCGAGCGTGACCGCGATCGGACGGGCTTCGCGCGCGAGGCGGATCGCTTCGTCGCCGTGGCGCGCGCGGACGGAGAGATAGCCGGCGGAATTGAGCGCGGTGGCGATCAGGTCGTAGGCGTGGGCGTCGTCCTCGACGACGAGCACGCGTTCGGCGTGCGGCTCGGACGGCACGAGGTCCGGGACGCGGCTCACCACCGCCGCGCGCGAATGGATCGGCAGCGTGAAGGAGAACGTGCTGCCGTTGCCGGGCGCACTTTCGACGCGAATCCATCCGCCCTGGAGCTGAATGAACTTTCTGACCAGCGCGAGGCCGAGGCCGGTGCCGCCGAATTCGCGGCGCGCACTGCCGTCGATCTGGCGGAACTCTTCGAAGATCACGTCGTGATTCTTCGGATCGATGCCGATGCCCTCGTCGCGGACGGAGATGGTGATCGTCTCGTCGACGTGCATCGCCCGGATCGTGATCGGCGACTCCGCGGGCGAAAACTTCATCGCGTTCGAGAGCAGGTTGTAGAGGATCTGTTTGAACTTGGCGAGGTCGGTCTCGATCGGCGGCAGCGCGGGATCGGCTTCGATGACGAACGTCGGCATCTTGCTCTTTGCCATGCCGCGCATGACCGTGCAGACGCTCTCGATGACCGGCCGCACGTCGAACGTTTCCGCGAAGACCTCCATCTTGCCGGCCTCGATCTTCGAGAGGTCGAGGATGTCGTTGATGATGCCGAGGAGGTGCTGGCCGGAGGTGAGGATGTGGCGGAGGAAGCTGACATGCTTCGGGTCGATCGTGCCGTGCAGGCGTTCGATCAGGATTTCGGAGAAGCCGATGATCGCGTTCATCGGCGTGCGCAGCTCGTGGCTCATGTTCGCCAGGAACTGGCTCTTCAGGCGGTCCGCCTCCTGAATGCGGCGGCCGGCGTCTTCGAGCTCATTGCCGCGCCGCTGCAGCTCCGCGGTCAGGCGGGTGAGTTCGGCCAGCTCGCGGGCCTGCTCGCTTTCCAGTTCGCGGATGACGAGCCGCTTCTGCTGCAGATTGGCGATCCCCGCGAGAAAGAAGAATGACGCGCCGAACAGGAAGAGCATCCGCGCCGAGGCGAGGAGCAGGACGTCGTTGACGAACCATGCCTGTCGCATCGCGAATAGCACGCCGATGTAGGCGGCCGCGTTGATGACGCTCACGACATACGACGCGCGCTTGCCGACCACGAAGGCCGCCGCAGCGGCGGTGCCGAGGTACCAGACGAACCACGGACTGGCGCTGCCGCCGGTTGCGTAGATGCCGAGGGTGACCAGGAAGATGTCGATGCCGATCCAGATCGGGTTCAGGATGGAGCGATCGATCCCGCGCCGGAGCAGCACGTACATCGCCGTTGCCGACGTCATGGAGATGAGGCCGATGGCGACGGCTACCGGGATGTTGAGAACGAACACCCGGAGCGCGTGGACGGCCAGCGCGGTGAGGAACGCGGCGGTGTAGACGAGCAGATGGCTCTTCTGCACCGCGAGATCGAAGCGCAGCACGCTCTCGCGATCGGATGGCATAGGGATGGAGAGAAGTATACGCCCGAACCTGGTAGTCGTTGATCTTCTCAGCGGTCCCGAGCCTCACCAGCACAGACACTCCTGCCTGTGCTTTGGCAAGATGCCGCACCTGATGTCGATAACTCGTGCGATCGCTACCGGTCCTGCGTGAAGATCGCCGTCTTCGGTACCGCCTGACCGGTCGTGATGCCGTCGAGGGTCACGCCGAGGAAGGCGATGCACATCTCGTCGGTGGTCTGCTCGCCCCACGAAACGGGTTTCGGCGGATTGTTCGGATTGCGCCAGTTGCCTTCCGAGTTGTCATAGATCGCTTCGAGCGACAACTTCGTGTGGTACGGAATCTCTACCGGTTGACTGAAGCGATACTGGCCCTGCCAATTGAAATCCCAATCGTCGACATTGATCAGGCACTTCGTCTCGCCATTGATCAACGTCGCCGTGACGTTCATCTTGCGTCCGAGGAGGTGCATGTGCGGCGCGATGAGGTAGAGGTGCGCGGGCCAGCCGACCGTATACGTCGCGGGCACCTTGTAGTTCGCGTCGTTCGGCGGAATTGTGAACGTCTGGTTGATGAGCGGCAGGATGTAGATGAGCTGCTTCGGCTTTTTCTTCGCGTAGTAGATGCCGATCTGGGTCTGGTCCGGGATGGTCTTGATGCCGTGCGGATGGTAGTGAACCTGAAGGACGACGCGCGACTGCGCCGGCAGCGAGAGCGCCACATCCTCCGGAAGTACGACCGGACGCGCGCCCGGAGCCCAGCCGCCCAAGGTCGTCGCGCCGAGGCTGGAGGCCGAGATCGTGAAGCCCGGCCCGCCGAAAGAGGTGTAGCCCGGACCGGCATCTGCCTCATCCAGCTTCTGCGAATCGCCGGTCGTATCGATGTAGGCGATGACGTGGTGCACCGTCGTAGGGTCGCCCGGTTTGATGTCAATCGCCGACACATACATGTCGGCGGGAAGGTTCGTCGGAATGGGGAAGCAGCGGTACATGTCGCCGGTGACCGGCGGCGTGTACGGCTCCGGGTACGAGAGCACGAGGTCCGGCTGCCCGAGGGCCCAGCCGCCGTCGAAATTCTTCGGCGCCGGAAGATCGGAGATGCTCCCCTGCGGCGCGCCGTTGTCGACCCATTTGGCGATCGTGACGATCTCGTCCGGATCGAGCACGCGCGCGTCGGCGAAATCGCCGCACGCCGGCGTCGCTTTCCACGGCGGCATCTGACGCGTCTGCGTCATGTACTTGATGGCGTCCGCATGCGGTGCGGCGTCGCCGTACGTCATCAGCGAGAACGGCGCGATGTCGCCGGGGTGATGGCAGCTTTGACAGCGGTTCTGAAAAATGCGGACGACTTCCTTGGTGAAGGTCGGCCCGTCAGTCACCTGCGGCGCGGGCGGATGCAGCACGGCGCGCTGCCGCGCGGCGACAAACGCGAAGACGAAGGCGGACGCAAGAACGATACGGCGCATGTCGGAAGACGCAACAGCATACGCCGCGAACGATTCCCGCCCGTTATCTGCGCGTTTTGATGACCCCGCCGTCAAACGCGATCTTGCCGTCGACGATTGTCAGCACGCTCTTCGTATCCGGAAGTGCGTCGATGGAAACGCGGAAGATGTCCTGCGACAATACCGCGAGGTCCGCGAGTTTGCCGGCGGCGATCGTCCCTTTCTCGTTTTCAGCAAATTCCGCGAAGGCGCTGCCGCGCGTGTACGCATCCACCGCTTCTTCGCGTGTGATTGCTTCGGCCGCATCGCCCGGCATCGTCGTGATCATCTGGAGATTCAGCCCCGGATTCATCGGACCGTCCGAGCCGATCGCGATCGGCACGCCCGCCTTCAACAACGACTTGGCCGGCATGTAGGGGCCCTTCGGAAACAGCGCCTTCGCAACGACATGCGTCGGGTTGAGGACGACGACCACGCCGAATTCTTTGGCGAGCGTGATGAGATCGGGATGAAGGCCGTCGCCATGTTCAAAGCGGACCCGCTTCTTGCGCCACTCCTCGGCCGGCCCGACCGCGCGCATGGCGTCGAAAACCGCTGCGGCGGTGCGGTCGCCGGCCACGTGCAGCAGCGTCTGCTCTTTCGAGTCAAACGCTTCCTTCATGATCGCTTTGAGCTCATCCGGAGCGAAGTTGAGCTTCCCCATCTTGTCCGTGGTGCCGGGATACGGCTGGCGAACGGCGGCGCCTTGCTCGACCGGCGTTCCGTCGAGGATCCACTTCGTACCGCTGATGATCGACAGCGGCCGTTCGCGCGACGACACCGGCAGCGTCGCGCCTTCGCTCGTGTCGCGCGCGGCGGTTTCGCTCATCGGCATCCGAATCATGCGGATGCGGATCGGCGCGGCTCCGTGCCGTTCCACTTTCTCGTAGCGCGTCAGCGGCAGCATGGACATGTTCTGGATCGACGTGATGCCGAAGCCGAGGGCCTGATCGGACCAGGTCTTGAGCTGATCGATGGAGTCGAAGTCGGAGACGCTGTCGGCCAGTCGCCGCTCCGCGTTCCAGCCGGCGTACTCGAACATCTTTCCGGTCAGATGATGGCTGGCATCGCGCTCGTAGGAGCCGCCAGCGGGATCGACCGCTGTGTCGCGGATGCGCAGGGCGTTCATCGCCTCGCTGCTCATGATCGTTCCGTGGGCGGTCCAGACGCTGAGCACGACCTTGCGATGATGGGAAACCTTGTCGAGCGCCTGCGCCGTCACGTTCGGGTCGTCGAGCAGCTTCGGCGAGACGGTGCCGTAGATCCAGAAATCGCCGGGCGTCTCGTCGGCGGCGCCGGCCAGCGCCGTGCTGATGAGCGGCCATCCCGCGTTCTCATCCGCCGACAACGTGAAGCCCTCGGGCCGCGATCCCTGATGCGTGTGCGCGTCGTTGAAGCCGGGGACGACGACGCGTCCGCCGGCATCGACGCGGTTCGTCTTGTCGTCCGCCATCGCCGTGATTTCGGCATTCGTCCCGACGGCGACGATCTTGTTGCCCTGAATCGCCACGGCCTCGGCGAACCGGTGCGCGGGATCGCCTGTGAAGACTTTGGCGTGATGGATGATCACGTCGGGCGCGCTTTGCCCGAGCACGACGACGGGAACCAATGCGACAACCGCAACGAGCAGCGCACGTTTCATGATGGGCCTCCGGATGCGCGGAAGTTTACCGCGTGCCGCTAGATGTTTTCGACGACGACGCGGCCGAATTCGCTCGTGGAGACTTTCGTGGCCCCTTCCATCTGCCGCTCGAGGTCGTACGTGACCTTCTTCTGCGCAATCGTTTTCGCGATGGCGCGTTCGATGGCGTCGGCGGCCTCCCACCACTTCAGATGGCGCAGCATCATCACGCCCGAGAGAATCAGCGAACACGGATTGATCACGTCCTTGCCGGCGTATTTCGGCGCGGTGCCGTGCGTCGCTTCGAAGATCGCAACCTCGTCGGATTCGTTCGAGCCCGGCGCCATGCCGAGGCCGCCGACCTGGGCAGCGAGGGCGTCGGAGAGATAGTCGCCGTTGAGATTCGTCGTGGCGATGACCGAGTACTCGCTCGGCCGCAGCAACACCTGCTGGAACATCGAGTCGGCGATGCGATCCTTGATGATGATCCGGCCGCCCGCGCCCTCCGTCCCAATCTCGGACTCCGGAATGGTGGCGTCGCCGAACTCGTCGCGCGCAAGCTGGTAGCCCCAATCCTTGAACCCGCCCTCGGTGAACTTCATGATGTTGCCCTTGTGCACCAGCGTGACGGAATCGCGCTTCGCGGCGATCGCGTACTCGATCGCTTTGCGCACCAGCCGCTTCGATCCGAACTCGGAAACCGGCTTGATGCCGATCGCGGAGCCTTCGCGGATCTTGCCGCCGCCGCGCCGCTCGATCGAGTTCAGAAATCCGATGATGTTGCGCGCCCCTTCGGACTCCGCAGGCCATTCGATGCCGGCGTACACGTCTTCGGTATTCTCGCGGAAAATGACCATGTCCACTTTGCCCGGCTCTTTCACCGGCGAGGGGACGCCTTCGAAGTAGCGCACCGGACGCACGCACGCGAAGAGATCGAGCACCTGCCGCAGCGTCACGTTGAGCGAGCGGATGCCGCCGCCGACCGGTGTCGAAAGCGGACCTTTGATCGAGACGCGGTAATCGCGGATCGCATCGAGCGTGTCTTGCGGCAGGTATTCGCCAGTCGCCGCAAAGGCCTTGTCGCCGGCGAGCACTTCGTACCAGTGAAACTTCTTCTTGCCGCCGTAGATCTTGTCCACGGTTCCGTCGAGGACGTACTTCGTGGCGCGCCAGATGTCGGGGCCGGTGCCGTCACCTTCGATGAAGGGGATGGTCGGATCGTCGGGGACGACGAGCTTTCCGTCGCGAAAGTCGATGCGCGTGCCTGATTGCGGCTCTGTCATAAGGCCGCGAAGTCTATCAATTCACCAGCGACCGGAGCAGCGTCAAATTCTTGCGATCCGACTCGTGCTCGACCGCCTTTGGCGTCTCCAACAACTTCGGGATGCCGCGGAAGCGCGCGTCGTTCAACAGAAAACGAAACGCGTCGAGGCCGATCTCGCCGTCGCCGATGTGCTGATCCGGTCCACGCGTGATCCGAGCGGCTTCTTCGAATCGTTGAGATGAAAGGCGCCGACGTTTTCGATACCGACATGCGTCGCGAGCGCGTCGATGGTCCGTTCGTAATCGTCGCGGTTGCGGAGCTCGTATCCCGAGGCGAAGACGTGGCACGTATCGAAACAGACGCCGACGCGCTGCTTGTCGTCGACGAGCGCGATGATCCGTCCCAGCTCTTCGAACGAGCAGCCGAGGCATGAGCCCTGGCCGGCCGCCGTATCGAGGAGCGTGACGACGTTGTGATTCGGCCGAGGAGATCGCCGTGGGAATCAGGGAAGGTGAAGCGTGACATGGAGCAGCATGGAACGCCTCACTGCAATCTGAAATTCACCGTCACCGTGTAGTACACATCGATCGGCTCGCCGCGAACGGTCGCGGGGCGGAAGTGCCACTGGCTGACTGCATCGCGGGCCGCTTCGCCGAGGCCGTAGGGGAGGTCACGAATGACTTCGACGTTGTCGATGGTCCCGTCGCGGCGAACGATTCCACGGACGACGACCGGCCCCTGAATCCCGGCGCGCCGCGCCATCATCGGATAGCGCGGTACGACGCGATCGGTCTCCTCCGGCTGTGTGCCTCCCGCCGGCACCGCCGAGTAAACGCCGCCGTTGTCCGTCGCCACACGCACCTCGGCCGGCGCCGTTTCCGTCGGCGGTTGTGACTCGGTTTCCGGCGGCGAAGCGGCGGATGTCGTCGCAGCGGTGTCGGTCGCGGTCGTATCGGTGTGCACTTCCACCTGACGCGTTCCGGCGGAGCTGACGTCGATCGCGTCGACATCCGCGTAGGCGATCTGGTTGTCGTGATCGAGCGCGTAGAAATCGTGGTCGCGTGTGTAAACCTTCACCTGCGTCTCCGCCGCAAGCTCGCCGATGATCGGATAGAAGATGCCGGGACCGGCATACAGGGGCGTGCGCGCGCTGACGATGGCGTTGAGCACGGGAAGTTTGCGGATGGTCTGGTAGCGGGCCAGGCGACGCTCGCGCTCGGACGTGCGCTCGAGCGAGTTGCGCTCCGCCCAGCCGGTCATGCCGTCGTCGTCCTGCACCCGAACCCAGGCGCCGCGATCTTCGAGCACGATCAGCTTTTCGCCGTTTGTCGCGGTTGCGACGACGGGCGCATTCGCAGTCGGCTGCGTGCGAAGCCGCAGACGCAGCGCAAGCACCGACAGATTTTCCGATGCAGGAGGAGGCGCGTCGCTGTGCTTCCCGCTGCGCAGGATCAGCAGCGCCAGCAGCGCGAAAAAAATCACGCCGAGGATGATGACGACGGTGAGGCCGCGCGTGTGCCGGGTTTGTGCGTCAGGCATTCTTCATCAACACGTACATGATCGCTTTCTGCACGTGCAGCCGGTTTTCGGCCTCGTCGTAGATCACGGATTGCGGCGAGTCGATGACCTCGCCGGCCACCTCCTCGCCGCGATGCGCGGGAAGGCAGTGCATGAAGATGGCGTCCTTCTTCGCAAGCGACATCACGCGCGCATCGACCATCCATCCTTCGAAGTCCTGCTGCCGTTTCTTCGCTTCCGCTTCCTGTCCCATCGACGCCCAGACATCCGTTTCGACGACGTCGGCATCGCGCACGGCTTCGTCGATCGACGTCGTGATAGTGACCTTCGTGCCGGCGTAGTCCGCGTCGCCTTGCGACTGCGCGATGATCATCGGATCGGGCGCGTAACTTGGCGGCGTGGCGATGGAAATGTTCATCCCCACCTTCGACGCACCGAACATCAGCGAGTGCGCCATGTTGTTGCCGTCGCCGATGTAGGCGAGCTTGCGGCCTTTGAGTTCGCCGAGGTGCTCCCAGGCGGTGAAGTAATCGGTCATGGCCTGCATCGGATGCGAGAGGTCGGTCAGTCCGTTGATGACCGGCACGCTCGCGTACTCGGCCAGCTCGGTGACCGTCTTGTGCGCGAACGTGCGGGCCATGATGCAGTCGACGTAGCGCGAGAGGACTTTCGCGCTGTCGTAGATCGGCTCGCCGCGTCCGATCTGAATGTCGCGCGAGGAGAGGAAGAGCGCGTGACCGCCCATCTGGAACATCCCCACCTCAAAGGAGACGCGCGTGCGGGTCGACGACTTCTCGAAGATCATCGCCAGCGTCTTCCCCTTCAGCGCGTCGCGGTACTTGTCGCGATGGGCCTTCATGTCGCGGGCGATTTCGAAGATCTCGCGAACCTCGTCCGCCGAGTAGTCGTGAATTTCGATGAAGTCTTTGTGCCTCATTGCGGCGTCATTGTATGGCGTAGGAGTCGCCGCGCTCGATGACGCGTCCATCCTCGACGAGCTTGATCAGATGCGCCGCGATCTGAATCTCGGCCGCGCCGTGAAGCCGCGGATCGAGATCGGGATAAATGCGCTGCCGCATCGATGCCGCGGATGTCGCGCCGTTCGCGAGCGCATCGAACACCTGTTTCTCACGTTCCAACCGATGGGCAATATATTGCTCAATCAGAGTGGGGGCATCATCGCGCGTCGGCCCGTGCGCGGGAAAAATTCGTTTCGGATTGTGTGTAAGCAGAAGGCGCAGCGAATCGATGTAGTCGCGCATTGATCCGTCCGGCGGAAAGATCGCCGTCGTCCCTTCGCCGAGGACCGTGTCGCCGGTGAAGAGGTCGCCGGCTGAGGTGAGAAAGCAGACGTGTTCGGCGGTGTGGCCGGGCGTGGCGATCACTTCGAGAGTTTCATCCTCGATCGCGATCGTGTCGCCGCCACTGACGCGTTGATCGACGAGCGTGTCGTCGAGTACTCCATGCGGCGCAATGATTCTTGCGCCGGTCATTCTCTTCAACGGCACCGCGGCCGGCGCGTGATCGCCATGGCGATGCGTGATCAGAATCATGTTCAACCTCGGCATCGCATTTCGAATCGCTTCGATGTGCGAATCGATCGCCGGGCCCGGATCGATGACCGCCGATTCGCCCAGGAGATACGTCCGCGTTCCACTCAACGTGAACGCGCCCGGATTCGGAGCGGTGATGTCGCGAATGATCACGGCAGGATGATTTTTTTCTTTCCGTCTTCGACGACAAGCACGGGCCGCGTCGTCGCGACCCCCATTCCGCGTCGGGATGCGATCAATTCCTCGGCTGTGGTGAATCCGGCGAGCGCTTCGAGGTTCTTCTGCGTCGGAAAAACGATCTGCAGTCTCTCGATCGCCTCGGCCGGCGGAATCCAGATCGCTTCGACCGCTTCGACGTTTTCCGCCGAGGCGATCGCGTTGCGGTCGACGGCAGCGAGGAAAAAGTAGGTGTCGAATCGTTTCGGGACGCCGACCGGAGTAATCCAGCGCGACGTCCAGACGAGTTTCTCGAAATCGATTGGTGATTCGTCGAGAAGGGATGCGAACGTGATCTCGCCCGCCAGCAGTTTTCCTCGTTTGGCATCGGCATCCGTGAGCGGCGCACCGAGCCAGATGCCGCTCTCTTCGAACAACTCACGCGCGGCGGCGACGCGCATCGTCGCGAGCTCTGTTCCGTCACCGAGGGCGTGATCGCTCGGTTCGACGACGCCGCCCGGAAAGACCCACGCATCCGGCACGAACGATGACTTCGAATGCCGCCGGATCATCAGCACTTCCAGCGGCGAATCGCGCAGCACGATCACGCTCGCGGCCGGAATCGGCGGCACCTCGGCCGCGTCGCCGGCGCCGCGCGGGAGCTGGCGGTCGGAGACGTTGTGGGAAGTGCTCATGTCAGCACTTGCCCTGCCAGCCGACCCATTCTTCGCCGCCGGGTCCTCGTTCCTTCTTCCAGATCGGAACGGTTTCCTTGATGCGGTCGATCATCATCCGGCACGCCGAGAAGGCCTCGGCACGATGTGGCGAGGCGGCCACGATCGCGATTGATGAATCGCCGACGATGAGTTGTCCCAGCCGATGCACGACATCGATCGCAACCTCGGCATATGCGTTCCGCACGTCATCCACGATTTTCGCAATCTCCTTCTCCGCCATCGGACGGTAGGCGTCGTAGAAAATCGACTCGACCGCTTTGCCTTCGTGATGGTTGCGCACGACGCCTTCGAACAGCACGTACGCGCCATCGGACGGACGCATCACGCGCTTCACGAGCGCGACGGCATCGATCGGATCGTCAGTGAGATACGAAATGCGTCACCTCTTCAGCGGGCGATCGTGTGCCGGACGCGGCGTCGACGATACGATCTCCACGCCTGCTTCGCCACGCCGTCCCGCGCCGCCACGCCGCGCTTTCTCCAACGTCATCAGAAATCCGAACGCGGGATCCTTGAACTGCAGATGGCGCAGCATGCTCCAGTGTTTGCGCACGTAGCGCTGCAGAAAATCAAGCACGTGCCCGAGGCTGATGATGCGGCACGGCGGGACGGGCGCGCCGGGCGGGAACGAGCCAAACGCGATCAGACGGATGGCGAAGCCGGACGGCAACGTGGCCGATCCATGCTCGAGCAAGCCCGCGACGACGGCGTCGCTGTCGATCGTCGAATCGCCGAGGCGGCTGATGACGGTCTTGAGGATTTCAGGATTGCGCGCGCCGCTGTTGATGCCCACACGTCCTTCCTTCACCTCGCCGATGACCATGTCGATCCCATCCGGCGGGACGCCGAGGCCGGGATCGACATCGCTCATGTCGAGTGCCTGCGGCGTCCGTTTGCGCGACGGCGACGGCGACGGCAGCCCGGACGGAAAACGGAAGGCGAGGACATCGATGTCCGTCAGCGTGCGGAAGCCATTGCGTCCCGCCGCGGCGATGATCGGATACTCGGCGGAGGTGAAATACCCGTTGAGCTGCAGATACGCCTGAACGAGGGAGACAGCGTGGTCCATGCCGGCATGATAGGACAGTGGATAGCAGCCACCACTTCCCGTACACTCTCGCCCATGGGCTCCTACGACTGCACGAAGTGCCCGGCGTACTGCTGCAGCTACACGCGCATCATCGTTAACAAACGCGATCTGACTCGCCTGGCGAAACACTTCGACGTCGACGTGGAGGTCGCGAAAAAGCGCTTCACGAAGGTCGTCGAAGGCGAGCAGGTTCTCCGCCATCAGAAGGACAAGATCTACGGCAGCGTCTGCATGTTTCTCGACATCAAAGAGCGCCGCTGCACCATCTACAACGCGCGGCCCGGCGTCTGTCACGAGTACCCCGACTTCAAGCGCTGCGGGTACTACGATTTCCTGAAATGGGAGCGGACGCAACAGGACGATGAGACGTTCATCCCGCTGACGTGGAAGTAGGCGCAACAAGTTATTTGTTCAATGTCCGCATGAGCCGGGTACTCGCGTGCGCCGCGCTGTTGTTCGCATTGCCCGTGCTCGCGCAGAGCGTGGTCGCGCCGATGTCGGAATCGGTCTCTGTCGGCTACGTGATGATTCCATTCACGGTCCTCGGCGATCACGGACGTCCCATCATCGACCTGCGCAACGCCGAGGTCAATCTGACGGTGGATGGCGTGCCGGTGCGGAGCGACATGTTCGAGAAGTCGCAGAACGCGCCGGTCTCGTTCACGATCCTGCTCGACGGCTCGGGCTCGATGGCGCTGGCGGGGAAGATGGATTCGGCGTTCGCCGCAATCGGGGCGCTGATCGGCCACCGCCGGCCCGGCGACGATTTCGCGCTGTACGTTTTCGCCGAGTCGCAGGCAGTCGAAGTCGCGCCGTTCACGGAGAATCCGAACAACATCACGCGCGCTCTCGGCAACGTCAAACCGTACGGCAAGACGGCGTTCTTCGACGCGCTGGCGTCGATGCCCGAGCGCAGCAAACTCGGACGCAATCCGTCGCGCGCGATCATTCTTCTCAGCGACGGCATCGACAACGCGTCGTCGCTCACGCGCGCCACGCTCGCGCAGCAACTTCAGGGCATCTCCGTTCCGATCTATTCACTCGGATTGCGTCCGCCGGAACAGCCGGTCGACAGCAGGAAACGTCCGCGCGAGGACCTGTCGGATATCGGACTGCTCAACGAAGTGGCCACACTTACGGGCGGAAAGCTCTATCTCGGAAACACGCCGCAACAGATCGCGGAAGCCGTCTCGCACATCGAAGACGACCTCCGCGCGCAGTACCTGATCGGGTTCGCTCCCACCGGAAAAGGTGCAGTAAAGTACCGCACGATCTCTCTGAAACTCGCGGGCCGCGCGCGCGCCGTCCGGGTCCGCGCGGGGTACCTCGGCACCGAACCTCCCATGGTCGCCTCCCGAAACAAACACACGGAAAGGAAGGGAAGTTAAATGAAACATTGGACGATTGCATTCCGCATCCTCACGGCCACCGCGTTGGCCGCCACCCTCGGCGCATGCGCGACGTCGAAGTCGGTCGATCAGAAGATCGCCGAAGCGCAGGCGCAGACGAGCAAGAAGGTCGAGTCGGTCGAAGGTCAGGTCGAAGATCTGCAGAACAAGCAGAAGGCCACCGACACGCATCTTCAGCAGAACGACGCTGCCATCGCGCAGCTCAGCACGGAGGCGAAGGACGCGCTCAAGCGCGCCCAGGACGCCGGCGTGCTGGCAAAGGGCAAGGTGGTTTTCCAGCAGACGTTCAAGGAAGACCGCATCAAGTTCAAGGTCGGTTCGTATGAGTTGAACAAAGACGCTCAGGCCGCGCTCGACGATTTCGCCGGAAAGGTGAAGGCGCTCAACGAGCAGTACTACATCGAGATCCAGGGCCACACGGACGACACCGGCGGCCGCAAGTTGAACGACGAGCTCGGCGAACGCCGCGCCGACGAAGTCCGCCGCTACCTCTCCCGCGGCGCGCAGCTCCCGCTGAACCGCATGTCGACGATCTCCTACGGCGACACGCTGCCGGTAGGGACAAACAAGACGCGCAAGGGCCGCGCGGAAAATCGGCGCGTGGTCATCGTAGTTTTGGAGTAGTTCCTTTTCACGCGGAGGCGCGGGGACGCGGAGAAAACCTCCGCGAGCTCCGCGGCTCCGCGTGAAACGCTCTTAGTCTGTTTCCACGCCTTCGTAGATCTCTGCGACGCGCAGATCGATTCCCACCTCGGAGAGACGGATGATCTCTTCCGGCGATTCACTCGACCACGAACCATTGGTTTCCAGATGCCGGTGCTCAACGTGATGAAAGTTCTGCTCGATCAAGAGGTAGTGGCGCAGCGTCGGAATCGAACGATAGAGGTTGAACTTCTCGCCGCGGTCGTAGTTGCGCGTCGAGTCGGATAGCACCTCGACGATCACGACCGGATTCGTCACAGTTTCCGCCGCATTGCTGATCTTCGGTCCGCAGATGATGGTCGCGTCCGGGTACGTGTAAAGGCCTGACGGTGTGCTCACGCGCATGTCGCTGCCGAACGCCTCGCATGACGAGCCGGAAAGTGCCGTGTCGAAGAGTTTCAGGACGTTACGGCTGATCCGATTGTGGCCGGCAGAGCCACCTGCCATGACGTAGATCTCGCCATTGAAGTATTCGAGTTTGACTTCTATACCTCGCTGCAACGAGAAGTACTCATCGAGAGTGTGCGAGTGCATTCGAGCCTACCCGAACGTCGCCACCACCGGCGCGTGGTCGCTCGTACCGATCTCGCGGTAACTCGGACACGACACCGCCCGCTGCGCGAGCGACTCGCTGGCCAACACATAGTCCAGCCGCCAGCCGATGTTGCGTTGGCGGAGGTTGCGCCAAGGCGCCCACCAGGTGAAGTAGTCGTCGGCCTCGGGGTAGAGCTTGCGGCCGACGTCGACGAGGCCTTCGGCGATCATCGCCTCGAGGAGGTCGCGTTCCTCGGGGCGCTGGCCGATGATGTTCGGCTTGCGCTCTTTGGGATGCACGTCCATATCCGTGCGTGCGACGTTGTAGTCGCCGCAGATGACGAGGTTCAATCCCTGCTCGCGATGCGTACGCGCGTAAGCGATCAGCGAATTCATGAACGCGATCTTGGCCGCGTAGTCCTTGCCGCCGTTCGGGACGTAGACCGAGGCGAAGACCGTGTCGCCGGCGCGCGCTTCGACGATGCGCGTCTCGTGATCGAACTCCGGATGCGTGAATTTCGGCTCCTCGGGAAACGTCTCGCGGCGCATGTGCAGCGCGACGCCGGAGTACGCGGGGGCGCCGTGCCAGTAGCACCAGTAGCCGCCGAGGTTGCAGATCGAGTCGGGGATTTGGGCGATGGAGGCCTTGATCTCCTGCAGGCAGATCACGTCGGGCTGCGCGGTCGCTACCCACTCCTGAAACTGCGTTTCACGGGCGCGGATCCCGTTCACATTCCATGTCGCGATTTTCATGCGGCGGAGATTCTACGCAGTTGTGCCTCAATCCGGATCGCCCGTATCGAAGAGCACTTTCCATGTGCCGTCCGGCTGTTTTTCCCAGACGCTCATGTACGTTCCTCCGCGCACCGTGCCGTTGACGACAGCGCGATAGCGGCCCCACGTGTAGCCGAGCTTTCCGCCGCGCGAGATTTCGGCGCGCGTTGGTTCCCACGACAGCGTGAAGCCGCTCGCGAACGCCGCGAGCATGTTGTCGCCGATTTCCTGCGGCCCGTTGAGCATGCGGCCTCCGTTGGTGGGCTTCACCGCGTTCGGAGCCATGAATTCCTGCCAGGCGAGATGGCCGCGCGCCATCGATTGCTTCGCGAATTCGCGATCGCGCTGCAGGAGCACATCGGCATTCGGCGCGCTCTGCGTCGTTGTTGCGCAAGCGGCGAGGAAGAGGAGGACGGTTGCCGTGAGTCGTTTCATTGCCAGCGGAAGACTTTCAATCCGATCATGAATGTGACGAGACCCCACGCGGCCAGCAGCGCCAGTTTTCCGGCGATCTGCGTCAGGCCGGCGGCATCGTTGATGACTGCACGCAGCGCGTCGTTGAGCAACGTCAATGGAAGCAGGCGGATGAACGGCTTCACCGAATCGGGAAAGCGTTCGTAGGAAAAGAAGACGCCGGAGCAGAGCCACATCGGCATCATGATGAAGTTCATCAGGCCGCTCACCGCCTCGATCGTCCGCGCGCGCGACGCCGTCAGCAGGCCGATGCCGGAGAAGCTGAAGCCGCCGATGATGCAGAGAATCGCGAGCAGAAGGATCGATCCATTCACGCGCACGCCGAAGACGAGCCAGCCGAAAACGACCAGCACCGTCACCTCGATCAGTAGCCAGATCAGCCGCGACAGAAACTGCGCGAGCAGGAAATCAGTTTTGCGCATTGGCGTCGCGACGAGGCGCTTGAGCAGTTTCTTCATGCGCGCGTTGGCGATGGTGAAGCCCATGCTCCACATGCCGGTGCCCATGAGGTTCATGCCGAGGAGGCCGGGGATGAGGAAGTCGATGTAGCGCGCGCCCTGCTCATGAACGCGCTCCTCGCGCGTGGCGACGATGTCGCGCCGGCCCGCGGCAGTCTGCAGAGCGTCGTCCGCGTCGCGTCGCGCGCTTTGCGCATCGGGACGCGTTGCGTCGAAACGGAAGACGACGGTGTCCGCGCCTTCGACGAGCAGCGAAACCTTGCCGCGGCGCAGGGCATCGCGCGCTTCCTGCTCGCTCATGATGCTCGGCAGGAGGACCGGCGACTTTTGCAGCGCGACGAGTCGTTGTTGCGCATTCCGTCCCGCTACGATCGCAACGGGCACGCGGTCGGGCGGCTTTTCGCGGAATGCAAATCCGAGGGCGAGCGCGAGGATCAGCGGAAATCCGAAGACCCAGAACAGAGCTTCGCTTTCGCGTACGAACTCCTTCGTTCGTGTGACGGCCAGCTCGACGATCGGCGGCCGGATGCGCGTTTTCTCACGCATCGCGAAGCTCCCTTCCGGTCAGCGACACGAAGAGATCCTCAAGCGACGCTTCGTGAGTCGAGAGCGATACGAGCTTCGCGCCTTCCTTCTCCACGGCTGCGATCAACTGCGGCACGGCCTCGGCGAGCGAATGCACGCGCAGCAGCCAGCCGCCCTTGTGCGCGCTCGCTCCGGCGCACGCATCGATCGCAGTGACGACTGTCTGCGAGAGCGGCGGCTCGCTGGTGAACTCGATCACGTTGCGCGCTTCCAACTTCGCGATCAGATCCGCGGGCGTGCCGAGGGCGATAAGGTGGCCGTGATCGACGATGGCCACGCGGTCGCAGAGGCGCTGCGCCTCCTCCATGTAGTGCGTCGTCAGCAGCACCGTCCCGCCCTTCACCCGGAAGCGCTGCACGATGTCCCACAACTGCAGACGGCTCTGCGGATCGAGGCCGGTGGTCGGTTCGTCGAGAAAGAGCACGTCCGGATTTCCAACCAGCGCGCACGCGACACCGAGCCGTTGCCGCTGACCGCCGGAAAGTTTCCCGACGCGCGCGTCCCGCTTCTCATCGAGCGACAGATCGCGCAGCAACTCCTCGGGGTCATATCCATCGCGATAAAACGACCGGAAGAGCCGCACGGTCTCGAACACCGTGAGCTTCTCGGTGAGCTGCGTTTCCTGCAGCGAGATGCCGATGCGCTCGCGCAACTCGCGTTCGTGCGAACGCCAGTCGAGCCCGAGGATTTCGACGTCGCCGGAATCGGGCTTGGTGAGTCCTTCCAGGATCTCGATGGTCGTCGTCTTGCCCGCGCCGTTCGGCCCGAGGAGGCCGAAACATTCGCCGCTGGCAACGGACAGATCGAGTCCGTCCACCGCCTTCACGTCGGCGAAGTACTTGCGCAGATTGCGGCAGGCGATGACGTCGGCCATAAGAGGCGAGACGATACACGTTCCGCCGATATGCGCGCCATCGTGTTCGATGAATCGACGTTGTACATCGGTGAAGTGGAATCGCCGCCGATGGCATCCGACGAACTGCGCACGGTCAGAGGAGGAGAAAACATCGATCGTCGCGTCGTTCATCGCGCGTTTCGGCGATGACCTCATCGATCGCGAAAAAGGACCACTTCGGCAAGATCGCGCTGAGGGTTTAAAACGGATACGAGCTTAACGTGCTCCGTTCCGCTCGTGAACCCCTACACGCCGCAGCGCTTCGTGCGCATCAGCATTCGCGCGATTCCTGGCAATTTGTCCGTGTGATCGGGCAGCTTCGGGTCCGCAGCCAGCAGCGCGTTCACGGTGTCTTGCTGGCAATGGAAGACAGTAAAGCGGTCGATGTCCGGGACTCCCGAGCGGGCCAGGTCGAGGGCGGTGATGCCGTCGTTGGCGGCGAGGCGCGGGTTGGCTTTGTGCGCGAGGAGGATCTTCACGATATCGGTGTAGCCGTAGCCGGCCGCCAACATTAATGGTGTCGTCCCGTGGGGGTCGGCCTCGTTCGGGTTCGCGCCGGCGTTGAGCAGCGCCGTTACGGAAGCCGGCTGCGACTTATGCACCGCGTGCAGCAGCGGCGTCCAGGAGTTAACAGCGGCGTCGCTCAAATTCGGATTGGCGCCGCGGCTCGTGAGGAGGTGGATCATCGCCACGTTG
>ERZ1739052.19-NODE-19-length-27937-cov-10.197367_pt1 | contig 27937 bp, 21 predicted proteins | sample MGYA00581761_ERZ1739052 | MGnify/ENA primary metagenome ERZ1739052 (study PRJEB42929, sample SAMN08275524) | rhizosphere metagenome | isolation source: Rhizospheric soil replicate 1 | host: Colobanthus quitensis and Deschampsia antarctica | place: Antarctica...
GCCTCCCTCTCCTCCCCCCCTTCGCCGGCCGCTGGCGTTTCCTGCGGCGGCGCCCCGCGCACGTCCCCTTCCCCGGCCGCCACACGTCGCTGCTCGTCCTGCTTACCCGGGACGTGATGCTGGTCGGAGACGGGTGGCTGGGGCGCGCGCTGCCGCGCTGGACGGCGCGCAAGGTCGCGTCGACGTGGTGCCTGGCCGAGCGCGCGCGGTTCCGCGGTTAGCTGGCTTCTTCCACCGCCATCGCTTTCCTGATCACGAACTTCTGCAGCAGGACGCCGACGAGCAGGAGCGAGATCGTCAGCCCGAGGAGCGAGGCGACGCGATAGAGGCCGCCGAGCCGCGCGAGGTCGTGCAGAAAACACTTCAGGACCGTGACGAGCAGCAGAAAGATCGCGGCCACGCGCGCGCCGCGGCTGTGCAGCACGAGTCCGGCCACGAGCATCACCACGGCGAAGAGTGCCCAGCCGATCGTGTACGTCAGATCCTGCGCCAGCGATGATGAGAGGAAGTTGAACGTCAGCGTGGGACCGGTCGAGTAAACGTCGGCGATCTCGATGTTGACGAGCAGGAAGAGCAGGACGGCGCCGCACGCGTTCGCGGCCGGGCGCGCGAACTTGAATTCCGCGGCATCGTTAGCCGGCAGCAGCCGCGCGGCGACGAAGAAGGCGGCGGCGCTGACCAGGTAGGTGTAGAGATACCAATTCACGATCGCGTGATGGCTGGCCGGGTGGTACGAGAGCACGGCGGGATTGACGGCCAGCCGCACGAACGCTGCGGCGAGCAGCGCACCCGACCACGCCAGCAATCCGCGATGCGGGATGCGGCGGTACAGCCAGATCAGCGCTGCCCCTTCGAGAGCCCAGCCGATCGTGATCCACTGCTTTTCGAGCTGCAGCGGAATGGCGACCGTGATGAACGCCAGCGCAGCGGCGGCGGTGAGCGCGAGGCGCGAGAGAAGACGATCGCTTGCCGGCTCGATTCGCAGCAGACGCCAGACGAGCAAGAGCATCAACCCTGCCTGGAAGACGGGAAGGAGGCCGATCGCGTAGCCGTAGCCGGCATCTTCGATCGCTCTTCGCGCAAAGACGAAGAACGGGATTCCCGCGAGCACGGCGGCAAGGTACGGTTGGATGAATCGCTTCGCGCGCGTGCCGAGGAGCAGCGGATAGGCGATGAAGATCGCGTAGACCGCGCCGGCGAAAATGATCTGTTGCGCGGGTGTGGACGTGCGCGATAACGCGGTCGCAAGAGCAAGAAGCGCGACGGCGACGATCGCCAGGTCGTGCTGTTCCATCAGCCACGCCACCGCGAGCATCGCGATGCCGATGACGAGATGCGAGGCGAGCAGTGAGCCGAAGATCGGGGTCGTCGAAATGCCTCCGGCGATGATGAGCACGATGTCGCCGAGCACCAGGGCAACGATCGCGGCGATGTTGAATCGTCGATCGATACGAAACCAGATCAGCGCCATCGCGCAAATGGCGATCGCTGCCACAAACGCCGTGACCGGCCAAGGCATCGTCGTCGCCTGCGCCGCCCACGCCATGAGCACGAGTTGCGAGGCCGCCATCGCGGCGGTCATCAGGCTCGCGCGGCGGAGATAGATGGCAGCGATGCCGATGGCCAGATCGAGCACGAAGAGAGCTGTAAACACCGGCCATGGCGGAAACCGGAATTGCGGCTGAAGAATGATCGCGAAGAGGAAGAGATGTCCGATCAGGCCGAGGTAGGTCGTGCTGGTGTCGCCGTCCTCGCCTCGCGCGATGAAAACGCCGCCGCCGACCGCGAGAAACGTGAAGCCGCCGATCACGATGAGCGCGGAGACGAGGCTGGCGACATTCAGTGCAGTCGAACACCAGACCGTGATGACGATCCAGGAGAGGATGATCGCCGACGCGGCGAGAATCGCGCGCTGCCGCGGCTTCGATTGCGCGATCGCGCCGATGTTGATGATGGCCAGCAGGATCGCCAGAATCCACAGAGCGTGCGGCGCGGCGTCGCCGATGGTGAGGAAGAAAAGGACGCCGATCGATCCGAGGACGAGCGTCATCATCGTCCGCTGCGAGACGATGTTGCGTCCGAAACGGCGAGCGACGATCGGGACCGCCAGGAACAGCAGCGCGAACGCAGCGTAGATGACGAGCGCCGTCGTCAGCGTCGCCGGCTTCACGTTGTCCGCCGACCACACTCCCTCGGCCACGATCGCGAGGAACGCGGCGATTGCGTAGCCCGCGCCCGCGCTGTGCCGGATCGCGTACGCAGCGATGATCGCGACCAGCAGGAAGAGCGTTCCGAATAGGAGCATCGGCGCGGATGCGGGAACCGGCAGCATCGCCAGCGCCGGAAAGAGCAGCAGGAACGCAGGCGCGACGATCGTCTTCGGAATCGACGTGAAGTGCGAAAGCGCGAGCTGGATCACGACGAACGCGGCGATCCACGCCAGCACCGCCGGCCACGCCGCGGGCGTGTACGACGTCGCGCGCCACACCACGAGCACCAGCGCGATCGTGGCTCCGCCGAGCAGGTGTAGCCAGATTGGGCCGCGGAAGATGGCGATGACGGACAAGCCAGTGGTGACGAACAGCAGGAAGGTGAAGAGGATGTTGTACTGCACGCCGTAGCTCGAGACGGCAGCGACGTAGATCGCGAATAGCAGCGGCAGTCCCGCAGAGGAGATCGCAGCGAAGTCGAAGCGCCGTTGGGCCTGGTCCGCGCGGCGACGCATCCAGAGCGATGCCGCTGCCGCCGCCGCGAGGAGCACGAAGATCGATACCGCCAGCGGAAGTTGCGACGCGGTGAAGTATTTGCCGATCCAGCTCCACTCGTAGATCACCGTGAAGATGACGCTCAGCGCCGTGAGCAGCGGCCAGCGGCGTTGAATCGCAACAAACAGCAACCCCACATTGAGCAAGAGCAGATACGAGAAGAGCGCGACCGGTTTGTTCTCGCCGTTCGACAGCAGCGCCGGCGTTGCGAAGCCGCCGACGAGGCCGAGCAGCGCGATGAAGACGGAGTCGCGCCGGATCGACAGCAGGACCGCGATCGCCGTCACGATCAGCATCAGCACGAACACCGCGCTGGCCGGCAGCAGGTGCCAGAGCGCATGCATCGCAAAGAGCGTGGCGTAGAGGATGGCGATGCCGGCGCCATCCATCGCGTTCGCGGTGAACGCGTAGTTGCGCGCCACGCGCAGCTCGCAGACGAGCAGCAGAATGATTCCTGTCGCCAGCCCCAGAGACGCACGCACCGGCGGACTGAGCCACCCATGTTCGACCGAGTAGCTGAGGAAGAAAAGCGCGGCCAGCACCAGCGCGATGCCGGCGATCCACGAGAAGAGTTTGACGCCGATCAGCGACTCCCAGTCGAACGGCTTGCGCGGGGCGGGTGCGGGGCGTGGGGGCGGAGGCGGGAACGGTTCCGGCTCAGGAATCGGCTGCGCTTCGAACGCGGCGATCGGCTGCGGCCGCGGAGCGATGACCGGTTCCGGTGACGGTGTGACGATGACGGGCGTCGGCATCGGCTCCGGCCGTGGTTCGACCGGAGGAGACGCCGCGGGTTCCTTGATGGACGCCCGAGCCAGCCGCCGTCGCAGCTCGGCAAGCTCCGCGAGCGCTTTGCTGGCGCGGTTCGAAGCCTGAATCGCCACGACGAACGCGATCACCGCGAAGATCGCGACCAGAGCAATCACGCAGCCTTGCATGGAGTGGGCAAAGGATACACGCCGCAAATGAAAAGGCCCGCCGAAGCGGGCCTTTCGAATCGCGGATGTGAGTTTCTCAGGCCTTCTTTGCCTTGGGAGCCAGCAGCATTTCGCGGCCGACGAGATACAACAGCAGGATCAGCACGAGGAACGGGATGCAGGACATCAGGTCGGAGTGCCCACCGGACACGAACGGATTTTTCTCGGCGAACTTGTCGAGGCTGGCGTTGAAGTTTGTCACCCACGCCACCTTGTCCTGGAGGCCGGCGATGAAAGCGATCAGGATTCCGGCGATGGCGCCGCCGGCGATGTAGCCGGAGGCCATCAGCACGCCGGGGCTCTTGTCGCCCTCGGCCGTGAGCTGCTCTTCTGTCAGATTCGCGTCGCGGTACTTCTTGCGAACGTAGAGGTCCGACAACCAGCGGACCGCGCCGCCGATAAAGATCGGACTCGACGACGACAGCGGCAGGTAGACGCCGACGGCAAACGCGAGAGACGGAATGCCCGACATCTCCAGCACCAGCGAGATCATCACGCCGAGGAGCACGAGGCCCCACGGCAACTGCCGGTTCAGGATGCCTTTGATGATGTACGACATCAGCGTGGCTTTCGGCGCGTCGAACTTCTTTGGCGCCGTCTTGCCATTCGCGGTGAATTTGTGCGTGCCGTTGATGGCCGGGTCGACGAGGAACTGCGGCGTCCCACTCGTGTCGACGAGGAGCTCCTGCGCGGACGCGCCTCCCTCCGGTGTGTAGTGCCAGACGAGGAAGTCTTTCCCTTCATAGCTCTTGTGCGACAACGCCGGGAGGATCGACGCATCGGCGTGCAAGCTAGCGGGCCAGTTCTCGACCTGCCTGAGCGGCGAGCCCTCTTCGCCGGTCGACGGTTCGGAGCTGATGCGCGGCAGCACGACGCTGCCGTTGTTGTTGAGCATGAGGAGCAGCGGCCCGAGTACGAGTGCCGAGGCGAGCGCGCCGATAAGGATGGCAATCTGCTGATACTTCGGCGTAGACCCGACGAGGTAGCCGGTCTTGAGGTCCTGCGACGTCGTGCCGCCGTTCGAGGAGGCGATGCAGACGATCGCGCCGATCGACAACGCCGTCACGTAGTACGTCGAGCCGGTCCAGCCGATCACGAGGAACACGAGGCAGGTGATCAGCAGCGTCGCCACCGTCATGCCGGAGATCGGGTTCGACGAAGAGCCGATCTCGCCCGTGAGCCGCGAGGATACCGTCACGAAGAGGAAGCCGAGGATTACGATGAGGACGGCCGCCATCACGCGCGCCATCACGCCGGTGCCACCGTGGTACAGCGGGCTGGCCAGCGCGATGATCGCCACGAGGGCGAAGCTGCCGATGAGCACGAACTTCATGGGTAGGTCGCGGTCGGTGCGAACCATCCCTTCGCGCGCGCTGCTGCCGCCGCGCATGTCCTTCAGTCCTTCCTTCAGTCCGTGCCAGATCGTCGGGAGCGAACGGAGCATCGAGATGATTCCGCCCGCCGCCACTGCCCCGGCGCCGATGTAGAGGATGTAGGCGCTGCGGATTGCGTTCGGCGACATGTCCTTGATCAGCCGCGTCGCTTCAGGTGCGAGCGGCGTCGCAAGGCCGGCGCCGAAGAACTTGATCGCGGGGATGAGTACGAGATACGCGAGCACGCCGCCGGCGCACATGATCGAGGCGATGCGCGGCCCGATGATGTAGCCGACGCCGAGGAGTTCCGGCGAGATCTCGGCGGAGACGGAGCCCGCCGCGAACGGCGCTCCGAACACCCGCTCCGGCGTGTCTTTCCACCAGCGGAAGGCGACGTTCATCGCTTTGTAGATGAACCCGATGCCGAAGCCGGCGAAGATGGTCTTGGCACTCGTGGCCTGCCCGCCGAGTTTCGCCATTTCGATTTTTGCGCTGTCCGAGGCGGCCGCGATCGACTCCTCCGACGCCCCTGCCTTCAGCACTTCGGCGCACGCGGTTCCCTCGGGATACTTGAGCAGTCCGTGCTGCTGGACGATGAGGGCGCGCCGCAACGGAATCATCATCAGGATGCCGAGGAGACCGCCCAGGACGGCCACGAGCATCACGCGCGTGAATTCGAGGTCGAAACCGAGGATGAGGATGGCGGGCATCGTGACGCCGACACCGAACGCGATCGATTCGCCCGCCGAACCGGCCGTCTGCACGATGTTGTTCTCGAGGATCGTGGCGTCTTTGCCGCCGAGCTTGGAGAGTATGCGGAAGAAGGTGATGGAGAGGACGGCCACCGGGATGGAGGCGCTGACGGTGAGGCCGACCTTCAGCACGAGGTAGAGCGACGCCGCACCGAAGACCATGCCGAGGATCGTGCCGAGGATGATCGGCAGCGGCGTGAGCTCGCGAATGTTGGTTGCCGCAGGGATGTACGGCTCGAAGTCTGCACTGGCCGGCACGTCGGGCTTCATGCCGACGATGTCGGGGAACTCCTGTTCAGCAATGCTCATTTTGTCTCCTGCGCTGGTGGGTCAGAAGCCGCCTGTTGCCGGGGTCAGGCATGCATCGGGCAGGCCATTCTAGCATCGGAACTTGTGCGGTTTCGGGAGGCGTATCATCGCCCGCATGCCGACCGTCGATGACCATTTCTCCGGCCGTTCGCCGCACGTTCTTCAGATCTACCGCAAGATCGTCGATGCCTCATCCACCTTGCGGCCGGTCGAGGAAGATCCGAAAAAGACGTCCATCCATCTCAACCGCCGCGTCGCTTTCGCCGGCGTGCAGACGCGCAAGGACGCGCTGATCCTGACGCTGAAATCCGATCGCGACGTGAAACACCGCCGCGTCCACAAAACGGAACAGACGTCCGCGAATCGATGGCACTTCGAGGTGCGCCTGAACGATCCCGCCGAGGTGGACGAGCAGGTTCTTCAGTGGCTGCGCTCCTCGTACGAGTTGGCGCAGTGATGGCGTCAGCGCCGGAAGATTGCGTTTGCAATTCCGGTGAATGCAATGGCCGCCGCGACCAAGGCGATCGCCGACCCCTCGCTGGTGCCTCGTATGGCATTGAACAATCCAATCAATCCCGTAATGAGTAAGGCGAGAACCGCGCTTCCGCCAAGAGTTCGTATCCGCTCCGTATGGTCCAAGGCTCTACCTCCAATCGCGAAAAGAATACGCTTCCGACGATAGTCGGCAGATTGGATAAGAGAGACGGTTCACGCGGAGGCGCGGAGCCGCGGAGGGAAATGGGTTTCGCCGCGTGCCCGCGCCTCCGCGTGAAAAGCTTTTAGTCGAGACCAAGTTCAGCAAGATCCAAGCGCTGCGCGAAGTTGCGGACCGTCAGAATACGCAGAGTCGATTTCTCCACGTAGTAGACGATGCGGTGCGATCGGCGATAGACGATCTCGCGATACTCTGCCAATCCGATCTCAGGAACCATTCGGCCCGACTGAGGAAACGCCTCAAGTCGATCGACGGCTCCAAAGACGCCTAGCAACCACGCCCGCGCAGCCTCCGGTTTGTCACGCGCGATGTACTCTGCGGCGTCATGCGCACGCTCGATTGCGAGCGGCGACCATATGATTCTCACCGAGCGAACCGTTTCATGAGTTCTGCTTTCGCAGCGCGATTCGAAAGGCCAAGGCCGTCGTCGATCTGCTTCATCGCCGTACGCACATCGCTGAGAAGTTCGAGCTCTTCGATCAACTCCGAGTAGACGGCAACATCCAACAGGACCGCGGCGGACTCACCGCGCTGCGTAAGGACCAGGGGACGGCCGGTGCTTTTTACCTGCTCGATCATGCTTGCGGCGTTGGCTCGAAAGTCGGAGACAGGCTTCATGTCGGTCGCAATTCTGAAATGACGTTTCATCGTACCTCCTGACGTACGTCGTATTGTACGTCACGCGACGGCGGTTGCGCGAGCCAGATATCGGCCCGTGATGCTGCGCTCACTCGCGGCGATCTCCTCAGGCGTACCCACGGCCAGCAGCTCGCCGCCGCCGTCTCCGCCTTCGGGGCCGAGGTCGATGACGTGGTCGGCGGCTTCGATGAGCTGGATGTTGTGCTCGATGACGAGGACGGAGTTGCCGCGGTCGATGAGGTTGCGGAAGGTCTTGATGAGTTGGGCGACGTCGGTGTGATGGAGGCCGGTGGTCGGTTCATCAAACAGAAAGAGGCGTCCGGTGTCGTTCTTCGTCGTCTCGGAGAGGAACGAGGCGAGTTTGAGGCGCTGCGCTTCGCCGCCGGAGAGCGAGGCGGTGGACTGGCCGAGCCGGAGATAGCCGAGGCCGACGGAGCGGAGGGCTGAGAGTTTTTTCAACAGCGCCCGCTTGTCGACGAAGGACTTCATCGCTTCGTCGACGGTCATCTTCAGGATGTCGTTGACGTTGCGATTCTTGTACGTGACCTTCATGACCTGCTCGTTGAAGCGCTTGCCGCCGCATTTGTCGCAGATCACTTCGACGTCGGCCAGGAACTGCATGTCGATGGTGACGGTGCCGGCCCCTTCGCAAACGTCGCAACGTCCGCCGACGGTATTGAAGGAGAACATGCCGGGCGTGACGCCGTTCAGTTTCGCAGCGGTCGTCGCCGAGAGAATCTTGCGGACCTCATCCCATGCCTTCACGTAGGTCGCGGGATTGGAGCGAGACGAGCGTCCGATCGGCGATTGATCGATGAATTGCATGTCGTAAATCTTGTCGACGCCTTCCAGCTTCGACGCGCCGACGTCGAGACCGGTCGCGCCGCGGACATCGCGTTGGTAACGGTTGTAGAGACAGTTGCGGATCAGCGTCGACTTGCCCGAGCCGGAGACGCCGGTGACGGCGACGAACTGCCCGAGCGGGATGGTGACGTCGATGTTTTTGAGATTGTGTTCGTTCGCGCCGACGATTCGTATCGAGCCGAAACCTGCGTCGACCAGGGACGAGGGACGAGGAACGAGGGACGAAGCGTCAGAACCAGGGAACGCGTGGGCGTGCCCTCGTCCCTCGTCCCTCGTCCCTGCCTCACGCGGCGGACCCACATAAAGAACCGACCCCCCATACTCGCCCGCTCCCGGTCCGAGCTCGATGGTCTGATCGGCGCCGGCGATGATGGTCGGATCGTGCTCGACGACGATGACGGTGTTGCCCGCGTTGCGCAGGCGCTTGAGAACAGCGAGCAGCCGCTCGCTGTCGCGCGCGTGCAGACCGACGGTCGGCTCATCGATCACGTACATCGTTTCGGTCAGCGACGATCCGAGGGCTGCGGCGAGGTTGATGCGTTGCGATTCGCCGCCGGAAAGCGTGCGCGTCTGGCGATCCAGCGTCAGGTACGACAGCCCCACTTCGTCGAGATACGTCAGCCGGTTGACGATTTCGCGCCGCAGATGGCCGGACTTCGCCTCCTCCGACTTCGAGAACGGCAGGTACTCCCAGAAACGCCGCGCATCGCGGACGTTCATGGCGAAGAGATCGCCGACCGTCAGACCGCGGAAAGTTACAAACGACGCCGACGATTTCAGCCGCGACCCGTGGCACTGCGGGCAGGTGTCATAGCTGCGGTACTTGGCCAGCTTCACCCGCACGTGAATCTTGTACTTCTTCGTTTCCAGCCACTCGAAGAAGCCTTTGATGCCGTACCACTTGCTCCGCCCTTCATGCAGCAGCGTCCACTCCTCGGCGGTCAAATCCTTGATCGGGACATCGAGCCTCAGCCGGTACTTGGCAGCGGCTTTTTTCAAATCGTCGTAGCAATCTTCGTATCCCGCCGAGTTCCATGGCGCGATTGGCATCTCGTCGAGACGGAGGTTGCGATTCGGGATCACCTTCTCCATGTCGATGCCGATGATCCGTCCGTAACCCTGGCAGTTGGTGCACGCGCCAAGCGGCGAGTTGAAGGAGAAGAGTTGCGGCGTCGGCTCGACGAACTCGGTGCCGCATTTGTTGCAGGCGAAGCGCGAGGTGAACCGATGGCTGATCCAGGTTCCGTCGGCATCCTCGAGCAGGTTCACGTTTCCCTTAGAAATCTCAAACGCCTGCTCGATGGCCTCGGTGATCCGTCCGCTGCGCTCCGGATCGACGCGCAGACGGTTGATGACAAGCTCCAGCGAGGTCGAATCACTCGTGTCGGTCTCATTGAGGTCGCGAACTTCGCCGCCGATCCAGGCGCGGTAGTAGCCGGCTTTGACAAGCTGCGTGAGCACCTCGCCGCGATTTTCCTTCTCGAAAAAGATGGGCGCGAGGATGACCACGCGCTTCCCTTCCAGCGATGACGTAATCGCACTCGTGATCGACTCCGGCGTCTCGCGCCGCACCGTGACCTGGCAATCGGGGCAGATCGTCTCCCCCGCGTACGTCATGAACAGCCGGATGTGATCGGCGAGCTCTGTCGCGGTGGCAACCGTCGAGCGCGCATTCTTGACCGTGTTCTTCTGTTCAATCGCAATCGCGGGGAGGATTCCGTCGATCTCGTCGACATCCGGCCTGTCGATGCGCTCCAGAAACTGCCGCACATACGTCGACATCGACTCGACAAACCGCCGCTGCCCCTCGGCATACAGCGTGTTGAACGCAAGCGACGACTTCCCCGACCCGGACGGACCGGTCAGAACCGTGAGCTGGCGCTGCGGGATATCAACCGAAACGTTCTTGAGGTTGTGCGTCCGCGCCCCGCGAATGGAGATCGTGCGTGTGGGCATGTCGAGGTGAGAACGTTTCGGAAGTGGGGGGTGTTCCTACTTGCTCTCACCTCTGCGTTGGTTTCCGGTTCGCTCGTTTCGCTTTCGAGGATCAGGTTCGACACCGTCGTCGATATTCACGATGATGCGGCGCTGCCGTTCGCGTGACTCACGGTCCAGTTGGCGCAGCCAGTCCGGAATCTTGTCGCCGCCGGCTGAGATACTGCGCTCTTCCTCGAAGAGATCGTGAACGCTCATGATTCCTCCTTCGCGCCGAGCTTCGACGGGTCGACAGGCGTGTTCAGACGGTCCTGCCGCTGTTTGAGTAACGCTTCGAGATCATCAACAGCGACCCCCTCGTTTCTCAGGTAAAGAAGCGGAGAGGTCTCGATCCGAAGGACTACCGTTTTGGGTTGCACGAGCCATTTTAGAACCTTTCCGTCGTCATCCTTGCGTTTCTGCTTCATGGCAAAGAAGTCCTCGTAGCGCCGAGGGGCGATCCCGACGAACGTCTGAAAGTTGACTCTACGCGCTGGAGACTCGGTGTCGATGGAGATCGAGTCTTTGTACATGGCGGCAACCTCCGATTTCGGATAGGGATGAACGTAAACGACGCGGTCCACTCCCGCTGCAACGATGTGCTTCGCGCAGTTGTGGCAAGGAAATGTAGAGGTGTAGAGCACACTTTCCGCGATCGCCGAGCCCCGGCGCGCCGAGTCGGTAATGGCGGCCATCTCGGCGTGAACGGACCGCCCGTATTCGGTCACCGCCATCAGCTTGCCGTCTCGAAGGGCTTCAAATGCTTCCGCGGAGTTGAGTTTCTCAGCCGTTGCGAAGTCGATGATCCCCCGCTCCTGCAGGAGGTCGACGGTGTCGTTGAAAATCTTCCTGCGGCGAACATTGCTTTCGTCACGGCCGGAGACAAAGTCGCGTCCGTCATCCTCGGGATTCTTGTAGTCATCGTCCGCCCAATACAGCCCGCCGCCAGCGCGTGGAACGTCGTTGGTACCTAACGCTATGACGTCGCCGCGCGTTGACATGATGCACGCACCGACCTGCCTTGCAAGATCGGCCGACCGCAGCCGTGCGCCGAACGCCATGAACATCCCAAGTTCATCCTTACTGGGGGATTCGAATTCATTTCCGAACAGAAGCTGAACGAAGCGATCGATCGGTTTATCAATGCCTTTATTCATCGTTGCGTCGACGAAAAAATCTGCTTCCGGAAACGTATCGCGTACCTTCTGCCCGTACTCTTCATCTTTTTCACGATGGTCCCGCCGGATCAGCGCTTCGGCTATTGCCTCAACGTCTTCCGACGTTTTGATTTTCGAATCGCCGATTCGTTTCTCCAACTCGGTCTTGCGCCGTTCCCGCGTTGCGTAGACGGAGACGAGGTGAAAGGAGTCTCCGTACACATCTCGCAGGAGGTTGACTTCTTCCGGCCTCTTCAAAGAATTCAGGATGTACGCCCGCGATGGGATGGGCTGCTCGCCAGGCCGTTTTAACGCCCGATTCCGCTCCGCCCTCGTATTTCGAATGCGACGTATGGCGAGCCGGGCGAGCACATCGCTCGAAGCTAAGACCCGCCGAAAGTCGTTTCCGGCATTCATCTTCCAGTGATAAGACTTGCCCTTATGTTCACTGCCGAAGGCACGGAAGTATCGAGGGAAATTCATTTCCTCGAGCAACTCGATGACTTTGATGTGGTCGCTTTCGTACCCGATGGTGTCCAGATGCTTTTGCAATTTTTCAAAGATGTCGTCGAGTTGCGCGCCGACGGCGCCTACCAGGCCAATCACAATCTCGGGGCCATCAAGAACCTTGACCATCAGCCACCCTTCACGATCGATTTTTCTGGTGAGTTTTTCAGTGTAGGGAGTTTATGGCCCGCCGTAAAGGCAGAGATACTCAGATCCTAATGTTGTGCCTTTGGTAGAAGTTGTAGTCGCCGAGCCGCGTGCGCAGCTTCTGCACGACCTCCTCGGGCAGCCAGGCGTCGCCGGCGGTGACGTTGGTTTCGACTTGGTGGATGTTCTTCGCGCCGGGGATGGCCGTGGCGACGGCGTCGTTGGCGAGGACGAAACGGAGGGCGCTTTCGATGAGCGTCCGCGCGGTGCCGCCGATGATCGACTTCACCTCATCGACGCGGGGAAGTGCTTCCTGCAGGCGTCGCGGCGTCAGGAAGTTCTGGCGGATGTCGTCGGCGGGGAAGACGGTGTCGTTGCGGAACTTGCCGGTGAGCAGCCCCGACGCGAGCGGGACGCGCGCGATGATGCCGTAGCCCTTTTCCTTCGCGGCGGGAAAGAGATCGTCCGCCGGCGCCTGGTTGAGGATGTTGTAAAGCACTTGCAGCACGTGTCCCCAATTTTGCTTCACGACCTCCAGCCCATCCTCAGGATTGAGGACCGAGACGCCCCAGAAGCGGATCTTGCCGGCGTCCTGCAGCCGCTCCATCGCATCCTGGATTTCTTCGCGGCGAAGGTCGTCGAGCGTCGGGTTGTGGATTTGATAGAGATCGATGTAGTCGGTGCGAAGCCGTTTCAGTGAGCCGTCCACGGCAACGTAAAAGTGCTGTCTGGAGAAATCCTTTTTCAGCTCCCCGCTCGACGTGCGGGCGACGCCGACTTTTGTGCCGATGATGACGTCCTCCCTTTTTCGAGAGAGCACGATGCCGAGGAGCGACTCGCTGCGGCCGAAGCCATAGCTATCGGCGGTGTCGAAGAAGTTCACGCCGAGGTCGCGGGCGCGGCGGATCGCGGCGAGGGAGTCTTCATCGGTCGTGCGTCCCCAGCCGAGCGGCGCACCCGAGGCTTCGGACGGACCGCCGATGGCCCACGCGCCGAAGCCTACGGCGCTGACCTTGATCCCCGTTTTTCCGAGCTCGCGATACTGCATCGCGACGGATTCTAAAGTCAGTGCTGCGGTTGGAGTGTGACTTTGATGACGTGGGGGTCGTGGTCGTACATCGCGCCGGTCGCGTGATCGACGATGAAACCGCCGATGCCGAGAACGACAGCGCCGATCGCGATCACGCCTCCGGCTGCTCCCTGCGAGTTGTTTCCGCCGAACGCCAGAATCGCCCCGATGGGGATTCCGGCGGCGTAGATGAAATTCATCCAATAGTGGCCGTTGATGCCGCGCTGGAGCTGGATTTGCTGCGGCTGCATGCCGCTCTTCTCGACGTCGACGCGGCAGAGTTGCGCATTGCGCGGAATCGTCAATCGTGCCGGCGTCGTACCGTTTGCAGACACGTTGCCGGCGCAAGTGATCGTCGCATTCGCGCCGGAAGGATTCGAGTCGACGGTGATGACTTCATCGCGGCCGCGCGTGACGGTGGCGCAGGAGGTGAGCAGACATCCGATCAGGAGCAACGACACACCGCGCATCACAATCTCACCTGCTTCACCTCTTCGATCGCCTTGAAAAACCGGAGCGCGTTCATCGTATCGGTGTCCAGCGGCGAATCGATCGTGACGATCGCCAGCGCTTTCCCGCCGCTGGTCTCGCGCGCGAGGTTGTACTCGGCAATGTTGATCTCGCGGTCGCCGAGGATCGTGCCGACCTTGCCGACCACGCCGGGAACGTCCTTGTTGATGATGTAGAGCAGCGTCCCTTCCGGCTTGAACTCGACGCGGAAGTTGTTGACCGAGACGATGCGTTGGTTCTTCTCGCTGAACAGCGTCGCGGAGACGCAGGTCTCGTCGGTTGCCGATGACGCGCGGAACGTGACCAGATTCGTGTAGTCGACCGGCATCGGATGCGTGGTCGCGCTGATGGCAATGCCGCGCTGCTGCGCAACCTGCTCGGCGTTGACGAAGTTCACCGACTCCGCAAGCCGCGGCGTGAGCATGCCTTTGAGCGCGGCGACCGAGAGGATTCGCGTCAACCGCTCGTCGACGCCCCACAACTCGACCGCGGCGCGGTTGATCGGACCGCTGACGATCTGCGCCGCGAAGAGGCCGAGCTTTTCGGCCATGCTGATGAACGGCGCGGCATCAGCGTCGGCGAGGCCTTCGAACGGCAGATTGACGGCGGAGACGAAGATCGAGCCGCGCAATGCGTCGATGACCATCTCCGAGGTCTGCACGGCCACGCGGTCCTGCGCCTCGATCGTGTTCGCGCCAATGTGCGGCGAAAGGATGATGTTCTTCGCCGCGAGCAACGGGTTGTCCTTCGGCGGCTCTTCGACATAGACGTCGATAGCGGCGCCGGCGATCCTGCCGCTGTTGAGCGCATCGGCCAGCGACTGTTCGTCGTAGATGCCGCCGCGCGCGATGTTGAGGACGACCACACCCTCTTTCATTTTCGCCATTTCGCCCGCGCCGATCATGCCGCGCGTTTCGTCGGTCAGCGGCGTGTGTACGGTGATGACGTCGGCGCGCGCAAGGAGGTCGTCGAGCGAGACGCGCTCCGCTCCCACTTTGTCGTAGACGCTCGGCGCAACGTACGGGTCGTATGCGATGACGCGCATGCCGAACGCGCGGGCGCGGATGGTGATGCGCGTGCCGATGCGCCCAAGGCCGATGATGCCGAGCGTCTTGCCATCGAGCTCGGTGCCGAGGAACTTCGACCGGTTCCACTCCCCTCGCTTCACACTCGCATGCGCCTCGGGGATGTTGCGGCAGAGCGCCAGCAGCATGGCCATGGTGTGCTCGGTGGCCGACATGATGTTGGCGGTCGGCGCGTTGATTACCAGGATGCCGCGCGCCGTGCAGGCGTCGACGTCGACGTTGTCGAGACCGACGCCGGCGCGCCCGATGATGCGAAGCCTCGTCCCCGCATTCACCAGCTCCTCGGTGACCGCCGTGCCACTGCGCGTGATGAGCGCGTCGGATTCCGAGACAGCCTTCAACAGCGCATCACCTTTGAGCCCGGGGCGATAGTCGACTTCCATGTCGCTCGCGGCGCGGAGGATGGCCAGGCCGGAATCGGCGAGCATGTCGGTGACGAGGATTCGAAAAATAGGCGCGGTCACTCGCTGCCCTCCTTATCGACATCGAACTTTCCTTTGACCAGGCCGCGCTCCTTGAACCATTCGTGTAACTCGACATCAAATGGCGCAAAGGTCGACACTTTCTTGACAGGGATCAGAATTGCCCGGCGAACGACTAGTTCCTGGAGATCGCGGTCCGTCGGTTCTGTGTTGGATGTGATGTAGGGAGTCGTGAAATCGACTAACCCTGTTTCGGTTTGCCGCCGGCCGCTCATGATCGGGACGATCTCAACGTACCGATCGGGCTCGTCAGGGTCCGTCGTAAAGTCAGTCAAGAACCCTACGTACACCTTTCCGCCATCCACGCTGACAATGACTGGCTTCTTTTCGAGCTGCCGGCAACGAAAGAGAAAGATGTCGGACGGCGGCGATTTGGGCGAAATCCTTTCCACGAAATTCTGCGCTGCCTCGAAAAGCTGTCGACCCCACGTTGCGACGGTGGCAATCAAGGGTGACGCTGCAATCGCGACGACCCACACGCCGGAGTTCGTAAAAGCAAAATGCGAAGTCCACCAACGAGTAACTGTTGAGGCAGCAAGCCATGGCGTCCACGCCGGAAGAAGTCCGATGGAACGACGCCACGCGAATGACAGAACCGACGCAACGGCGTACGAAAGAATGCCGAGGCCAGCAGCCTGAAAAAACCACTCGTAGCTCTGTTTGCTTCGGAGCGGATTAACGTGGAGATACAGGAGTAAGACGAGGTAGCCCGGCACGAGCCAGACCGCAAGCTCGGCCGCGGGCAAACGCTATCCTTGCTTCCGCTGTGGCTGTCCTGCCGTAGCCGGTGCTTCGCGGTGCATGTTCAGGATTCTGACGATCAGCGGCCAGTTTTCCTTCAGGACCTGCCCGCCATCAGCTTGACGGGAGCCGTCTTCCCGCGTTCGGAGGTTCGGTCTAGTCTTTCGCATTGCTCGGGGAAGTATGACGAAATCGTGCCTACGCTTCAACTCATGACGCCGCGACCTCTTCCAGCGCGTCGAGCATCGTGTTGAGGTCGTCGAGCTGGATGTCGCCCATGTGGCCGATGCGGAAGGTGGTCGCCTTCCACTTTCCGTAGCCGCCGCCGAGGGTGAAGCCGCGCGTCTTCATCGCGGCGCGGATCTCGTCGGGCGGGCGATTCGGAAGGAGTGCAGAGACGGTGGCGGAGGCGTGATCGGCATCGGAGGCTAGTTCCGCGTAGGCCGCGGTTCGGCGGATGGTCGTTTCGCGCATCGCTTCGTGGCGTTGGTAGCGCGCATCAAGCGTTTCAACTTTGATGATGTCGTCGAGCTGCTTCGTGAGCGCGTAAAAGTGCGAGATCGACGGCGTCGAGGGGACGTTGCCATCGTCCGCGTGTTTTTTGTAGCTGAGGAAATCGAGATACGTGCCGCGGTACGGTCGCTTCGCCGCTCGCGCCAGCGCACGCGGCGAGACGGCGAAGACAGTGATGCCGGGCGGCAGCGCGATTCCTTTCTGCACGCTGGCCAGGCAGACGTCGAGTCCCCATTCGTCGAAGCGGACTTCGATGCCGCCGAGGGAGGAGACGGCATCGGCGAGGATGAGCGAGTTCGGCGATTGCTCGCGAATGACACGCGCCAATGCGGCCACGTCGTTCGTCACGCCGGTGGAAGTCTCGTTGTGCGTGAGCGTGACGGCATCGTATTGCGTCCGCCGCGAGGCAAGGTGATCGGCGAGTTTTTCGGGATCGACGGCGCTTCCCCATCCGGCGTTCAATTGGTCGGCCTCGAGCCCGAGACTCTCGGCGATCGCCATCCAGCGCTCGGCGAAGGCGCCGGAGGTCGTCACCAAAACGCGGCGCGGAACGCAGTTCGTCAGCGAGGCTTCCAGCAAAGCCGTTCCGCTGCAGGATGCGACGAACGTGTCGCCCGTCGTGCCGAAAAGCGGACGCAGATTGGCGACCACCCGCATGAAGAGATCGCCAAATTCTGCCGATCGATGGGCGATCATCGGGCGAGTCATCTCTTGCAGAATTTCGGGACGAACCCACGTCGGGCCGGGGACGAAGAAGTTGGCGTCGGTCATAAGAGATGTTGCAGCACGTCGCGCAGGTCGGTGACGTAGAGGTCCGCATTCTCCTTCACGCGCGGCCGGACCACAACGCCGCCGAATCCGATGAAGAGATCGACGGCCGGCTTCGCTTCGAGATCGCTGACCCCGTCGCCGATGAACGCGGCCTTGCCGTGCGAGCGCGCGCGGATGTCGCGCACGACCAGCTCCTTGCCGCCGGTCCTGGTTAGAAATGACCGGCGATCGAAGTCTTTGTAATTGCCTTTCGCGTCAAACGTCAGCGCCACAGCGTGGACGTTTCGAACGTTCAGAGCATCGGCTAATGGACGGATCGCTTGTTCGATGCCAGCGGTGACGAGATGGACGATAAGTCCGTTGTCCTGCAAGGTCGCAATCGTCTCCGTTGCGCCGACGACCAGCGACTGAACATAGGTCGCGCCGAGTTGTTCGACACGATCCTTCGACGGGCGGATCATCTCCAAACGTCGCGCGTACACCTGGTCGAGCGGAATCTCGCCGTTCATCGCGCCGCCGGTGAGTTTCGCGATCTCCGGATTGCCGTCCGCGAGCACATCGATTCCCTCGATCGTGACGAGTGTTGAGTCGACGTCGAAAAACGCGAAGCGATAGGTCATGCGTTTCCCGCCACCACCCGCACCAGATCGCCGAATCTCTCCAGATAGTGGTCCGCCTTCGCCGCCTGCAGCGCCTCCGGCGTCGACGATCCTGTCGACACAACCGCCACATCCATTCCGCTGTTGCGCGCGGCGTGGATGTCGATCGGCATGTCGCCGACGAAGAGCGCCTCGTACGGCGCGCACGACGTCGCCTCCAGCGTGTGCAGCACATGCCGCGCTTCCGGCTTGCGCGCGCCGGCAAGGTCAGGACCGACGATCGCGCGAAAGTACGGCGCGAGTTGCAGAAACGTCAGGATCTTCTTCGAAAACGACGTCGGCTTGTTCGTGCAGACCGCCATCGCCACGCCGAGGGTGTGCAGCGTGCCGAGTGTCGCCTCGACGTCAGCGAGGATCGTCGACGACTCACAGCAGATCTCGTCGTAGCGCGATTCGAACGCATCCTTCACGCTGCGCGGCACGTCATCGAGGTCAAACGCCCGGCGCAGCATCGTGTCCAAACCGTCGCCGACGAAGTCGCGGATCCGCGCGGCGCTCAGCTCGTGCAGGCCGTGCTCACGGCGCGCGAAGTTGACGGCCTCGGCGAGCGCCGCATACGAATCGACGAGCGTTCCGTCCAGATCGAAGAGGACTGCCCGGTAACGAAGCGGTGGCAAGGCCATGCAGCAACCGCACATTCTATCGCCGTGCCCGCGCCGGACGTGGAGAATGGCGGGATGAAACGTGCGCTGCTCGCGCTGTTCTTTTTTCCCGCATCTCTTATCGCCGCCGAAGGCAAGATCAACATCGCCCTCGATCAGCTCGGCGATTCGGCGCAGGGTGGTGTCGTCACGCGTGTCTCGTATCGCTTCACGATTCCCACCGATGCTCCTTCCGGCGTCCCGCTCGTCCTCACCGGTTCGATCTCGCAAAACGGCGAGGTCGTGAAACGCTTTCGTTATCCGATCGAGCCTTCGACGCCGAATCCATTGACCTCGGTGCAAACACTCCAGCCGGGCAACGCCGACGTCGACGCCAAGCTGATGGTTCCGCTCGAAGAGCAGACGCCGGTGATTCTGGCGAAGGCGACGCAGACATTCGCGATCGCGAAAACGAACAAGGCGTACATCGCCAAGGAAGGGGATGACGCCGAAGCGATTCTGGCCGAGGGGATCGTGCCGGAGACGAGCGGCGCGGTGAAGATCGTCACGCCGCGGCGCGACGTCGCGCCGAACCTGTTCATCGTCGAAGTCGAGGTCCAAGCGCCGGTGAAGCGCGTCGAGTTCTGGGTCGAAGGGAAGCGCATCCTGGCGCGCAACGCGCCGCCGTACCGCGCGGAGCTCGACCTCGGCGCGCTGCCGAAACGGGTGGAAGTGCGCGCCGTCGGCTACGACGCGCAGGGACGCTACGTCGACGCGGACGCCTTCGTCGTCAACGAGCACGAGACGCCGCTGGAAGTGAAGATCACGCGCACGGTAACGCCCGACGGTGTGTCGCACTTCAAGCTGAGCGTGCAGAATCCGAAGGCGACCACGATCAAGGCGGCGGTGTTTTTTGCCGGGCAGAAAAAGCTGCACGAGTGGAGCGCGCCGCCGTACGCGCTCAACGTTGCACCTTCGCAACTGAAGGGCGTCGACTTCGTCCGCGCCTCCGTCACCGACGAGACGAACTACGAGGCCAGCGATCTGCTCTTTCTCAACGGCGATCGGTTCTCCGAGGAGATCGAAGTCAATCTGGTCGAACTGCCCGTGATGGTTACGGATCGCGCCGGACTTCCGGTCACCGACCTCAAGCAGCCCGATTTCACGATTCTCGAACAAGGCAAACCGCAGAAGATCACCAGCTTCAATTACGCGTCGAACCTGCCGATCGCCGCGGGCGTGCTGCTCGACCATTCCGGAAGCATGAAGCCGCGAATGGAGCAGGCGAAGTCGGCCGCGCTGGAGTTCTTCAAGAAGATCATGCGGCCGGGCGACCGCGCGTTCGTGACCGGTTTCGCGTTTGACGCAAAATCCGCTTCGCCGTTCGTGTCGGATGTGTCGTCGCTGCAATCGCAAGTGAGCGCTATTCCCGAAGCGAGCGGCGGAACGGCGCTCTACGACGCCATCGTCACCGGCCTCTATCGCTTCCGCACGCTGCAAGGCCGCCGCGCGCTGATCATCCTCACCGACGGCGAAGACACGACCTCGCGCACGTCGTACGAGGAAATGCTGACCTACGCCCGCTCGGCGCGCGTGCCGCTCTACTTCATCGGCGTCGGCCTCGGCATCTTCGACGCCAGCGGCACGAACAAAATGAAGACGCTGGCCGCGGAGACCGGCGGCATCGCCTACTTCATCCACGACATCAAGCAGCTCGACGAGACATACGCGCAGCTCGACAAGGATCTCCGTTCGCAATACCTGATCGCCTACAACGCGCAGACCTCGGTGAAGGACCGTGCGTACCGCAAGGTGGAGGTGAAGGTGTCGAAGCCTGGGATGACGGTGCGCACGATCCGCGGATTCATCCCCTGATGCGCCGCACAAGCACAGACAAGAGTGTCTGTGCCACACCGGCGCCGCCGGTAAGGTTTGTAAATAAATGGCGCAGCCATGTGGCACCGACACTCTTGTCTGTGCTTGTGCAATCGCGCAGTCTGGGAATTCACACTTGGCACTTCGGGCACCAGTACGTCCCGCGCGCGTCGACGCCCTGTTTGCGATAGCGAATGGCCGCCCCGCATCGCCGGCACGGATCGCCGCCGCGACTATAGACGGAGAATTCTGATCGTCCGTCTGCGCTGCGGCGGAGGAGTTTGAAAGCGCAGTCGACGATGCGTTCGAGTTGCGCATCATCGAGATCGGCGACTTCGTGAAACGGATCGACGCCGGCGCAGAAGAGCGATTCCGATTTCCAGATATTGCCGATGCCGGCCAGGACGCGCTGATTGAGAAGCACGTTCGCGATCTCTTCGTCCGGACGCGCGCGAATCCGGCGCAGCGCTTCGTCGCGATCGAACGTCGCGCCGAGAAGGTCGGGGCCCATTCGACGAAGATCGTTGTCGCGGGCAAGGCTGCGGCTGGTATGAAACTCGGCCACGGGAACCGTGAAGGCGACGGCGACGAATTCATCCGTGCCGATCACGATGCGCATGTCGCGTCGCGGACGCTTCCATCGCTCGCCGGGACGGTAGATGTGCCAGCTCCCGTTCATCTTCATGTGCGTGTGGAGATGAAGATCGCCGGAGAACTCGATGATGAGATTCTTGCCGGCGGACCTGACGTGTTCGATCGTGCGTCCCGTCACCGGCGCGTCTTCATCGACGCGCGCCAGTTTCGGCAGCACGGTCTCGAACGACGTCACCCTCTTTCCTGCCAGCGCGCGATGCAGCCCCTGCGCCGCGCGGTAGATGCTGTCGCCTTCGGGCATCGTTCGTCAGCCTGTCATATGACGCGAACATTTTCCGTCGGCGAAGCCTGCTGCTGCTTTGCTGACTGTTTGCAATGACGTTGTGAGATGTTTGCCTCGTGTAGCACAGACACTCTTGTCTGTGCATGGGAGGCTCGCGCTAAATTGCCAAGTTGCGCGATTGCAAAAGCACAGACAAGAGTGTCTGTGCCACATTTGCCTCTACTCGCGAGATTCACCAAAGTCTTCGCATTTCCCTGGATGAAGAGCGCTTCGATCACGCCTTTGCGGACCTCGTAGCGGCCGTCGGTGTTGTAGAGCGAGAGGAGGAGATCGCCGGAGCGGCCGCCGCCGAGGAGGCCGAGGTTGCGGATGGCGGTGACTTTGAGGTCGAGGACCTTCTCGTTGCGCGCGATCTCGGCCAGCTTCTCCGAATTGCCGCCGATGAACATCGCCTGCAGGATTTTCTTGCGCACTTCGATCGACGGCTCCCTGCCGTACAGCTCCGTCAGTTCTTAGCCTGGGATCGCGGGCGTCCCGCCCGCCGTTCTTGGCACCATTGGGGCGTTCGCACAAGCGGGCGGGACGCCCGCGCTCCCAGGCCGTACCATTCACGCGTGCACTCCCTCGTCCACTACGTCCTCATCTACGGCGTCTCGTTGATTTTCATCAACGTGCTGCTGGAGCAGCTCGGCGCTCCGGTCCCGGCCGTTCCGGCGCTGATCGTTGCCGGGGCGTTGTCGCGCGACGGGAAGATGTCGTCGACGAACATCCTGCTGGCGGCGCTCGCAGCCTCACTCATCGCCGACTACATGTGGTTTCTCCTCGGGCGGCGCTACGGCTATCGCATCCTGCGCACGCTCTGCCGCATCTCGCTCTCGCCTGACTCGTGCGTGCGCGACACCGAGGCGCGATTCGAGCGGTGGGGATTGAAGTCGCTGCTGATCGCGAAGTTCATCCCCGGATTCTCGACGGTCGCGCCGCCGCTCGCGGGCGCATCGGGGCGAACCACGTTCGCCTTCGTCATCTACGACGGCATCGGCGCGCTGATCTGGGCCGGAGCCGCCGTCGCCGCGGGCCGCGCCTTTCATCGCGCCATCGATCGCCTGCTCGCCGCGCTCGAAAACCTCGGCGGATGGGCGCTCGTCGTCATCGCCTCGCTCCTCGTCGTGCTGATCGCCGTGAAGTGGGCGCAGCGTGTTCACTTCCTGAAGCAGCTCCGGCTCGCGCGCATCGAGCCGCACGAATTGAAGGCCATGCTCGACCGCGGCGAGTTTCCGATCGTGCTCGACGTCCGCACGCCCGGCGCGCGCAAACACAACCCGCGTGCGATTCCGAACGCCATCCTTGCGCACATGGACGACGTGGCCACACAGCTCGGCGACCTCGCGCCGCACACCGAGGTGGTGCTGTACTGCACGTGACCAAACGAAGCCTCAGCCGCCCGTGTGGCGCGCATGCTGATCGACAAGGGATACACGAAGGTTCGGCCGCTCGCGGGCGGACTCGATGGCTGGATCGACGCCGGCTTTCCGGTGGCGGATCTCGCGTAGATGTCGACCTACATTCACGGTACCGATGACGACGAGCAGCGGCGCCTGTCGCTGATGAACGACGTCCTGCTGAATTCCGCGATGCTGCGCGAGATGAACCTCCGCGGCAACGAGCGCATCCTCGACCTCGGCTCCGGCCTCGGACAGTTCACGCGAATGATGGCCGGCGTCGTCCGCACCGCGCGCGACACGATCATCTCGCAGCGCCTGTTCGAGGCCGATGCCTTCGACCGCGCAATGGCCGACTACCGCGTGTGGTCGCAACGGCCGGACGCGGCGCTCTGGTTTTCAGTCGCGTGGGCGGAGGGGGTGAAGCCTACAGCGTGTAGTTCTTCTCGAGCAGCACGCGCGCCCGCCGATCGCGCAGATTCCGAATCTGCGACTCGATGTCGCGCTCGAACGGGATCTTGCGGTGGCTGGCGTAGACCGGCGCGTCGACGGTGATCTTTTTCAGCTCGTCGCCGAAGGTGTTGGGGGACAGATGCGCGGTCTCATCCGCGAGCGATTGCTGATCGTTCGGGAACGACGCCTCGGTCACCACCGCCACAACGTTCGTGGTCTTGTTCGTCCGCTTCCAGATCTCCGAGGTGGGGCCGGTGTCGCCGGTGAACGAGATGGCCTGGCCGTTCATCTCCACGATCACGCCGGCGGCGGGGATCATGTGATGAACGTTGACCGCGGTCAGGCCGACGCCATTGCACATCACCTTCTTGCCGGGAATCATCGGACGGTAGATCACCGCGGGCGCCTTCGTCAGAGGAGAGATCAGCTTCGCGAAATCGGGCCAGATGATGCCGTTGAAAACGTTGTCGACGAGAAGCTGCATCACTTCCTTCGATGCGAAAACCGTCAGCGGTCCGGCGCTCTGGCTGAAGCGGTTGTGGATGAGGTGGGGCAGATCGCGTATGTGATCTGCATGGGTGTGCGTGATGAAGACAGCTTGAATGCGGGCCTGCTGGGAGAACGACAATTTGGAGGTGAGCGTCCCGGCGTCGACCGCGAGCCAGTCGTCGATCAGGTAGCCCGTCAGATTATGTTCAGCGTCTGACGCGCCGTACGCGCCGAGCACTTTGAGCCGCATCCCTGTCTTTCGCCCCGCTGTCTGTGGTCGCCTGGAGGGAGACTATTCTTGCAGCGGAAGAACTTAATGTCCAGCGCAGTGGGAAGAGGAAGAAGTTGACGAGGAACGAAAACGCGTCGACCGATGTGGCGATGCAGCCGTTTCACCCGGCCGTGCGCGACTGGTTCACGAGCGTCTTCCAGACTCCGACGAAGGCACAGGCGATGGGCTGGCCGGCGATCGCTCGCGGTGACTGGACGCTGATCTTCGCCCCGACCGGCAGCGGCAAAACGCTCACCGCATTCCTCTGGGCGCTGGACCGGCTGATGTTCGCGCCGCGTCCGCCGAAGGAACGCCGCTGCCGCGTCGTCTACATCTCGCCGCTGAAAGCGCTGGCCGTCGACGTCGAGCGCAACCTCCGCGCGCCGCTCACCGGAATCGCCAACCTCGCCTCGGAGCGCGGCGAGGGATTCGTCGTGCCGTCGATCAGCACCCGCAGCGGCGACACGCCGCCCGCCGAACGCGCGCGCTTCCTTCGCGATCCCGCGGACATCCTCATCACGACGCCCGAGTCGATCTACCTGATGCTGACCTCGAACGTGCGCGAAATGCTGCGCGGCGTGGAGACGATCATCGTCGACGAAGTGCACGCGCTCGTTCCGAACAAGCGCGGCGCACATCTGGCGCTGTCGTTGGAGCGCCTTTCGCGACTGGCGGACAAACCGCCGCAGCGGATCGGTTTGTCGGCGACTCAGAATCCGCTCGAAGAAGTGGCGAGGTACCTGGGGGGAACAGGGACGAGGGAAGTAGGGACGAGGGACGAGGGACGAGGGAAGGACGGCGCAGCCCCCCTCGTCCCTCGTTCCTCGTCCCTGCCTCTCCCCCCCGTCACCATCATCAACACCGGCGAAAAAAAACAGCTCTCGCTCCACGTCGAAGTGCCTGTCGAGGAGATGGCCAAGCTCAACGAGTATTCGCGCGACGAGGTGCCGAGCGGGCCGGCAGGGCAGGGAGTGCGCGCGTCGATCTGGCCGGCCATTCATCCGCGGCTGCTGGAGCTGATCCGCGCGCATCGATCGACGCTGATCTTCGTCAACTCGCGGCGATTGGCGGAGAGGATGGCGGGCGCGCTCAACGAGCTCGCTGGCGAAGTGCTCGTGCAGGCGCATCACGGATCGATTGCGCGAGCACAGCGAATCGAGATCGAAGACAACCTCAAATCGGGACGGATGCCCGCGCTTGTCGCCACGTCGTCATTGGAGCTCGGCATCGACATGGGCGCGATCGATCTCGTGATCCAGATCGAAGCGCCGCCGTCGATCGCCAGCGGCATGCAGCGCATCGGCCGCGCTTCGCACCAGGTCGGGACGATCAGCGAAGGGATCATCTTCCCGAAGTTCCGCGGCGATCTGCTCGCATGCGCTGCCGTCACCGACGCCATGCACCGCGGCGCGATCGAGCCGACGCGCTATCCGCGCAATCCGCTCGATGTGCTCGCGCAACAGCTCGTGGCGATGATTGCCGTCGAGCCGTGGCACGCCGATGAACTGTTTACGTTCGTTCGCCAGGCCGCACCGTTTGCTGAACTCGCACGCACATCATTCGACGGCGTCCTGGACATGCTCTCCGGCCTCTACCCCTCGGACGAATTCGCCGAACTGCGGCCACGCGTGACGTGGGACCGCGTCACCAACATCCTCACGCCACGCCCCGGCGCCAAGCGCATCGCCATCACCAGCGGCGGCACGATTCCCGACCGCGGCCTCTTCGGCGTCTTCCTCGCCGGCGGCGAAAAGATGCAAAGCGCGCGCGTCGGCGAGCTCGATGAGGAGATGGTCTTCGAGTCGCGCGTCGGCGAGACCTTCCTCCTCGGCGCGTCGACCTGGCGCATCGAAGAGATCACGCACGATCGCGTCCTCGTAACGCCCGCGCCGGGCGAGCCGGGCAAGATGCCGTTCTGGAAAGCCGACACCGCCGAGCGCACCGTTCCGTTCGGCGAAGCGATCGGCGCGCTTGTGCGCGAAGTCGGCGCGATGCGGCCCGCCCCCGCGGTGAAACGCCTCACCTCGAAGCACGACCTCGACGAGCGCGCCGCGAAAAACTTTCTCCAGTATCTCGACGATCAGCAAGCCGCAACCGGCGCCGTCCCCGACGACCGCACCATCGTCATCGAGCGCGTCCTCGACGACCTCGGCGACTGGCGCGTCTGCGTCCTCACGCCGTTCGGCGGCCGCATTCACGCGCCGTGGGCGATGGCGGTGACCGCGAAGGTGCGCAACGAGTTGCAGATCGACGTCGAGACGATGTGGAGCGACGACGGCTTTATCGTCCGCTTCCCCGACACCGACGCGGCGCCGCGCGCGGAACTGGTCATCCCCGACGCCGACGAAGTCGAGCAACTCGTGGTTCGCCAGCTCGGGTCCAGTTCCATGTTCGCGGCGAAGTTCCGCGAAGCCGCCGCCCGCGCGTTGCTCCTGCCGCGCTATCGCCCCGACCGCCGCACGCCGCTGTGGCAGCAGCGCAAACGCGCCTACGACCTGCTGCAGGTCGCGTCGCGCTTCGGCTCCTTCCCGATCATCCTCGAGACGTACCGCGAAGTGCTGCGCGATGTCTTCGATGTCCCCGCGCTCGTGGCGACGATGAAAAAGATCCAACAGCGAAACATTCGCGTCGTCGTCGCCGACACGGAGAAGCCGTCGCCGTTCGCCGGCTCGCTGCTCTTCCGCTACGTTGCGAATTTCATCTACGACGGCGATGCGCCGCTGGCCGAGCGCCGCGCGCAAGCGCTTGCGATCGATCAGGCCCAGCTTCGCGATCTCCTCGGCGAACCGGAGTTGCGCGAGCTGCTCGATGCCGATTCGCTGTACGCACTGGAGCTTGAGCTGCAACATCTCGACGATCGCCACAAAGCGAAGTCGATCGATGCCCTTCACGATTCTCTTCTCCGCCTCGGCGATCTCTCGCTCGACGAAATCGCCGCGCGATCACTCGTCGATGCGAAGGAGGCCACGCGCGAATTAACGAAGACCCGTCGCATCATCGAAATCCCGATCGCGCGCGAAAAACGCTTCATCGCCATCGAGGACGCCAGCCGTTACCGCGACGCCCTCGGCGTCCCGCTCCCGCAAGGCCTCGCCGATCGGTATCTCCAACCGGTCGCCGATCCCGCCGGCGATCTCGTGCTCCGTTTCGCGCGAACGCACGGCCCGTTTACGCCACCCGAGGTCGCGCGGCGGTATGGGCTCGGCGTCGCGATCGTGATGACGTCGCTGGAGCGCTTCGTCGAACGCGGACGCCTCGTCGAAGGCGAGTTTCGTCCCGGCGGAACGCAGCGCGAGTGGTGCGAAGTGGAAGTGCTGCGATCGATTCGCATGCGCTCGCTGGCCAAGCTGCGCAAGGAAGTCGAGCCGGTCGATAAAGCCGCATACACGCGCCTCATCACCGGCTGGCAACTCGTCACGAAAAAACGCCGCGGACTGGAAGGCCTGCTCGAAGTCATCGAAGCGCTGCAGGGCGCGGCGATGCCAGCATCCATTCTCGAATCGGAAATCCTGGCCGCGCGCATCGACGGCTACAAACCGTCCGACCTCGACACGCTCAGTGCCGCGGGCGAGATCGTCTGGACGGGCGTCGAGCCGATCGGCGAACGCGACGGGCGCATCGCGTTGTACCTGACCGATCATCTGCCGCTGTTGCACGACGCATCGACGGTCGAGCTGAGCGAGTTGGAGCAGCGCATCGTCGATCACCTGCACACGACCGGAGCATCGTTCTTCGCGCAGATTCAAACCGCGCTCGGCGGCTTCGCAAACGACGTCGTCGACGCGCTCTGGAGCCTGGTCTGGCGCGGCGTGATCACGAACGACACGTTCCACGCGCTGCGCGCCTACACGCGTCCGAAGAAGGCGCCGCGAACGCAGGCGTTCCGCTCGCGACGAGTTGCACCGCCCTCGACGCAGGGCCGTTGGTCGCTGCTTCCGCCGCCGTG
>ERZ1739052.20-NODE-20-length-27457-cov-13.326801_pt1 | contig 27457 bp, 31 predicted proteins | sample MGYA00581761_ERZ1739052 | MGnify/ENA primary metagenome ERZ1739052 (study PRJEB42929, sample SAMN08275524) | rhizosphere metagenome | isolation source: Rhizospheric soil replicate 1 | host: Colobanthus quitensis and Deschampsia antarctica | place: Antarctica...
ATGCTACGCGATCCCCTTCCGCGCCCACATACCCTCGAACGGTAAACAGATACGCGCTCGGTGGTCTCGCGATAGACCGATCCGAGCGCGGCTGATCGCAGCACCGTCTCGGGCTCATGTTTTGTCCTGCCAATTCCGGAGGCCACATGCACGTGCTTGCCCTTGGATGCCGCATATTTGATCGCGCATGCAAAGAGGAAGAGTTCGTGGGTCGAGGTGCCGAAGGACCCCTCGTAGAGGGCGATAGAGTCGCCGTCTTCGGCATCGCAGGCTCGCTGCCAGGCTGGCAGGTGACGGACGATGAATGATCGGAGCTCGGCCTCAGAGAGAGGCTTGGCCGAATCAGAGCAGAGGGAATCGGGCATGAAAAGGAGGGAGTGTTTGGAGGAGGAAGTTTGCCTTAATCTTAGAGCCGCAGGAGGCTTGCGTCAAAGGCTGACGCGCGAACGCGAGTCTCCGACGCGCAGCAGAACGGCTGCGCGTCGGATGTGTGTAGAACGGTCGCGCTGTGCTTACTGCGGGTTTACGATCTCAAGAAGCTTCACTCCGAATCCCTTTGAACCTGGTTCTGGGGGATGCTTAGCCGGCGGCGTGCAGTTATTGCGCACGTCGAAGATGGGCCCAGGATTTCCAGGCGAACCTGCAGGACCCGGCCGGCCGGCTCGTCCATTGGGTCCCGGAGGGCCGGGACTCGTGCCACCGCACCAAAATGTGCCTGGTGCGCCATCTCCTCCGTCCCCTCCGGAACCTAGCGAGCCCGCAGCACCACCCGATCCCGCAGCACCGCCAAGCACACTGATTTGAAAACGCTCGATGGCTCCGTTTAGACAGCCAGCTGCAATGTCGAGAAGAACTGCGCCTCCGGCCCCGCCGCTGCCTCCACCGCCACCATCAGTTCCATCGCCGCCCGGACCTCCTTGGCCGCCGTTGCTGCCACCGATACAACCGTTGATGATGTTGTGGTCACGTTGCGTGCCTTGGCCGCCCTTTGACCCTTTGGCGCCAGCGCTACCTGGAACACCCGTTCCTCCGGGTTCGCCGATATTGTCGATTTTCAACGCAGTACCCATCGCCTTGGGCGTCTTGATGATGACGATTCCCGCGGCACGTCCCGACTCGCCTGGCGCCATGGAGCGCGACTCATACGAGAGAATGCGTGGAGTTCCCTTGAAATTAATCGTCTTCGTGCCTTCAATCGTGAGGCGAAACCCGTTGGTCACGATCGTGGCACCGTTGTCAAACGTGATGTTGTCTGCTTGGAAGAACGTGTCCTGCGTCAACCGAAGCGTACCGGTGAATATGCGATCCGCTCCGTGCGCAGCGACGGCTGAGAGAAGAGCCAAGATGACAACAAAGCCGTGTTTTCTCATAGCTGCTCCTTTCCTGACGTGGTCAGTTCCTGACGAACGTCGGACGACTTAGAAACTGGCGGCGAGGCGCCTCGCTACTCGAAGAAATCAACTGCCCGTCAGTCATCTTCAAAGACGGACACAAAGTCGGCTTTCGCCCGCGAAGCGGATGCCAAATGAAGACGGACCGGACCTTGGAGGTCGGAATGACTCCAGGGACTTCAGGGACTTTGGGGACTTCAAACGGAGGGACCCGCCGTGGGGCGGGTCCTCGTATCCGTGTCTCTGGGTTAAGCGGCGTGGGACGTCTTTACGGTTTCCTCCAGGCTGATAAGCTGAAGGGACTCACGGACCGCCGGCGGACATTCAGAGGCCCAGGAAATAAGGGCTTCGAGGAGAAAAGTTCGAGGCGTGTTCCAATGAGGTCCACAATGTTGCGGAAGAGCGCGTTTCGCGATCGTTGCGAACGGTTCCCGCAAGGAAAAATCTAGCGTTTTGCCGGTTACCACGCAGTTCGACAACACGATTTCGAGCAGACGGCGCTTGTTCCAGGAGTCAGCCGTTTCGTACAGGAAAACCGGGCAGCGCGCCAGTTCGACAATCTGTTTCGTGGTCTCGGCGATTTGCCGGCCGCCATCTTCAAGGCTCACGAGGTCTTGCTCGAGCTTCTGCCGTTCCATGAGAAACACGGCCCGGCGCTCATCGTGAGCCGTCGCGTCGATCTTGCCGTCAAGGAGAAGGTCTGTGAGGCGGGTCATTCGGGCATTCGCGATCAGGAGCGTGTCGAGAATCGCAGTGCGCCGTGATGCAACCAGCTCCGAACCGGTCTTCTCGCGATTGGTGAGCTTTTGCTCGATGTCGGAGAGCTCTTCCGGCGTGAAGGTGATTTGCCCGAGTAGCTGGCGGATCTCATCATCAACGCTATCCTCCCGGACTGACGTTGTCGGGCATTCGATGGTCGAGCAGCGGTAGTAGACGCGTCCTTTCTTTGCCGTCGCGATGAGCGAGCGGCCGCAGGTCATGCAGTGGAGCATCCGGCGGAAGAGGAAGTCGTGCTGCTTCGTGCGTCGTACAAATTTCCCGTCGAGGATCGATTGCACCCGGTCGAAGAGGGTTCTCTTCATAAGCGGCTCGTGCGCGCCCTGGAAAAGGCCGAACCGATGTGAGCGGATCATCCCCGCGTAGAAGGGATTCCGGAGGATCTTCTGGATCTGCGTGAGGCGCAGCGGATTGCTGCTGTGGTTGCGCAGACCCATGACGATACCCTCTGCAGTCAGATCGCGCAGCGTGTAGGCGCCCGTCGCGTAGAGCTCGAAAAGGTGGCGCACAAGCGGCCCGCGCACGGGATCGATCGACTTCGCTTTGCCTGCGCCGCAGTCCAGGTAGCCGATGGGTGCCCGGCTCGGCAGGACGCCTTGCTTCAAGCGACCGTGGATGCCCTTGAGCGCCTCCTCGCGGAGGTTCCTGATGTAGTCGACCGCTACGGCGATCTGGACATCGGCCGCGAGGCGGCCGCCTCGCGAGCGAAGATCGAGATTGTCATTCGCGACGTAGATGTCGATGCCGCTCTCGATCAGCTCATCGATCTCGGCCCAGTCCCGGAAGTTGCGGGTACCCCGGTCGAGCTTGTGGATGATGACACCCTCGGCCTTGCCGGCCCGCAGAAGCGCCGTCATGCGCGCGAAGACCGGCCGTCCGGCTTTGGCGGCGGTGCGCGTCTCCTCGAACCATTCGATGATCGTGGCGCCGATCTTGTCCGCGTAGGCCTTGATGATGGCGCGTTGCTCCGTGAGCGAAACGCCCTCAGTCTGTTTCTTACCAGAGACACGGATGTAAGCAAAAAGCTGCTTCATCCGGTGTTTGTTAAGGTTCGTGTGGGGTCGACCTGCCCCGCGATTACGGTACCTCCGGCATTCGATTCCGTCAAAACAGGATTGGACGCGCTCGGAGGCCCGGCAGAGAGGACGTCAATCGAAAGTTTGACGTACTGGTCAAGGCACTCCTGGGCTGCGAGGAATTCTTCTTCGCTTGCATGGGGAAGCAGCGCGCGGAGCGGGTCTCTCGTGGTGTCGGGCATAACGAATCACTTTAGAGAGCCGGCACAATTGGGCGAGGGTGCATAAGTCCCCTGATGCGGGACCCGGACCGTGTCGCGGTATTAATGCCCCCTCGTCCGCCTGAATCGCTCCGGCTACGCTGAGCGGCATGTTCAAACTCATCAACTGGCCGCGCGTACGCGCGGAGCGGTATCACCGCTTCCTGCCGGAGGACATCCGGAGCTACCTCAAAAGTCGAGGGATCCCCGCCACCTACATCGAGCGCCACCTGCTCGGCTGGAACGGTGAGCGGATCACGATTCCCATCTTTGGGCTAGACCGCGAAGTGCTCGGCTTCCGCCATGTGAAGGCGCCAACCGACATCTCCGACTCCCCGGAGGTGTTCTCCGATTCTGAGTTGGGCGTGGAGCTTTACGGCTGGGAAGTGCTGGCCAAAAAGCCGCAGCGCATCGTGATCTGCGACGGAGAATTCAACCGTCTCGTGCTGGAGGCGAATGGCTTTCCGGCAGTCTGTTCGACCGAATGCGCAGACACCTTCCTCGAGGAATGGCTGCCGTATTTCGAACCGGTCAAGTACGTCTATATCTGCTTTAGCCGTGACCGAGCTGGCGAAGCGGCGGCGAAGAGAGTCCAGGCCATCTTGCCACGCGCGCGGATTGTCAAACTTCCCGCATGCGCCGGGGATGTCACGAACTTCTTCGTCTGGCAGGAGAAAACGAAGTTGGATTTCGAGATCCTGTTGGCCAACGCTTCGACCGACGAAGACGATCCTTCTGATGCGCCGCCCACGGTGCGCGAGTTCCGGCCGCTCCTCAAATCCGTCCGGCGCTGTGCTGAGAGCCTCAGAAAATCCGTCAGGCTCCACGAGATCGTGGAGGAGTACGCGATGCTGCAGGCGCGAGGCAAGCGCCTTGTCGCGCACTGTCCCTTCCACGACGATCGCGAACAGTCCTTCAGCGTCTACACGGATACCGACGGCTACTTCTGTTCCGTCTGCGGCGCGAAGGGCGACGTCGTGCAGTTCCTTATGGACAAGGAGTCTATGACCTTCGGCCAGGCGCTCGACGCCTTGGAGCGCTTCGAATTCACCCACGAAATCTATGGCACCGGCTGAACCAGAGAAGAAGCCGGAGCAGAAGCCGACCATCACGCCGACCGCGTCCGCCGTCCTTCCGAACGGTGAGTTGGTGGAGATGGTCTACGACCCCGTCCTCCGCAAGACGCAGTTCGTCGTGGGTTCTTCGGAGACCTGGAGCTACGAAGAGAGTGCCGACCTCTCTCCGCAGGAGCGCCTCGTGCCGTATTCACCGACCAACAACCTTGTGAAGCATGGAGTGGTGCTCTTCGCGTCCGAACCAACCGAGTATGGCGACGAGGCGGCCCTCATCTCCCGCATCCGGGACTTCGTGCACCGCTACGTGGAGGTGTCGGAGGATTTCGAGACGATTGCTACCTACTACATCCTCTTCACCTGGGTCTATGACGCCTTCCACGAAGTCCCCTATGTCCGTATTCGCGGTGGCTACGGTACTGGCAAGACCCGCTTCCTCCTCGCAGTCGGCTCGCTCTGCCGCTTCGCCATCTTCGCCTCCGCGGCCAGTACCGTGTCACCGCTCTTCCGGCTTCTCGACGCCTTCCGCGGAACTCTCATCTTGGACGAGGGAGACTTCCGGTACTCGGACGAAAAAAGCGAAGTGGTGAAGATCCTCAATAACGGGAACGCCAGAGGCTTTCCCGTCCTCAGAACGGAAGTCTCCCCGAAGAAAGAGTTCGACCCGCGGGCCTACCACGTCTTCGGGCCGAAGATTGTGGCTACCCGCGGCTTTTTCCAGGACCGAGCTTTGGAGAGCCGCTGCGTCACCGAGGACATGCGCGGCGGCTCGCTCAGATCCGAGATTCCGCTGAATCTCGACGACTCGTTCCACGAGGAGGCCCGAAACCTGCGCAACCAACTGCTGCTCTATCGTCTGAGACACTTCAAGGACGCGCGGGGGCAAACCCGCGCGGGCGCTCGCGATCTCGAGCCGAGGCTTCAACAAATTTTCGGGCCTCTCGTCTCGGTGATCGACGATGTGTCCGCGCGAGGGAGGGTCATCGCCGTCCTCGGAAAGCTGAACGAGGACGCTGTGGAGGAGCGGTCGGAGTCGGCGGAAGCACAAGTCCTCTGCGTCATCCGGGAGCTCGTCGCGAAGGGACCGGAGGCACGGCTCGCGATCCAGGACATCACCTCAGCCTTCCTCGCGCGCTACGGCAGCGAATACGAACGGCGGATCACTCCGCATTGGGTCGGTTCCATCGTTCGCCGGCGTCTCGGACTGCGGCCTTCAAAGTCGACGGGAACGTATCTGCTGCGGCCGGAGGATGTGGCACGGCTGCCGGCGCTTTACGCGCGCTACGGATTGACCTCCGCGGAAAAGAACGACCCCGGCCCGCCTGCAGTCCAGCAAGGAGAAACCAATGACTCCTCGCAATGAGCGGGGAACCGCTCACTTTTATCGGCATCACGAACTGGCGCGATCTCAGGAAGCCCTTCGGCAGCCGTCCGGGAGACCGACGCGCGCACATGTACGTGATCGGGAAGACTGGTACGGGCAAGACCTCGCTCCTCGAAGGGATGATCCGGCAGGACATCCTGGCGGGACATGGCCTCGCCCTATTCGATCCGCACGGCGATCTGGCCGAGCGCCTGCACGACTGGATGCCGGAGTCCCGAAGAAAGGACCTGATCTACCTCAACGTCCCGGACCCCGATCAGCCCTTCGGCTTCAATCCGCTCGAAGGAGTCTCGCGCCTCCGGCGCTCGCTTGCCGCGAATGGCATCGTGGAGGCTCTGAAGAAGATCTTCGGTGACGCCTGGGGCGTGCGTTTGGAATACATCCTCCGCAGCGCGCTCCTCCTTCTCCTCGAACAGCCGGAAGCTACCCTCGCGGATGTCGTCCGGCTCTTCCACGAAAAGGAGTTCCGCCAGGAGGCGGCGGAGCGAGTCACGAATGAACAGGTGAAACGCTTCTGGACCATCGAGTTCGAGAAATACGGCAAGCAGCGCTCCGAAGCGGTGACCCCGATCGAGAACAAGCTAGGGAGCCTGCTCGTCGATCCCTTTGTCTCCCGCATCCTCACGGTTTCTAAGAGCACGTTTAACCCGCGCACGGCGATGGATGAGGGCAAGGTGCTCCTCGTGAACCTCGCGAAAGGCAAGATCGGGGAAGCGCCAGCACAGCTGTTCGGCGGCCTCCTCGTGACCGCGCTCGGGCTCGCGGGACTCGCGAGAGCAGACGTGCCGCAGGAGGAGCGGCGTGACTTCTTCATCTACATGGATGAGTTCCAGACCTTCACGACGCTCGCGCTCGCGAACATGCTGGCGGAGCTTCGCAAGTACGGGGTGGGACTCGTCCTCGCGAACCAGTACATGGATCAGATCGAGGCGGAGATCCGAACCGCGATCTTAGGCAACGCTGGCACGCTCGTGGTCTTCCGGGTCGGAGCCGTCGATGCTGCGAAGCTCGTGAAGGAACTGAATCCCGACATCGATCCCTATGAGCTCACGCTACTGCCGAACCGGATGTTCTGGATACGGCCGCTCGTGAATGGCGAGTCATTTGAACCGTTCACCGGAAAGACCATCACGATTACGGGTGACAAACACGGCGCTCAGAAGGCGAAGCCTCCAGCAGCCCTACCGCCGAAGCCGGACTCGGGATTCAGATTCAAGCCGGAGGACCTCGGCGACTGAGAGTGTTACAGGCCAATGATGGGCGGGGGTGCTGGAGGCTGCTCTCAAATAGCGCTCACGCTCGTGGAACCGATGAAAAGACCGAGTAATTCTTTCTTAAGAGCGCGAATTCGATATGCCAATCGTGGATCAAAGGCCGCTCTTGACGATAATGCCTCTATATGTTTAAGTGAGGCGTTATTTATAATTAGATACCTTGTCTTGTTTGGCGTGATTTTCCAAGCGTTCCCAGCGCTTCAGCGCCGCCTGACCCCCCAAGAAGTGACCACCGCACGGGACTTATGCCCCCTCGGCAGGTTCCGGAGCACCGTTTACGCTACTCCCCAACATGCCGTCCAAACTCATCCACTATTTGCGCAATGAGCGCCGCGAGACCGGACTCACTCAAGCGGATATCGCCGCCCTCTTAGGCGCGCCGTGGAAATCGAAGGTCTCGCGCTATGAGCGCCAGGAGGCGCTGCCGCCGCTTGAGACCGCACTCGGGTACGAGGCCGTCATGCGGAAGCCGGTCTCGCAACTCTTTGCGGGGATGTATGCCGGGGTCGCGCAGCGTGTCAGAGAACGCGCCAGGGATCTCCTCGCGAGAACCGGTGCTGCGAACACGGCGCTGCGCGCCCGGCGGAAACGGTCGCTCGAACGCATCCTCCAATGAGGAGCCTGGCTGACCAGCGGGCGATCCTCGGAATCGATCCCACCAAACGTGGGCTGGCCTTTGTATTCTTTGAAGGTGGCCGGCTCCTCGACTGGGGCACCCGGCGCCCTCGAGGTAAAGGGTTCGGCGCCTTCGAAGCCATTCTCAATCTATGTCCCGCCGACGTGATCGTGCTCGAAGACGCGACGGCCCTCGGCTGCGAGCGGCGGCCGAAGATGGGGAGGCTTCTCGCGCTGCTCGCGCGCACGGCTGAAGCGAAGGGACTCGTTGTTGTAAAGGTCAGCCGCTTCGATGTGCGGCGCGGCTGGACCTTGCGCGGTGTGACGAGAAAGCACGCTGTGGCGACGGCGATCGCGGAGGATTTTCCGGTCCTGGAACCGTCGGTGCCGCGCCCGCGCAAGTCGTACATGGACGAAGAGGCGCGAGTGCAGGTCTTCGACTCCGCCTCGCTTGTCCTCCACGTCTTCGGGACTGTTGCAAGCGATTCGTTCGCCGCGCGAGCGTGATGTTGTACCGCCGCGCGGGACTTGTGCCCCCTCGTGCGCTTCTCTCACGCACCGTAGGGTTAGGGCAGTCGCTTCCCAACCTACAACCAACTTTAGAAAGGACGTATCCGATGAATCCACTCATCACATTCCCATGCCCTGACTGCGCTGAAACGATCGATACCTTCAGGCTCTCCTCCTCCCCGACGACCGTCACCCTCCAAGCGACCTGCCACCCCTGCAAGACCATCGCGGAAGTGACCGTCACATTTGAGGATCTGCGCGACCTCGGTGCCGGCCGGTGCGTCGCCGCGAACTTCATCGCGACGCCCCCGGAGCACGTCATGTGATGGATCTCTTAGAAGAAGACGCGCTCCGCAGGCAGCTCGCGCGTTTCCGAAGATCAGAAGAGTTCTACCCCCATCGCTCACAAGCTCTCGTCTATACCGCCGGCGTGAAGTTCCTCGCAGAACGCTGCCGCCTATCCTGGCTCGTCGATGTCATCGCCGTCTGGCAGTGGCGAGCGCTCCGAGACCCCGATCTCGCGGTCTTCCAGCTCTGGAACTGCACATGCGCGGAACGAGGCCGATGGTCGTCTGCATGCGCGACTCCGAGGACGTGGCCTTTTGGCTTCCCTCCCCGAAGCGCGACTCCGAGCTCGATCGCGTCAGTTTGTACGCGCAGTTCGGGGTACTCATGCTGCCCTCCGAGAAAAGCAAGGCTCCGCGGTAGGAGAACTGGCCTCCTCACCACCCGGAAATTCAAGAATGGGACGACTGTCCCTGAAAGGAGCACGCGACCCAGCGGGAGTCCTAAACATTCAGTGTGGGTTACACAATGCAGCACCCCTCGCGCAGTCATGTGCGGGGGTTTTTCCAGCTCGATAGGTACCGCCGCGCGGGACTTCTGCCCCCTCGTGCGCCTTCTCCCTCTGCTCTAAGGTGGAGCACGTACCTGCCGCTCGCCCTCTACGCCTTCGATCTCGCCTTGGCCCCTGACGAACTCGTGCTCCGGCTCGAGCGGTCAGCGGCGAAGACCCGCTGAGCACCTTCACAACAAAAAGGAGAGGCTCATGTCTGAATTATTAGCGTTCAAGGGTGGGAAGGATCTCGCCATGGAAACGAGCGTCGAGTCCACTGATACGGTGACCTGTGTTGCCTGCGGCAAGCTGGAGACCGATGAGCAGGCATATGACGATCGCTGGCAACTCGACCCGCCGGTCTGCCCGGATTGCCTGCGCTGGACATTGACCGACGCCGGCGAGGCTTGCTGCTGCGCTGGTGTGTCATGACCGCGGCACGCGCAGGACCGCAGAAGCGAGCAAGACGTCGGCCGCGTATCCGTGCGGAGTTCGTTCGCATCCCGTGGAACGCGAAGCAACTCGCCTGCGATAGCTGCGGCGAAACGGAACCCGTCCCGCCCGATCTTCTTCTGCGGTTCCGCCTGAAAACCTGTCTGAGCTGCCTCACGGCGCTCTCGCCCTAACCGACTGACAAAGGAGTGATCCATGTTCCCTGATCTGAAGGGTGTGGCGGAGCTCTGTCCAGAGTGGGGAGGGCCGTGATGCTCTTCCGAGACAGCTCCGGCGCGTTCTCCTACACCACCGGCGTGAACCACGAAATCCAGGTTCACGGCCTCTACTGGCTTCTCGATTTCATCGCCGCGCAGCAGAAGCGCATGAAGAGGGACCCGCGCTTCAAGACAGTGCAGCGCTGGGTCCACAAGGTCCAGTTCCGCCGCGCCACCGTCTACCTCTATGCCGGCGATTCGGACGAGAAGCCGCTCGTCTTTCCCCAACACCTCTACACCGCTGTCACGGAGCCCGAGATCACCCTCTACCTCGAAGGCGACGTGCTCCGGACGAAGGAGGAGCGCGATGCGGTGTGACAAGTGCGGCGTCGCCTGGAGCCCTGTCATCCACATCATCCGCGTCCCCTTCATCGGATGGCTCTGCATCGCGTGTGCGGAAGAGATCGCAGAGAGAAAGGAGGGACCGCAATGCTCCGGTACGCGCGCTACAAGCGCCGCTTCTGGGGGGTCTACGAAGACGACACTCTCCTCTGCGTAACGGTCTACCTCAAAGGTGCGCTCTGCGTCATCGAGCGCATCACCGGCGTCCGTCCCGACCCTCCCGTCCGCAAGAAGCGCGCTCCGCTCCCTCCGATCTACCGCCCCGAACCCTCGCAACAACCCGTCTGGATCGTCCACGACCGCGAACTCTTCGACGAACTCGAACTAGGAAAGGAGTAACTGCTTGAACAATCTGAACCGCGTCATCGTGACTGGCTACCTCGGCAAAGACCCCGAGACCCAGCCTGCCGCAGCAACTACCGTTACTAAATTCTCCCTCGCCGTCGCCGACCGCTGGAAGGACGGCGCAGGCGAAAAGCAGGAGCGCACCAACTGGATCAACATCGTTGTCTGGAACGGCAACGGAGAGAACGTCGCGCAGTTCCTGAAGAAAGGCTCGCACGTTCTTGTCGAAGGCTCCCTTCGCGTGTCGGAGTGGGACGACAAGGAATCCGGCCAGAAGCGCTGGCGGACTGAGGTCCACGCCTCCCAGGTCATCTTCCTCGACAAGAAGCCGGAGGAGACTCAGCTCCCGCTCACGGGAAAAAAGACCCGAAAGAAGGCGTAGATGAACTTCGCCCAGCGGGTCCTCGTCTGCACCTGTACCCACCACAAGCGCGACCACCTCTGCAGCAAAGCCACTCCCGCCGGACCCTGCACTCTCTGCTCGTGCGGCACCTTCACACCCGAACGGATCTGCAAGTGCGGCCACGGCGAGAAGGCCCACAAGGAGAGGACCGGCCGATGCCACGAAGGCGACGGCTGCCAGCAGTTCCGTCCCCAATAAATTCAACAGGGCAAAACGCCCGGAAAGGAGTCTGCGACCCCGCGGAAGTCCCCCCCAAGAATCACCCCCCGACAGCATTGCCGGGGGTTTTTTGTTGGTGTAGCTCGGCGGCGGTGAGGCTTCTGCTCGCCGCTTGCTTCTGCCGCGCGCAGGGGACGGAAGCCGGCCTTTAGACCCTGAACGGGAACGCATGCGAGTCAGCGAAAAAGAAAGTCTTCCAAACTGCACAATCTTGTGTGCAGTTTGTTTTGACACCGATAAGCGCCGAGCTACGGTTTTTCGCGCGGCCGGTCCGCTCGGACGTTCCAAGCCAGGGCTCACACACCCGCGCGGTGCCTTGGAACCCATCCGGGCCGTCCGCCTTGCTTATGGACCTCATCGAAGTGGACATCGACGCCGAGATCGAACATGGAAAGCCGCTCTACGTCTCGGGCGCGGTCGCTCGCATTCCGCCCGAGGCGATAGAAGAGCACGAGATCGTCTATCGGGTTCGGCGAACTACGGACATGGCGGAGCGGGGAGACTTGCTCATCGTCGAGCAGCGGAGCACGGCAGCCACCGGCGAACTCGTGGTCGCCTTCCGCGGGCCGAACGCCTTCCTCGGACATTGGTGGGCAAAACACGGCCTCCATGAGCTTCACGTATCCCCAGACGAAACCATCACCGGCGAACTCCTGATAGCCGGCGCCGTGACGCTCATCGTGAGGCCGAAATGACAAAGCTCGAAGCGTTCCTGAAGGCGAAGGGGATAAAGCCCGCGCATCTCGCCGTGCATTCGGAGTACTCCCGCCAGCATCTCCTCCGTGTTCGCATGGGGCGGATGGAACCTAGTCGGAAATGCATCAAGGCGATCGTTTCGGCGTGCCGCCGGCTCGCGAAAGAGCACGTGCTCGCGTCAGACCTGTTCGACCTCGACTAGCCGTTAGCCATAGCTTCCGGTATTGCCTCGGCCGCAGCACAAGATTTTGAGAAGCAGACCGCATGAGCGAGGATCAGAAACTACGCGACATGTTCGACGAGATCGCGCCCCTTCTCGACCAAGTGCGATCATGCACCGGTTCATGGACCTTGTCAGCGAGTACAAGGAATGCGTTCCGGTGCACCCGCAGCTTTGGGGCGAGTTCCGCGACATGCTGAACGAAGAGTTTGGGTCGCACGCGTGGAAGACTGGCGGCCGTGTGCTGCGGTTTCGGAGTGCCGATCGTGAGAGGGTACAGCTGCGCGACGCGTTCCTAAGCAGCGGCAGAGACCTCAGGGTCTGACGTTGAACTGCTCCCGGAGTTGATCTTCCGAACACAAGTCCGGACGACTAGGGCGGACGTAACCGCTGACGGCAGGAGGCATCTCGACATGTCTAAGCATCGCGGGAGGCAATCGAGCTGATCCAGGTTCGGTGTTTGGCCCACGCGGATGAGTTGAAGTCTCGCTACCTGGCAGCGGAATCTCATCCATACCTTTGGCGCAGCGTCCGTCTGCCGTAGACTGTTTCGATGTTGGTCCTGGTCAGCGACCTGCACCTGACCGACACTGCGGCTCGCTCGACCTTCGATGCTGCAACGTTTGGCCGTGCGCTCGCAGCGGTTTTCCGCGAGGCTGCCGGCGAAGGCTCGGACGAGGTAAAGCTTGTGTTGCTCGGCGATGTGTTCGAGATACTCAAGTCAACGCGCTGGCTGGAAAACGACGTCCGGCCATGGGAGCCACCGACGGAACAGCACCGCGAGACGGTAAGGCAAATCGTTGATGGCATTTTGGCGGTGAACGGCGACTTCTTCGCGGAGTTACAAGCTATTCGCGGCGCGCATTCGAAGGTCGACGTCACTTACGTCATCGGCAACCACGATCGGCCGCTGAACACGTCAATGGGCAACGGGTCGCGCACCGCTATCCGTGAAAGGCTCGGCCTCGCCGGCGACGATGCATTGTTCCTCGAAGCCTACGAAGATCTTGATTATTCGTTGCTCGCGCAGCACGGCCACCATTGGGACAAGTCTAACCGCTATCGTGGAAACAGCATCGCCATTGGCGACGCGATCGTGATCGACATCGTCGCGCGTCTGCCAATCATCTTCGGGGACTACCTGGGGGTAGCGCCGGATGACCCGTGTCTCCGCTTTGTTCACGAGATCGACGATGTGATTCCGCAGACGCCATACCACATGGCAAAGTGGCTTGCCGCAGGACTAGACAACCTTGACAGCGATGCCAGTACGCGGTTGAACGCTGCGCTAGGCCAAGTCGCCGAGGAGCTAGTGCAGCGCGTCAGGCCGTACGAAAGCGAGTCGCCAGTCGCACAGTGGTGGGTTGGTGCTCTGAAACGCCTCGCGCTCGTCATCGGACCGCTGCGGTCGGCGCTGAAGTTGCCATCGGGAGCGAACTCGCCGCCGCCGCTGTCGCGCAACGTCGCATTCGATCTCGACGAGTCGTACCGGCTTCATCATGTTGACTATCAATACACCGTCTACGGGCACACACACATTCCCGACTTTCGCTCGATCGCCACGGAGCGCGGATTGAGATCGTACCTGAACTGCGGAACCTGGCGCCGCCTGCAACGCGCGGTCGATGCCAACCTCGGCAGCGCCGAGCGACCCTATGCATCCATGAACGTGCATGCTTTCGTGATCATTCGCCACCCGGGCGAGCTGCGCAGTGGGCAGCCAGGATATGAACTCCGACAGAGCTACTACGATTGACGAAGGCCTTACGGCTAAAGTCCTTGGCGAGTTGCCGGTTGCCGCGCTCGTCCAATACGTCAATGGCGCGGATGAGCAAATGACGTCCGCCGCGTTCGTAGAGATTGCTCGGCGATTCGAGCCGCTCCTGCGTAGAACATGGCATATCCGGGGCCGCGGTGAATACGCAGATTTCGCTCACGACGTATTTGCCAGGACGTTCGCCACGTTGCCCCAGCTTAGGGCCCCCGCCGCCTTTCCCGCATTCTTCCGGTCGATCGTTCTGTCGGTGGCCGCTGATCAATGGCGTAAGCGACGACCTGAGGATGTCGAGGTTGACCTGCAAACGATCGAAGAGCTTGCTTCTGACATTGATGAGACCCTTCTGACGGGTCTCATCGCACGTTCTTATCTTGAACATCTGGCGGATCGCGAGCGGTCTGTTCTGGAATGGGACCTGGTCATCGGCCTGTCAACAGACGAGATCGCCAGACGCCTTGACATCACATCTGGAGCCGTGCGAACGATTAAGAGCCGCGCGATCGGGAAGCTACGAGCGATCATCGGTCGCGAGGAGCGTATGATCGAGCGTCTACGAAAAAGTTGATGCGTTTAGGCCATGGAACCCGTCCTTATATGACGAGGGCAGCGATTCACCGTACACCGGCTCTTCACCTGGTACGGAACATGATCCGTCTTCGGGGGGAATTGGAGTCCCTGCTTGGGACGGGCGGCGCTGTAAAACCATGGCGAATACGAGAAACGGCCGACGAGCGATTCAACCGCCTGAACGACGAGTGGGGGTCACACTGCGAGGTACTCATCACGCGTTACAAGTGGCTGATGAACGAGATACATACGCGGCTAGCGCCGACGGGCGGCGATTCCTCGCGCGACGTATACTTTCGGGCTTGGTGGCGAATCGTGAGGAACGACCTACCTGGCCTGGCGGCGGCCGAGGCGTTCTCCTCGCTTTTGTGGCAAGCAGTTGCGGCCGCAGCCGAACTGCTGGAGACCGATGTGGAGTTTACCCCTGTCGCGATGCTGAAGCCAAAGTTCATGCTACGGCAGTTCATCGACGAGATGTCCGATGCCGAATCTGCTGTCTCGCTAAAGATCTTGGCATATTCCCCCGCGGACGTCGACGACGATTACGTAACAGGCGCTGGTCCGAACGAGCTAGCGGATATCGTTTACGAGGCGTGTCTCTCGCTGCACGAGACTGTCAAGCGGTTCGAACCGTCGCTCGTAACCATGACGAGTGCCTCGATCGATCTCGCGGGTTTAAACGACGAGGCGACGATAGCGCGACGCTACACCACATGGCTGTTTCAGTCCTGATATCACTGGAGGCGAACTGTGCCATCGATTGATTCCGAGGATGCGGGTGAATTGCGTCAGGCAATCTTTCGGTCGGCGATCGCGAAAAATCACGACGGTGTCGATCTCAAGACTGACGAGGCGGATGAGTTGCGTAAGGCGATCTTTCATTCGCGGAAGGCGATGGAAAACCGCGGCGGCATCGATCTTCAGGCCATCGTAGCCGAGACAGCCTACGACTACTGGCCTCATCGCGCGGCATTTACGCGGGCGCGTCGGCGCGTCGCTAAGGGAGTCGAGGGCCGTCCCGCGTTTAAGGCGATCGGCGCTGAAGAGCGGGCAGAGCTCGTCACCGCGATCCACCGAACGCAAGAGGGGTTGCGTGGCGGCGGTATAGACTTGGAAACCATCGCGCGGGAGGGAAGCCGCCATTATTGGTCCCAGCGGCGCGCGGCCGACCCGGTGAGGGTGCGGCAAGTGAACGCTGCTGCGATCGCGGATATGGCGCTGATTCTTCGTCGCGCGGCTCGAGAGTTCGCGCCGCGTAGGGAGCGGCGGAGACTTTGGAGTTCCATACTTTTCGACGCCGTCGCAGTACTTATACCTTGGCTCTTGATTCCGCCGCTCCTCATTTCTATCTCTCAGGGCCGTGTCCTACGACCGTCGGCCATGCTGTCGCTGCTGACCTTTCGAGCATCGTTCGCCGATCGCAACTTCGCCATCGCTGCGTTTGCCGTCCTCTGTTTCGGTGCTTTCCTGCTGTGGGTTGCGTTGCGCAAACCAGAGACACGGCGGCGAATCTCTCAGTTCGGCGGAGCGGCGACGGCGAGTCTTTTGGTCGCTGTTCTCGGCACCGCATATGTGGACACCAACAAAACGTCGGCCGGACTTGACCGCCTGCAGGCGAGCCTGACGAGTAGGCTCCTCCTCGCGCTTGAGCGGAGCGATGTCGCGGGATATCTGATCGTCCCAACGCAAGCCGACCGATCCATCGAGGTTGAGACTAAGACGCTTTCAGCATCGATGGCTATGCTTTATGCGCGGACGCCAGGGACAAAGGGAGAGATCCGTGTCCGGCTAGAGCCGCAATCGGCTAATTACTGGTGGTATGTCGATGGGCGCGAGATTCCTAAGGGCCGGCTTGCAATCGGGCGTGTAGCCGCGTTCGAGAACGACTCGATCACGATCATCAGCGGGAATCGAACGAGCACTTTCCGTTCGGCGCTGCCTGGTTTGAGGCTGCCAGTCGGCAGCCGGGTCGCGGCGGAAATCGGAACGGACGACCGGATCGCAAGCGTTATCGTGCTCCCGCCGCAGCCCGTACGATTGGTATCACAGCCAGTGACCGTTCGCCCGAAAGGCTAAGTGTAACTCTTCGAATTTACACTTGCGCAGACTTCTAGAAAGAAAAAGACAGAATCACCACGGGTGACTGCGGAATCCGCAATGTAAATCGTCAGCTCAAGGATGGCAGTCGCGAGTCTGATTGCCTTCTCAATCCCTTGCGATCGAAACGCCAAAGAGCTGAAACCCGCTTCGGAACACCCATCGCATCACCGTCTCGGTGTCGTAGCGACTGCTGGGGAACAGTCGGCCGGGGATGAGTGTATTCCGATTGAGTTCGTAAAAATTGGAGGCGTTAATGCCTAGGACTGCCCGCATCTGGATGCTGTTCATCACTTTCCATGTCGGGCGCCAGCCCCAGCTGGTATGGAAGATCGGCACCCAGAAATGCTCGAGTTCATCGACCAGCCGTCCGAGATGAAGATCCAACCGAAGACCTTCCCACTCGGTGCCTCTGGGTTTTGGCGGTACCAGCGGGAGAAAGAACGGCAGTCCCGGAAGATCGGGGTCGTTCAAAAGCCAGCGAAAAATGCCGCGCCGGCGTTTAGGACGAAGGCGTATGTGGCCTGATAAGGTCTCCTCCAGTTCAACGCTTTGCTCCAGGCGAACCAAGAGTTCGATTCGGTGACGCGCGATGGCGAAGGACTCGCGCCGAACATCGGCGCCGGGGCGAAGGTTTTCGAGGTCAAGCTGTTGAAGTTGTGCGATCAGTTCCTCTAGTTCGGGATCGGGTTCGATACCAAGCAATTTGGGCGTCAGAGGCTTCGTTGGGAGAGTGAGTTTTGGATCACCATGACGTAGGCGACGTCGCGCTGTCCAACCCGGCGATGGCGCAACGCGTTCTTTTGGCCGTGGTGGGCGTTTCATGACCGTCTTGGGAAACGTTGCGACGGGCGAGGCCGACCCTGCGCCGTGCAGCAATGGGTACACTCGGTCGCAACGACAACCTCGACCACCGCGTGGCGATTGCTGAATGAGTGAGGATGAGCGGGTAGCTCAAGTTCTCCGCTCCACGCACCTAGAATACGGACTTCGCCGGGAGCGAACCTTACGACCTGGGCGCCCCTCATGGCCGGCGAGGAGCAGAACACCGGCACGCTTATCGGCGCGCCGTTTGGGCCCGTCACCTCGATATTGACTGTGTCGTCGGGCGAATCCGGCATGAAACTCATGAGCGCGCTTGGACCAGCACTCATGAGGTGGCGCGTTTTGGGCGTCAAAGTCGCTGGCGATGGCGGGTCAGGCGCCTGGTTAGCGGAGGTAGGCGGAGGCTTGCGGGGCTCTTGACTTAATGATTGAAGTATAGAAAGATAATTAGGAGGGTCATCGCTGGTTTCGTTGGTGGGACGGCACATTTTCTTCTCTTTCCTTGGTGCTTTCTCACCGGCCGGCACCCGCCGACCGTGCCTTGCCGTTCCCCCGAACGGCAAGGCAGTTACCTCATCCTCCTCATCCGCAGGCGTCTACCGAGACGCCTGCTTTCCTCCGTTGGGGATCGCCAATCTCGGGAAACCGCAGTTTGGCGGGATTTGCATAGCAATCTTGAAGTTTCTGCATACTCGCTGCCATCGCTACCATGTTGAAGTTATACCATTCGGAAGAGGAAAAATCACTCAATTTCTGTGGCCTAACGAGTCTCCTCACTCTCATCGCAGCTAGCATGAATGCGCCATTTTACCGTTCGACCGCTCCAAAATACTGAATCTAGTCCTTGGGTTGGCTACCGGCAACCCGCGGCAAGAACTTGCAATACGTTGGAACCTGTGGATACACTCTCAGCTTCATGCCGAGGCGAACCGCACTCACCGATGATGATTCTCAGCGACTGAAAGGCATCGTTGATTCGCTCGACACACAGAGCGCGATCGCCGCGTCCGCGGGCGTGGGGCAGCCGTGGCTGTCATACGTCTTGCGAGGTCGGCGGACGAAGAACGTTGATTCCACCCGGCTGGACAGGCTCGCGACTGAACTCGCCGTCCGTGTTAGGAATGAGCACGCTGCGGGGGAGTTCTCAGAGGAGCGAGCATCAACAGAGCTTAACTTTCTGGGGCGCTTCACGCCGACCGCAGGCGGTTTGCAACCAGACCTTCATCCCCCGGGTGGCCCAGTTCCCCCCGACGCTATCCCGTATGTGACTTGCTCGGATGACACTGATCCGAACTGGCTTCATGACGCTCGCCTGACCGAAGCACTCACAATGAGCGCCTCTGATCTCCTTCTTTGGGGACCTCCTCAATCAGGCAAATCCACCGCGATTGCACGAATTGAGCGACGCGCACTGCAACTAGGTTATGAGACCGCGTGGTTTGACCCACAACCGATATCAGCCAACCCGGCGAGTTCCACGTACGAAGACGGCGTAGATGCCATCGCGGCATCTGCGATACGTGAACTACTCCAAGTACGGTGGGGCCTCGGCAGTCAACACTACGGTCCTGTCGACAGCATCACGACGCTGAACAACTGGCTAATCTTGCAACTCGCCCCTACTGCCTCTAAGAAACGCCTCTTAATCATCGACGATCTGGCAAATCTGGGCAAAGGCGCCGCAGCGCGATGGACCAGTCTTCATGTTCGCCTATTGTTTCACTTGCGTAGAACTTCGAATATTCGGTTAAGCATCGTGTTCGGCGTCACGCACCAGTTCGCGTCTAATTTTCCCGAACAGGTGCGCCAAGTCAGCGATCATTTTTGGACCACACCGATCGAAGTCCGCTGGTTCACGTTCGATGAGGTCAGAGACTTAGTCACCCAGCTCCACACGGCCCGTGAAATGCCACCGGTCGAAGCACTCAGTTCCGAACTGTACGAAACTTTCTGCGGGCAACCATACCTGACCCATGCAGCGGCCCTCGACAAGGAACTTCGGACCGCGGCCGCAGACTGGAAAAGAACCCAGTCAACTGATGCCGCTTTGCGACTTCGCCGAAATCCCCGCTATCGGCGGCACCGCGCCGCGATAACGCTTGCCCTGTTTGGGCCCTCCTATAAACCTGAATCTGAAGAATCAAGGCGTCTGCTTGATGAATTTGTAGCTCTCTCCGGGGCCGCCAATAGACCTGTTGCTCTCCTGCCCGAGCACCGTGACTTCTTTGTAAAGTCACGGCTTGTCGATGCCGACGAGCATAATGCGCTGCGCAAGAGCCTGTCGATCTACTCGCTAATTTCTGAAGACCTAAAGGCTGAAGACCTAAAGAGGGCTCACAGTGCCGCCTAAGTTCCAAGCTGGGATGATCCTGGATCCTACCGACGCTGTCTACGTAACTCGCGCAGAGGATCTCTCTTTTCTTACCGGTGCGCTCCGCGTAAAAGCGTGGCTAAACATTTCGGGCTGTCGAACCATGGGCAAATCGAGCCTCTATGTTAAGCATAGCGCTGCGCTCGCCGCTCAAGGGATCATCACTCTGACCGTTGATGTTGCATCAGAAGTCGGTCAGAAACCCAACGCTCTCGAATGGTTCAAGGAGTTGAGCCGCGCGTGGACGGGTCGTCTTGCCTTACGAGCGCCGCAGGATGCTGAGCGCCTGCAGGCTGTGATCCTTGAAGCCTTCACAACCTTACGTTCCGATGCTCCTGTTGGTGTCGTTGTAGAACACCTTCTGCTCAATGGTTTACTAAAACAAGTGACCGGTCGCATTCTGCTCGTTTTGGATGAATACGATTATATCGGCAAATTACCCTACTGCGACGACATTCTCTTCGGTCTTCGTCATATCCAGGCGCTTCATGCACAAGTGGCGCTGCTCGACCGTCTTTCCATCTGCCTAGTTGGTGTTCTTTCTATTTCTGAGTTTGGGAGTGCCGGCACACCGACGCATGTGGCTTGCGCAGAAATCACCATGCGCGATTTTGAGTCGTCGCACAACACACAGCGAACCTTGATGTCGGGCTTTCCTGCCAATCGCCGTCCCCAGCAAGTCGTTGTCGCGAATGTGCTTCGCTTAACCGGCGGTCAGCCGTACCTAACAATTTATCTCCTAGCCGAGGTTGAGAAACGACGGCTGAATACTACTGCAGAGTTCCGAAGGACATACCTGGCCCTTCTAGATAAGTCAGGCGCTATGCGTGACTTGCCCTTCTTTAAACGGATTGACAAGGACCTTATAAAGGAAGGCAGCCCAGCGTTCGCCGCGGTAAGCGCATATGGACTGCTATTGAAACGCAACAAGGAGGCTTCTACAGAGCCCGCGTTATCTCTGCTTGTGCGCGCTGGAATTCTTCGTGCGGGAAAGACGCGCCTTCAGCTTAAAGGCGATATTTTTCGCCGGCGTTTTGACGCTCGTTGGGTGGAGAGAACGCTCGGCGACTTATCGGGTAGCCCGAAATTGCATCAATATCGCGGTGGGACAAAGTCTGCCGCCGGTAAGCGTATCTGCATCATCAATACCGGCGGTACCCTAGGCATGGTGCAGAAGGGCGACGACGTCGTTCCGATGACCGATGAAGAGGAATTCAGGAGTTATTTTCCGGCGCTAGGAGCCGTAGCCGATGAGGTGGCATACTTTAATCTGTTTTCGCGCGATAGTATTAACGTGTTCCCGAACCAATGGATCGCCGTCGCGGAGTACATTTACAAGAGACGCAAAGAAGGTTTCGCTGGCTTCGTCATCGCGCACGGCACGGATACGATGGCATACACTGCGTCCGCAGTTGCCTTTGCGCTGGGGTCGAATCTGTCGTTCCCCGTTGTATTTACGGGAGCGCAGACTACGCCGGATGTTGCGTATGGCGACGCACACGTCAACTTGTACAGGGCGTGCGAAGTGGCCAAGAAGGACATTCCCGAGGTCGTCATTAGCTTTGGCAACTTTGTCTATCGCGCCGTAAGGGCCCAGAAAAAGGACGATCGCCGGTTTGACGGTTTCGAGTCGCCAACATATCCGCCGCTTGCTGAAATAACCGGTGAGATCAATGTTCGCGATGAGCTGATACGGAAAAGGCCGGATTCTCATTCCGACATCGAACTCAGGGCACGGTTCGAGCGTTCGGTACTGATCGTGCCGCAATTTCCTGGCCTCGAACCGAGTTTTTTCGAACATCTATTGAATGAAGACGAGCCACATTGCAAAGGGGTTATTGTGCAGACTCTGGGTGCCGGGAACGTAACGAGCGCTAGGCCCTACTCATTTATCCCATTCGTCGAGCGCGCGTCTCACCGCGGCATTCCGGTAATCGTCACGAGTCAGTATCCCCCCGATCCTGGCGCACATACCAAGTATACACCGGCGAAGGCTCCTATCGAGGCCGGGGCTATCCACGCTGGAAACATGACTCTAGCCGCGGCGGTCACAAAGTTTCGATGGGTCCTTGCGGAGTTGGCGAGGCAACGGACGTGGCGAGCGATGGCCTGGAAGGCCAGGCGAGATCTGGTCGAACACCTGATGGTTCAAAAACCAATCGTAGGTGAATTTAACGTTGTGGAGGACACATACCATGGCTGATATGAATCCCGAAGGGGTGTTGGTTATTTATACCGGCGGAACTATTGGCTCCAAGCCGCGAGATCCGGATCCAGACAGCCCACAGGTAGTCGTTCATTGGGACGAACTGAAGGCGGGCACGCCGGAGCTCACTAATCTTCAAAAGCGCGGTCTTCGGGTCGAATGCGAGGAAATTAAGCCATTAGACTCTTGCAACGTCGGTCCTGGAGAGTGGCAGGCGATCGCTGCCATTATCGATCGACGTTATTATGAGTTTGAGGGGTTCGTAATTCTGCACGGTACTGATACGATGGTTTACACCGCAGCCGCTCTCAGCTTTATGCTGCGGGAGCTCGGCAAGCCCGTTATTCTGACCGGCGCCCAGCGCTCGGCCCTCGTCGACGTGCGGAATGATGCAACCCAGAACTTTATTACGGCGATTCTGCTTGCGGCTCCCTCTTACAGTAAGATTCCGGTCGTGCCGGAGGTCTGCATTTACTTCGGCGGTAAACTGCTTCGTGGTAATCGGACGATAAAGCGCGACACGGCAAGCTATGAAGCTTACGAGAGCCCGAATCTAGATCCACTTGGGGAGGTTGGCAATCGAACGGTTATCCACTCGGCCCGCCTCCGACCACTTCCAGAGGCAGGACGACGGTTCAACGTGCGTAAGACATTGGATACAAATGTCACAACGGTGTTGGTTTATCCCGGCATCCAGGAAACGGATATCGTAAAGCGACAGCTCGATGGTTTGGCGGCGCGGCCATCAGTCCGGTCTGATGGCCTGAAGGCGGCGGTCGTCATGGCCTACGGTTCGGGAGACATTCCGACTCTCTGGCCCGAGTGGCTTGAGGTGTACCGCAGTGCGCATGACAATTCTATGGTCATTGCCACGGTGAGCCAGTGCAAGCGCGGGCGTGTCGAGTTGGGAATCTACGAGACAAGCGCCCTTTTGCTGGAGCTTGGATTCGTGGCCGCATCTGATATCACCTTGGAGTCCGCGCTGTGTAAGCTGATGGTTCTTCTCGGAGACCCTGATCTATCGCAAGAGGAACTCGAAGACACATTTCAGCGTGCTCTGGTTGGCGAGCAAAGCACTTCTGTTTTCACGACAAGATATTCAGCCGTCAAGCCGGGGGCCATCCGTCGCGGTGAAGGCCAGACCGCGAGCGTGCGCGTGCCTGGTCGACCGTTGGAAGGGGGTTGGCAGCCTGCGAATGTTGAGAATGCTCTGCTTCGATTCCGTGGCGCTAAACTCGCATTTGAGGGGGCGCCGCCGGTTCTATTTTCGGTTTACCTAAACCTGGACCGACCGGAGGATGCGAGTCCGGACCATCCCGGCTACGCGGGCGTGTTCAAGAAAGAGCCGACGACGACGGACGGTCAAATAATTCTCTTCGATGTAACCAAGGTTCTTACCGCCCTGGTCAAGCCCGGTGATCGCGCAAGCTTCACGGTGTTCATTGATACGGATGGTGCGGAGTTCACTTGGTCGTCTGTGGAGTTAGCCATTATCTCGAAAGAAATCTAAAGATCCTGTTCCTTTGGGGAGAGTCAAGGTGGATTCATATCTAGAGGCGCTAGTGGTGTCCGACGAAGGTATTCCGTTGGCGGTACAGCGCTGCGCACAGCGATTGGCCGAACTCAACGTATGGTGGCAGTTCAGTCGCAATGAGCCCGCTATGAGTTGCCAAGATGCGGCACAGAAACGGAGACGCCTCGGGCATCGTGGCATTCCTCTTCGCGACGAATTGAAGTCGTTTCTCGGGGAGTACGAGTGCGACGGTACGCGTCGTTTCCTTGCACATTGTCGCGGAAATCGCGAGGTAGACTTGCAAAAGATAGGTAGTGCGCTGACCGGGGCAACCGGCGTGCGGCGTTCGTCGTCGGAATCCATCGCCAAGCTTGGCGCCGCATATGGCGTCGTTAACCCCTTCACGATTGCTGACGACGTAGTTCAAATCTTCGACGACGAACTGAGAGATCCCATGGGAGTACCGGGAACGGTCATGACCAATGCCGGCGACCACACATGGGCAGTTGAGTTTGAACCTGCCGAACTGGTGGCTAAGCTCGCCAAGGCTACTTGGGCAGACATTGTCGACGATTCAAATCCGCAAGAGCTACCAGGGACTGCGCAGACGATTGGCGTACTAACGGGCAACCCTTGTGACTCCGGACTCGAGCTGTGCATGGCGATCAACACCCACTTTAGGAGGCTTTTGGGGCGCAACTCTCTTGGTGATGTTTCGATGCCCCGAATTGTCTTGGTGTCAAATCCGCAGATCGGAATATCGATGGAGATGGATTCCCGCGAGGCTCCTCTGCGGAGGGCGCTTCTCAACGCGGTGGACGAACTCTGTTCGATGGGCGCCACGATTATCGGTCACCCAGCGCACACCACGCATTACTTTGGAAGCGACCTCGCCCAACGCGCCTACGAGAAGAACGCAATGTTCATATCGATGGCCGAGGCGACGGCGCAGCGGATCAGACAGACTGGTGTGCAAGAAATCACACTCTTGGGCACACGGTTTGTTACGGATCCCGATTCAAAATGGAGCGTGTACAACCAAGCGTTTGAAGGCCTTACCGTGCATCGCCCGTCACAGGCGGGATGGATCAAAATTCACGATCTAGGGTACGAAGTACAGCAAAACGGTTTAACGCCACTTTCGTTCAATTGGATGCGTGATTTGTTGCGCGATGAGGTGCCCGCAAGTTGTAAGGACGTGGTTCTAGTGATGACCGAGTTTGCGCCAGTCGTTCGCCAACTCAGGAATCGGGGGCGCCATGGTAAGAATCTAATCGAGCCAATCGATATCTACGGTGAGGCGATTGCGCGAGCTTACATGTCAGCCATGTCTGTAGATTGCGGTGGCGGCGGATGCTCAGGCGATGGTGATTTGCCCGGCGATAGCGCGACTACGTCGGTTGCAAGGCTTGCAAGCGACGGACTATTGGTCTGACGTTGCTGTGTGGATTGGTTAGCTCATAGCGGTCTTGGAGAATAGTTGATTGAGTGCTCCCAGGCTCTGTGAGTAGCGGCTAAGGTTTACGCAACTAGCCGCTTCAGGACAGCGAACCTACATCACCAGGCTAACAAAGAATCAAAGTTGAGTCTTCAGGATCGAGAGTTATCGTTGGTCAGCGGTTGGAGATGCTCCATCCAGCGCAGCCCGCGCGATTTCCGCCGCCGCAAGCTTTTCTGCGCGTGCGTACCTCATCGTAGTGCGCTGATCGGCATGGGCAAGTAGGCTCGCTACAATCGAGAGACTAACGCCTCGCGAAACAAGCTGCGATGCATACGTGTGGCGGCAGTCGTGGATTCTGAATCGTCGTTTGATTCCGGCCACCTCCTTTGCGATGCCGAAAGCACGTCGAAGCCTGGCCTCTCCAAACGGTTGACCGGTTTCGGTCGTGAAGACAAACTCAGAGAGCACGCTGCGGTGCCGGCACTCGAGGAGCGCATCGCGGCAAAGCTTGGAAATGGGCAGCAGCACTTCTACGTCGCGCTTGCGCGTGACGAGGCGTATCAAGCCGGCATCGAAGTCGACCTCGCGCCAGCGGAGCATCCGGGCATCCTCGCGACGGAGGCCGAGTTCCAGCAGGGCAAGAAAGTAGGGTTGCATCCACCGGAACCGTGCGTAGTATGCCTTAGCTGCTGCGCTACGAGGGCGGATGCCGGCCCCATGTTTTCGCCGCGCCCCAAAATGGTCATTCGTGCGGCGAAGCTCACGGACGTTGCCGCGGGGCATGTGTCGTTCGAGATATGCGTGGAACTCCGCTTCGTCGTCGAAAGCAGCGAGAAACGCCTCGCGTTCGGCAACGCTCAGTTCAAGCGTCGGCGGGGTCACTTTGATATGGTCAATTGGCTTGCGAAGCGGCGACTCGTCGAGGACATCCCAGCGGACAGCTTTGCTGATGACAAGCTTCAACACGTCAATCGTGGAGTTCACGGTGGAAGGTGCAAGTGTCCGCTCTGAATCGCGCTTGAGCCGGGCTTGCTGCAGGCGTTTGACGAAGAGATTCACACGGCCACTCGTGATCTCGTCGAGCTTCATGTCGCCGAACTCGGGCAGCAGACGGCCGCGTAAGGTGTAGAGGTAGTCCCGCGTGGTGGCGGGTTTAAGGCCCGCAGTGATTTCGGCGAAGTAGTTGTCGACGAAGGTTCGAAGGGTCGGAACATCCTGTTGATCAGCAGAGGCATATCGCCATCTCTTTCGGAAGGCGATCCATCGCTCCAGCGCTTCATCGCGCGAGTTCGCACGGATTGTTATCCGCTTGCGTGTTTTCCCACCACCGCCCTTAAAGTAGACGTTGCATCGGGCGATACCGTGTTTCGCGTCCCAACTGAATCCGACCGCTTCGCGACGGCGTGAGCCTCGCGGCGCGGCTGTCACGCGTTCCTCGGTGGTCTCCGTCGAAGCGGTCGTTCCGCTCTGCGCGTGAGCGCGCGTTCGACGGCGTCCACCTCGTACAGAATCAGCCGGTCGCTCACCCGTTGGAGCGGCTTCGGAAACCACCCTCTCTCCCATTTCGCGATCGTCGCCGGCTTCACCCCCAACCGCTTCGCTAGGTCGACGCGGGAGATCATTCGCTCCTCGATCATGTGATGCCTCCGACGCGAGGATGTCGCGGCGACTGGCGTCAACGGCGGAACGAGGCGAAACGGGCTTTGCGCATCGCGGCGAGGTGGAACTAGCCGCGCCACTAGCCGCGCCAAGGCCCGCGGTCGCCTGTGGACGAGTAGCGGTTACGTCTAAATCACTGAGGTTGAGGGGGGAATCGTGGTGGAGCTGAACGGGATCGAACCGATGACCTCCTGAGTGCGATTCAGGCGCTCTCCCAACTGAGCTACAGCCCCACGATGTTGGAACTTCGCTGCTAACGGCAGCGTCCCGGAGGAGAATTCCGAGGACGCGGATTATACCGGTCTCGTGCGACACTTGGGGCATGAAGAAAATCTGTGTGGTGCTCCTGTTCGTTGCGGCGTCCGCGTTTGCGCAGACCTTTCCGATGATGACGCAGTTGCCGACGGGGGCGCCGGCGTTGGCGGCGAGCAATTCGTATTCGTCGAGCTTCAGCTTCGTCGTCGCGGGCGACAACCGGCCGGCGCATGATGGCGATCCGCTGACGACGCCGCTGCTCGACATCGTCAAACAGCTTGCCGCCACGCCGCCGGCGTTCGTCGTCTGGGGCGGTGACACCGTCTACGGCAAACAGGACATCGGCATCGACGCGCAGTACGCGCAGTTTCTGGCGGCGTTCAAGCCCGTGACCGTGCCGGTGTTCAACGCGCCGGGCAATCACGAGATGGTCGTCCGGACGATGGTCGCGTGCGGGACGGCCAGCGATCCGTACAACGGCGAGCTGCCCGATTTCAGCGGCTCGATGATGGCCAGCTACAAGCAATCAATGGCTCCGCCGTACGGCATGTTCCGCTACGGCAACGCCGCTTTCCTCATCGGTTGCACCGGGTGAAAACGAGGTGTTGGGACGACCGCTTTCTTTCACTCGGTGCAACCGGGAGCTTCCTTTACAAAATGGACCGGGTCCTCCCTT
>ERZ1739052.21-NODE-21-length-26671-cov-10.829351_pt1 | contig 26671 bp, 20 predicted proteins | sample MGYA00581761_ERZ1739052 | MGnify/ENA primary metagenome ERZ1739052 (study PRJEB42929, sample SAMN08275524) | rhizosphere metagenome | isolation source: Rhizospheric soil replicate 1 | host: Colobanthus quitensis and Deschampsia antarctica | place: Antarctica...
GGCGCGGGCAGCGCGCGTGGCGGGTGGGTTCTGCGGCTGCCTTCCTCCATACGTGCGGTCGGGAAGGGGCGCGTCGGGGCGGCGTGTGGGTGGGCAGGGCCGGGGGCGACGGCGTTGACGGGGATTGTGTGGCGCGCCACTTCCACGGCCAGCGTTTGCGTCATGGCTAGGACGCCCGCTTTGGCGCTGGCTGAGTGGACGACGCCGGGGGCGCCGGTCCAGGCGTAGTTGGCGATGATGTTGAGGATCGTGCCCTTCTTCGCGGCGATCATCCGCTTGCCGACGGCGCTGGTGCAGTAGAAGGTTCCGTTGAGGACGATGCCGATGACGGCGTTCCAGCCGTTGACACTGAGTTGATCGGCGGGCGAGATGAAGTTGCCGGCGGCGTTATTGACGAGAAAGTCGATGCGTCCGTGATCGGCGTGAACCTTCGCCGCCATCGCCTCGACCTGCTCCGGCTCGCGGACGTCGAGCACGAAGTGATCGGCGGCATCGGCGCGTCCGGTCTCGCTGCGCAACTGCTCGACGGCGGGGCCGAGGTGTTCTTCGCTGCGGCTGGCGAGAACGACGGTCGCGCCGAGCCTCGCCAACTCGCGCGCGATGGCGAATCCGATCCCCGTCCCGCCGCCGGTGATGATACCGACGCGGTTCTCAAACGTCTTTTCAGGAAGCATGGCGCGGGATGATATGTCAGGGCGCGAGATAGCGTTCCAGGGTGGCGATCATCGGTGGCAGGTAGTCCGCGACAGTCTTCCAGAGAAGGTTAACGTCTACCTCTCCATAGCCATGGAAAAGCCGATTACGCATGCTGGTGATGCCGCGCCAATCCAGGTCAACTGCGTCAGTGGTATCAACTGAGACGTTGCGCGCAGCTTCTCCGATGACTCCCACGCGGTATGTCACTGCGTCCTGCTTCTCCTGGTTCGACTCAAACTCCGCCAAGGTCATGCCATCGACGTAGCCTCGAACTCGATAGGCGAACTCGACCATCTCTCGCAGCAGAATCGCGTCTTCAGAGCTCAAGTGACACCGCGTTGCCAAGAATTGACTCGCGACGGATAGGATTGCGGCTGCGCTCGATTGAACGCCGCGTCAGCAGGTCGACAGGCCGCCCAAAAATCTCGACTAGGTCATCTTCCATGTGGACCATAGAAAGCAAGGACCACGGCGCATCCTCTTCGAACGTCACCAGAACATCCACATCGCTCTCCGGCCCGAAGTCATCGCGCACCACGCTGCCGAAGAAAGAGAACTCCGTAATCTTCCACTTGCGGCAGAAGTAGCGGAGTTTCTCCTTGTCGTACTCGATGGCGATGTGGGGCATGAGACGCTCAGTTTACGCCAAGGCCGGCGAGCCGCCGACAGTACAGCCGTCGGTCGACGGCGCTACGTTCGCTCGCAATATTGAATCTGACCGAAAATCAACAGCGGGCGGGACGCCCGCGCTCCCTGGGCGTCCAGTTCGAACATGCCGTTGCGGAGGACGACACTGGCGACCGAGCCTTGGGCAACCAACGCCGCGCCGTGCCCGCTACGCCGCCGTGCCGTGGCACTTCTTGTACTTTTTCCCGCTGCCGCACCAGCAGGGATCGTTGCGGCCGATCTTTGGTTCCTTGCGCTTGACTTGCGCCGGACCCAAGGAGCCGCCGGAGCCGGAGAAGACCATCGGAGGGGCTTTCTGTTTCGGAGGCGGCATCGCGCGTTGCACGCGCTGGACATCCTCCTGCCGGTCGCCTTCGCGCTCGACGACTACCTCCGTTTTCCAGAGGTACTTCACCACGCGGTCCTGGATCAGCTCCATCATTTCCTGGAAGATCTCGTACGACTCCTTCTTGTACTCGATAAGCGGATCGCGCTGGCCGTAGCCGCGCAGGCCGATACCTTCCTTGAGGTGATCGACGTTGAGAAGGTGGTCCTTCCAAAGCTGATCGATGACCTGCAGGAGGATGTACTTCTCGTGCAGGCGCATCATCTCCGGGCCGATCGACGACTCCTTCTGCTCGTAGCGATGATTGACGGCCTCGATCACGGCGTCCTTCACCGCGGCCGGCGGCATCGCATGGAGATCCACGCCCGCTGTTTTCAGATCGACGCCGAAGAAGTCGTAGAGCTCCGCGTTGAGCTTCTCCTCGTCCGGCTGCTCGCGCAGGTCGGCGGGGATGTAGGTCTCGATCAGGAAGTCGACGATCTCGTCCGCGGCGTTGAGGATGTACTCCTTCCCCTCGCGGCCTTCGAGGATGGAGCGGCGCAGCGTGTAGACCGACTCGCGCTGCTTGTTCATCACGTCGTCGTATTCGAGGAGGTGTTTGCGGGCCTCGAAGTTGCGGCCTTCGACCTGCTTCTGCGCGCGCTCGATGGAACGCGTCACCATGCCGTGCTCGATGGGGACGCCTTCTTCCATGCCGAGGCGTTCCATCCAGTTCATGAGGCGATCGCCGCCGAAGATGCGCATCAAATCGTCTTCGAGCGAGAGGTAGAAGCGCGAGGCTCCGGGATCGCCCTGACGTCCGGAACGGCCGCGGAGCTGATTGTCGATGCGGCGCGACTCATGGCGTTCGGTTCCGACGATGTGCAGCCCGCCGAGACGGACAACTTCATCGTGATCGTGCTTCCACTGCGTGTCGATCTCTTCTTCGATCCGTTTGCGCTCCGCGGGATCGGCGACGTCTTTGTTCTTCTGCGCGGCGGCGAATTCGGGATTGCCCCCGAGGAGGATGTCCGTGCCGCGGCCGGCCATGTTCGTGGCGATCGTGACCGCCCCTTTGCGTCCGGCCTGCGCGACAATTTCTGCTTCCTTCTCGTGGTACTTCGCATTGAGGACGACGTGCGGAACGCCTTTGCGCTTCAGTGCGGATGACAGCGCCTCGGACTTCTCGATCGAGATCGTGCCGACCAGCGCGGGCTGCCCTTTTTCGTTGAGGACTTTGATCTCGTCGACGATGGCGTTGAACTTCTCGCGCTCGGTGCGGTAGACGAGATCTCCCTGATCCTTGCGCACCATCTGGCGGTTGGGCGGGATGACCACGACCTCGAGCTTGTAGATGCTGTAGAACTCGGAGGCCTCGGTATCCGCGGTTCCGGTCATGCCGGCCAGCTTTTCGTACATGCGGAAAAGGTTCTGGAAGGTGATCGTGGCCAACGTTTGATTTTCGGCCTCGATCTTCACGCCCTCTTTCGCCTCGACGGCCTGGTGCAGACCGTCGCTCCAGCGGCGGCCGGGCATGAGGCGTCCGGTGAACTCGTCGACGATGAGCACTTCGCCGTCTTTCACGACGTACTCGACGTCGAGCTTGTACAGCGTGTGCGCGCGCAGCGCCTGCTGGACGGCGTGCAGCGTGTCCATGTTGTCGGGGTCGTAGAGATTGTTCACGTTGAGGAGTTTCTCGGCGTGCAGCACGCCCTCCTCGGTCAACACAGCCGTGTGCTGCTTCTCATCGACCTGGTAATCCTTCTCTTTGACGAGGCGAGGCACGATGCGATCGACCGAGTAGTACTTGTCCGGCCGTTCTTCCGACGGACCGCTGATGATGAGCGGAGTGCGCGCTTCGTCGATGAGGATCGAGTCGACCTCGTCGACGATGGCGTAGACGTGATCGCGCTGCACCATCGCCTCGAGATCGAACTTCATGTTGTCGCGCAGGTAGTCGAAGCCGTACTCGTTGTTGGTGCCGTAGGTGACGTCGCAGCCGTACGCTTCCTGCCGCTCGCGGTCGCCGTGATGGTTCTGGATCACGCCGACGGTGAGGCCGAGGAACTTGTAGAGACGGCCCATCCACTCGGAGTCGCGGCGGGCCAGGTAATCGTTGACGGTGACGACGTGCACGCCGCGGCCGGTGAGCGCGTTGAGGTAGACCGGCAGCGTGGCCACGAGCGTCTTGCCTTCGCCGGTCTTCATCTCGGCGATCTTGCCGCGGTGCAGGACGATGCCGCCCATGAGCTGGACGTCGAAGTGACGCATGTTGAGGATGCGCTTGCCGCCTTCGCGCGCGACCGCAAAGGCCTCGGGGAGAATGGCGTCGAGCGCGGCCTGGAGGTCGTCCTTCGCCGTGCGGATGACGATTTCGTCGCGCGGGACTTCTTTCTTCGCCGCTTCGAGGGCGTCGACGGCGGGACGAAGGCGCTCGCGGAACTCCTGCGTCTTCGCGCGGAGTCCGTCGTCGGACAGCTTGCTGATCTCGGGCTCGAGCGCGTTGATCTGCGCGACGATGGGCAGCATCTTCTTCACATCGCGCTCGTGCTTCGAGCCAAAGATAGAGGTGAGAACTTTATCGATCATGGTGATTTCCTTCCCAGCAACAACCAAACCGCGAACCGAAAGAGAGGCTCAGCAGTCAGTTGCAGGAGCGCGCGGCGTGGCGGCGCCGGCGAGGGGAGCTTCGATGCGGGCGGGAGCTTCGTCGATGACGCGCGGAGTCGTCGATTCAAAACGCGCGTGGTGCAGCGTGCTGCGCGGCGACGGAATCGCCTGCTCGCTGGTGATGACGCCGCACTCCGCCGCCACGCTGGCGAAACTCGTACGCGCGGACGGCACATCCGTCGTTCCGGAGATCGCGCCGAGGGCGATGGCAAGAAGGAGGTAGAGGTTCATACGGCGAGCGAAGCGTATCAAACGAAATGGATGGGACGGCATTCCGCTACTTCGCGAGGGCGGCCAGGCGGTTCAGATTCACGTAGGTCTGGTGGCCGAGGAAGATGACGAGGGCGAAGTAGGCGATGGCGACGAAGACGCGCTGGGAGATCGTCACGTCGTAGAACGCCTTGTCGTCCTTCTCGCGCACGATCGAGAGATAGACCTGGAAGGCGACCAGTACGATGATCAGCAGCATCAGCGGATTGGGTTGCTTCACGACTTTGTAGACCAGGACGCCGCCGCCGAAAACCCACATCCACTTCGTGACGGCTGCGGAGATGCGTCCGCCATCCAACATGCCGATCGGCAGCAGATTGAGCAGGTTCACGGCGAAGCCGGCCGCGGCGATGGCGAGGTAGAGCGGCTGGTCGGTCCACTTATAGATCTGGAGCACTACGAGCGAGGCGAACGTTCCTGCGATCGGTCCGGCCAGTCCGATCTGCGCGTCGTCGTACGCGGATCGCGGCTGATCTTTCAACGTCACCGCGCCGCCGATGAAGGGGATGAAGACCATGATTCCGGCGTGCAGCCCTTTCGCGCGGATGGCGACGGCGTGGCCGATTTCGTGGATGAGGATGATGCCGACGAAGCCGACCACGAGCGGCAGAGGAGCCTTCAGCGCCATTGCCCAGATCGACAGTCCCATCGAAACGCCGGCGACGGAGAACTGCATCAGGCCGAAGCCTTCGAACGGATTGACCGCGTAGCCGCGAAAAAAGTCGAAGACGACGAAGACGAGCGCTTTCAGTTTGAGCAGGACGAAGGCGATGGTGATGGCCGCGCCGGAGAAGAATTTCGCGAATGGATGGCGCTTCGGCGTGGGGTGTTCGAGCGCAGCCGGGATGGCGTTTGGCTCGATCGGATTGTGAGAGGAGGCCGCGCCGGAATCCATTGAAGAATCAGGCGATAGAACGCCGGGCCGGGTGCTATATTCCGCGCCGTGCCGGTGCCGTCCGTCGACGATTTGCGGCGCGATCTGCGGGAGCGAGGCTACCTCTCGCACGCCATCGAGCGATGGTTCGCGCACGACCCATTCACCGCCGGCCGTTCCTCCCGTGCCTTCTGGATCGCGCTGTTCACGGCCTCCGGAAAAGCCTCCCTCCTGATCGCCGCCTTCGCGATCCTCCCCCTCACCGGCATCATGCTGTTTCGCAACCATCCACTCTCCGCGGGCGAGACCTTGCTCATGTCTCTGCTCTATGGAGTGACAGGTTTCGGGATTTCGTTACTTCTTCTCGTCGCAATCGCGCTGATTTTGAAGTTGCGGCCGACGATCGTCATCGATACGCCGCGCGCGCTGCTGGCGATTTCGTTCGCCGCCGCGGCGTTGCTGGCCGCGCCGATCGCGATCTGGTGGTACCGCTTCCCCACGCCGCCCTCGTGGCCGGAACTGCTGACCGGCATCGCGGCGATGGCCACCTTCTTTCTCATCGCCACGATCGCGATTTCGGCTGCTTTTTTGTCCTTCTCGATCTACGAATTGCAGCGCATCCCGGCCATCCATCAAAAGCCGCGCGGAGTGCCGATGACCATCGCGGCGGCGATTCTGATTGCGTTACTTTTCCTGCCGGCGATTGCTGTGCAGGACAGTCGTGTCGCCGAGCCGCCAATTCAGGTCGTGACGACGCCGACGGTTTACAGCGTGACGTTGATCGCAGTGGATGGACTGACGTACGATCTCGCGCGCGAGCGCCTGTCGCATCGGTTCGGCAACCTGGCTCCAATCGATCCGATGCCCGGCTCCTCGGCCACCGAACGCTGGGCCTCCGTCGGCACCGGGGTACCGGCCGGCATCCACGGCGTGCGCGCGGTTGACGGCGTGCGCTTCCGGAACGGCCGGCATCTTCTGCAGTCGGTCTCGCCCGTCGACTTCGTGCTTCGCAATGTGGCCGAGCTCGTGAAGCTGGCCGCGCGCGAACCGCTGCCGCCGACGGTGCGCAAGCGCGATTACGTTTGGGAGATTTTCGCCGGGCGCTCGGTGCCGTCGCTCTCGATCAACTGGTGGACGACGGATGATCTCGATAGCGGCGCGCTCGAAGAGATCAGCCAGAAGCCGGTTTTTGCGGAGGCGAGCACGCCCCATGCGGCCCCGGAAGTGGAAGCCTTGCGGGTCGACACCCTTGCTTCCGAACGCCTCATTGCGGAACGGAAGCGCCAGTGGAGACTTCGCTTCGCGACGGTATACCTGCCGGCGCTCGACATCATCCTCAATCGCATTACGCTCGATCCGGCCACACGGGTTGCGGCATCGGTGCGCGCGCTCGACAACCTCGATCATCTGATCAACGACGTCAGCGGCAGTGTGATCCTGATCGGACTGCCGGGCGAAGGGCAGCCAGGCCGCGGCGTCATCGCGACGTATCTTCCGATGACCAGCCGGCCACGCTCAGCGTTTGATGTCGCGCCGACGGCTTGTGCTCTACTCGGCTTTCCGGCGTCCGAGGAGATGCCGGGCCGGAGCGTCATCGGGAACACCGCACGCATCGCTTCTTACGGACCGCGCGTCGCGACGTCATCGCCCGCCAAAGTCAACGAGGAGTATTACGAAAACCTGAAGTCATTGGGGTACATACGATGAGAAAACTTGCGCTTGTCATCACGCTTCTTGTTTCGACCTCGGCATTCGCGCAGCGTGTGATGCGCTTCGAGGATCTCGCCGCCATTCACCGCATCGGCTCCCCGCAACTGTCGCCGAACGGACAGTGGCTGGCGTACGACGTATCGACGCCGGACCTCGCCGCGAACAAGAGTTTCAGCGGGGTCTATCTCATTCCCTCGGCTGGCGGACCTCCGAAGCTGATCAGCGACGCCAGGCATCAGGACAACGGGCCGGTGTGGTCGCCGGACGGCAAGACGATCGCGTACGTTTCCAACCGCGACGGCGGCCCGCATCAGCTCTATCTCTACGACGTCGCCGCGGGAACATCGCGCAAAGTGAGCGATCTCGCCGGCGGCGCGGGGACCGTCAAATGGATTCCGGACGGCTCGGGCTTCGTCGTCGTGTCGGACATCTATCCCGATTGCGGCGTCGATCCGGCGTGCATCAAAGACAAGACGACGGCCGAGGGGAGCGCGCCGACGAAAGCGCGCGTGTTGACCGGGCTGCTGTACCGGCATTGGAAAGCGTGGCAGGAGCCGGCGCGCAGCCACATTGTTTATGTTCCCTTCGGCACCGGCACTCCGCGCGATCTCACGCCCGGCGCATTCGACGCGCCGCCGTTCTCCGTCGGCGGCGGAGACGAATTCGACGTTTCTCCTGACGGCAAGGAGCTCGTGTTCGCGCGCGACACCGGGGCGCATCCCGAGGTCTCTACGAACGCCGATCTCTTCACCGTTCCGATCGGCGGCGGTGACGCGAAGCGGATCACGACGCGCACCGGCGCGGACACATCGCCGCACTACTCGCCCGACGGCCGCTGGATCGCGTATCGTTCGCAGGCGCGCGCCGGCTACGAATCCGATCTTTGGGAGTTATGGCTTTACGATCGCACGACCGGCACGTCGCACCGCGCCGGCGCCGACTTCAACGATTGGGTCGAGTCGGTCACGTGGTCGCCCGATTCGAAATCGATGTTCGTCATCGCGCCGAATCAGGGCCGCGACCGGCTCTACGAAGTCTCGCTCGATGGCAAGTTCCTGACGATCGACGGCTACGGATCGACGGGCGCGGTTGCGGCATCGCCGAATGGCCAGACGCTCTATTGCTCGCGCTCCGGACTGACCGGGCCGACCGAAATCTACGCCGTCAACAAGCGCACGTCCGCGGTCGAGCGCTTGACGCACGAAAACGACGCGCTGCTCACCAGCCTCCGCATGGGCATGACGCACGACGTTTTCTGGACGGGCGCCGAGGGCGCGCGCGTCCAGGGTCATCTCATGACGCCGCCCGGATTCGACCAGACGAAAAAGTATCCGGCCATCGTGCTCATTCACGGCGGGCCGCAGGGCGCGTGGAGCGACTCGTGGTCGTATCGCTGGAACCCGGAGATGTTCGCGGCGCGCGGCTACGTCGTGCTGATGCCGAATCCGCGCGGCTCCAGCGGCTTCGGCCAGAAGTTCCTCGAGGATGTCTCCGGCGACTGGGGCGGCAAAGCCTACGTCGACATCATGAACGGCGTGGACATGCTCGCCGCGCTGCCGTACGTCGACGGAACGCGCATCGGTGCCGCCGGCGGTTCCTACGGCGGCTACATGGTCGACTGGATCCTCGGCCACACCGATCGTTTCAAAGCGCTCGTGTCGCACGCCGGCGTGTACGATCTGAAGTCGGAGTATGGCGTGACCGAGGAGCTGTGGTTTCCGGAGTGGGAGTTCAAAGGAAATCCGTGGGACAACCCGGAGCTGTATCAGAAGTGGTCGCCGGACAACTTCGTCAAGAACTTCAAGACGCCGACGCTGGTCACGCACGGCGAGCTCGATTTCCGCGTTCCGATCAATCAGGGCCTCGAGCTTTTCACCGCTCTGCAGCGCCGCGGCATCCCGTCGAAGATGGTCTACTTCCCCGACGAAGGCCACTGGATCCTGAAGCCGCAGAATTCGAAGCTGTGGTACCAGACCGTGGGGGATTGGTTCGATCAGTGGTTGAAGCAGTGATCTGAATCGAAATAGTCGGCGACTCGACGCCTGTCGATCAGTGATGTCCTCCGGGACCGCTCGGCGGTTGCGGAGGACGCGAGGCCGGAGCCGGTGGGGGCGCCGTGGGTTCCGGATGATGCGCGATTCGAGAACGCCGGCGGCGATGGCGGCGGACGCGATCAGGGTGATGAACGGGATAGCGATTCCGTTCGCGAGCAGCGCGATGCCCCCCGCGCTGATGGCGGCGATGACGATGCCCGCGGCGATACGGCGCCGGCGTGTGATGAGAATTGCGGCGATGCCGATCGCAGCGACGAATCCGGCGACGATGGGCGGCAGTTCGATGATGACGTCCCCGTCGATGATCGACTCCGTTGCCGCGGCATGAACGGTGACGCCAGGATCGGGCTGATGCCACCGCGTGGTCGGCGTCAGCACGCGGTCGCCGAGGGCGAGGGCGGTCGGGCCGACGAAGACCAGTTTGCCGCGGAGACTTTTTGCCAACGCCGGGTCGCGAAGCAAATTGGCGGCGCTGATGATCGGGATTGCACTCGGGCGCGCCGGCAACTCCAGCGGATCGACGACGTCGAACGCGAGCAGCAGCGTCACAGCGACGCCGGCCGCGATCGCAATCAACAGCGCCGTACGCGTGCGGAGCATCGGGCTATGGTAGCTGCTCAGCTCTTGAGCGATCGCACCAGTTGCGCGCGCAACAGCTTCCCCAGCGGCGATCGCGGAATCGATCCCACGCGATGCACCTGGCGGATTCTCTCGAACGGATGTATGCGTTCGTTGAAGTCGTCCACGAACGACGGCTCGGTCACCGTCGCGAGATGAATGACGTGGCCGAGGCGTTCGTCGGGGATCGCGACGATCGCGGCATCGTCGCCGGCCAATTCATGGATGATGCGATCGAGGCGTTTGAGATCGACCGATTCGCCGCCGATTTTTACGAAATCGCCTGCCCGTCCGAGGACGTGCAGCGTTCGCCCGTCCACTTCCCCCAAATCCTCCGAAACGAACCAGCCGTCGATCTTCGGATCGATGAGACCTTGCTCCGTGGCGTAGCCGGTGAAGAGCGATGGTCCGCGAAAGGCTAGCCGTCCGTCGTCTTCGCGCCGGGCGTCGATGTGGCCGAGGAGCGTGTCCTCGACGGCAATCGTCGAGCAGCATTCCGTCATGCCGTAGCTCGGCAGGGTTGGCCACTCGCCGCGTTCGACATTGAAGATGCCACCGCCGATGAGGATCGCGCGCAAGCCTGGCGATGGTTTGAGTCCAGCCGCAATCAGATCGCGCACCTGCGCCGGCACCAGCGACGCGATCGTCGCCTCAGATTCCGCAAACGCACGCGGCTCCCACGGCATCGGCAACGCGCGTGCGCCGGCGAGATGGCATCGCGCATACACGCCGAGGCCGCCGACGTGGAAGGTTGGCAGGACGGCCGCCCAAACGTCGCGCGACATCACCTCCAGCCGCTCGTTCACCGCAGCCGCGGATGCGAGGATGGCCCGCTTCGACAACGCCACGAGTTTGATGTCGCCCGTCGATCCCGATGTGGCGACGAAGACGTGCGCGTCGATGTCCGGGATCATCTTCTCCAAGCGCGTCCGTTCCGCGGACGGCATGCGCGGATTGAGAAGAAGGTGGGATTCCGAGGATTGGAAGTCGATCATGGGTTTGCCCCGACCCACGCACCCCGTTCTATCGCGCGCTGAAGCGCGCTCGGAAACGTGGAGCTTCTCGGAACCCCCGGCTCAAAGCCGGGGGCTACGGTTCTTACGACGGCTACGCCGCCGGGGCAAATCAGAGTTTCAGCCATGGCAGCTTTTCCAGGAGGTCGTCGAACCCCCATCCGTTTCCTCCCGGCGGCACGAGGTGTGTGTCGTCGATGCGCATCCGTTCGATGAAGGGATCATTTTCGAAGAGGACGTGCGTGATGAGGCCGCAGGTTGAGGTGACGTTCGCGGTCGCGGCGGTGTATGCGGCACAGAGCTGGCCGATGGGATGATCCATGTACGAGGTTACGACGACCTCGGCATCGCTGCAGGGGATTTCGTCGAGTGCGGGTTTCAGGATCAGAACGTCGTACGAATTCACAGAGCACAGACAAGAGTGTCTGTGCTGTGACGAACTTGCGCCGCGGTCGAGCGCGAGCCGCAATCCAGTGCGCTCGCGGAGTTCACGCCAAACGGCAGCATCGTACGGACATGGATCTTCGATGAAATCGATTCGTTCGCGAGGCAGCATCGCCGCGATGCGGACGAACTCCTCGGCAGTCAGCGTCGCGTTGAAATCAATGCGCAGCCGGACGCGATCGGGGATGACGTCAATGCTCTTCAGTTTGACGATGTCGAAATCGGGCGGCGGATCGGGGCCGGGCCAATGGCTGGGCGGGATTGTTAGTCCATCGAAAAGGTTGCGCCCATCGCGACGCGAGGTCGCATCGATCGCCGCGAATTTGAGTGACGCTTTCGTCAGCGGCGTGGTTTCGCCGCGGGCGAGGCGTGCGAGTTGTTCGTCGAGCGGGAGGTCGCCCAACTCGGGCCAGGGGTGGACGTCCGCAACGCCACCGTTCACGCGGATCAACGCGCCCCGCCGCACGCCATCGGGGGCAATCGCGCTCAGACGCCGTTTCGGCGTCAGCTCGTAACGCCAGTATTCGATCAAACCGCGGCTCCGACGACGTAGAGGATTCCGAAAATCCATTCGAGCGCGCCAGCCAGCGCGAGGCATCGATTGAGCGACGCGCCATCACTCCGCGCAACACGTACGAGCAGCGCGATCGCGGGGACGACGGCGAGGAGAGGAATCAGGAGCGTCATCGAGCGGCGCAGATAGGCGATCGCCGCAACGCAAACGAACGGAGCCAGCGCGAAGATCACGATCTCCGTCCGCGCGAACGACGCGCCGAATCGCGCGGCGAGCGTGCGTTTGCTGCTGGCGCGGTCGTTGTCGATGTCGCGCAGGTTGTTGATGGCCAGGATTACGACCGCCAGCGACCCCACCGCGAAGCCGCCGATCCATGCGGTGATGTCGAGCGTGAGTTGCTGCAGGTAAAACGATCCGCAAACAGCGGTGAAGCCGAAGAAGATCATGACGAACAGTTCGCCGAGGCCGTGATACGCGAGCGGATATGGTCCGCCGGTGTAGGCGTAGGCGGCCAGAATCGACGCGACGCCGACGATTGCGATCGGCCAGCCGCCGCGGAGGATCAGCGGGATTCCGCAGAGCGCCGCCAGTCCGAAACAGACATACGCGCCGCGGAGAACGGCATCCGCACCAAGCAGGCCGGCCTGCGTCACGCGCAGCGGTCCGAGGCGCGCGTGCGTATCGGCGCCCTTCTTGAAATCGAGTGCATCGTTGACGTAGTTCGTGCCGATCTGGATGAAGACGGCGCCGAGCAGTGCGAAGAGGAATGGCGGCCAAGCGACGTTCGAACGCACACACGCGAGCGCCGTTCCGACGAGCACCGGCGTCACCGCCGCGGCAAGCGTTTTCGGGCGTGCGGCGAGAAGCCATGGGGTCATGGGAGTTCGCAGGCCCGTGTGGTACAGACACTCTTGTCTGTGCTGGTGAGGCTGGGGAGATCTGAGAAATTTGCGAGCTTCTCAACTCTGCTTATCGCCTCAGCCGCGGAACCTTGCCAAAGCACAGACAAGAGTTTCTGTGCCACACTAATCTGCGGTATTTGAATCGTCACTGCGAGCGCCGCTCCCATTACGGAAATCTCGGAAACTTCTTGAAATCCGGCTTCCGCTTCTCCACATATGCATCCCGACCTTCCTGCGCTTCCTCGGACAAGTAGTAGAGCAAGGTCGCGTCGCCGCCAAAGTCGAGGAGGCCTAGCTGGCCGTCGCAGTCGGCGTTCATCGCCGCTTTCAAAAAGCGCAGCGCCATCGGAGAAAGTGCGAGCATCTCGCGGCACCATTTCAACGTCTCTTCTTCGAGTTGAGCCAGCGGCACGACCGTGTTGATGAGACCCATATCCAGCGCCTGCTGCGCGTCGTACTGGCGGCAAAGGAACCAGATTTCGCGCGCTTTTTTCTGGCCGACGATGCGGGCCAGATACGACGAGCCAAGGCCGGCGTCGAAGGAGCCGACGCGCGGACCGGTCTGGCCGAAGCGCGCGTTGTCGGCGGCAATCGTCAGATCGCAGACGACGTGCAGCACGTGCCCGCCGCCGATGGCGTAGCCGGCCACCATCGCCACGACCGGCTTGGGCATGCTGCGGATCTGCTTCTGCACGTCGAGGATGTTCAGGCGCGGGATCTTTTCCTTCGGATCGACGTAGCCACCTTTGCCGCGTACGCGTTGATCGCCGCCGGAGCAAAACGCGTCCGGACCTTCGCCGGTGAGGACGATGACGCCGATCTCGCCGTCGTCTCGGGCCATGTCCAGGGCCTGCTTCATCTCGGTCACCGTCAGCGGCCGAAATGCATTCCGCACCTCGGGGCGATTGATGGTGATCTTCGCGACGCCGTCTTCGGTGCGCTCGTACTTGATGTCCTGAAAGTCGTGAAGCTTGATCCAGCTCTCTGCCATGAGGCGAGGCTATCAAGCGCGGCGCGCTACATCAACGGGACGCTGATGTGCTGGCCGGCGTCGATCCCCTTTTTGAAGACGGTGACGTCGAGGGTGGTGGCGCCGTCGGCAGCGCCGATCTGCAGGATTACTTTCGTAGCGCCGTTGCTTTCGGTGACGCCGAGGACTGTCGTGCGCGGCCGCGTTTCGAAGGTGAGATCTGCCGGACGCGCGCCGAAGATGAAGAGCGCGACCTTGCGCGGGCCGGCGCTCATGTCGGCGGTAGCGGTGGGCGAAAACGTTCGTCCGCCGTATTCGAACGGGTAGTCCGCGGCGTCGGCGCGATTGCCGCGGACGAGCAGCCATTTGCCATCCTCATCGATCGGGATGGGCGGCAGGATGGCGATCTGCCCCTCGGACGGGACATTGATATTGACCCGCGCGTACCCACGCCTCTCGATCGCCTCGGACGCGCCGCGATCGGGATCGCCGGTGCGGACGAGCGCCTTCACAGCGTAGCTGCCCGGCGGCAGCATCAGCGTTCCGTAGTAGCGGATGCCGGTCGCGCGAACTTTGTCGCCGACCTTCGCCACTTCGACCGTGACGCGGTCGTAGAGACGATCGCGCACGATGCCTGCCGTGTCGAAGGCATAGATGAAAACGTCCGCGCCGCCAATGACGGTGCCGGTTTCGCGCATCAGATCGGCGCCATTGATGTCGATGATGATGGGAACCTGCGCCGGTTTGCCGCCGCTCGGCGGAAAGGCGGTGGCGAGGACATTCATGCGCAGATCGGTCTGCGGCAGATCGTTGATGATGATCTGGGCGTTGGTGAGAGCGCGCTCGACGGAGGTGACGCGGCCGCGCTCGTAGTAGCCGGCGGCGTGGACGGCGCGCGATCCCGGCGGCACGTTGACCAGCTTGACGCTGACGTTGTGAAACGTGCCCGGCACGTTGTCGGTCGTGTGAATGCCGAGGACGTAGACGACTTCCTGCTGGCGAAGGAGGCGGTCGAAGTCGGCGTGAAGATCGTTCGAGTTCTGAAAGACCTCGCCGCCGGTCGGGCGCGAAAGAAGAAAGAGTCCGCCGTTGGAGTTGATGATCGAGCCTTCGGCGAGGCTGTTCTGCACGCGAACACCCTGCACGTCGATCGCGTGGAGCACGACGTCCGCGGCGCGGAAGCTGTCGGCCATCCGCTGAATGCTGGTCATCGCCGCGGTGTTGCCGAACATCTTGTCGGTATCGATCTTCTCCTGATTGCCGCCGACGATCTGCGCGTTAAGCTTCGTCTGCTCTTTGGACGCGCGCGCGTCGAAGCCTTGCAGTAAACGGGAGTCGAATCCCTCGGAAAGCAGCACGACCTGCTTGCGGCCGGGCACCATGCGCAGCGAGCGCGCCAGGTTGCCGAGCGAGTCGATCTCGCGCTCGATGCGCTGACGGACGGCCAACTCGTTCTGGGCCGTGGCTGATGAGGCCATCTCGCGCATGTGCTCGTCTCCCGCCGCCCCACGGCCGCCACTGTCGATCGCTGGCGCAGGGGTGTCAGGTCCGCTTGCGGTCCACACCACTGTTTGATTGGCGAGCAGAAGCGGATCGGAGCCGCGGAAGGTTTCGGGATTGGCGATCGCCGACGCGACGAGTTGCCTGTCGCTGGTAAACGCGGTGATGAAGCGAAAGCCGCGATCGGGACTGATGGTCGCGACGGCGACGAGGTCGCGCGGGCCAACGCTCTCATTCACGAACCGCCGCGCCGCGTCGTGCGCGCGCGACATCGAACGCGGCGCGGTGAAGCCGAGGTCGAAAAGGAGGACGAAGGAGCGGCGCGCGGCCGGATTCATTGGCGAGATCGCGCTGGCTGGTGCGTCCATCGCGGCGAAATCGACCACGTCGAATGAAGTGATCGGTTGCTTCCGCTTCTCGTCGTACAGCGCGAAGTTTGCGGCGGTGAGGCCGCGCATCGGATTGCCCGACGCGTCGAGCACCGACACCGGCAGCTCGACGACGTGGACGTTGATCGTGGACGTGCTCTGCGCGAACGCGGAGAGCGCGAACAGCGACGCGGCGGCAATAGCGAGGATGCGGCGCATCGATCCTTACGGTCTCAGCACCGCGACGCTCGATGTCTGTGCGTCGGCCACGCCTTTCTTGTGCACCGTGACCTGCAGGGTCGAAGCCTGCGCGGGATCGTCGAGCTGGAGGATGATCTTCGTTCCGCCCGGAATCGGAATCGTGCCGAGCAGCTTTGTCTTCGGCGTTGTCTCCCATGTCAGTTCGTTGGCCGCGGCGCCGTAGACGATGAGCGCGACTTTGTTCGAAGCGGTGGCGCTGGGGACGAAGTTCTGACCATTCAGTTCGAATGGATACGCGCCGATGCCGCCGCGGTCTGCCCCTTTCACGAGCAACCATTTCGGTTGATCGTCGATCGGAATCGGCGGCAGTAGCGCGAGAGCGCCCGCCTTCGGAACGATGACGTTCGTCCGCGCGTAGCCGCGTTTTTCATTCTCACTTTTCTTTTCGGCCTCGCCGGCGCGAACGAGCGATTTGATCGCGTAGTTGCCGGGCGGCAGGACCAGCGTGCCGTAGTAACGGACGCCGCTCTTGAGGCGGTCGCCGACTTTCTTCATGTCGAACGTGAGCCGCTGATAGAGGCGGTCGCGGACGACGCCTTCATCGTCGAAGGCGTAGACGAAGACTTCCGCACCGGCCATGTTGCCGCGCGCTTCTTTCATCAGGTCAGAGCCGCTGATGTCGAGGATGATCGGGACCTGGTAGCTGCCGTTACCAGCGGGGAAGGGCGCGGCGAACGCGGCGACGTGGATGTCGTCCTGCGGGATGTCGTTGACGATGATCTCGGCGGTGGTGAGAGCGCGCTCGGTCGACGTCTCGCCGCCGTTTTCGTAGTAGCCAGTGCGGTAGTTGACGCGGCCGGGCGTATTGACAAGCTTCACTTTCAGATCGTGGTATTTGCCGCTGCTGCCGGACGGTGCCTGGAAGGCGAGGACGTAAACGACTTCCTGCGCGCGCAGCATGCGGCCGAAGTTGTTCTTGAGGTCATTCGAGTTCTGGAAAACTTCGCCGCCGGTAGGGCGCGAAATAGTGAAGAGGCCGGCGTTGGAGTTGAGGTTCGAGCCGGACGTAACGTCGTTCTGCACGCGCACGCCCTGGATGTCGATGGCGTGGAGCACGACGTCCGAGGCGCGGAACGCCTGGGCCATGCGATCGAGCAGAGAAAGGCTCGACGTGCTGCCGAAGCGCGCATCGTTGTCGACTTGCCAGTACTGGCCTGACGTGATGGCGGCGCTCTCGCGGGCTGCGGCTTCGGTGTCGCGGACGTCGCGGCCCTGCAGGTATTTGGCGTCGAAGCCTTCCGACAGGAGGATGACCTGTTTGCGGCCGGGGACGGCGCGCAGTGTTTTGGCGAGCTGGCCGAGGTAGTCGACCTGCTTTTCGACGCGCCCGCGGACGTACTGCTCGTTGCTGCGGGTCATCTGTTGCTGGCGCTCGGCCAACTCGGAATTCGCGACGGCCGCATTGCCGCTCGCCTGCTGCTGCGGAGTCCTGGCACTGTCGCCGTTGGTGAGATCGGCGACGAAGGTTTTGTTCGCGATCTGCAGCGGATCGTTGCCGCGGAATCCGCTCGGATCGGCGATGACCGATTCGACCAGCTCGCGATCGGTGGTGAAGGCGGTCTGCAGACGGAAGCCGTGATCGTTATCGATCGTGCCGACGCCGACGAGATCGCGCGGCTGGACTGCTGTCTTGACGAAATTGCGCGCCGCTTCCTGCGCGCGCACGAGCGATTTCGGCTGGGAGAAGCCGAGGTCGAAGAGCAACAGGAACGAGCGCCGCGCGGCCGGGTTCAGCGGCGAAATCGCGTTCGCGGTTTCCGTCGAGCCGAAATCGATCTTGTCGAATGAGGTGATGGCCTGCTTCTTCCCGCCGTCATAGACCTCGAAGTTCGCGGCAGTCAGTCCGCGCACCGGATTGCCGCTGGAGTCGACGACGGTCACTGGAACCTCGATGACGTTGACGTTCACGGTTTCCTTCAGTTGGGCGAAGGCGGATGTTGCGAAGATTGCGACAGCGGCGATGAGACGACGTTTCATGCGGTTCTCCTTGGAGTGGCCAGTAGCCAGTGGCCAGAAAGAGTTTTTCCTGACCACTGACCACCCGCCACTGACCACTTTCACTGCACCACCAGCGGCACGCTTGCCTTTCTCGCGTCGCTGGAGCCTTTCTTGTGAACGGTGACGTCGAATGACGCCGGACCCGCCAGCAGATTCGCGGGCGAGTAATCGAGCAGTAGTTTGATCGTATCCTGGCCTTGCAACCGCTGAAGCACGACGGGCGCGCCGGGATGCGTACCAAGCGCGTCGATCGCCGACGCATCCCACGCAAGCTCGTCCGCCTCGACGTTGAAGACGAACAGCGCCACGCGGCGCGATTGGCCGTTGCTGACCCCGGCGCTGGCGCTGGGCATGAACGGCTCGCCGTTCATATGAAACGGAAACGGCGCGTCGCCGTGCGAAGCGCCGCGAACGACGATCCAGTTCGCGGGATCGTCGACGAACATCGGCGGCATCACGGCGACCTCATTGGTCGACGGCACGTCGACGTCGGTGCGCGCGAATCCTTTGCGCTCCGTGCCGGCCACGTGGATGAGTGTCTTCAGGGCGTACTTGCCGGGAGGAAGTGAGAGCGTCGGAAAATATTTGATGCCCTCGCGCCCGGCCATTCGCGCGCTGTTGATGGTGAGGCGCTGGTACGAACGGTCGCGCACCACTCCCTGGTCATCGAAGGCGTACACGAAAACCTCGGCGATGACATCGTTCGCCTTCGCATCGCGCAGCAGCCCCGCAGCGCCGATGTCGATGACGACCGGCACCTGCGCGTTGCCGTCCCTAGCGGGGAACGCCGCCGCCAGCGCGGCCACTTTGATGTCGCTCTGCGCGATGTCGTTGAGGACGATCTCCGCATTCGTCAGCGAACGTTCGAGCGCGTTCTGAGCGCCGGAGTCGTAGTAGCCGGCGCGGTGAAAGACGCGCGCGCCCGGTACGCCGGTGACGCGCACGTTCAGTTCGTGGAACTTGCCGTCGTTCGAGACCGGCGCGCGGAAGCCGAGGACGTAAACGACGTTCTGTGCGCGGAGCATCTTGTCGAGGTCGGCGTTGACATCGTTCGAGTTCTTGAAAACCTCGCCGCCGGTCGGCCGCGACAGCAGATGCAGCGCGTCGTTGGAGTTGATGCGCGATCCGTTCTCGTCGTTCTGCACGCGCACTCCCTGGATGTCGACGGCGTGCAGCACGACGTCCGAGCCGCGCAGCGTGCGGGCCATCTCGTCGAGGATGGTCATGGTCATCGAGCTGCCGTAGCGTGCGTCGGTGTCGACGCGCCAAACGTTGCCGGACATCGTCTGCGATACGTCGTCCTGCTCGTCGACGCCGGACCGCGCATCGCGTCCACGCACGAGCCTCGGATCGAAACCCTCGGAGAAAAAGATGACCTGCTTGCGGCCGGGCAGCACGCGCAAGGTGCGGCCGAGGTCGGAGAGGAGACGCAACTGCCGCTCGATGCGCGTGCGGTTGTACTGGTCGTTCAGCTTCTTCTCGCCGCGCGCGATGTCGGCAGCGAAGTCATCGACGGCGTTGACGTCCGCACGCGACACGTTGTCGGTCGGAGCAAGCTGCAGGACGTCGGTGCCGGCGATGCGCAGCGGATCGGCGGAGACGAACGTGCGCGGATTGGCGATGGCGCTGCCGAGGAGATTGCGGTCGGTGGTCAGCGCCGTGATCATGCGGAAGCCGCGGTCGACGTCGATCGTAGCGACGGCGGCGAGGTCGCGCCGGCCCATACCTTTGGCGATGAAGTTGCGCGCCGCTTGCTGCGCTTTTTTGCGTCCTGTCGGTGACGAGAAGGAGAGGTCGAAGAGCAGGATGAAGTTGCGGCGCGCCGACGGATTCAGCGGCGATGCCGACCGGACGGCCTCGGACGCGAAATCGATCGCGTCGAAGTTGCCGATGGCGCGCTTCGTCCCCTGATCGAACAGTTCGAAATTCGCCGCCGTCAATCCGCGCACCGGATTGCCGGAACGGTCGACAACCGTGACCGGCACTTCGACGAGGTGAACGTCGATGGTCTCTTTGACTTGTGCGGATGCAGCGCTCGTCGCGAGCAGAAAGAGGAGCGCAATGCGGCCGAGGCAACGCATCGGAATGATTTTCTCCCAGATAACGAACGGACAGGATGCGCCAATTGGCCGAGTCCTGCCGTTACGAGTCTGACACGAACGCTGACGGCCTCTTTCACGATCGGCGATAGAATCCCGCGCCATGTCTCTTCTACTCCAGCGAAAAGGTCCCGCGGCGCCGCTGCCGCGCCTGGAAGGCAAAGAAGTCCTGGTCGGACCGAATCCTGAGGCCGCCAAAGTCAAAGGCGTGATGTTCGGCGGGCGCAAGCAATTCCTCAACGAGGTCGCCGGAGAAGAAGGCTTCGCGGCGATCGTCGCGAAGCTCACGCCCCGGACCGCGAGTTACACGAAAACGCCGCTGGCATCGAGCTGGTGCGAGTTCGCATCGCTGATCGAGCTCGATCGGACGATCTACGAGACGCTGAAACAAAAGTACCCGAATGTCCTCGCACTCATCGGCGCGGCCTCGGCGGAGCTGGGCATCGGACGCGTCTACAAATCGCTCGACAGCACGGAGTTGGTGAAGTTCATGGAGAGCCAGGCGCTCTTTCACAATCAGTTTCAGAAATTCGGCAACGTCCGCTTCGAGAAAACGCCGAACGGCGGACGGATGATCTGCAACGACTACCCGGTCTACAGCCCGATCTACTGCGCCAGCGCCGCCGGCTTCTATCTCGAGTCGATCCTCCGCCACGGCGGCACCGACCCGACCGTCGTCGAAACGAAGTGCCAGACCCTCGGCGACTCACACTGCGCGTTCGAGATGACCTGGCGGTAGCCGGCACGGCCGGCGGCGTTGGTTGCCCAAGGCTCGGCCACCGAAGGCGTGATGAAGGATTTGCCGCGCGAAGTTCTACTCGCGCCGAGCGATCGCGCGCTCCATCACCGCCACCCTCGCCAAAAGCTCCGACTGGCCGCGCAGCAGCGCCGCGATTTCCATCTCTGCTTTCAGGTTGACCTGGTAGTCGTTCTCCGCGAGGAGCTTGTCCTTCGTTGACTGGCGGTTCTGGCTCATCATGATGATCGGGGCCTGAAGCGCGGCGACGGATGAGAGGGCGAGGTTCAGCAGGATGAATGGATAGGGATCGAAGCGCGCCATGCGCAGAACGTTGATCGACATCCAGACCGTCATGATGATCGAGAAGAGAATGATGAACGGCCACGAGCCGCCAAAGGACGCGACGCGGTCGGCGATGCGCTGGCCGAATGTGAGTCTTTCTTCCTGCTCCTGCAGCACGTTGCGCGAGACCTGACGCGACATCAATTCATTGGTCTGGCGCAGGCGGTCGCCCATCTCTTCGATGATGCGCAGCGCGGCGGCGGGATTCTTGTGGACGAAGTCGACGAGGTCTTCGCGGTCGAGCCGGATCACGCGCGTCGGTTTCGATGCGGTGGCCGTAGCCGAGCGCGGAGCGCCGTCGAAAAGCGAGAGCTCGCCAAAATACTGACCGTTGAAAAGCGTGGCCAGGGTGACATTGCCGGCGCCCTCGCCGTAGCAGATGTCGACCGCGCCTTCTTCGATCACGAAAAGCGACGACCCTTCATCGCCCTGGCTGAAGATGATGTCGCCTTCCGCAAATTCGCTCTCCTCGAGGCGGATCGTGAGGGCGTTCAAATCGTCTTCGGTCAGCGACTCGAACAGCGGGATTTTCGCCAACAGCTCCTGTCTCGTCATGAACGGAAGAGTACGTCAGCGCGGCGGTTGGGCCAAGCGTCGGTCTCATCCGGGACTTGGAGGAGTTGAAAATCGATCTCCGAAGAGCGGATGAAGGTTCGCTGTCGCGCAGTCCGTCGCGGATTTCCACTTCCAGCCGCCGCTCCTGCTACAAGCAAGGTCTTTCGCTCAGCGGATCAAAGATGAAACCTCTGCGCGACGAGGGATCCGCCGCCGGTCATGATGATCGGGCCTTCAGCGCCGAAGGGTCCGCCCGATCCAATTGAAATCGCCGATGACAGAGGTTTGAGGATCGCTACCTTCAGCGACATGACACTTGCTCAGATCACTTCGCTGCCGCATCCTTCTTTGGGACCACCTTGAGTTGATGTTGCCGGCGCTTCGCGTCCTCTTCGAACAGCATCGGCGCGGGGCCGCCGTCGCCGCCGTCGTGATCGACGATTTCCTCGAATGTGTCCGCGAACAGTTTTCTCTTCGTATCGGACAGACCATCGAAGATCGCCAACAACCGTTCCTGCGCGACCGGCGGCGCGTTCTGCAGCAGCGCACGGCCGGAACGAGTCAGGTTCAGGACGAGCCGCCGCGCATCGCGCTCATCGCGGTCACGCGTGACGAGGCCCGCTTCGACGAGCCGCGTGACGACGACAGAGACCGAGCTCTGATCGGTGAGGGTGCGCGATGCGAGATCGTTCAGCGATAGCGAGGGCGTCTTTCCGAGCTCGGTCAGCACGAAGAGTTGCGCGCCGGAAACCCCGAGAGCCGACTGCGCCTGCCGCTCGCTGACGCGCAGCATCCGCACGAGGCGGCGGATGGAATCGAGGATGCGCTGGCTGTCGCTCATGACGCGAACGTAAACATACTTGGGATCGCATCAAATCGCCACGATCCACGGAGAACGGTTTCACGCGGAGGTCGCGAAGAGGCGGAGATTAGGAGGTGTTTCTCTCCGCGTTCTCCGCCTCTCCGCGACCTCCGCGTGATCCATAATCGCGGCCATGACCAAGCGCTACGACCGCGCCTACTTTGATCACTGGTACCGCGGCCGGAGCCGCGTCAGCACGAAGGACGATGTCCGGCGCAAGGTGTCGCTGGCGGTGGCGGAATGCGAATACTTTCTCCGCCGCCGGCTGCGTTCCGTGTTCGATGTTGCGTGCGGCGAGGGAGCGTGGCAGCCGCACATCAAGGCGCTGCGTCCGGGCGCGAAGTACCTCGGGCTCGATCCGAGCGACTACGCGGTGTCACGCTTTGGCGAGTCCCGCAATCTTCGGCAGGCGTCATTCGCAGAACTGCCGAAGCTGCGGCTGCGCGGTCCGTACGATCTCGTCGTCTGCTCCGACGCGCTTCACTACATTAATGATGACGACATCCGCGCCGGTCTCCCGGAGCTGCTGCGCGTCGCCGGCGGAGTCCTGTTTCTCGAAGTTTTGACGGCGGACGACGACATCACCGGCGATTTGAACGGCATGATCCGCCGTCCCGCCGCCTGGTATCGCAAGCTGTTCGAGAAGACGGGATTGACGGCGGCCGGTCCGTACACGTGGCTGGCGCCGTCGCTGCGTGACGACGCCGCGACGCTCGAGGTCTTGCGGTAAACGCGTCTCCTCAATTCATCTGCTGGCCACCAGGAATCGCCCAATCTGCGTTCGTTTTGGATACCTGGCGTCGATCCAGGCAGCAAGCGCAGGGACACGGTCGCGATTCGAGACGCCGTCGAAACTCACGACTGCGGGATCGCCCGTCAGGATCACGCAGACCGGAGGATTCGCGTTGAGCTGCAACATTGCCTCCGCCAGCATTCGAGGTACGGACAGCATCGACATCTCCATGCAGCGTGTGGCTGGCCGGCGCTGAAGAAGGTAGTAAAGCGCGCGCTCATTCGAAAAATCGAGGATGCGGCCGTCGCGCGGCCCGAGCGATTCGATGAAACCGTTCAATTCCGCGAGGTCGGCGGCGTTCTGCGGCGTCGTGTAGATCCCCCGGCCAGTTGCGAATGGATACGGAACCAGCCCGATATGCCGCTGCCGCCCGGGCCATGCAGCCAGAGACTTCAATCCGGCCAGAGAGTTCGGCCAGACCTCGAAATAAAAGAATAGCGGCACCACGAGGACGATGGCGGCAAGGAACCGTCTTCGCACGAACAGAGGCTCGAGGACGAATGCAACCACGGCGATCCCGAGAAGTGGGACCGCATACCGCGTGTGACTCCATGAACAACGCCCCGCGGCAGTGCGGAAGAGCAGTGCTCCCAACAGGGCAACAATACCGATCTGCGCTGCGCGCAACGCGTGACCGCGCCGGTACGCCAGCAACGCAAGTGCGAACAGAAACCCGAGGAAAACTGGTGGAAGGTAATACCGCATGGCCTCGACGGTGCGTGGCGCGGGCGCGGGAAGAGCCCAGGTCGCATCGATGGCTCTGGGCATGACCACATAGGAATCGATGGCGAACTGCCGGATGTCGGAGTGCGTCGCCACGAGCACGATGAAGGGAAGCGCCAGCGCGGCGGCAGCGAGCAAGAGGGATCGAACGAGCGGTAGTGGAGACGATTCGAGTCTCAGGACGCGAATGGTGACGTATCCAATCGCAGCGCCCGCAAGCGCCACCATGCCGGTATCCAGACTCCAGAGCACCCCGGCGGTTCCGCTGGCGAATGCCAGAAAGAGTGGCGCGGCGCGCCCGTTACGCGCGTACCGAAGGAGTCCCATGACGACAAGGATTACGGGAAGTAGTCTGAAGTAAGGAAATACCGTAAGCCAGAATCCTGCAATTCCGCAGAGCGATAGAAACACGCTCGACACCAGGGCGGCCGTCGTGGTCGTCAATTCTGCGGCGATCGGCACCAGGAGCGCGAGTGTGGCCGCATCCAGAACGGTCTGCAGTCGCCGAACGCGCCGCGGCGAAGGACGATCTCCGAGGGCCAGAGCATCGAGGCCGGCATCGACTGCCAGCCCATGGAAAATGTAGAAATCTCCGTAGGGACGCTCCCCGTTCTTCAGAAGCGAACCCCCCGCAAGATGCTCGCCCTCATGGAAAGGGTCCATGAGCGCGTAGGGGTGATCGTGAATGAACAGCATCAGGATGAAGACCGATGCTGCGACCCATAATTGCGTCCCGCGACCCGGACGGCGCGGATCTTCCGCGGGCTGTTGGATCGAACGTCCGGCCCGCCACGCCCCGAGCGCGCCGCCGGCAAATGCTCCGAGAAGGAGCAGAGCGATCACGGCATAGTCCCAACCCTTCGGATAGCCGTTCACGGTCACGAATCCGATGCCGCCGGTTGGAACGGAGAAGAACGGCCGGAGAAACGGGGCCGCCGCCGCGGCGAGCGCGGCACCGGCGAGCGAGCCGAGCGCTACGCGACCCGAGCCATTCATGGAGCGCCATTCTACGAGAGTCGCGAAAAGATAGAACACGCGTTGGCCGAGGCAGCACTTCTGCGTTCGGGGGTTGACGGATAGACTCCCGAGATTGATGGCGCTGCAGAGAGTCCCGTGCTTTCGGTGATCGTCCCGTGCTTTCCGCTGCTGCGCGCGCTCGAGTTCCGTGAACCGCGCAAAGGACTCAGCATCGTCGCGGTTGCGACCAAGGCAGCCATTCTGAAGAAAACGTAAGCACCCTGTCCGTAGCGGCTCGGGCCCATCACGTCATACACAATTTCGAAAAACTTACCGATCGTGCCCGGTCACGTCTCTCTCCGGCAACTGCTGCTCGGGATTGAAGTCGTGCGTGACCATGCCGCCGGGTGGTCCGGGACGGGTACCTCGATCCTTTAGCCGGCTGTGGCGGTAGCCATACGAGAGGTAGACGACCATCCCGACCAGCAACCAGATTCCGAATCGGTACCACGACTCCTTCGGCAGGTACTTCGCCAGAAAGATGCAGGAGAGTCCGCCGAGAACCGGGAGGAACCACGTGCCGCCCGGCACGCGGAACGAACGCTCGCGGTGCGGATCTTTGACACGCAGGATGATGATGCCGATGCAGACCAGCAGGAACGCGAAGAGCGTCCCGATGTTGGTCAGATCGACCATGGCGTCGAGCGACGAGAAGAGCGCCGCCACGCCGACGAAGACGCCGGTGATGATCGTGGCCACGTACGGCGTGCCGAACTTCGGATGGACGCGGGAGAAGAACGGCGGCAGGAGGCCGTCGCGAGACATGGCGAAGAAGATGCGCGGCTGGCCGAGCTGGAAAACCAGGAGCACGGCCGTGTGCGCGACGACCGACCCGAACGCGACGACGCCGACCATCCAGTTGGGCATGGTCGCGTACTTCATCGCCAGCGTCAGCGGCTCCGCTTGTTCGCTGGACAGTTTCTTCACGAGATCGCCGTACGGGATCATCCCCGTGAAGACGGCGGCGATGATGGCGTAGATGATCGTGCAGATGATCAGCGAGCCGATGATGCCGATTGGCATGTCCCGCTTCGGATTCTTCGCTTCCTCAGCGGTCGTCGACACCGCATCGAAGCCGATGTACGCGAAGAAGACGATCGCGGCGCCGGTGGCAATGCCGGAGAAGCCGTTCGGCGCGAACGGGTGCCAGTGCGCCGGCTTCACATATTTGAAGCTGACGATGACGAAGAACGCGAGCACGATCAGCTTGATGACCACCATCCAGAAGTTGAAGCGGGCAGACTCACGGATGCCCCACACGAGCACGATCGTGATCAGCGTGACGATGCCGACGGCGAGGATGTTGAAGATGATCGGGATGCCGAACAGATGCGGCGCCGCCGCCACGACCTGCGGCATCTTCGACATGGCCGTGCCGTAGTCGACAGTCAGCCAGCCGGGCAACACGATGCCGAAACCTTCCAGCAACGTGTTCATGTAGTTCGCCCATGAGATGGCCACCGCGACGTTGCCGATGGCGTACTCGATCATCAGATCCCAGCCGATGATCCAGGCCACGAGCGCGCCCAGCGTCGCGTAGGAGTAGGTGTATGCGGAGCCCGCCACCGGCACCATCGAGGCGAACTCGGCATAGCAGAGCGCCGTGAATCCGCAGACGACGGCCGTCAGGATGAACGAGATCATCAGCGCCGGTCCCGCGCCGGGCCGGTGCGCGTCGCCGGCCGCCG
>ERZ1739052.22-NODE-22-length-26584-cov-10.016020_pt1 | contig 26584 bp, 32 predicted proteins | sample MGYA00581761_ERZ1739052 | MGnify/ENA primary metagenome ERZ1739052 (study PRJEB42929, sample SAMN08275524) | rhizosphere metagenome | isolation source: Rhizospheric soil replicate 1 | host: Colobanthus quitensis and Deschampsia antarctica | place: Antarctica...
CGAGCCAATGAATAAAAACTAACCCCCGCCCGAAAAACCAGGGAACGGGGATTCTGACCAAGCCTTATGACAGTGAAAAAACAAGGACTGGGGGAGGCACAGGAGGCAACGGCAGCCAAAGAAAGCGAAATCGGTATGATCCAAACGAAGAAGATCGACCGCTGTTCCAAACGCGGCGTCCGCCGAGGAGCAAGCCGTCGCGTTCGCCAGATCGCCGCCGCCGAGATTGAGCGCGCAGGATATAGCGTCGGAGGGACCGGACGTCGGTTGCTGCAGCACCCGCGAAACCGCCACGCGGCCGCGGCCACGCACCAGCCGGTCGAAGTAGAAACTCTCCCCTTCGAGCAATCCGCCGGTCGACGTGCCGGTGGAGACGACTGTTCGTTCTCTGGAAACCGGGCTCGTCGCGCCGTCGTCCGCCTGCTGAATCGCTTCGGTCGCCGCAATCACCGCCAGCAGATCGCTGCGCGACATCCGCTTCGCTTCACGGCTGTCCATCGAAAGCAGATCGTCGATGTCGCCGACTTCCGCCGCGACATCCGTCGGAAAACGCTCGCCGGGAAACTTCGACAGCTTCCCGATCCCGGCGCGCGACTCGACGATCGAACGCCACACCTCCGATCGATTGCGCCCGATCGAGCAGATGATCCCAACACCGGTGACGGCGAGGCGGGTGGAGGTGTCGGCTTTGCGCATTGGTGTTTCCTGTGAATCGTCCCGAGCCTCACCAGCACAGACAAGAGTGTCTGTGCTTTGGCAAGATGGCAGCACCTGATGTTGCTAACCCGGCGGGCTAGCGAGATAAAACCTGGCTCGAATCACTTCTACTCCATCGATCGCGCCGCTGCCGGTGAAGCGAAACGTTCCGCCGAAATCGGCGTCGAGCGTGACCACGAATCGGATCGCGTCGCCCGGTTCGATGGCGCGATCGATCTCGCACCCATCGACGCCGGAAAGAAATGCGTGCGAGCACGAATTTGCGAACGCCAAACCACCACCCAGTTGCGCCATGGCCTCGACTGCCATGAGGGAGGACGGCATCACATCGTCCGCCGTGCAAACGTAGACGCCCTCGATCGTCTTCTCGTCGATGCGTGTGGCAGCGGACGCCGCGCGGAACGGAATCTGATGCGGCAGGCCGGCCAGCCAGCTCACACCGGCGCCTGTTGCTGATCGGCGATCCGCTGTTTCACGAACTCCGCGAGCGAGGCGACCGAATGGAAGTTGTCGCGCGCCGACGATTCGTTCTTCACCTTGATGCCGAACTCCGTCTCCAGCATCACCACGATCTCGAGCGCATCGATCGAATCGAGGCCGAGTCCGCCGGCGAAAAGCGGATCGTCATCCTTGATGTCGTCCGGGGTCATGTCTTCGAACTTGAGCCGCTCGATCAGCAGCTCCTTCAATTTTCGTCTCAGGTCATTCATGGGCTGCGGCATTCTCACACACTTGCGGGGCCGGGCAGCTCCTCCCACGCGATCGGCGGCGCGATGACGCCGAACATCTTCTGCATGCGCACGAAAAAGAAAAAGAGAGCCAGCTTCGCGCGGTTGTTCGTGGCGAAGATGTTGCCGGCCAGGATGCCGGTGATGACCGGGATCAGGCCGTAGTCGGTCTTCGGCTGCAGGAAGACTTCGAGGAACTCGCGCCGATAGAAGTTGGCGATGAAGCGGAAGTACCTGTCGATCGCGGACTGAAACGAGCGATCGTAACGCCGCAGCAAACGCATGCTGCCCTTTCGCAGCCGCTGTTCGATCGCGTCGGCGGCGATATCGGCGGATTTCATGGCCATGAAAACGCCGGTGGAGAAAATCGGATCGAGAAATCCGGCCGCGTCGCCGATCAGCGCGAAGTTTTTTCCGGTCCTGCGCTTCACCATGAATGAGAAGTCGCGGCGGACATAGACCTGCGTAACGCGCTCGGCATCCGTCATCCGCTCCCGCAGATAGGGCGCCCCTTCAATCGTCCGACGCAGCAATTCCTCGGGAGTCAATCCACAGCCGCGCAGATGATCGCGGCCGACGACGAGACCGACGCTCATCGTGTCGGCGCTCACCGGAATCAGCCAGAACCACGCGTCGCGCAGCACGACGATCATGGTGTTGCCGGCGTCGCGCCCCTCGGGACGCGGAACGTTCTTGTAGTGCGCGAAGACGGCGACCTTCTTCAACGCCTCGACGTCCTCCTTCCCGCCGATGCGATTGCCGAGGAATGCGCCGTGTCCGCTGGCATCGACGGCAAAGCGCGCCTCGATGCTCTCGCCGTTCGACGTCGTAACGATGGCGCGTTTGGGATCATCGAGATCGACCGCGGTTACCGCCGTCTCTTCGCGCACATCGACGCCATTCGCCGCCGCATTGCGCAGCAGTAACTCGTCGAACTCCGCCCGTTTCACCTGAAACGAGCTGTGATACGCCTCCGGCAGATTCTCCCGGAACCGGAACGTGTAGCCGAGCGCTCCGTCCGCCGTGACGAAGCCCGCGCCGTACTTTGGTGTAAACGATCCCTGCGCCATCGGCATCGTGACGCCGAGGCGCTCGAAGAGATCGTTGTTGTACGGCAACAGCGACTCGCCGACCTGAAAGCGCGGAAACCGCTCGCGCTCCAGCAGCGTGACGGAGAAGCCCTTTCGCGCGAGCAGCGTCGCCGCCGTCGATCCAGCCGGGCCGCCTCCGATGATGAGGACGTCGATCATGAGCGGCGGATCGTAACGCGGTTGGGTGTGAAGTTGATTCGCACGACCATCGAAATTAGGACTCGCCTCGCGCGACGATCGGATAGATCAGGACGGACCCGCCAGTCCCAGAAAAACCAGCACCGCGCGATTCAGTCTGACAAGGTCCTCATCGGCGAGGCGGCCGATACGAGTTCCAAGCTTTGCCTTCGGGACGGTGGTGATCTTGTCGACCATCAAGCAGGAAACGGCTTTCAATCCGTTCTCCGGATTTGGTTCGATGGGCAGGCGAAACAGCGGGGCTGGCGTCGGATCAGTTGTGAACGCGCAGATGGTCACCGATGCCGTGGCGTCGAACCGGTCATCCTGAACGATGACGACAGGGCGAGGCTTGCCGGTGTACTCCGGGCCGCCGGCGACGGCCCAGATTTCACCGCGCCTCACGTCACCTTCAGCTCGGAAATTTCATCGATGAATCGCTGATCATCATGCGCTCCACGACTCCTGGCGACAGCGAGCGACTGCCGGTGCGCTTTGATCGCAAAGCCTCGGGCTCGCACGTCGGGTACCCAGATCTGGATAGGCCGTAAGCCCTGCTGCCGGAGACGTTCGCGGTGAGCGCGAACCTTGTCTCGCGATGAATGAAGTGATCTGGCCATGTCGATCCTCGGTTACATGTAACCATAACACGGCGATGACGAGTTGACGTTCCGAAACGGTGCGCTATTCTCGGCGGCCCAAATCGATGCTCGACCGATTTCTTGAACTTGTGACTTCCGCGCCCGAGGCCGTCGCTCTGATTGATGGCACGTCAGGCGAAGTCACCAGCCGCGCCATGCTGGCTTTACGGATCGACGAGATCGCTTCAGCGTTCGACGACGTCGGGTTCCGAGAGAACGACATCGTCGCCATACAGCTCCCCAACTCCGTCGAATTCATCGCCGCCTTCGGCGCGGTTCTGAAACAGAAGCTCGTCGCCGTCCTGATCGATCGCGATGCCACAGAGACTGAGGTTGGCAACGTGCTCGAACATTTCGATGCGCGGGGACTCATCAATCGGAGCGGCTTTTCAACACGTTCGGCGGCTCGATCGAATCTTCCGGCTGGCGCACGTTTGATCAAGCTGACCTCCGGCTCGACGGGCATGCCAAAAGGCATCCTGGCCACGGAAGAGAACCTCATCGCGGATGCCGTGAACATCTGCGCAACGATGGATATCCGCCCCGACGACATCAACCTCGGCGCGATTCCGATGTCGCATTCGTACGGTTTTTCCAACCTCGTATCGCCGCTCTTCGTGCAGGGGACGGCGGTGGTGATCTCGAACGACTACCTGCCGCAGTCGATCGTGAATCTCTGCAATCGCTTCTCGTGCACCGTCGCGCCGCTCATCCCGATGGTGTTCGATCATCTGACTACTGCCGGCTCAGGCGAATTCGAAACGGTACGCACGTTTCTCTCCGCTGGCGCGCCGCTGCCGCCGATCGTGTCACGAAAGTTCCGCGAGCGCTTCGGAATCCCGATCCACACGTTCTACGGCTGCAGCGAATGCGGGGGCATCACCTACGATCGCGAAGGCGCGGCGGTGGAGCGCGGAACGGTTGGGCGCGCGATGGAGAACGTGACACTGACCTCGAAACGTGGACGACTCATCGTGTGCGGCGACAGCGTTGCCCTCGGCTACCTTCACGACGCGACCACGTTTCAACCGTTCGAGGACGGAGAGTTCGTCACCGACGATCTCATCGACATTCGTGACGACGGCGAGATCGCCATCACCGGCCGCGCCAGTGAGTTGATCAACACCGCCGGCAAGAAAGTGAACCCGCGCGAGGTCGAGCAGGTGCTGCTGCAGATCGACGGCGTTCGCGAGGCGAAGGTTTACGGCGAGCCGGCCGGCGCACGCGGCGACGTGGTCGCGGCGGCAGTAGTCGCCAGCCCCGACGTCACCCGCGAGCAGATCCGCGCGTTTTGCCTGGCGCACCTCTCGCCGCACAAAGTGCCGCGCATCGTGAAGCTGATCGAATCGATTCCGGTGGACGAGCGGGGCAAGGTCAAACGCGCGGCGTTGGCGGCGTTGTAGATTATTGCGGCCGCCGGTCCTCGCCACGAAGCATCGTTTCCCACTCGCCCAGACCTTCCTCCACAAGACTCTCGTCATCCGGAACTACCTTCGATAAACGAGCGAGATCCCATCGCGACAGATCGGGTCGGCGGACGACAACGATTCCCACCCTTTCGCCGGGGCGCAATGACAGATGGCGCCTCGGACGGAGGACGCCATCGTTAAACTCCGCTTCGATCACTTCCATTTGCCAACGGTAGCACGGCAACAGACTGCTCCGGAATGAATGCACACAGCTTCATCACGTCGCGCGAAAGCCGTCAGTCGTCTCAGCTACCCTCGTGAAACCGCCAACGCCCATCGCCTCGCGAACATCATCATTGAGATCCAGTCCGATCACATCCACGCGTTGCGGATGGCCAATCTGAGACAGAACATGCTTCAAATCATCGGTCGGCCGAAACACTGTTACGCTGATCTGCGGCCATTCGGTCGCGCGATTCATCGCCTCCGCGACCGCGGTCCGGTTCGCGCTGCTTTCCACGATCCACACTGGCGTCCGCATCACCAGCGTCAGCAGGCGATCGCCGAATTCGCGATCGAACACGATGGCCACGCGGCGGTTCATCCTCCTGCTTCGACGCCCTCGGCCGCTGGAGTCGCCGCAGCGCGGCGCCCAAACAATCGCCGCAACTGCAGCCGCACGTTGTCCGCCTCGGCGAACATCCACAGCTTCACGCCGCGGAGGAACATGTGCATCGGCGAGAAGTTGAGGTTGAAGTACGCCTTGATCCGACGCCCGTCGTTGCGCGTGCCCGCCTCGCCCGCAGCGCGCCGCGCCAGTGCGATTGACTTGAATCGGCGGTGATAGAACTTGATGAAGTGATAGCTGAAAAATGCCGGCTTCGGACCGAGCACCGGCATCCAGAGAAACTTCTTCGCGAAGCGATAGGCCGGGATGACCACGAAAATGTAGTAGTGCGCCGTGTCGAGGATCATCGCCGCCGTCAGCAGGTCGGCCTCGCCCATGTAGTAGTACTTGTCTTTGTAAATCGAGCGGAAGAAGCGGACGTACGAGCGCGCAAACGCTTCGTTGTGTTCAACAATGCGCGCGGCGATATCCTCCCCTTTCGCATCCATCCCGACAATCTCCGCCGTCGCCTCGGCGGTAAACGACGCGTGATCGAGTCCAGGCGAGTAGTACGGATCAAGAAAGGCCGCGGCGTCGCCGAGGATGGCCCAGCCGTTTCCCATGTACTGCTTCGAAACGTAGGGAAGGTGCGAGTAGAAACGGAGATCATCGAGACGCGGTGAGGCGCCGTCGAGCAACTCGGCCAGCGCCGGGATCGCGTTCAGGAACGCGATGAAATCGGCAGCGCGGTCTTTGCTGTGATGGAGATCGACGAGCCGCTTGTCGAAGACGACGCCGATCGACGTTTCGCCATTGCCGAGCGGAATGACCCAGATCCAATAGCCGAAGCCGGCGTAGTGATTCGTGGCCAGCCGTCGCGAGCTGATGTTGCGCGCGGCGAGATCGCCGGAACGCGCCGCGATGTCGTCAATGTGCCGCACGCCGTTCCAGCGGCACCAGATCGCGGCAACCGGATGCTCGTCATTGCGCTCGATGAGATTCAGGCGCCGTCCTAGGAAGTTGACGCGTCCTGTAGCGTCGAGGAGCCAGCGGCAACGAAACTCGCGGACCTCGTCCCCAACTTCGATGGTCAACTTGTTGTCGAAGTCGTTCAGCTCCACGTCGCGTGCTTTCGCGGGACGCAGCAACTCCGCGCCTTCGGCGACCGCGGTCTTCAACAAATACTCATCCAGCGCATCGCGCCGAAGTTGAAACGCGGGCACGGCGCTGCGGAGAAATCCGCCGCCTTCCGTCGCATTCGCATGTCCCGTCACCTTGTCGTTCGTAAACCAGTAGCGCAGCCCCTCTTTCGGCAACTGCTCGGACTCGAGGTGATGCCACATGGCCAGCCGGCGCGTGAGGAACATCGCCGACATCTCCGTCGTCGCTTCGCCGACTTTCGCGTCGAACGCCTCGGCTTTTTCGACGATGAGCACGCGGAGCTGCGGATGATCGCGGCGCAGCAGGATCGCCGCCGACGCGCCGCTGAAGGCGCCGCCGAGGATAATCACATCGTAGCGATCGGGCTGCATGGCGCGATCGTAGCACTCACCATTCGAGTAGGATTGCGCGCCCTATGAGCTGGTTCCACCACTTCTTTCTGACCTGGATGCAATTCATCAACGACTGGGGCTACGCCGGCATCTTCCTGATGATGGCCTTCGAGTCGACAGCCCTGCCGATTCCCGCCGAAACCGTCCTGCCGCCGGCTGCATATTGGGCGTCGCAGGGCCGCTTCAACCTCGCGCTGGTGATCGTGGCCGCGACCGCGGGCTCGTGGGCCGGCTCCGCCGCCAGCTACTGGATCGCCTACAAACTCGGGCGCCCGCTAGTGAACCGCTACGGCCGATTCGTGCTGATGTCGCCCTCGAAAATCGAAGCCGCCGATCACTGGTTCGAAACCTACGGCTCCGGCGGGATTTTCGTCGCGCGATTGCTCCCTGGAATCCGTCACGTCATCTCGATCCCAGCAGGACTCTTCCGGATGCCGTTCGGCCGCTTCTCACTCATGACGATCCTCGGCGCCGGCCTCTTCAACGGCGCCCTGGCCTGGTTCGGCATGAAGGTCCTCGGCGATCAACCCGCACTGATGAAAGACCCCGACGCAATCCGCCACGCGCTCTCATCAAAGTCAATGTGGCTGGTCGGATTCGGCGTAGCCGTAGCGATCCTCTACGGCATCATGGTCTGGATGCAGAAACGCGCCGCTACACGAGCTTCAAACCAGCGCGCGTGAAGTGGCGAAAATCTCCATCGAATGTAATAAGCGCAACGTCGTGATCAATGCAGGATTGCGCGATGAGGACGTCCGCGAGTTTGGCTTTGTGACCGACACGAAGCGTGTTCGCGCGTAGATCGCCGCTCCGCACCCAATATCCTGCTCTCAGCTCCAACATCCGCATTTCAGAAATCGCCGCAGCGTGGGATGACGACAGGCCAGGATCGCTCAGGATTTCGGCGATGACCACCGGCGGCAGGAGGAGATCGTCTTCTTCGATAGCCGTCGCCACTCGACTGACATCAAAGCCGCGCGTGCCATCAAGGTACCGTCTGAGCGAGCTCGTGTCCGCGGCAATCAATCGTCATCCTTGCGCAGCTCTTCGAGAGAGGTGGACCACTTGATCTTTCCACGCAACTTCTGGAGCTCACGAAACACGCCGTCTTCCTTTGCCTGCTGCAGATCAGCCAACATGCGCTGGCGTGACTCGGCCTTCGCTTCAGGGCTGAGTTGATGTGCAAAATAGCGGTTCCAGGCTTCATCGATCTCGGTCGGCGGCATATCGGCGCTCCTACTCAATTGTTCGAGGTCCAATTCTCCTACTTTCCCACCTTCCGCACAAAATCGACGATCCCGACCAAAAACTCCGGCGCCAGACGGAGGTCAGGGTTGCCGTAGGAAGCGATTTGTTTGTCGCGATCCGCCGGGACTTCTTTGAGGACGTGATTCATCCCCTCGATCAGAATCAGTTTCGCTTTAGGATTCGCGGCGGCGAGACGCTTGGCGTCGTCGACAGTGACTTGCAGGTCGGTCGTTCCCTGAACGATGAGCACCGGGACCGTCAACGCGGCAATCCATTTCGCGGGGTCGTAGCGAAACCAGGAGATCAGGTACGGCTGCACGCTCGGACGATAGATCGCGTCCAGCGCCGGCGGCGGGTTCTCCGTCGTCTTGCCGGCTTCGAGATTCTTCAGGATCGCGTCGCTCTGCGCCGCCAGTTCCGGCGGAAGTTTGCCGGCCAGTTGCGTGCGCAGGATGTCAGCGGCAGAGCGTCCGGCACCGGAGATGGAGATGAAGCCATCCGCGTTGCAGCGTTTCGCGGCGAGCATCCCGATCAGCGAGCCTTCACTGTGGCCGGCGATGATGACCGCGGTGAATCGCTTGTCCTTGCGGAGCTGCTCGCACCACGACATTGCGTCGTCGACATACGTGTCCAAACGAAGATCGGCTTCCGCCACCATCGCGCCGGCGCTCTCCCCGACGCCGCGTTTGTCGTAGCGCAGCGAGGCGATTCCGTTCGAGGCCAGCCCTTCCGCCAGCATCAACAGCGAGTTGTTCTTGCCATGAAGCATCGGCGAATTGCCGTTCCGGTCGGTCGGGCCCGAGCCGGAGATCAGGAGCACGATCGGCATCGGCCTGGTCGTGTCCTTCGGCAGCAGAATCGTGCTGTGAAGCGTCTTGGCCACCGGTGCGGCGGCGACCTTCGGCGGCTCCTGGGCGAATGCGGCAAAGGCGATGACGGCAAGGATCAGTGCATGGTGCATTAGCCGATTATCCTTACATTTGTCATCCCGCCTTCATGACTTTCGACACGGGGCGAATCGCGGTGCGCGCCCTACATTGGCGGCATGAATCCACTACAGATCGAGAACGTCGTGAAGACGTTCGCATCCCGCCGCGCGCTCGACGGCGCTTCCCTCGAGCTGCGGCCCGCCGAGGTCCTCGGGCTGCTCGGTCCGAACGGCGCGGGAAAGTCGACGCTCGTCCGGACGATCATGGGCCGCGTCCAGCCGGACAGCGGCTCCGTCACGATCTTCGGCAAACCGGCGCCGGCCGGCGATACCGATGCGCGCGCCGAGGTTGGGGTTGTGCCGCAGGAGATCGCGTTGTATCCGAATCTCTCGTCATATGAGAACCTCACCGTCTTCGGCCGCTACCTCGGGCTCGGCGGCAAAACTCTCGACGAGGCGATCACGCGGTCCCTCAATTGGGCGGCGCTGTCCGATCGCAAGACCGAGCCGGTGAAGTCGTTCTCCGGCGGCATGAAGCGGCGCCTCAACATGGCTGTCGGCGTCCTGCATCGGCCGCGCGTGTTGCTGCTCGATGAGCCGACCGTCGGCGTCGATCCGCAATCGCGCGAGCGCATCTACCAGATGATCGAATCGCTGCGCGCCGACGGCGTTTCGCTCATCTACACAACGCACTACATGGAAGAGGCCGAGCGGCTCTGCGACCGCATCGCCGTCATCGATTCCGGCCGCGTCATCGCCACCGGCACGAAGGACGAGCTCGTGCGCGACACGATCGGCACCAAGCGCGAAGTCGTCGTCGAATTCGCCGACGGATCGCATGTCACGCACCTCATCGACGACGCCGCGGAAATGTTGCGCGTCATGCGCGAGGCGGAAACGCAAGGCAGCGCCGTGCGCGACCTGACCATGAAGTCTCCCTCGCTCGAAAAAGTCTTTCTTCACCTCACCGGAAAGGGTCTACGCGAATGATCGCCTCTGTCGTCCGAGCCGGATGGCTCAATCTTCGCCGCGATCGCGCAGCGCTCATGCTCAGCTTCATCGTTCCGATCGTCTTCTTCTCGATCTTCGCCGGCATCTTCGGCGCGCAGAAATCGAAGACGCCAAAGACGACCGTCGTCATCGCCGATCTCGATCGCAGCGACACCTCGCGGCGTCTCACCGAGGCGCTGAAGCGGGAGTCGGCGCTGGACGTCGTGACCGCTCCGAAAAAGAGCACGACACCGTTCGATGCGCAGTCGGCCGAGGCGTACGTTCGCGCGGGCGACGCACCGGTCGCGCTCGTGATTCCGAAAGGGTTCGGCGCGACGAAGATCCAATTCGCGGGCGGCAGCAACGGTCCCGCCTTTCGCCTGCTGGCCGACTCCGCGGATCCGATCGCCGATCAGGTCGTGGGCGGACTGCTACAGAAGAACATGATGATGTCGATGCCGGAGATGATGATGGACGCGGGCGTCACCGAGGTGGATCGCTGGAGCGGCGGACTGACGGCGCAGCAGAAAGCGAACCTCGATCAGAACATGAAGAGCTACCGCACACTCAGCGCGCGGCCGGCTGCCAGGACCGCATCGTCCGATTCGCTCATCCGCATCGACAAGACCGACGTCATCGGACAGAACAAATCGAACGTCGTCGCGGCGCTGTACGCGGCAGGAATCGGCGTCATGTTCCTGCTCTTCACCGCATCGAACGCGGGCGGAGCGCTGCTCGAAGAAAACGAGAGCGGCACGCTCGATCGCATCCTCACCACGCGTCTCACACTGACGAAGCTGCTCCTCGGCAAACTGGTCTATCTCTGGACGCTCGGTTTCACGCAGATCTGCGTAATGTTCCTCTGGGGCGCACTCGTTTTCCGGCTGCAGCTCTTCCAGCACATCGCGGGCTTCCTGATCATGGCGCTCTCGACCTCCCTCGCCACCTCGGCATTCGGACTCCTCCTCGCCGGCATCTGCCGCTCGCGCGCACAACTTGGAGCAATGTCGACGCTGGTCGTGCTCTCGTTCTCCGCAATCGGCGGCTCGATGTTCCCGCGCTTCCTCATGCCGGCCGGCCTGCAGAAAGCGGGACTCGTTCTTTTCAACTCCTGGGCGTTGGAAGGATTCACGAACGTCTTCTGGCGCGAGCTGCCGTTGTCATCGCTCGCGCTGCCCGCGGCGGTGCTCGTCGGCTGGGCCATCGTCTTTTTCATCGCCTCGCGGCAATTGACGAAACGGTGGGAGATCGCGTGACCTGGGAGCGCGGGCGTCTCGCCCGCCGTTCCTGGCAACATTCTGCTCGACGGCGGGCGGGACGCCCGCGCTCCCGGCACTACAATGCGCGTCCGTGCCTGCGCTGAAGAACCGCGACCACTATCCCGTCCTCGTCATCGGCACCGGCATCGCGGGGCTCACCGCGTCGTTCTGCCTGGCCGGCGCGGGGATCAAAGTCCTCCTCGTCACCAAGGCCGCTGATCCGAAAGACTGCAACACGTTCTGGGCACAGGGCGGGATCATCTACGAGGGCGAAGGCGACACGCCCGCGAAGCTGATCGAGGACATCATCGCCGCCGGTGCGGGCCTCTCGAATGAAGAGGCCGTGCGCTTCCTGGCCGTGGAAGGTCCGCGCGTCGTCAAGGAACTGCTGCTCGATGAAATGCACGTCCCCTTCTCCGTCAGCGAAGAGGGCGAGCTCGATCTAACGCAGGAAGGGGCGCATTCGCTGCCGCGCATCATCCACTCCGGCGACGCTACCGGCCGCGCCATCGAGACCTCGCTGCTCAATCGGGTGAAAAACGAACCGAACATCACGCTCGTGACGGAGATGACCGCGATCGATCTCTTGACGACGCAGCATCATCCGACCGACATCCAGGTCCGCTACCGCCTCACGAACGAATGCGCGGGCGCCTATCTCCTCGACAATCGTACGAACGAGGTCTTCACGATCTTCAGCGACTTCACCATCCTCGCCACCGGCGGCATCGGACAGATCTACCTGCATACGACGAACACGCGCAATGCCATCGGCGACGGCGTGGTCATGGCGCAGCGCGCCGGCGCGCGCGTGATGAACGCCGAGTACGTCCAGTTCCACCCGACCGCGCTCGCGGACAAAAAGGCCAATCACTATCTGATCTCCGAGGCGCTAAGGGGTGAGGGCGCGAGGTTACGAAATGAAAAGGGCGAGTACTTCATGGAAAAGTATTCGCCCGTGTTGAAGGACCTCGCGCCGCGCGACGTCGTCGCGCGCGCCATCGTCGAGGAGATGACGACCAACAAAGACGAATTCGTCTACCTCGATCTCGCCAACTTTTACACCGGCCACGAGCCGATCGCGGAACGCTTCCCGAACATCCGCAAAGCATGCGCGGACATCGGCATCGACATTGAACGCGATCCGATTCCGGTCGTTCCGGCGGCGCATTATTTCTGCGGCGGCATCCTGGCGAACAACGTAGGCGAGACGACGTTGACACGGCTCTATGCGATCGGCGAAACGTCGTGTACCGGCCTTCACGGCGGCAATCGTCTGGCGTCGACGTCGCTGCTCGAAGGGCTGACCTGGGGCTATTTCTCGGCAGTCTCGATCCGCGAACGGTACGAGTCGTCGACCACCCCCGTCGAATCAGCCACCGGTCCCATCCCCCGCCGCGCCCGCCTCGGCGATGCGCCCGCGATCCGCCGTTCGTACGGCTCGCGCGCTCCCGGGATCGGATCGATCGACGACGCGTTGCTGCTCTCGATTCCCGACTGGCGTCCACCCGGCCGCGAGAACATGGAAGATCCCGCGCTGATCCTTCAGGACTGGACCACGATCCAGCACACGATGTGGAACTACGTCGGGATTGTGCGAACCTACGAGCGCCTGAAGCGCGCCGTCGCCGACATGCGCGAGCTCGGCAGCCGCCTCACGAAGTACTACCACGAATCGACGATCAGCAAGCCGATTCTGGAGCTCTTCCACGGTCAGCAGATGGCCATGATCGTGGCGAACTCGGCGCTGCGGAATCCGGTATCGCGCGGAGCGCATTTCCGCCGCGATTGAGTTGGAACGAATCCGCCAGCCCCTCCGTTTTCGTAGCTCGCATAAGGAGATCCTCATGACCACGATTCTCAAGAAATGGCTGCCGATCGCTGCCGGAACCATCATCCTCACCGGCGTCTACAGTGCCGTAACGCAGCGCCCAGTCGTCGCCGCACCCGCCAACCCGCAGGTTCATACCAAAGGAGACAGGATGGCCAACTACGTCAAACCCTCCGACGCCGAGTTGAAAAAGAAGCTCACGCCGATCCAGTACGAAGTCACGCAGCACGAAGGCACCGAACCGCCATTCCGCAACCAGTACGCCGACAATCACGCCGCCGGTATCTACGTCGACGTCGTCAGCGGCGAGGCGCTGTTCAGCTCGAACGACAAGTTTGAATCCGGCACCGGTTGGCCGAGCTTCACCCGTCCGCTGGAACCGGCGAACGTCGTGAACAAGACCGACCGCAAGTTCTTCATGGCCCGCACCGAAGTCCGCTCCAAACACGCCGACTCCCACCTCGGCCACGTCTTCGACGATGGTCCGGCGCCGACCGGCCAGCGCTATTGCATGAACTCAGCATCACTTCGCTTCATCCCGGTCGACAAACTCGAAGCCGAGGGCTACGGCGAATACCTGCACCTGTTTAAAAAGGACGCGCACAAATGACGGAGACAGCAACACTGGCCGGCGGCTGTTTCTGGGGCGTCGAAGAGCTCGTTCGCAAACTGCCCGGCGTGGTCGACTCAACGACTGGTTACGCCGGCGGCACGCTCGACAACCCTCGCTACGAGGACGTTAAGATCGGCCGCACCGGCCACGCCGAGTCGCTGCAGATCGTCTTCGATCCCTCGAAGATTTCGTACGACGACATCCTCGATTTTTTCTTCCGCCTGCACGACCCGACCACCGCGAACCGTCAGGGCAACGACATCGGCACCCAATACCGCTCCGCGATTTTCTACCACGACGACGCGCAACGCGACGCCGCTCAGCGCGCGATCCAACGCGCCCAGCCAAAGTGGCCGCGTCCGATCGTGACGGAGGTTGTCCCCTTCTCGAATTTCTATGAAGCCGAGGACTACCACCAGGATTACCTCCAGCGGTATCCGAACGGGTACACCTGCCACTACTTGCGGTAAGCGTTAGCTTGCGCGGTCTTCAAAGAAAACGGTGACCGCTGCCTTGCTGGTTTTTCCTTCAGCTACGCTCATGACTAGAGCGACGAGCTCGTTCTTGCCGGCGTTAACTTCGATCTGATTCGCGTCGAGGAATGTAAGCGCGGCCGAGAGCGCGGTGCGTTTGTTGCCGTCAACGAAAGGATGGTTGCGGCAAATGCCATGAAGGTACGCAGCGGCCATCTCGAAGATCGTTTCATGAAGGAAGATGCCTCCGAAGGTTGCTTCGACATTCCCCATCGCCGACAACAGAAGGCCTACGTCGCGAATCCCGGAAGCACCTCCAAATAGACGGATTTGTTCTTCGTGAGCGATCAGCACTTCGTCGAGAGTGAGGAAAAGAAAACTCACTGCTCACTCAGGCGACGAAACACACCGGCGTATTTTTCATTGATCTTGTCGAGAGACTTTCGAAATTTGCGTTCACGCGCAGGGTCGCGCTTCGGCGTCACGACGAGAACCTGGCCATTGGTCGACAACTCGACTTCGCCGTTTTCTTCGAGTCCAAGCTGATCCAGGAGCGGCTTATCCAAAACGAGAGCGACGCTATTACCAGTACGCGTGAGTTTCTTGATCATGGTCCGTACAGAGTAGCACGTTCATACGTACGCGCCTTACTGCGCGACTCGCGCGAAGGCGGCTGCGCCGATCGCGAGCGTCGCGCGGTCCTGCACGAACGCAGCCGCGCCAACGTTGTGCCACGCGGAATCGAGTGGAACGGTCACGGTGGTCCTACCCGTGACGCGGATTAGCTTTCGCACGATCGCGTCGTTCGTGATCGTGCGGCCCGCGTTTTCGCCGTGTTTGATTTTCGTCGTGACGCCGTCTTCGACGATGGCGAGCATGAGGTCATCGTTCGCAGGGACGGTCGCGTGGATGTTCGCGACGAGGGAGTTGCCTTCGCGGCGGGCGCTCAGCGCGATCTCGGTGCGCGGCTTTTCGTTTGAGGCTTTCTCCAACGCTGCGCTCATTGCCGCGCGGTTGGAACCGACGAATTCGCGGGTGCCGTTGATGACTGCTTGCGGTGTGTACGCGGACGAGAGGTGCATCGCGCGGGCGTAGAGCGCCTGGCGTTTTGTCCAATCGGCTGACGAGAAGGGATCGCGCCAGCCGAGGGAGTCCCAATAATCGACGTGGAAGGAGAGCGGGATGACGCGGCCGCGCATGGCCGGATCGTTGGCGATGTCGTGGATCAATGCGTCGGCGGGCGGACAGCTCGAGCATCCTTGCGACGTGAACAGCTCGACGACGACGGGCGCCGGACCCAATTTCGGCGGCGCGCCGTGCATGGTCAGCGTGAGTCCAGCGAGGATGGCGATGGCAGCGATGACAAGCAGGATCCGAGGACGCATCGCACGAGTCTACGCCGCCTTCTGCCGCGGCGCTTCGCGCGAAATCGTGACTCTTCGATTCGCCCCTCGGCCACTCTGCACCATCGCTACGCCGCCGAGGATTACGGCCATTGCGATGATCGAGACCCAGGTCAGTTGCTCGTGCAGCACGAACCAGCCGAGGATCACGGCCACGACCGGGTTGACGTAGGCGTAGAGCGACATGTTCGTCGAGCGCAGGTGGCGCGCCGCGTAGACGTACGACGTGTAGGCGAGGACAGAACCGAAGAGCGAGAGGTACGCAAGCGCGACGAACGTTCGCGGCGTCGCATGAAAGTGCGGAAGCTCGCCGAGTCCGAGGCCCGCGATCGTGACGACCAATCCGCCGGCCAGCATCTGCAGCGCGGACGACATCAGCGGCGGCATTGACACGAGCGCGTATTTGCCGCGAATCGTGCCGTACTGCCAGGCGATGCTGCCGAGTTGGATTGCGATGGCGCCAATGACGAAGCGGCGATCGAAGGCGCTACCGGCGCCGCGGGGCGTGACGAGCATGGCCACGCCGGCGAAGCCGACGAGCATGCCAACGGCGGCGCGCCGCTCGAGGCGCTCGCCGGAGCGGCGCAGCAGTTCGATCAGCGTCGCCCAAAAAGGCGCCGTTCCCACGAACAACGCGGCGAATCCGCTCGGGACCCACTGCTCGGCCCAGACCACGGTCAGGTTTCCGATTGCCACCATCAGCACGCCGCAGAGGACGACGTCGCCGAGGACGCGTTTGCTTTTCGGGATTTCGTCGCCGTGCAGCTTGGCGATGATGAACAGCACGATGCCGGCGAAAAGATAGCGCGCGCCGGTGAGAAGGAACGGCGTCATCGTCGTGACGGCGATACGGATAGCCAGATACGTCGTCCCCCAGACGATGCAGACGACTGCGAAGGCGGCGTAGGCGAGGGTGCGATCGCGCTTCATCTTTCTCCCAACGTAATGCCGCCGACTTTCTCGCAATGGGTCTGCATGACGATGGTGGTACGCGTGGCCAGCGACAGGGGCGGTGCGGTCAGTTTCGACACGAGCTCGTTGAGCGAGGTGATGGAGTCGGTGCGGACCTTGATGAAGAAACAGTCATCCCCGGCGACGGTGTGTGCCTCGACGATCTCGTCGCTCTTGAGCAGCGCATCGAACGCCTTCTTCTGTTTGGCGTCGAGCCTTTGACCACGTGCCGCGACGAACGCGGTGACAGCGTGGCCGAGGGCTTTTGGTTCGACGACGACCGTATGTCCGCGAATGACGCCGTCGCGTTCAAGGCGTGCGATGCGGTCAGCGACGGCCGGCCGCGAAAGCCCCACGGCATCGGCAATCTGCTGCGCGGGAGCGCGGCCGTCGCGAAGAAGGTGCGTCAGGATTTTTAGATCGAGAGCATCAAGATCGGCAGCCATGACGGGATACTACTCCCGTTTCGAAGGTGAATCTATCTTTGAGCTGACGATTCGGTTACAGCGATCGCGCCTGCGCGAGCGGCGCGAACGTCGCTGGCCGGTCTTTGCGGACGATGCTCTTGCGCGGGTAGGCGTACTCGATGCGCTGCGTGGCGGCGGTGCGGAGCTCGCGTTGGAGGTACTCGATCTTCACCGGGCCGGCGGGGTCGTTGAGCAGGCGGCGCAGTGCCCAGCGGCGGAGGACAATGGAGCGCAGTTTCATCCCGGCGGCGCGGATCGAGAAGCGAATCGAGTCGCGGTCGTCCGAGCAGACCCGCACCGCGTCCGCATCCAGCGTCCCCACAATCTCCTCGGCAAGTCTCGTTTCGTCCGTCGTTTTGATCGCGCTGCTCATTGAATTCCTCCGTTGTCTTGCATGTATAGACGCCGGAAGGCGCCGAAAGTTTCTGGTCGAAATGCGAAAATCGTCCGAATGCGCGTGACGTTCACACCGTTGTGCAGCGCCGCCGAGGTCATGGGGAACGAGACTCTGCTCGATGCGGCACGCCGCGCCGATGCGCCGATCGGCAACTCCTGCGGCAGCGTCGGCGTGTGCGGGCGATGCGTCGTCCGTGTCCTCGCCGGCGCGGAAAATCTCAGCGCGCCGACGACGATCGAGTTACGCGTTTCGGCGCAGCGCGGATTTGCCGCGGACGAACGGCTGGCCTGTCAGGCGGTGGTGATGGGCGATGTTGAGGTCACGACAAGCTACTGGTGATTACTCCTCATCGTCAGTCGCCGCCGCAGTCGCCCTTCCCCACGAATCGTTCCCCGGTAGTTCGAAATAGAACGGCTGGCGTGTGTGCGGGTGATTGCCGATCTCGTTCATCGTCATGGCGTCGAAGATGCGGCCGTTCGCGATCGTGTAGCGGATCGATTCGGAATTGCGGATGTTGTCGAGCGGATTGGCGTCGAGGACCAGCAGGTCGGCGAGCTTGTCCGGTTCGAGCGAGCCGACGTCTTTGTCCATCCCGATGTAGCGCGCACCGTTCATTGTGGCGGCGCGGATGGCCTGCAGCGGAGTCATGCCGCCCTGCACGAACATCCAGAGCTCCCAGTGCGCGCCGAGGCCTTCGCGCTGGCCGTGAGCGCCGAGTTGGACGGAGACGCCGGCATCGTTGAGTTTCTTCGCCAGCGCAGCGTTGCTGAAGTGGTTCCATTCGTCGTCCGGCGCAAGCGTGCGGCGGCGCGCGCGCGAGTCGATGATGCGGCGCGGCACGAACGTCAGCAGGCGCTTGTCCTCCCACACATTCGTCTTCGCGTACCAGTAGTTCTCGCCCCACAGGCCGCCGTAACCGACGATGAGCGTCGGCGTGTAGCCGCTGTGCGACTTTGACCAGAGCTGCACGACGTCGTCGTAGGCCTTGGCCACGGGGATGGAGTGCTCGACGCCGGTGTGGCCGTCGACGACCATGGTCATGTTGTGCTCGAACAGCGAGCCGCCTTCCGGCACGACCATCATGCCGGTCTGGCGCGCGGCTTCGATGACCTGCTGGCGCTGATCGCGGCGGGGCTGGTTGTAACTCTTCACGCTGATCGCGCCGATCGCTTTCATGCGGCGGAGGTGGAAGAGCGCGTCGTCGAGACTGGCGATGTCGGCCTTGAACGGGGCCTTGGCGCCGTAGAGGATCGTGCCGGTGGAGAAGATGTGCGGCCCAAGGATTTCGCCGGCGCGCTGCATCTCGGCGGCGGTGAAGATTTCGGAGGAGTTGTTCGACGGATCGTGCAGCGTGGTCACACCGAATGCGAGCGCGGCGTAGTTGATCCAGCTCTGCTGCGGAATGATCTCGTCGGCGCCCATCGGTCCGTGCCAATGGACGTCGACGATACCCGGCATGATCGTTTTGCCGGCAACGTCGATGACCTTCGCGTCGGCAGGGATGGCGGTGCTCGGCGACGACGTCATCGACGACGGCACCGTCGTCATCGACCGCAATCGCATCACCGCCGTCGGTCCGCGCGCGATCGGCGTCTCCTTGCCCGACTCGAGATCGAGGATGAAGAGCGTCGATTTGTAACGGACGCGCCGGATGAAGGCGAGCGACTTGCCGTCGGGCGAAGGCGTAGGCCGCACGCTGCCGCCGGGGCCGGTGACGAACGGTTCGATCTCGCCGGTCTGCCGATCGAGTCGCTGAATGACGTAGATCTGCGTGTTGGGATCTTTGTTGTACTGATAGATCGCGCCGGGCGTGGTGTCGTCGCTGTAGTAGAGGTAGCGGCCGTCGGGCGAGAGGGCGGGCTCGCCGGTGTCTTTCTGCTCGGTGCGCTTTTTCGTGAGCTGCAATCCCTCGCCGCCGCTGCGGTGATAGAGCCAGACCTCGCCCGCGCCGAGGGAGCGCTCGGCGGTGAAGTGCTTGCGGGCCACGAGGTACTCGGAGTCGGGCGACCAATACGGCTCATTGGTCAGGCGAAAAGTTTCCTTCGTCACCTGCTGCGGCTTGGAGCCGTCGCGATTCATGATCCAGATGTTGTCGCCGCCGGCGCGGTCGCTGGTGAAGGCGATCCACTTGCCGTTTGGCGAGTAGCGCGGCTGCATGTCCCAGGCGATGCCGGTGGTGAGCGCCTTCGCGTCGCCGCCGCTCATCGGAATCGTGTAGATGTCGCCGAGGAGATCGAAGGCGATCTCGTTGCCGTCAGGGCTGACGTCGAGCGAGAGCCAGGTGCCTTCGGTAACGTCGATGGGGACGTCGTACTGCGGCCCGGGCGGGTTGTTCACGTCCCACTTTTTGTCTTCTTTTTTCTCGGCCGCACGTTCTGCCGCGATCGGATTCGGCGAGGGCTGCGATGCCGATGGCGGCGGCGCATCCTTCTTCTGCGAATCCTGTTTCTGTTGCTCCTGCGACGCGGGCCGCGGCTCTTGCTCGGCTTTCTCGGGCTTTTTCGGCTCGGCTTTCTTGTCTGTTGGAGGAGTGGGCGGCGTCTGCGCCGGAACGGCGGAGATGACGATCAATGAGGCGAGGAGGGAGAGGAGGATGCGTTTCATCGGATCCTTTCGTCGAGGAACATGCAGTCGCCGTAGCTGTAGAAAAAGTAGCGGTGAGCGATGGCTTCGGAGTAGGCGCGGCGGATGGTGCCGATTCCCGCGAACGCGGAGACTAGCATCAGGAGTGTGGACTCGGGCAGGTGGAAGTTGGTCAACAACCTGTCAACTGCGCGGAACTGAAAAGCGGGTGTGATGAAGATGTTCGTTTCTGCGCTGCCGGCGTTGAATCGACCGTTGCCGGCGAGGATGGCGCTTTCGAGTGTGCGCACCGAGGTCGTGCCGACGGCGACGATGGTTCTCCGATCTTCCAACGCGCGATTGAGATGCGATGCGGCATCGGCGCTGATTTCGTAGCGCTCCGAATCCATGACGTGATCGGCGACGTCATCCACTTTCACTGGCTTGAACGTGCCGATGCCGACGTGCAGCGTGATGCGGACGATTTCGACACCGCGCGCTGCGATTCTCTCAAGAATTTCGCGCGTGAAATGGAGTCCGGCGGTCGGAGCCGCGATGGCGCCGCGTTCGGCGGCATAGACGGTCTGATACGCCTCGCGATCTTCGTGCCGGGGCGTTTCGCGCGCGATGTACGGCGGCAACGGCGGGATTCCGATACGCTCGATCTCCTCGGTATCGCCGTCGAATTGAATCGTGACAGTCCCTAGGTCCTTCTTCATCACGCGCGCGCGCAATTCGTCGCTGAAGATCAGCTCATCGCCTGGCTTTACGCGCTTCGCGGGCTTGCACCACGCTTCCCAAACGCCATCCTCGCGCTGGCGCGTCAGCAGGATTTCGATCGGCCGCGACATCCCCGCCTTCGGCTTCGCAAACAGCCGCGCCGGAATGACGCGCGTGTCGTTGATGACGAGGACATCGCCGGCGCTCAGCCGCTCGGGAAAATTCGCGAAGGAGTCGTGCTCGATGCCGTCCTGATGCACGACCAGCATGCGCGACTTGCCGCGCTCGCGCGGCTCCTGGGCGATGAGGTCGGGAGGTAGGTCGTAGGCGAAGTCGGTGCGGAGCATGGAAGGTTAGAATCGCATCATGCCTGCGATGAAGAGAACAACAGTCTATTTCGACCCGGTCGTCTTCGAATCGGTTCGGTCGGGAGCTGCCAGAGCCGAACTGTCCATCTCTGCCTTCATCAATCGAACGATTCGTGACGTGTTCGAAGAAGAGGAAGAGGATCAGTCGATCTTCGAAGAGCGGAGAAACGAACCGAACATTCCTCTGGAAGACTTTCTTGCCGACATGAAGCGCCGCGGCAAGCTATAGAAGCTTTTATCTGCGGACATCTGCGTAAATCTGCGGATCAAAATCTCATCCGCAGATGCCGCAGATGAACGCAGATAGAATCCGGCGATGGTCAAAGCTCGGGTCATCACTTGCTCTGATGCTGCCTCCCGCGGCGAGCGCATCGACAGGTCAGGGCCTGTTGTGCGCGAAATTCTCGCGGCGAGTTACGAGGTCGATACGGTCGTGATTGTCTCGGATGACGTCGACGACATCGCGGCCGCGATCGAGGCGGCGACCGGCGATGGCGTGCGGCTCGTCGTCACCACCGGTGGGACGGGAATCGCGGCGCGCGATGTCACACCCGAGGCAACGTTGCGGGTTTGCGAGAAGGTCATTCCGGGGTTTGGGGAACTGATGCGCGCGACGTCGCTGACAAAGACAGCGATGGCGCCATTGTCGCGGGCAATGGCGGCGATCCGCGGGACGGCACTCATCGTGAATTTACCCGGTAGCGAGAGCGGCGCGAGGGAGAATCTGCAGGCCATCCTGCACCTCATCCCGCATGCGCTGCAGCTCCTCGAAGGGAAAACAGAACATTGACGATCGTCCGGCCCGGACTGGAAGTACTTCTTGATGATCCCCGCCCCATCGCGGGGAAAAACATCGGCCTCGTAACGAATCAGAGCGCGGTGACGAGCGACCTGCGCCATGTGGTCGACCTGCTGCATCGCGGCCGAGGCTGGAAGCTGACCACGCTCTTCGGTCCCGAGCATGGGATCTGGGGCGAGGCGCAGGATATGGCCCACGTCGATCACTCGACCGATCCGATGACGGGATTGACTGTCTACTCGCTGTACGGCGCGAGCGAAAAGGATTTAGCGCCGCGGAGCGAGCTGCTGAAAAATCTCGATGCGTTGGTGATCGACCTGCAGGACATCGGTTCGCGCTACTACACCTTTATCTACACGATGGCGCTTTGCATGCGCGCGGCGGCCGAGGCGGGCGTGCAGGTGATCGTGCTCGACCGGCCCAATCCGATCGACGGCGTCCATCTCGAGGGCAACATCCGCGAGGAGCAGTTCTCGAGTTTCGTGGGGATGTTCCCGCTGCCGACGCGCCACGCCATGACGGCGGGCGAGCTGGCGCGCTACTTCAACAAAGTCTTTCAGCTCAACTGCGATCTGGTCGTGATTCCGATGCGCGGCTGGCGGCGCTCGATGTGGTGGGGCGACACGGGGCTGCCGTGGGTGATCCCCTCGCCGAACATGCCGACGGTCTACACCGCCACGGTGTATCCCGGCATGTGCCTGATGGAGGGAACGAATCTGAGCGAAGGGCGTGGGACGACGCATCCGTTCGAGCTGTTCGGCGCGCCGTGGCTCGATCCTTTCCGCTTGGCCGAGAAGCTCAACGCGATCGGATTGCCGGGCATCCGTTTCCGTCCGCACTACTTTCTGCCGACGTTTCAGAAGCACGCGGGCAAAGTCTGCGGCGGCGTGGAGCTGCACGTGACCAATCGCGCCGAGTTCGAGCCGTATCGAACGGGCTTGTGGTGCGTGAAAGTCGCGCGCGATCTGAATCCGGAGAAGTTCGACTGGCGCCGCGAGACGTACGAGTTCGTGTCCGACCGGCTGGCCATCGATCTCCTGGCCGGCAGCGCGCGGTACCGCGAGATCGTCGAGAACGGCGGCAACATCGACGAGTGGGTGGCGGAGTGGGAAGAGCCGTTGCGGGAGTTCGCGAAGAGGCGCGAGGAGTTCCTGCTCTACCGCGCTACCGACGCAGACTAAATGTCGCGTCGTCGAGCGGCACGTTGAAGCGGATCGATTCGACGACGATCGTCGAAGTGCCGAGCGCGTCTTCGATGGTGGAACGGAACGGGACCATCTCGCCGTCGATGTTGCGGTAGTCGTCGAACGCGATGGTCTCGCCGTCTTTTTCGCGGCCGGTAATCAGCGAGGTCTTGCGCGAGACGCGGAGCCGCGTGGCGTCGCCGATGTCGAGCACCCAGTCATCGTCGTGGCCCGCGCGAACGTCGATCGTTTTGTAGGGGCTCTTCAGCGCGAGCAGTTGCGGGAACGCGTTCTGCCGATGGTCGCGCGCGTTCGCGGCGTCGTCGTTGATCGAGTCCTGGCCGAACGTTGTCTCCTGTCCGCCGTGCGTGCCATCGAAGTAGATGCGGAGGCGGCCGATCTCACGGTTCGCCGCGGTCCAGACTTCGAGTTCGTTGTGGAGGTCGGGCGATTTTGCCTCGATCGTGAGATCGGCGAAGACGCCCTGGTTGTCGTACGACTTGTGCGCGTGGATTTCGACCGAGGTGTGCGCGCGGAGGGCACGCTCGCCGCCGGCGGCGCCGACCATCCGCTCGATGAGTGCATCAGCCGAGGGAGCATCGACTGCCAGGGGCGCGACGACGGGTTCCGGTGGCGCCGGTGCGGGGGGCACCGGCGGAGTTTTTTGTCCGAGGAGCAGCGGGTAGAGAAGCTTGCCGGCGCCATTGCCGACTTTCGTCATCAAACTGCTCGAGGTATTCGCGAGAAAGACGAAGCCGAGGCGTTTTTCAGGAATGAAGCTAATCAGGGCGCTGATGCCTTCCGATCCGCCGTTGTGTTCGATCACGCGCAAGCCGTTCCAGTCGTAGACGGCCCAGCCGAGCGCATAGGACGTCGTTGGAGTGACGGCGATCAGCGGCGTGGTGAGCTCGCGGAACATGGCCGGGGAGATGAACCGCTTTCCGCCGCTGGTGAGCATGCGCAGCCACTGCGTCAGGTCGCGCGCGCTCGATGCAACCGCGCCTCCGGGCGCGAGTGCGGTGAGGCTCTTCGGCGCGGCAACGGCGCGATACGACTTGTCGAAAACGTAGCCGGTGGCGTGATCGGGCGACTTCAGCATGTCGGTGATGATTGAAACGCTCGACGTCATGCCTAACGGGCGAAAGAGATCGTTGGCTATGACCTCCTCCCACGTGGAGTGATTGACGCGGCCGGCGATCTCGCCGGCGGCGGCGTACATCGCATTCGAGTATTGGAACCTGGTCCGGAACTTCACCGCCGGCTTTGCCGACGTCGCGGCGCGGATGTACTCCTCGCGCGTCAGCACGCCCGGCTCAGCGGCGAGATCGGCGTAGGCCTTGAGGCCGGTGCGGTGGCTGAGCATGTCGCGGATGGTGATCCTCGCGTCGGCGTCCGGATCGGCGAGCTTGAGATACGGCAGGAAGTTGCGCGGATGATCGTCGAGCGACAGCAGTCCGCGGTCGGCGCTGCGGGCGATCTCCATCGACGTGAATGATTTTGTACACGAACCGATCGGGAAGAGCGTGTCGGGAGTGACCGGCAGATTGTGTTCGATGTCGCGCATGCCCATCGCCTGCATGTAGATGACATGGTCGTCGCGCACGATGGCCAGCACGGCACCGGGGATGTGCTGGCTGCGCATCTGTTCAACGACAATCCGTTGAATTTCGGCGGCCGTTTCCGAATCGAGAGCGGGCTTCGGCGCCGTCGCGCAGCACCACACGAACAGAGAAATAGCGATGAGGACAAACCGGCGGCGCACCTCGGCTTGTACGCGCCGACGCCGCAGTTGTTTAAGAAAGAGTGATGAGTGAAAGGAGATGAAGGGCGGGGCGAGTGCTTCCCTTTTCACTCTTCACCCTTCACTCTTCACCCTTTCATGGACATCCTCTACGAAGACGACGCATTGCTCTTTGTCAACAAGCCGGCCGGCATCGTCGTGCAGCGGGGCTACGATGCGGACGAGCCGGTGCTGCTCGAATCCACGATGCAGCACACGCAGCCGCTCTTTCTGATGCAACGCCTCGATCGCGGTACGAGCGGCGTGATGTTTTTCTCGAAGCTCGCTTCGATCAATGCGAACCTCACACGTCAGTTCGAACAGAAGCGCATCCGCAAGCGTTACGTCGCCATCTGCGAGGGCGAGCTCGGCGAACGGCAGACGATCGATGCACCGCTGATCCGCATCGGACCGATTTCGTTCGGCGTAGGCGACGGCGGCAAGCGCGCCATCACCATCGTCACGCCGCTGCGCGCCACGCCGCGCGGCTCGCTCGTCGCCATCGATCTCCTCACCGGTCGTACGCATCAGATTCGCGTTCATCTCGCTGCGATCGGGCATCCGCTGGCCGGCGACTGGCTGTATGGTCAACGCAATGAAGCGCGGCCGATGCTGCACGCGCGGGAACTTTCGATGACGCATCCGCTGAGAAATGAGCCGGTTCGCGTCGCCGCGGACATCCCCGACGACTTCGCGGACGTCGCAGCCGCGCGCGGCATCGTGTCCCGGAGCGAGGACATCATGACCCTTCGCGAGTCCAGCTAAGTCATTGAATCTGCTAGAATAATGACTCACCGTATCCCGTTATCCGAAGCACTGGAGATCACCATGAGACTCTCGATGAAGTTCGCAGCGCTGCTCCTGTTCGTTCCGCTGGTCGCGTCCGCGCAGTTTCGCGACCTCGACACGGCGATGTCGAATCTGAAGCGCGGATTCAGCAGCGGCGACCCTCAGGCGATCGTCGCCGGCATGGCCTCTGGCGACAAGGTGATGCTGCAGTTCCCCGGCCTCGTCGAGCAGAGCGATTTCTTCGGCCGCGATCAGGCCGCGTATCTGCTGGACGGCCTGTTCAACAAGGTCAAGCCGACCGCGTTCGAAGAGCAGAAGGCCGTGAAGAGCACCGCCGAGCAGCAGTACCACATCACCGGGACGTGGACGATTCAGAACGCCGGCAAGGCGGAGACGCGCGAGCTGTACATCACACTGAAGCAGAAGGGCGATAGCTGGTCGGTTGTGTCGATCCGGTCGGCGGGGAAGTAAGCTCACCGTTGTGCGGCCTGACGTCTCACGGGTAGCCAACACGACCGCCGCGCGCGCCGCGGCGGTCTTTCTTTTGCTCGCCGGCCTGACCTGGCTGACCGTGCAACTGCTCGTCACGCAGATGAGCCGCGACTTCGATGCGAAGTCGGCCCGCCACCTCGGCCGCGAAGTCGAGGGCATCCGCGGCGACATCGCACGCACCGACTCGCGCCTCGACGCCGCCGTCGAACGCCTCGCGGCGACGTTGACCGCGCATCCTGCAGCGTCGCTCGCGGCGATGTTCGCGATGCTCCCCGGCCGCTCCGACCGCGTCCCCCACGGCACCCCGCCCACCGCCCCGACCGTCCCCCGAGCCCCTCCGTGGGGCCACGCCCCACCCCACCCACCCCAGCCCCTCCACGCCCCACCCCCCCCGACCCCCCCCCCCC
>ERZ1739052.23-NODE-23-length-26386-cov-10.891990_pt1 | contig 26386 bp, 19 predicted proteins | sample MGYA00581761_ERZ1739052 | MGnify/ENA primary metagenome ERZ1739052 (study PRJEB42929, sample SAMN08275524) | rhizosphere metagenome | isolation source: Rhizospheric soil replicate 1 | host: Colobanthus quitensis and Deschampsia antarctica | place: Antarctica...
GGCGGTGGGTGTGCGGGCTGGCTCGTGGCTCGCTCACGTGCTGGGGCCACCGTCGTGCACTGGTTTGCGCGAGGCCTCGTGGCGGCTGTCCGGCGCCCGTGTTGTCTTCGCTGGTGCTGGGGGCCGGGCCTGTCGCCTGGTCCCGTTCTCTTGCGTACGCGCCTCCCACATCTTCGCCGTCCGGCCGTTTTTTGTTGCGTGGCTCGCGTTTGCGCCACCTCCCGCGCCGCGGCTGGCGCATGTCGCGGGCGAGGAGACGATCGTCGAAGCGACCAGCGACACGTTTACCGGATTTGTCTTCAAGATCCAGGCGAACATGGACAAGCGCCATCGCGACCGCCTGGCGTTCATGCGCGTCTGCTCCGGCGTCTTCGAAAAAGACATGCTCGTTCACCATTCGCGGCTGAATCGCGAAGTGCGGATGACGCGTCCTCACCGGCTCTTCGCGCGCGAGCGCGAAACCATCGACATCGCCTATCCCGGCGATGTGATCGGCTTCGTCAATCCCGGCCTTTTTCACATCGGCGATGCCGTTTCATCCGGTGCGCCGGTGGAGTTCGCACCGATTCCGCGCTTCGCACCGGAGCACTTCGCCACTCTGCGCGCGAAGCAGGTCACGCGTCAGAAGCAGTTCCAGAAAGGGCTCGCGCAACTCGAGGAAGAGGGCGTGATGCAGGTCCTCTCGCCGCACGAAGGGCTGCGCAGCGAACCGATCCTGGCGGTCGTCGGCGAGCTGCAGTTCGATGTGATGCAGTCGCGGCTGGAGAGCGAGTACAACGTCGAGACGACGGTGACCACGCTGCCGTACAAACTGGCGCGCTGGATCGACCGCGACGTGCACGAAGTCGCTACGAAGCTGAATCTTCCCAGCCGCAGCAAGATCTGCATCGACAGCGCGGGACGGGCGGTGGTGCTTTTCAGTTCGCAATGGGAGCTCGATTACGCCGAGAAGGAAAATCCATCAGTGACGTTCCTTTTGGCGGCTTGAACCACAGAGTCGCGTTGAATCGCTGCCCCCGCCAGATTCGCTCAACGTGGTACTGCGACCGCAGCAACGCACCAGCCCGCAAGTCGTAATCGACGCCAAATCCGCTCGCGCCGTACTCGCGCAGATCGCGGCTGACCATCAGCACACGATCGGGAGGACGCATCGTCAGCTCGCGCACGATTGCATCTTCCGTTTGCGGCGAGTCAACCTCCACCGGCGTGAGCGTCTGAAAGGAAAGCGTCGTCGGCACGGAGGCGAGATAGTTAATGGTGATGCCTTCCGGGATCACCGCCAGCGTCCCGCCCTGCACGGCGCGAATCGCGCTGGTGAGAATGCGCGCGCGGTCCGCGTTCCCGTCGTAGAACGTTCCTCGCGGCGTCACGATCGCGTAGCGCTTCTGCGAGTAGCGCTCGTGCTGCTGCCAGAGGTCAGCGCCAGCGTTAGTGACGAACGGGGCGAGCCAGAGGATGGCCATGACGTTCCGCCGCGGCAGGTAACAGAACAGCGCGTATGCGGAGAGCGCGATCGTCGGAACCGTGAGCACGAACCCGTACCACGCCGGCGAAACGTTCAACGGAATCCTGAGCGTGCAGGCGACGGAAAACGCGGCGAAGATCACCAGCGGACTCTCGCGGTCTCGCAGCAGCGCCCATCCCAGCGCGATCCACTGCAGCAGAGCCCACGCGCGAAAAAACGCATGCCCGGTGAGCAGCAGCGCCGCGACGACGATCGCGATTCCGGCAATCCAGCTCCGCCATCGCTGCAGAAGCAAAATCGCCGCGATGCCGGCGATGCCGATCGCGATCTGCATCGCCTCCTCGCGCCAGCTCGCTACGCCCGACATGACCGCAAAGAACCGCCTCGCCCGTTCGCCGTGCTGCCACGCCGCGAAGACGTCTTCGCTCCACCACTGCGTATCGCGAAAGTAGAACGCGACGGCCGCGGTCGCAGCGATCATCGCGCCGCAGTACGCAGCCAGTTGCCGGAACGTGAGTCGCCGCGCGATCGTCAGGATGACCACGATCACCAGCGCCGCGACCGCGTACTCGACCTTGCACCAAGATGACAGCACCAGCGCGCCGATCGCAGCCGCGTGACGCGCGCGCACGAACGCTGCGAGCGCAATGCACAGCAGCGTCATCCCGATCGTCGCCGCGTAGCTGTATGGAAAGATGAAGTTCCACAGCGTCCCGCCGCAGAAGCACGCCGCCACGAACGACAACGTCGCCGCGAATGCCGGCAGCGGACGCCGCAACGCGATCCACAGCGACGTCGCGATCGTCGCCGACTGCGCGATCCCGATCAACAAATACGCCGCCAGGGAGTGCCCGATCGCGCCGGTGATCAGCGCCAGCAGATACGGCGCGAGCGGCGGATATTGATAGCGAATATCGCGATACAGCTTCGCGCCGCGCGCAATCTGCTCCGGGATGTACAGATCGCGGCCCGTGTCGATGATCGGATCGAGCCAGCGCGCGTAGGACTGGATGAACGCGATTGCGGCGACTGCGATGACCGTAGCGATCAGCGCAACTCGCGCTGTCGGCTGTCGGACGTCGACAGCCTCGTTCACTCTTTCATCGCCTCCGGATCCACGCCCAGGCTGCGGCAGAAATCGACATACGCGAACGGCGAAATCTCCGACGGCTTGATCTCGCTGCGGCCGCCCCAGAACACGTTCGTGTACGACACCGGCATCCCGATCTCCGCGAGGTAGTCGTCGATGGCCGCTTTGTGCGCCAGCACCGCGTCCTTTTCCGTTCCGTGGGCGACGGCCATGATGTTCACGTTGCGGAACTCCGGTCCGCCCTCGCGCCAGTAGCAGTGCGTGAGAATGTGGAAGCGTCCGATCTCGCGGCCTGCTTCGATCTCGCGTCGCGGCGGCACGGCCCAATGGAACAGCGCGTTGAAGCGCGTCACGCGTTCGCCGGTCTGAAGCGGCTTCACGTGCTCGAGAAACGTGGAGAAGCGTCCGATGACCTTGCGCGCGTTGAGCGACTCGGCTACCTCGAAGAATTGCTCCAGCGGTACGCCCGCCTCGGCAGCGCGATGACGCCACAGATCGCGCGTGAATTCGTCCTGCTCGACCTCACGTTTCAGCGCCGTCAGCACGCGCCAATCAAGCTCGCTCAACGTCGCCTTCGTCGTGTCCTTCTCCGCGGCCAGCGCATCCGACTTCGATCCCGGCTCCATCCCCTTCCGCCGGACGTGGCCGACACCGAGGGCGAAGATGCGGTTCGCGGGCATCACGCGGAAATGTTCGGCGCCGGTCAGGCGTCCGATCAACGCGCAATGCCTTGCGATCGAATATCCCTGGGGCACTTTCACCGTCGTCCACAGCCGGTAATTGGAGCCGGGCGTGGCCGCGTCGGTGGAGCGGATGACAACATGGCCGGAGAACGGATCGTCGTCCACCATGTAGTCGAACGCCGCGGTGAGTTTCTCCTCGGGATACTGCCACGCCACGAGCGCGCCCTCGGCAAGATTCGTCGCCATCAGCGTTTGCCGCACGCGGCGGATCGTTCCGGCGAGCAGCATCGCGCGGATACGCTCCATCACCGTCTCCGCATCGACGCCCGACTGCTCCGCGATCGTCCCCACCGGATCGCGCACGAACCCCTGAATGCGATCCTCGGAAACGGCCAGAATCTTCGCGTTGACAGGATCCGTGTGAGCGATGGGGAGATCAGTAACAGTGGACATAACGCTTCGAAGATTAGCATGCAGGGCGTTTGACAACGCTTCGCGCGCTGTCTTACCCTCAGTGCTCCTGGACTGATTTGCGGGGCCGCTTGCAACCAGGTTAAAAAAAGCTAAAGAGCCGGCAGTAGGACGTTCGACTCCGACTGAAGCCCCGCAATTTCAAGCGGGGCTTTTTCTTTTCTGGAGATTCCGAATGCCACAACCTGACCGTACCGCCGAACTTCGCGAACTGCTAGACCGCCGCATCCTCATCCTCGACGGCGCGATGGGGACCATGATCCAGCGCTACCGGCTCGATGAAGCCGGTTATCGCGGCACGCAATTCGCCGCGCATTCGCGCGATCTCAAAGGCGCCAATGACGTCCTCTGCCTGACCAATCCGGCCATCGTCGAAGAGATTCATCGGCAGTATCTCGACGCCGGCGCCGACATCATCGAAACCAACACCTTCAACGCCCAGGCGATCTCGCTGGCCGATTACGACCTCATCGAATATTCGTACGACATCAACCTCGCCGCCGCGCGGCTCGCGCGCGCCGCATGCGACGCGTACTCGACTCCCGATCGTCCGCGCTACGTGGCCGGCTCGCTCGGGCCGACGAACCGCACGGCCTCGCTTTCGCCCGACGTCAACAACCCCGCGTTCCGCGGTGTGTCGTTCGACGAGCTCGTCGACGCCTACTACGACCAGACCCGCGGCCTCGTCGACGGCGGCTCCGACATCCTCATGCCGGAGACGACCTTCGACACGCTCAACCTCAAGGCGGCGCTCTTCGCGATTGAAAAATACTTCGCCGACACCGGCATCCGCCTGCCGATCATCGCCTCGATCACCATCACAGACGCCTCGGGGCGCACGCTTTCCGGACAGACGGTCGAAGCGTGCTGGAACTCGATCTCGCACGCGCCGCTCCTCGCCGCCGGCATCAACTGCGCGCTCGGCGCGAAAGAGATGCGCCCGCACATCGAGGAGCTGGCCGCGATCGCCCCGGTCTATCTCAGTTGCTATCCGAACGCCGGCCTCCCGAACGCGCTCGGCGAGTACGACCAGACGCCGGACGAGATGGCCGCGCTGCTCCACGAATACGCCGGCAACAACTGGATCAACATCGTCGGCGGCTGTTGCGGAACGACGCCCGATTACGTCCGCGCGATCGCCGAGGCCGTGAAGTCGTTTCCGCCGAGGAAGCCGCCGGTGATCGAGAAACATCTGCGGCTCAGCGGACTGGAAGCGCTCACCGTCACGCCGGAGTCGAACTTCATCATGGTCGGCGAGCGCACCAACGTCACCGGTTCGCCGAAGTTCGCGCAGCTCATCAAAGCGGGTGACATCGAGCCGGCCCTGGCCATCGCCAAACATCAGATCGACGGCGGCGCCAACATCCTCGACGTCAACATGGACGAAGGTCTGCTCGACTCCGAGAAAGTGATGACGCACTTTCTCCACCTGGTCGCCTCGGAGCCCGACATCGCGCGCGTCCCGATCATGATCGACTCGTCGAAATGGTCGGTGCTCGAAGCGGGACTGAAGTGCACGCAGGGCAAGTCCGTCGTCAATTCGATTTCACTCAAAGAGGGTGAGGACAAGTTCCGCGAGCAGGCCCGCCTCATCAAACGTTACGGCGCGGCCGTGATCGTGATGGCCTTCGATGAGCAGGGCCAGGCCGACTCGATCGAGCGCAAAGTGGCGATCTGTTCGCGCGCCTTCGGCATTCTCGTCGACGAAGTCGGCTTCGATCCGACCGACGTCATCTTCGATCCCAACGTCCTCACCGTCGCCACCGGCATCGAGGAGCACAACAACTACGGGGTTGCCTTCATCGAAGCCGTCCGCCAACTGCACGAGCGCTTTCCGCTGGCCAGTTTCTCAGGCGGCATCAGCAATGTCTCGTTCTCCTTCCGCGGCAACAAGACCGTGCGCGAGGCGATGCACGCGGCGTTTCTTTACCACGCCATCAAGGCCGGTCTGACCATGGGCATCGTCAACGCCGGCCAGCTCGCGATCTACGACGAGATTCCGCCCGAGCTGCGCGAGCTCGTCGAAGACGTACTGCTCAATCGCCGCGCCGACGCCACCGAACGCCTGCTCACCTACGCCGACTCGATCAAAGGCCAGGGCGTTGCGACGGCGAAAGAAGCAGAAGCGTGGCGCAGCGGATCGATCGAAGAGCGGCTCTCCCATTCGCTCGTCAAAGGCATCATCGAACATCTCGATGCCGACGTCGAAGAAGCGCGGCAAACGTATCCGAGCGCGCTTTCGATCATCGAAGGGCCGCTGATGGACGGGATGAACGTCGTCGGCAATCTCTTCGGCGCCGGCAAAATGTTTCTCCCGCAGGTAGTCAAGAGCGCGCGCGTGATGAAAAAGGCGGTCGCATACCTGCTGCCGTTCATGGAGGCTGAGAAAGCGAAAGCCGGCGATCTCTCGCAGCGCGGCAAGATCCTGATGGCGACCGTCAAGGGCGACGTCCATGACATCGGCAAGAACATCGTCGGCGTCGTGCTCGGCTGCAACAACTACGAAGTACTGGACCTCGGCGTCATGGTTTCCGCCGACAGGATTCTCGACACCGCCATCGCCGAAAAAGTCGACATCATCGGCCTCTCCGGCCTGATCACGCCATCGCTCGACGAGATGGTGCACGTCGCGCGCGAGATGGAGCGCCGCGGCTTCGCCGTCCCAATGCTCATCGGCGGCGCGACAACTTCGAAGCTCCACACCGCCGTGAAAATCGCGCCGCGCTACTCGCACGCAACCGTGCATGTTCTCGACGCCTCGCGCGCCGTCGGCGTCGTCAGCACGCTGCTGTCGGATCGCAAGGACGACTTCGTTCGTGAACGCAACGCCGAGTACGAACACCTCCGCGAAGTGCAGGCGAAGCGGCAGAGCGAAGTGAAGATCCTGCCCCTCGAAACCGCGCGGCGCCGCAAACCGTCGCTGACCTTTTCTCCCGATCGTCCGCCGTTCCTCGGCGTGCGCGTCCTGGATGACGTTCCGCTCGAAAGGATCGAGCCGTTCATCGACTGGAATCCGTTCTTCTCCGCCTGGGAACTCCGCGGGCGTTTCCCCCAAATCCTCGACGAGCCGCGCGCGAAGGAGCTGTACGACGACGGCCAGCGGCTGCTCCGCGAGATCATCGAAAACCGACTGATCCAGGCTCGCGCCGTCTACGGATTCTGGCCCGCGAATTCGGCCGGCGACGACATCGAGCTTTACTCCGATGAATCGCGCAGCAACGTCATCGCCCGCTTCCAGACGCTGCGTCAACAGCAGGAGACGAACACGGGCCAGAACAACGCGCTCGCCGATTTCATCGCGCCGAAGGAAAGCGGCATCGTTGACTACATCGGCGGCTTCGCCGTCACCGCCGGCATCGGCGTCGGCGACGTCGTGGCGCGTTTTGAAAAAGATCACGACGACTACAACGCCATCATGACCAAAGCGCTCGCCGATCGCCTTGCCGAGGGACTCGCGGAGTTGCTGCACAAAGAGACGCGCTCCGGCTGGTATGCGCCGAACGAGAATCTTTCGAGCGACGAGTTGATCGCCGAAAAATATCGCGGCATCCGCCCCGCGCCCGGCTATCCCGCCTCGCCCGACCACACCGAAAAAGCGACGCTCTTCTCACTCCTCGGCGCCGAACGCGCCGGCATCGAGCTGACCGAAAACTTCGCCATGACGCCCGCGGCCTCGGTCAGCGGCCTGTACTTCGCGCATCCACAATCGAAGTACTTCGCCGTCGGCAAAATCGGACGCGATCAAGTCGCCGACTATCACGCCCGCAAAGACATGCCGCTCCCCGTCGTCGAACGCTGGCTCGCCCCCGCGCTCGGATACGAGCCCGAGCAAGCCGCCGATCCAAACGTCTGCTCCTGCGGTGTCACCCACAAGCTTGTCACGCGGAGTCGCGGAGACGCGGAGGTTGAGAGGTTGTCTCCGCGACTCCGCGACTCCGCGTGAAAACGTTTCGTCAACGTCACGGAGGTCCGAACAGATCTTCCGGAATCTCCACGCGCGGCAATTCAACCGACACGCGTAGCGGCAAGGCAATCGGCGGATCGAGTTTCAAGCCGAGAGCGGATGCCGGGAGCGTTTGGATTTCGCGCTTCGTCGCGACGCGCGGCTCGTTGACGCGCACGACGCCGCTGAATTGCAGCGACGCCAGTGACGAACGCGGAAGAGCGCGTAGCGCGTCGTCGAGCGCGGCCCGATCGGCGGCCGGCATCGGCGCAAACGCGATCACCGGAAGTGGCTGCGGCGCGGTGACGTGGATGACGCGCAGATCGCGTCCGTGCTCGGCGAGCAGAGGATTCGATTCAGAGACGAGCGCGGCGTCGGTGCGGCCGTAGAGCACGTTCGCCGCGGCCGTGAGGTCGTCGGCAACGCGCGTGGTCACACCGACGCCGTCGTCGCCGAGGGCCTCCGCGCCGCTGATCGTTTTGCCGCGAAGATCGGCCAGCGACTTCGCGGCGCTTCGAGCCGCCACGATCACCTTGCGCACGTAGGTCATGTGTCCTTCGCGGCTGAAGGCGAACCGCGGCGGGAAGTCGTGCACGATGAACTCGGGATTGGCGATGATCACGCCGATTCGCTCGCGATTCGCGGCGATGAACGCACGCGCGTCGTCGGCGCGGCGAAATAACTCGGTCTTCAGCGACAACGATGATGCGGCCGCGAGATTTCCGACGATCGCAGTCGCTGCCTCGGCCAATTTCTTCTCCGTCTCGGCGGGCGTGTCGGGAAGGAAAACGACGACGGTGTGACGCGGCTGCGGCGAGGTCGGCTCCTCGGCGATTTCCTTCGCAGGCTGAGCCGCTTCGAGGTTCTTCTTCACGATCGGCTCAACCACCGACGGCAGATCGCCCGAGAGGGCTCGCGAAAGCGTCTCGCGCGCGTCGCTCCCGACGACGAGATCCGCGGTACCGCGAATGAAAAGCACGAGCGATTGCCGTCGTTCATCGAGCGACGCAGCACGTTCAGCCAGCACGCGCGCGCGGCGCGCCGCCGCTTCATCCTGACGTTTGACCGCGCGATCGAGTTCGTCCGCGGCTTGCGCGAGCAGCACAGTCGCGAGCGATTTCTTCGCACGGCCGCAAACGTCGGCTTGCGGCCCCAGAGTGAGTTCGAGCGTTGCACCCGCGCGGTGGCCCCACGTGTCGGCGTTGCATCGGACCGAGTCGAGCAACTCCGCCGCATCGTCATATCGCCGTTCGGCCATCGCCACTTCGGCGCCGGCGAGCGAGACTTCGTTCCAATCTGCGAACGTTTTGTGCGCGGCTTCGAGATGCGGCTTCGCATCGTTCAACATTCCAAGCTGCCAGAAGAGGATGCCCGCGTCGCCGCGCGCAATCGGCGACGCGCTCTGTGCGAGCGACTTCGCCGCCGCGTCGAACTTTCCTTCGAGCGCATCGAGCACCGCCGTGACCTCGGGTGTCGCCACGTGCAACGCGCGCAGGTTTGCGGCATTCGGACTCTGGCGCAACCTGACGACCGCCAGTTCGCTTCGCAAGGCTGGACGTTCGGGGAGCGCTTCCAGCGCGGCACGTTCCGCGGCGAGATCGCCGGCATCTCGCGCGACGAGCGCTTGCTCAAGCACCACGATGGTGCTTTGTAGTGCACGTTGAAGCAGCGACTTCGCATCGTCCAGCCGCTGCTCGTGGCGCGCGATCTGTCCGAGGAGTAGCAGCAACTCGGCATCATTCGCGTCGAGCTTCAGTGCATCTTCGAGCGACCCCCGCCCGCCAGCGCGATCACCGCGGATCAGTTGTGCGCGGCCGAGCATCTTCAGGGCGATCCGTTTCGAATCCGCGTCGAAGTGCGGCATGCCGTCGCGTAGCAGCTTGATCGCGTCGTCGTACTTTGCGGCTTTGAACGCGATCGTGCCGAGGTGGAGATAGGCGAGCGGCAGCGACGCGGCGCCGGCGAGGGCTTTGCGATACTCCTGCTGCGCGCGGTCGGTGTTGCCGGTCGTGAAAAAGAGGAAGCCGAGGTTGTAGTGCGCGGCGGTGCTGTCATCGATCGTCGCCGCTTTCTGATACGCATCGATCGCGTCAGCCCACTTCTGTTGTTTTAGATAGATCGCGCCGAGGTTCGCGTAGGCGCGGGCATTGACCGTTTCGACGGGTTGATGATTCGCGAACGCCAGATCAATCGGCGCGAGAGCCATGCGATACGCGTCGAGCGCTTCGTCGTAGCGGCCGGCGTCGAAGAGGACCGCGCCGAGGTTGAAGTAGGCGCGGAGAAACGCGTGATCGAGATCGGCTGCCTTGCGATACGCCGCGATCGCCTCCTCCTTGCGGCCGAGCGGCACCAGCGTGTTGCCGAGGCTGAACTGGTATTTCGCATCGTCGGGAGCAAGCTGGGTGGCCTGCGTGATCGCGGTAAGCGCATCGTCGTTGCGATTGAGCGAACGAAGGATGGTTGCACGCAATGAGTACAGCGCGGCATCGCGTGGCATTTTCGCGATCGCTGCGTCGACGTACTTCAACGCGTCGGCCGATTTCCCGAGTTGCTGCGCCGCCGCGGCAGCGTTGAAGAGCAGCGCGCGATCGGCCGGCGCAGCCGCCGCACCGCGCACGAACGTCTCATACGCCTCCGCCACTTTTCCCTGCTTGAAGTAAAGCGCGCCGAGATTCACGTACGCCGATGCCAGCGACGGCGCAACGTCGATGACGCGGCTGTATTTCGCGATCGCGTCATCGATTCGCTTCGCTTCGCGAGCCCGCTCGGCGTCTTCCATGAGCGTGCGCGCCACTTCCGGAACGTCTTCCTGCGCGCGCACCGAAGGCGCGACGATCGTCAACGCGATCACGGCCGCGATCAGTACGCCGCGCATTCGCTCAGACCTTCGCCATCGCCGCGGCAATCGAACGAAAAACGCCGAAGCCGTCCGTGTTCCCGAGCAGCGCCTCGGCACACCGCTCCGGATGCGGCATCATCCCGAGCACGTTGCGCCCGGCGTTGCAAATGCCGGCGATGTTGCGCGCCGACCCGTTCGGATTCGCTTCGCGCGTAACGCGCCCCTCGACATCGCAATAGCGAAAGATGACCTGCCGATTGCGCTCGATATCGTCGAGCGTCGCGTCGTCCGCGAAGTAGTTCCCCTCGCCATGCGCGATCGGCACCCGCAACACCGCGCCCCGCTCCAACTCGCAAGTGAACGGCGTATCAGTCTCCTCGACGCGGAGAAAAACATCGCGGCTGACAAACCGCAGATGCTCATTCCGCATCAACGCCCCCGGCAGCAACCCAGCCTCGGTCAGCACCTGAAACCCGTTGCAGATGCCGAACACCATCCCGCCCCCGGCCGCATGCCGCCGAATCGGCTCCATCACCGGCGCAAACTTCGCCAGCGCCCCCGCGCGCAGGTAGTCCCCATACGCAAACCCGCCCGGAATGATGACGCAGTCCGCCCCACGAAGGTCCGTCTCCTTGTGCCAAAGCACCTCGACATCGGCGCCCAGCACGTCGCGAGCAACATGCACCGCATCGTGATCGCAATTCGAGCCGGGAAGGACGACGACGCCGAATTTCATGACACGTAAGTTTAGCGCGGGCGACTACTCCGCATCACAAATTAGCGCCCGTGCCGAGCCCCGACCAGCATGACGCCCAAACTCGAACTGAGCGTCATTGCCCGTTGCGATCTCCTGCAAGGCGGCTTATATTTGTAGATATTGAGCGTTTTTTCTATTAATCGAGGCCGTCCGGCGCGGACCGGGAAGCGCGGGCGCAAGAACACCAGCGTGCAACTGAACGCGCGCGTACCGGAGCAACTCGCGTTTGAGTTCAATGGAGTGGCGGCACGCGGGCAGCGCGACAGCCTCGTGATCGACGCACTGCAGCGATTCCTGGCGGAACGGGATCCGGAAATTCGGCCACGCTCAGAGGCCGCTAAAGCCCGCGATGTGGCGAAGATTGACCGCATCAGTACAGATCGCGATGCCATTGAGCTAATCCGCTATCACGCTGCCGCGATTCTTCAGATCGCAGCACAAGCAGGCATCGCGCGAAAAGGTCCGAAGGCGACGGAAAGTGACAAGCGCCGTTCCCGGAAAGGCAGCCGAACAGCGTGACCACCTCGGCCAATCTGCCCGTCCCCGGTCCGGACATGACCATCAACACGATCGACAATCGCGATGTGGTCATGGGTACGATCGCGCGAAAACTAGTGCTTCCGACAGCGCACAATTTTCGCGTCGCGCATTTGCTGCTAACGAATTCTCACGGCGAAATTCTCTTGCAGCAGTTGGCTCGCACGCGTGACCGGCACCCTCTTGCATGGGGAGCCTCGGTCGCGTGCTATCTGTTTGCAGGCGAGTCGTACGACGAGGCCATCCGCCGGCGCACCGTTCAGGAGTTGGGATGTGAGTCGGCGAATATCTCGTTTCGTGGCCGCGTGTCGATGCTCGACGGCGCTTCAACAAAATTCATCGGAATCTTTACCGGTCATACTGACGGTCCCTTTCGGATCGACTCGTCTCATATCGAACGCGTCGAGTTCCTGAGGCCCGAGGAGATTGAGGCTGAGCTGCGGTTGGGGGGACGAACGTTCACACCGACGTTTCGCCACGTCTTTGCCGCTGCTGCCTCTTTCCTAAGTGTCTGACGATCGAATACGGCTCGACAAACTCGTCGCTGCACCGGGCGAGATTGACCGCTCGGAACTTCTCGATCTCTACAAAATTGCGATCGATGAATATCGTTTCGAGGTGACGCTGAACTGGCAGCGGACGCAGTATTACTTCACCGTCAACACCGCCGTAATCGCTGTCGCAGCCAGCCTCCTCAAGCTGAGTGGACTGGACGGCTGGCTGCCTTCGCTGATCGTTGGAGCACTCTTCGGACTAGGGTTCGCTACAGCCCTGTTGGCTCGTCGCATGATCGCGAAAGGGCATACGTATTACCGTCGAGCGGTCTACAAAAAGACTCTGATCGAGCACTTGCTCGGAAGATTTCAGGCGGTCGGCGAGTATCCTCACGCGTCGGCAAACCTGGCCATCGCCACAACGGAAGGGATGCTGGAAGCACAGGACATTCTCAATGATCCCAAAAGCTACTCGGAGCGGCCCGCATCGAAAGCAACCGTCACGCATCTTCTGCTTACGATGATGAAGATCTTTATGATCGTGAACGCATTCGCCGCGACGTGTTGCCTCGGAATTGCCGCGAAACGCAGTGTGACGTCGATGCAGGGATATCTCTCGGCTCCCTTCCGATCGATGCCACAGAATCCTCCGAAAAAGGTGCTGCCAGGTCTCTCGATGCAGCCATCAGCGAAACACTGACCGGAGTGCACAAGTAACCAAGGGCAGAATCAGATCGCCCCCTGGCTCCGGCAGTAGGACTCGAACCTACGACCCACGGATTAACAGTCCGTTGCTCTACCAACTGAGCTATGCCGGAGTACTTGCGGCGCGGCGGGCGGGGGACGATAGCAAAGCGTCGTCCACGCCGTCAACGTGGGGGCAAACCGAGGGGGGCTGCGGTGTATTTCGCGAGGGCGGAGGTCAGGCGCGGGAGCAAATCGGCCGGCTCGGAGTACTCGATCAGATCGATTTCGCGGTCGCCGGCAACCATGGCTGTGCAGCGCGACGTGTGGGCCGGGCGGTAGAGGCAGATCACCGGGATTTTGTAGCGGTAACGGGCGGTGGCGATCTCGTATCCGACTCCCGTTGACGGCATCGATACCTCGGCCACGACTATGTCGGCAGCGGCGATCCAGGCGAGGTCGCGGTCGAAGATCGCGCAGGAGTCGAGCGCCTCGCCGGACGCGGTCACGTGTTCCGCGGCTACCGCACCGGCGAGCACCTGATGTCCCGCGGCTTCGAGCGCGGCGATGATCTCGCGGTAGAGCGCGACGTCGCCGCGGCCGCCACTGATCGCGCCGGCGAAGTAGATTTTCATTTGTCCACTCATCGTGCTTTCGCTCGCAATCCGCGCGGTGCCACCGTAGATCCTGAAGTTGCTGCGCAACCTTCAGGATAGAGTACGAATGAACCATGTCCCGCGAAATCGTCATCAACGCCGCCAAGCATGAGTCGCGAATCGCCGTGCTCGACGAAGGACAGGTCGTCGAGTTGTGGGTCGAGCGCACACGGCATCGCACCATCGTTGGCAACATCTACAAGGGTCGGGTCACGAAGGTGTTGCCCGGCATGCAGTCCGCGTTCGTCGACCTCGGTTTGGAGCGCGACGCGTTCCTCTACGTTTCCGACGTCGTCGAAGACCTCGAGGAGTTCGACAACGCTGACTCGACCGACGACCTCTCGCTCGACGATGTTCCGCAGCAGCGCGCCGAGGCCTCGATTTCGGACTTGTTGCGCGAGGGTCAGGAGATCGTGGTGCAGGTGTCGAAAGACACGATCGCCGGCAAAGGCGCGCGCATCACCAGCCATATCACGCTGCCGGGACGCTTCCTCGTCTACATGCCGACGGTCAATCACATCGGTGTTTCGCGGCGCATCGAGAACGAGGGCGAACGGACGCGGCTCAAAGACATCCTCGATCGTATTCGCCCAACCGGCGCGGGCGGGTTCATCGTCCGCACGGCGGGCGAGGAGCGCGAGGAGGATGAGTTTCGCGCGGACCTGAAGTACCTCACCGAGCTTTGGGAGCAGATCAAACGGAAAGGCGAGAAGGCGTCGGCGCCGACGGCGTTGCATCACGATCTCGATCTCGTCCTGCGCACGATTCGCGACGTCCTCTCACCCGAGTTCAAGAGCGTGTGGGTCGACTCGGTCGATCAATATCAGCGCATCGTCGAGTTTCTCGATCAGATCCAGCCCAACCTCGTTTCGCGCGTGCGGCTCTATCGCCGCGACGAGCCGATCTTCGAGGATTTCAGCATCGAGGCGGAGATCGCCAAAGCGCTGAAGTCGAAGGTGTGGCTTAAGTCCGGCGGCTACATCGTCATCAATCAGACCGAGGCGCTGGTGGCGATCGATGTGAACACGGGCAAGTACGTCGGCAAGAAGAATCTCGAGGAGACAGTCTTCAAGACGAATCTCGAAGCCGCCAAAGAAATCGTCCGCCAGATCCGCCTGCGCGACCTCGGCGGGATCATCGTCCTCGACTTTATCGACATGGAGGATCTCGCCAATCGCGAGCGGCTGTTCGAAGCACTCGAGATCGAAATTCGAAAGGATCGTTCGAAGACCAAGATCCTGCAGATCTCCGAGTTCGGACTCATCGAGATGACGCGAAAGCGCGTTCGCCAAAGCCTGGAGCGTTCACTGACGCAGGCCTGTCCCTATTGCGGAGGCAGCGGACGGATCAAGTCGAACACGACGATTGCGTTCGAGATCTGGCGCGAGCTGATGAAGCTGCACGACTTGCCCGAAGGGCAGGACGTCATCGTCCGTCTGAATCCGATCGTCTATGGGTCAGTGCACAACGCGAACGATCCGATTTTCGAAGAGATTGAGCGCAACATGGGCGTGCATCTCGTGTTCAAACCGGACGACTCCCTGCACCACGAGCAGTTTGATGTGATGCGGATTTGAAACGGCACGCCGCGTGCACTTTGACCGTGCCGAGCTGTCATGTCTCTCGAAGATACCTTCACCAACCTCGCCTCGTTCCTGAACAGCCTCGACGCCGAAGGTGAGCAGAAGTTCGAGCTGTCGCACTCGCTGGTGATCATCTGTCCCGACTGCGGCAAGAACATCGCGTTTCGCAATCGCTGCCCGAAGTGCGGCGGCAATTCGTGGATTCCGGCCGGACATTCCGGCGGGATTTTCGAGCAGATGAAAGCGCAACGCTGGCGCACGGATCTGCAAAGCGATGACGGGGACGACTCCGACGTCGAGGTGCGCGAGCCGGAAGAAGTTCAGGCAGACGCGTAGCCTACGTATCGAGCCCCTCGCGCAAATACTCCTCCTCCATCAACTGAACGAAGAGCATCTCGTAATCACGCGAACGTGAGGCCGGCGGCTTTTTCATCGTCGCGATGCGGCGGCGGACGTTTTCCTCGCGCTCTTCCTCGCGTTTCAGCTCGTCGGCCAGGGCATGCGCGATCGATTGCCGGACCACTTCGCGCTCCTTCAAGAGGGTGACGGACCGCGTACGCGTCATCGCCTCCAGAAGGTCGCGCGCGAGCTGCGTCACGCGCTCGCGCGAGATTTTGTGCATGCGCGATTGTACGTCGGCGAAGTGTCAGTGAATCGTGTCGTCGTCTGGCGTTTCGGAATCAGTCGGTTCGGCGTCGTCAGTGAGAATCTCGTCTTCCCCGTCGTCTTTGTCGACCAGTTTCACCGCGGCCACGACCAGATCGTTCTCGTCGATGTTGATGACGCGAACACCCTGCGTGCTGCGGCCGATCGAGCGGATGTCGGCGACGTTCGTGCGAATGATCATCCCCTGCTCGGTGATGAGCAGGACCTGGTCGTCTTCGAAGACATACGAGATACCGGCAACCTTGCCGTTCTTGTCGGTCGTCTTGATGTTCGTGACACCGATGCCGCCACGCGATTGCAGGCGATACGCGGAAACGGGAGTGCGTTTGCCGAAGCCTTTTTCGGTGACGGTGAGCACCTGGCCGCGTTCGTCGGATGCGACGATTTCGGCGTCGTCTGACTCCGGCTCGGCTTCGACGATCTCCGGCTCTTCACCCTCGGCAGGCGGTTCGGGCACCGGCTCGCCGGATGCGGGAAGCACGTCCATCTCGACGACGGAATCGCCTTCGCGGAGCGAGATGCCCTTCACGCCGGCGGCCCCGCGGCCCATCGGGCGGACGCCGTTCTCGTTGAAGCGAATGGCCATGCCGTCGTGCGTGCCGATGAAGATCTCGTCGTCGCCCTGCGAGAGGCGGACCGCATAGAGATCGTCGCCCTCGTTGATGTCGATGGCGATGATGCCGGTGGCGCGGACGTTCGAGAACGCCGTCAGCTCCGTCTTCTTGATCTTGCCGGCGCGCGTGACCATGACTACGTATTTCGCGTCATTGAAATCGCGGACGGTGAGGAGCGCGCGGACGCTCTCGTTCTGTTCGACAGTCAACAAGTTGACGATCGCCTTGCCGCGCGCGTTCGACGCGACCTCGGGAATCTGGTGCACTTTGATCCAGTACAGCCGGCCTCGGTCGGTGAAGACCAGCACGTATGAGTGCGCGCTGGCGACAAAGAGGTGTTCGACGATGTCCTCTTCCTTCGTCTGCATGCCGATACGGCCTTTGCCGCCGCGGCGCTGCGCGCGGTAGAGGGAGAGCGGCGAGCGCTTGATGTAGCCGCCGCGTGACACGGTGATGACCATGTCTTCGTCGGCGATCATGTCTTCGATGGTGATGTCGCTGGCCTGCGGCACGATCTCGGTGCGGCGCACGTCGCCGTAGGCTTCTTTGATCTCGCGCAGTTCGGCGCTGATGATGCCGAGGACGAGCGACTCCGATCCGAGGATTTCGCGAAGGCGGCGGATGGTGGCCTGGACCTCCTCGTACTCGGCCACGATCTTCTCGCGCTCGAGGCCTGTCAGGCGCTGCAGACGCATGTCGAGAATTGCTTGTGCCTGGACCTCGCTGAACTGCCAGCGTTCGATCAGGCCGCTTTTTGCTTCCTGCGGGTTGCGGCTGCCGCGGATGAGCGAGATCAGTTCGTCCAGAACGTCGAGCGCCTTGACGAGACCTTCGAGGATGTGGGCGCGTTCTTCGGCTTTGCGCAGATCGAAACGTGTGCGCCGAACGACGATCTCTTTGCGGTGCTCGACGAAATGGCGCAGCAGCGTCGGGAGGTCCATGACCTCCGGCTTGTTGTTGACGATCGCCAGGAAGATGATGCCGAATGTGGTCTGCATCTGCGTGTTGCGATACAGGTTATTCAACACGACCTCGGCGATCGCATCGCGCTTCAGTTCGATGACGATGCGCATTCCTTCGCGGTCGGATTCGTCGCGAAGATCGGAAATACCTTCAATACGCTTGTCGTGAACCAGCTCGGCGATCTTCTCGATCAGGCGCTTCTTGTTCGTCATGTACGGGATTTCCGTCACGACGATTTGTTCGCGCTCGCTCTTTTTCTGCGTTTCGATTGCAGCGCGCGCGCGGACCTGAATGATTCCGCGGCCGGTGTTGTATGCCTCGTAAATACCTTCCATGCCGAAAATAAAACCGGCAGTCGGGAAATCGGGGCCCGGCATCACCGTCATCAGCTCTTTGACTGACGCGTGCGGATTTTCCATCACCATCAGACAGGCGTCGATCACTTCGCCGAGGTTGTGCGGCGGAATGTTCGTGGCCATACCGACAGCGATACCCGAGGAGCCATTGACGAGCAGGTTCGGATACTTGGCCGGCAATACAGCCGGCTCGCGCTCGGTGCCGTCGTAGTTGGGCACGAAATCGACGGTTTCTTTGTCGATGTCGTCGCGCATCAGCTCTTCGGCGAGCCGCGTAAGGCGAATTTCGGTGTACCGCATCGCGGCGGGGTTGTCGCCATCTACGGAGCCGAAGTTTCCCTGACCATCGACGAGCCGATAGCGCATCGAGAAATCCTGCGCCATACGCACGATCGAGTCGTAAATCGCGCTGTCGCCGTGCGGGTGATACTTACCCATTACGTCGCCGACGATACGCGCCGACTTCTTATAGGCCTTGCTCGCCGTGTTGCCCTGCTCGTACATCCCGTAAAGGATGCGGCGGTGCACCGGCTTCAGGCCGTCGCGGACGTCCGGCAACGCGCGGCCGATGATGACCGACATCGCGTAGTCGAGATACGACTTGCGCATCTCGTCTTCGATATTGACGGGATAGCGCTGCTCGTTGTGTGTTGTGTAATCGAAATCGTCGCTCATTAGATATCGAGGTTCTTCACGTCGAGCGCATTGTCCTGAATGAAGACGCGCCGCGGCTCGACCTGATCGCCCATAAGAACCGTAAACAATTCCTCGGCGCCGACGCCGTCTTCAATCTTGACCTGCAGCAGCCGGCGGCGCTCGGGGTCCATGGTCGTTTCCCAGAGCTGCTCCGGATTCATTTCGCCGAGGCCTTTGTAGCGGCTGATGGCGAGGCCTTTCTTTGCGAGGTCGTAAATGCGTTCGATCAGATCGTCGACGGTGACGACGACGTCCGAATTGTCATTGTGCTTGAGTGTGTAGGGCGGCAATCCGAATGCGGAGAGCTGCTCATAAGACTTCGCCATCTGGCGATATTCGTAGGTTGAAAGAACTTCACTGCTGATGATGACTTTCTTGCCGGTACCGTTGCCGCCGACGGAAAAATGAACGGTGGGTGTTTCTGTCTCTTCGTCCGTCATCAGACGCGCGTGTTCGAAACCGTGCGCGGTCAGCGCCTTCACGAGCGCGTCGAGCTTCTCCGGGTCGCCCATCGCGCTGCGGTCGGTGAAGCCTTCACCGAACAACACGTCGAGCGCCTCACGCGGAATGCCTCGCGACTGCAATTTGCGGGCGTGCAGGAGGTACTCCTCCATCCGCTGCAGCCCGTTGACCAGCGCTTCGCCCTTGAGCGACATGCCGGCCTGCGGCGTGATCTCGATATTTTCGGAGACGCGCGTCAGGAGGAAGCGCGACAGTTCGCCCTCGTCCTTGACGTACATGTCCTTCTTGCCCTGCGTGACTTTGAACAGCGGCGGCTGCGCGATAAAGAGGTAGCCGCGGTCGATGATCTCGCGCATGTAGCGGAAGAAGAACGTCAGGATCAGCGTGCGGATGTGCGATCCGTCGACGTCGGCGTCCGTCATGATGATGATCTTGTGGTAGCGAAGCTTGCCTATGTCGAAATCGCCCGCACCGATGCCGGTACCGAGGGCCGTGATCATCAGCCGGATTTCTTCGGAAGAAAGCATCTTGTCGAGACGCGCGCGCTCGACGTTCAGGATCTTCCCTTTGAGCGGCAGGATGGCCTGATAACGGCGATCGCGTCCCTGCTTGGCGGAGCCGCCGGCGGAATCGCCTTCGACGAAGTAGATCTCGCAGAAACGGGGATCGCGTTCCTGACAGTCGGCGAGTTTGCCCGGTAGTGACGCCGAGTCGAGCGCGCCTTTGCGGCGGGTCAGATCGCGAGCTTTCCGCGCTGCTTCGCGCGCACGAGCTGCTTCGATGACCTTGTCGACGATGCGCCGGACTTCCTTCGGATTCTCTTCGAGAAACTCGCCGAGACGCTCCCCGACGACCTGCTCGACCCACGTCTTCACGTGCGAGGAGACCAGCTTGTCTTTTGTCTGGGACGAGAATTTTGGGTCGCGGATCTTGACCGAGATGACGGCGCTCAACCCTTCGCGGATGTCGTCGCCTTCGAGGCTGAGCTTCAGCTTCTGCAGAACGCCCGACGCCTCGATGTACTTGTTCATCGTGCGCGTGAGCGCGGCCTTGAAGCCGACCAGGTGCGTGCCGCCGTCGAGGTTCTTGATCGTGTTGGTAAAGCAGTAGAGGTTCTCGGTGTAGCCCTCGTTCCACTGCAGCGCGATCTCGACGGCCTCGCCGTCCTTTTCGTCGCGAATGAAAATCGGATCGTCGTGCAGCGGGACCTTGTTCTTATTCAGATCCTTCACGAACGACACGATGCCGCCCTGGTAGCAGAACTCGTGTTTCTTTTCCGTGCGGTCGTCGGCGATGGCGATGAAGACGCCGTCGTTGAGGAAGGCCAGCTCGCGGAGACGCTGCGATAGCGTCTCGAAGTTCATCTCCGTGACGGAGAAGATGGCCGGATCCGCCTTGAACGTGACGCGCGTGCCGCGGTGCGTCGTCTTTTCGCCACGGACGATGGCGTGCTTCGGGACGCCGGCTTCGTAGCGCTGGCGCCAGATGTAGTCGTCGCGATGAATCTCCAGCTCCAGCCATTCGGAGAGGAAGTTGACGACCGAAACGCCGACGCCGTGCAGACCGCCGGAAACTTTGTAGGAGTTGTTGTCGAACTTACCGCCCGCATGCAGCTCGGTCATGATGACCTCGGCCGCGGAACGGTTCTCTTCTTTGTGCAGATCGACGGGGATGCCGCGGCCGTTGTCTTCGACCGTCACGGAGTTGTCGGTGTGGATCGTGACCTGGACCTTGTTCGCGTAGCCGGCCAGCGCTTCGTCGATGGCGTTGTCGACGACCTCGTAGACCATGTGATGCAGGCCGGTGATGTCGTCGGTGTCGCCGATGTACATGCCCGGGCGCTTGCGAACGGCGTCGAGGCCTTTGAGAACTTTGATGTCTTCGGCGGTGTAGTCGCCGGCGATCGACGGCGCCTGAGGCGTCCTTTCGGCCGCGTCATACGTCGTATCGGCATCGCTTTCATCGAGGGTGTAGTCGTCTGGCATTCAATTGCTTTCCGGCGTTGGTTTCTGCGGTAGGTGGCGCGTCTCCCGACGAGCCCGAGTGCTGCGGTTTTTACGCCGCGGTCGAGAACCTGAATTGTACCGCGATTATTGCGTTCCACGGAACGTTTCACGGCTTTTCGATTGCCGCTGTAACTCTCCCGTTTTCAATGACTAAGCGGCGATGCGGCCCGGTCTCCAGCGTTCGCAGAAAACGCTCCTTTGCGCTGGTCGCAAAAACCTGCGTTTGGGCAGGCAGTTTGACGAGCAGCCGCTCGAGGATTTCGAGATCGAGCTCCGCGTCGATGTCGTCGAGGAGGAAGAGTGCAGCCTCGTCGAACCGGCGCCGAAAAAGCGCCAGTTTCGCGAATTTCAGAAAGAGCACAACCATCTTCTGCTCACCGCCGGACAAGACCTCGGCGGCCGGCCTGCCGTCCACGGAAAATGCGAGCAGATCGCGCTGCGGTCCGACCAGCGACATCCGCGCGCGTAACTCGTCGCGGCGGATGCGCGGCAGCTCGTCGACAGCGCTCGGTTTGTAATCGATCACCAGATTGCGGATGTGATAGCCGTGCTCCGCCACGATTTCCGCGAATGCACCACTCAGCGCCTCGGCATACGATGCCCGCCCGCGCTGCAATGGCGCCGCGGCGTTCGACAGCTCCTCATCCCAGGCGTTGAGCGACGACGTGCTCCCGCTGGCCAGCAGCGCGTTGCGTTGACGCAGCGCGCGGCCGTAGCGGCTGACCGCTTCGAGGTAGCTCGGATCGATGCTGGCGATGCCGCGGTCGAGAAAGCGCCGGCGCTCTTCCGGCGCGCCGCGCAGGATGTCCAGCCGCGCGGACGAGTATGCGAAGACGCTCATCGCATTCACGTACGCCGGCAGCGTCACGCGCTCGCCGTTGATCAGCAGCGCGCGGCGCCTCGTCTCGCCGGTCTCCAGCCCGACGGAGAGCGTCTTGTCGACGCCGAAGCGGTGCAGCAAGCCGGTGACGAAAACGCTCGGCGATCCGAACTGGAACACGCTACCGATGCGCGCGGTGCGAAACGATTTCGTCGTGGCCAGAAAGTAGATCGCTTCGAGCAGGTTGGTCTTTCCCTGTCCGTTGCGGCCGACGACGATGTTGACCTGATCGTGAAAGGCCACCTCTTCCGCGCCGAGGTTGCGGAAGGATTGGGTTGTCAGGCTACGGAGGATCACGACCTGTCATCCTGAGCCGCCGAAGCCACGCAGCGCGAAGCGCGGAGTGGCGAAGGACGGTCGAAGGACCCCCAGATGCTTGCCTTGTTGAATTGCCACCGCCCGATCGGGTTAACAGGAAGGGGGTCCTTCGACCGTCCTTCGCGGCTTCGGCTTCGCCTATGCCGCTTCGGCGGCTCAGGATGACAAATCACGCCGTGAGGCGCATCGGCATGACGACGTACAAGTACTCATACGCCAGATCGGCGTCGTTCGACGACGGGCGGCCGATGCACTGGCTGTTCTCGTCCTTCAGATCGAGCGAGACCTGTTGCGTGTCGCAGACGCTGAGAAAGTCGGTGACGTACGCAGCGTTGAGGCCGACGAAGAACGGATTGCCCGCGTAGTCGATCGGAACGGTCTCGCGCGCATCGCCGAGCTCCGGATTCGTCGACGACACCGTCAGCTTGCCGGGCGCGAAATCGAATCGCACCGCGCGCGTCCGCTCGTTGGCGACGAGCGAGATGCGGCGGATTGTCGCCAGCAGCCGCTCGCGGTCGACAAGTACTTTGCGGTCGTTGTCGCGGGCGATGACTTCCATGTAGTTCGGAAAATTCACGTCGATCATGCGCGCAAGCAGCCGGCGGTCGGCAGCTTCGAAGAAAAGGTGATTCTCGGACACGCCGAAACGGACGTTGCCGTCTTCACCCGCTTCGAGGCGCATGATCTCTTCCATCGCCTTGCGGGGGATGAGGATCGTCAGGTCGGTGTCCTTCGACTTGCCGTTACTACTCTGTGGGAAATTGATCAGCGCCATGCGATGGCCGTCGGTTGCGACCATCTCCATCTTCGCCGGCTGAACCTTGAGCAGCGCGCCGTTGAGCTGGAAACGCGTCTCTTCGTGCGTGATGGCGAACTTCACTTTCGCCACCATCGTCTTGAGTTCTTCGAGCGGGATGTCGTACGACTCTGTCGCATTCACTGTCGGCAACGTCGGGTAGTCCTCGGCAGGTAATCCCAGGAGTCGGAACTTGGCGGTTCCGGAGTCGACGAGGAGCGAATTGTTTTCCTGAAGGGTGATATGCACGTCTTCATCCGGCAGCGAGCGGACGATGTCGAAGAGGCGTTTTGCTTCGATGGTGACGCCGCCTGGCGTCGTGACGCGCGCGGCGCAGGAGCTGAGGATCGTGACGTCGAGATCCGTCGCGGCCATCTGCAGCCGTCCGTCGGCAGCGCGGAGCAGAACATTCGAGAGGATCGGAATCGTGGAGCGTTTTTCGACGACTCCCTGGCAAAGCTGTAACTCTTTCTGAAGATCAGCTTTTGCGACGGTCAGCTCCATGTCTCTTCCTTCAGAACAAAAGTCTTTTTAGTTAGTAGTGGAAGCAGTAGATGCGTGCGGAAAAACTCGTCATCGCGCTGCAAAGGTTTCGAAAGTATAGCAGTTCCTTCCGGGGTGAAACTGCGGGTTTCACGGCGGAAAAGCGAAGGAGATTTTCTCCGTTTTCCGCAGACGGCGAGCGTTGCGCGAACGAAGCCGTTTTTGTCCGCAGGATTTGGTAGGACGTTTCCGCAGGGGCTGTGGAAAGTGTGGCAACAGACACTCCTGTCTGTGCTTGGGAGGCTCGCGCTGAAGGTGAAAAACATGGGCCTTTCCAAAAGCACAGACCAGAGTGTCTGAGCGACATCTCATCGAAACTGCTTCATCAAACCGTCCAGTACGCGTCCAAACTGCTGGTCGTTCTGCATCTTCTCGTCGATCTTTTCGACCGAGTACATCACCGTCGAGTGATGCTTGTTGTTGAAGACGCGGCCGATCTCCGGATACGACAGATCCGTCAGGTGCTTGCAGAGGTACATGGCCACCTGGCGCGGGAAGGCGACCGTCTGCGCGTTCGATTTCGACTTCAGATTCGTGACCGTCGTTCCGTAGTGTGCGGCGACGACGCGCATGATCTCCGTCGGCGTGATCGGCTTGTTGTCCTTCGACAGCAATTCCTTCAGCGCTTCCTTCGTCAGTTCCAGCGACAGGTGCTTCTGTCCCGCCATTGATGCGTAGACGACGATGCGGTTGAGCAGTCCTTCCAGCTCGCGGATATTCGTTCGCACGCGCTCGGCCACGAACAGCGCCGCGTCGTTGGGCAAGTCGATTGCGCGCTCCTCGGCTTTCTTGCGAAGGATGGCTACCTTGGTTTCGAGATCCGGCGGCTGAATGTCGGCAATCAGTCCCCATTCGAAGCGCGAGCTGAGGCGTTCCTCGAGCGTCGGGATTTCCTTCGGCGGCGCGTCGGACGTGAACACGAATTGCTTCCGCGATTCATAGAGGGCGTTGAACGTGTGAAAGAACTCCTCTTTCGTCCGTTCTTTTCCCGCCAGGAACTGGACGTCGTCGAGGAGAAGGGCATGGACCTTACGGTAGCGGTCGCGAAACTGTTGCATGCGGTCGTAACGGATCGAAGCGATGAGCTCGTTGATGAAGGCATCGGCCGACATATAGACAATCTTCGCGTCAGGAGTCGTATCGCGAAGTTGCTGCCCGATAGCCTGAATGAGGTGAGTTTTCCCGAGGCCGGCTCCGCCATAGATGAAAAGCGGGTTGAATGAGCCGCCCGGATTCTCGGCGACTGATTTTGAAGCGGCGTAGGCCAACTCATTCGACTTCCCGACGACGAACGTCTCGAACCGGTATCGAGGATTAAAAATCGAGAGAGGCAGATCGGCCGACGGCGGCGGTCCGAGCGGGACATTCATCTCGCTGGTGCCCTCGGTGTCGGCGACGAGATGCAGGTTGAGATGATCGGTCGACATTTCGTCGAGGATCATCCGGATCTGCTGCGCGTAGTTCTGCCGGATCTCGGAGACGAAGCGCTGCGAAGGGACGCTTACGTCGATCGTGTCGCCCTTCTGGGCGAGGAAACGGGTCGGAGCGAACCACGTCTCAAATTGAGTCCTGTCAATGGTTTGCTCCAGACGATCGAGGACTTGCTTCCAGAGATTCATGGCGGATTTCACAGAGGGCACGGCCGGGTCCATTCACTCTAATAATCCGCAGCTTTTCAACAACTGCGGAAAATCCGGACCTGAAAAAGGGGAGGCGAAGATAGCACAAACACCTGCCCGTCGAGAGTGGATCAGTGGATCGGTGATCGGTAGATCAAAAGTCTGCGCAGCGGAAACCTCGTAACGATGTCGGTGGCGGAGCCCTGGACAACCAACGCCGCCGGCCGTGCCGGCCGGAATAGCCCGCTATGGCCTGTGGTTCCGCCCCGTCGCTGGCTGGTTTGACGACCTTCCGACCCGCCGCTATACTCCCCGCTTTCTTTTCAGAAGCTTAAGGAAATCATGAAGCGTACATTTCAGCCGAATAACCGCCGCCGCAAGCGCACGCACGGCTTTCTGGTCCGGATGCGGACCAAAGACGGGCAGGCGGTGCTTTCACGGCGCCGCCGCAAGGGCCGCAAGCGCCTGGCGGTTTAGCCTTTGCCAGCCGATGCCGGCGGACGTTCCGCCAGCTCCGAGGCTCTGCCGAAAGAGAAACGATTGGCCAAACGCCGCGAGTTCCTTCGCGTCTACGAAGCCGGTCGCAAACTCTTTTCCCGCTACAGCGTACTGTTCTATGCCGCGAACGACCTTCCGTACTCGCGCATCGGCATCACTGCGACAAAAAAAAGTGGCAAGGCAAACGTGCGCAACCGGCTGAAACGGTGGACCCGTGAGGTTTACCGGCGTCAACGCGGTCCTCTCGACATCGACAGCCGCTCGCTCGACGTCGTCGTCAACGTCAAGCCGAACGCCGTGCAGGCGACCTGGGGCGACTACAGCCTCGACCTGCAGCGCGCCTTGAAGCGCGTGGTGACCGAGAGCAGCGCATCCCGATGAACCATGCGCGCCCTCGCTCTCGCCCCGCTCCGTTTTTACAAGCGATTTCTCTCCCCGCTGCTGCCGCCGATGTGCCGCTTCGATCCCACCTGCTCGATTTACATGATGCAGGCGATCGAAAAGCACGGCACACTGCGCGGCGTCTGGCTCGGCATGCGTCGCCTGGCGCGCTGCCACCCGTTCAATCCTGGAGGTTGGGACCCCGTCCCTTGAGATGGAAAAACGAATCTTTGCGGCAGTACTGATCTCGATCGGATTCCTGTGGCTCTGGGCGGCTGTCGCGCCGAAGCTCTTTCCCGATCTGATGAAAAAACCGGTGCCGGCGGCGACTTCGACGACGGCGACTACGGCTCCTTCGCAGCCGGCGCCCGTCACCGCGAGCACCA
>ERZ1739052.24-NODE-24-length-26318-cov-10.096714_pt1 | contig 26318 bp, 25 predicted proteins | sample MGYA00581761_ERZ1739052 | MGnify/ENA primary metagenome ERZ1739052 (study PRJEB42929, sample SAMN08275524) | rhizosphere metagenome | isolation source: Rhizospheric soil replicate 1 | host: Colobanthus quitensis and Deschampsia antarctica | place: Antarctica...
CGCCACTCCGATTCTGCTGCCGATACGCCCTGACACTTTCTCTTTTTTTAAGTGTTACGCGGACCACCGACATCTACACCCTTCCCCCACCCCACGCTCTCCCGCTCTGACGTCGTGCAGCGTTACGCGGCGTCGCATCTGCAGACGAATGAGACCTGGTTCGATTTCACAAACCGCGGGAATCTTTACTTTCTGCTCGACCGCGATTGCCCGATGCGGCAGCTCGAAGTTGCGTTCTACGAAACCGCCGGCCGGCAGCGCGACGTCATCCGCCGCATCGACCAGAATCCGCGCATCCGCTTCGCGCTCATGCCGCCCGAGCCGATCGACAACACTTCCGTCGACGGCGTCCCGAATCGGGTCCGCGCGCCGCTCGTGTACGAATACCTGCGCGAGCACTTCACGCCTGGTCATGAGGAAGGCGGCGTGAATTTCTGGACGCGGAAGTAACGGTTAGAATTCGTTTTTGAACGGTGTCAGCGAATCTCCAAGCCGTGATTTCAGTGACTTCCTGGGTCTCCTCGCGCAAGAAGAGGTAAAGGCGCTGATCATCGGTGCGTTCGCGGTGGCCTTTCATGCGAGGCCGCGGTTTACAAAAGATCCCGACATCTTCGTCGAGGCCAGTCCTGAGAACGCGGAACGGTTGCTGCGCGCGATCGATAGACAAGAGTGTCTGTGCCACATCCATCCTGCCGTACTTGCGCGACTGCTGATGCCGGGAGAGCCGGTGTGGCACAGACACTCTTGTCTGTGCTTTGGCAATCGGCAGTGACTGACCCTGAAAAACGCTGGACCGCTAATTTCTACTCGGATCGCCGCCCTGCCGGAACGGGGCGAGGAACTGGAGGTTCTCAATGCGTCCCTGCAGCTCATCGCCGACCTCCTCGGCGCGCGCTACGAGGTCGTCGGTCTCCAGCAGGCGTTGTTTGTCGGCTACGTCGAGCGTCAGCGACATGATCAACGCATTCGTCAGCGCTTCCAGACCGACCGACGCGATCTCCGGTACCGCTCCCTGCTCGGGCAGAAAGTGGAGGTACTGCTGCGACAACTCCGACAGCCACGTGCGCTGCGCATACGCGGCGGTGGCGTCGCGCTCCACCTGCGGCTGCGCCACCACGCGCGCGACGCGGTACGGCTGGCGCGACACTTCGTCGATGATGCGAAAGCGGGTTTCGCCGCGCACGAGGATGTTGTAGCGGCCGTCGTCGAGCGTCACCGTCTGCTCGATTTCGGCGACGGTCCCGCATGCGTGCACCGGCGGCGCACCGAAGTAGCCGGCCTCGTATCCGGGCCGCAGCAGGACGATTCCGAACCGCTGATCGGACGCGATGGCATCGGCGATCAGGTGCCGGTAGCGCGTCTCGAAAACGTGCAGCGGCAGGCGCGTCTGCGGAAAGAAGACGAGGTTCGGCAGCGGAAACAGCGGCAGTAGAAACTCGCCTTCGGAGAGAGTGGTCATGGCAGGCGGTACGTGGCGATTCTATCGCGCACGCGATAAGCATCCGTCGATCTTCTCAATGGTCCCGAGCCTCACCAGCACAGACAAGAGTGTCTGTGCCACATGGACCCTGCCATACCCGCGAATGCTGCTTAATGACGACCGCCGGTGTGGCACAGACACTCTTGTCTGTGCTTTGGCAAGATGCAGTGCCTCATGTTGCTAACCGAGGGATGAACAGAGTGTCGTGCGGCGCAGAACGCTCCGCCTCCGGCCGTCCCGCGGTGTAGTAGTAGAGCGACACCGATTTCCGCGACATCCCTTCCGGTGCGGTAAGCGGATGCGGATGTCCGTGAAATGACGTATCGGTCGTCGAGAAAATCAGCGTGCGATTGAAAAGCGGCAGGATCTTCTTACGGCACGCGGACATGTCGCGATCCCAGAGCTCGAGATGCCCCCCGTACTCATCGCGCCACTCTTTGTTCAGATACACGAGCATGTTCATACGCCGGTCGAGCTTCAGTTTCGGATGGACGTTGAAGTCGGCGTGAATCTTCAGGAACCCGCCCGGCTCGATCTGATGCAGACCGCCGCCGCCGAAGTAGGGGTCGGGAATCAGTCCCTCGATGCCGGTGAGCGCCTCCAGCCACAGCAGCATCTCGAACGAGTTCATCGCATCGAGAAACTCGCGGACGGTTTTCGAAATCGTGCTGGTCTCGTGAAAGTAGCCGAGCTTCTTTTCGGTCTTCGAATCGAACTCGCGCCACGTCATCGCCTCGGGCGATGGAAACTCGCGCAGCACTGCCTCAAGCGCCTCGTCGTCGAAGAGACCATCGAGGACGATGTGCGGAAACGGATCTGCGGCGACGTAGAGGCCGTGGAGTTGTCGCGAGTCGTGATGAAGCGTCAGCGGCGCCATGTAACGTCGGGATGATGCACGAAATCGAGAGCCAGTTCCGGCGTGTACGTCGTCCATCCCTGCGGCGATTCGTAGCGCACCCGCAGCGAGATGCCGTGAAGGTCGCCGAGGCGGAAGGCATCTTGCGCGGGCATGTCGAAAGCCTGCATTCCGCCGCCGAGGAGTATCCGCCAGGTGCCGTCGCGGTAGGGGCCGAACGTCCAGAAAAGCGCTTCATCGCGATGATGAAACTCGGCGGTCATCGGCGCGGCGGGACGAATGCTTCCGCAGAAATCCTTCGTGATCGCGTCGATGCGCGGCGTGAGGTCGGTGAGCCATCGCCCGCGGCGCTCGTATTGCCAGATCCGATGTCCGGCTGCCGGATGCTCACAAAGATAGATGTCGTCGTAGAACCAGCCTGCTCCCGGCGCGTGATGCGCGTAATCCTCCTTCAGCCAGCGCAGTTCGCCCATCGCCGCCGGCGGCACGGCCGGATTGCGAATCAGCGCATCGGGTGCGGCGTCGAAGAAAAAGCGCGCCTCGTTGCTCATGCGCAAGGACGCCGCGAACACTGACCGCCATTCGTGGCGATTGTTCAGAGTCACCGCCGCAATGGCGATCGCGAACAACGCGTACGTCAGCCGAGGCCGCAGCCGCGCCGCACCGATTGCGAATGCGGCGCACCACCACAGCCAGGCGGCGACCGCGAATCGGCGCTCCATATGCGACGAGACCGGCGCGATCGGCGCCATCGAGATCAGTGCGCCGATCGCGAAGAGCGCGATGCCGCGGCGATTGCGAAGACCCCACACGATGCCCGCCAGCATGACGGCGGCGGCCGGACCGAACGCCAGCGCGACCTTCCACGGCAACGTGGCGATGAGCGCGGGCACGCTCGTCACCGCCCAACCGTAGCCGCCGAACAGCATGTGCAGCATCTCGTAGCGCCAGACAATGTAGACGCCCAGTGCGATCGCATGAGGTACGAGCGCCCGCATGCGCGCGCGAACATCAGCGTCCGGCAGTGCGATGAGCAGCAACGGGAGCGGTACCGCGATCTCCTTCGCAAGCATCGCCGCCAGGTACAGAACGCTGGAAAGAAAAATCATCCGGATGCGGCGCCGGCGCACGCCGTGAACGAACGCGATCGCCGTCAGCGCCGCAAGCGCGATACTTTCGATGTAGTGAACCAGCATCAGCTCCGTCGCGAGAGTGCATAACGGGACGCCGGCCAGGAAGAGAAGCGCGCCGGCAAACGCAGGCGCAACGGCCACCCACAGACGAAGCGCGGCATAGATGGCGATCGCCGCAATCGCCATCTCGGCGAGTTGCACGAGGTACCAGCGCTCGGCGTTCAAACCGAATGCAGAGAGCTCGCTGTCGTACGACACCGTCAGCAGCGGGGTAAACAGCCGCTGCCCCATCGATCGCCATACCTCGCCGTTGGCAAAGTACTCCGTCCAACGACGCACCGACGCAATGTGGATCAGGTAGGCGTCGTCATACGTCCACCAAAGCCGCGTGACTTTGCGATAGAACAACGCAATCGCGACAACGAGTGAGGCACAGGCGAGCGCATCCCACTTCTTCGTCATGGGAGCGGGCTATCGCGCGAAGACGCAGTCGCGGCACATGAAGTCGTCCGGCGCCTCTTCGATGCCGTACACCCACTTCCGCATCGTCCCCAACTCCGGCCCTTCCAACACCTCGGCCACGGTGTTCCGCGTGAGATCGCCGACGAGGTACTTTTCGTCGTAATCCTCGCAACAGAGCACGCACTGCCCGCGCGGCGTGATGTGCAGATGCTGCAAGGGACGGGACCCGAGGTTGTCGCAACCGGCCAGGCTTTTTTTCGGAGCATCGGGCTTGAGTCCGACGTCGAGCCAGCCGGCGCGATCCATCACGATGTGACGCTCGACGGTGAAACGGCTTCCGGCGAACCGGGCACTGATCGATTCGAAATCGGCGTCGTGGATGGCGTCGCCCGTGCCGAGGACGACCATCTTCATGTCCCTCGCCAGCGGCCGCGACTTCACGTAATCGAGATTGCGCAGCACAACTTCGAGATGATCCGCACCGCGGTCTTTCGTATAGCGCTCGCGGTCGAGCGTCGAGAGGTTGATACAGATGTAATGCAGCGGACCGGCCTCGATCAGCGCATCGACCTTGGCCGGCGTGAGGCCCGATCCGTTGCTCAGCACCGCCACGGGCAGCTTCGCCGCGAACAACGTCCGGCAGAAGTCGACGAAGCGCCGGTCGAGCGTCGGCTCGTTGTAGCTCTGCAGGAACACGCTCTCCAGCGTGTCGCGATAGGCAGTCAACTGATTGACGATCCGCTCGAAGAACTCGACCGGCATGTCGTAATCCTCACGCGGCGCGATCGAGACCGGACAGAAGTAGCACTTCTGATTGCACGCCGTCATCGTCTCCAGCGACACGATCTTCAGCCGATGCAGGCGCGAGACGTCGCCGCGAACGAGCCAGCCGTCGTGCTCGAGCCGCTCGTCAACGTCACCACCGTCGATCGCGCGCCGCAGCGACTTGAACTCCGGATGCTTCGGAGTCAGCTCGCGATCGGTGATCGGGTTGTAGATCCGCTCCGCGTCGATATGCAGAAACGGATTGACGCGCAGCTCTGTGGCGATGGCGGATGACATGTGGATCGAGAGTGTACGGCGGGGATGCGCAAGCCGTCCAAACCCCGCCACCAAGGTCGACTATGTGCTCGGGTTGGCTCGGAACGCTCGACTGGAGCGGATGATTGCGAGCGAGATGGCACAATCGCGTGCTGAATCGGAACGCACCGGCCAACCGTCACGACTCTACAAAGACTTCGAATACCGGACCCTCGATAGCTGGAGTCGCTCGCGGCGTGTGCTGGCATCCGTGCGCCTTCATGTAGTTGAACTTGAAGGCGTCGTCATTTCTTCTCCTCGGCGCCAAAGTACACCTGAATCTCCACGATGCGATTGCCGGCGCACTTCAGGCATTCGGCGTTGCGGAACTTTACGCCATCCTCGACCCGCGTGACCTGATAGCGCACGAACGCCTCGTCGCCTTTCTCGAACAGCTTCTCCAGCTTGAAGTCGCGAAGCTTGTCGCGGTTCGGCCAGCAGCGGACGAAGTACTCATCCTTGTCGATGTGATCGTCCTGCGGGCTGGTGAAGGTGAAGTTGTCGCTGAGCAACTCCTCCATCCCCACGCGGTCGCGCGAGAAAAACGCGGCGTAGCAACTGCGGACGACATCGGAGACGTTGCTCGATTTCATGCGTAGACGGCGTGCAGGTGTAGTGCCTGCCCGATCGCTAGAACTCGAAGGCGAACATCGGCACCCAGTGCCAGACGATCCAGAATAGGAACGCGCCGAGCATCGTGTTTGCGAAGTTCAGCGTCCCGTTCGCGATCGGCGAACCATGGCGCCGATTCCAACTGCCGAGGATTGATTCGAAGTAGCAGCCGAGGAACGCGCAGAGCGTGAGCACGATGACCACGTGAGATTTGTCGATGGCCACGCTGCCGATGAAGCCGGCCCGGAAATGATGCGCGGCCATGGCGGTGCCGGCGCTGGCGACGATGCATCCGGCGATGATTCCGGCCAGCGTTCCTTCGACTGAGATCGCCCCCTCCGTTCCGCGTTCGACCCGACGCAACGACAGCGGCAGAAACGCACGCTTGCCGAAGAGTTGGCCGATTTCGGAGGCCGTCGTGTCGGCCGCCGCGGTCGCAAGTGCTGCAATGCCCATGAAAAGCGGAACGAATCCCAATCCGCGCCAGCAAGCGACCGCGCAGATCGCGGCAACGCCGACATTCGCGAACGCATGCGACGCGCCGCGACGTCCGCCTTTCTCTTCCGCCAAACCCGCGCGTGCTTTTCGTCCATAGCCGAGTTTCGTAGCGAGCGTGCCGATGATAAAAAACGCAAGCAGCGCGACATAGAGCGGAGGCCCGCCGCCCAGGATAAGGACGCAGCCGAGAACCCATCCGGCGACGGCGCCGGAAAGATCCACGCCGCGGATTGCATATCCGCCGATTGCCAGAATGGTATTGATCACGATCCAGACCCACGCGACCGGCGGCGCAGCCGAAGCGGCGACGATCGGCTTGATCGCCATCGCCGCCAGAACAGCCGCGGCGATGAACGGCACCGTGACGTTGTCGTCGATTCCCAGCGGAAGCGTCTCCGCGATCGCGCTCACGATCACCGCCGCGGCGATGGCAACGTCCTGCGGCGCCCCGAACACGCGCGCGATTCCGAACGCCGCGATGCCGCCGAAGAGGATGAACGCCGCCAACCCACCCCACGACTTCGTTCCGTTCCACGGCAGCGGCGCGATCGGCATCCGCTTGCCGATCACCGTGGAGAATCCGTCGCCGAATGCCATGAGCACCCAGGCAACCGCCGCGATCTCGATGTGCCAGTTGAACGTGACCACCAATACAAGTACGGCAAACGGATAGAGGACGAGGCCAACGTCCCATCCCCGCTCGTCACGCGACACGCGGCGGCCGAAGACACGGTGCAGCAGCAGCCAGTTACCGATGACAGCGGTCGCGCAGATCAGCGCCGCGTAGCGCCACGGAACCCGCGCCAGCGCCAGCGCACCCAGGCCCATGCCGATGTGCAGGAACTTTCGCAGCACCTCATTCGTTTGGTGTGGCTCAACCGCTGAATCGGTCATCGTTTTCAACAGCTTACAATACGCGATCCAATGCCGGACTCTTCTCACAAACCGCCGCTGCTGTCGGTGATCATCCCCTGCTACAACGAGCGCTCGACGGTAGGGGAACTGCTGCGCCATGTGATCGAAGTACCGATCGAGAAGGAGATCATCGTCGTCGACGACAAGTCGACCGACGGCTCTGCCGGAGTGGTGGCCAGGCTCGCGAAACAGTATCCGGAGATCCGCCACGTTTTCCAGCCGGTGAATAGGGGCAAGGGCGCGGCGATCCGCCGCGGGATCGCCGAGGCGATCGGCGACATCGTGCTGATTCAGGATGCGGATCTCGAATACGACCCGCACGAATATCCGAAGCTGATCCAGCCGATCGTGGACGGACATGCGGACGTCGTCTTCGGCTCCCGCTTCGAAGGCTACCCCCGACGCGTGATGCTCTACTGGCACCGCCTCGGCAACAACCTGCTGACGTTCCTGTCGAACTGCACGACGAACCTCGATCTCACCGACATGGAGACCTGCTACAAGGTTTTCCGCCGCGAGGTCATCCAGTCGATCAATCTGAAATCGAACCGCTTCGGCATCGAGCCGGAGATCACGGCCAAGGTGGCGCGCCGCGGCTACCGAATCTTCGAAGTGCCGATTTCGTACTACGGCCGCGATTACTGGGAAGGAAAAAAGATCAACTGGAAGGACGGCTTCAGCGCCATCTGGACGATCTTCCGCTACGGCCTCTTCGACGATCCGTCGAACGAGCCGAAGACGTTCAAGACGCTGCGCCGCCGCGGCTCGCTCAAGCGCTACAACAAATGGATCTGGGAGCGCGTGGCGCCGTACGTCGGCCAGCGCGTGCTCGAAGTGGGCGCGGGATCGGGGACGATGACACGCTTTCTTTACGGTCGCGAACTGATCGTGGCAACCGACAAGGAGACGCCGTACATCGATCGGCTGCGCAATGCGTTCCGCCGCCGGCCGGGCATGCTCGTCGACCGGCTCGATCTCGATCACGATGACGCGCTTGATCTTGCGAGCCACGAGTTCGACACGATCCTCTGCATCAATGTGCTCGAGCACACGTCCGACGATGCGGCGGCACTGCGGCGCGCATATCAGCTCCTGATGCCCGGCGGCCGCATCATCATCTTCGTGCCCGCCGGCAGGGAGCTCTTCGGCACACTCGACCGCGGTATCGGCCACCAGCGCCGCTATGAACGCGAGGAGCTGATCGCGATGCTGCAAGCGGCGGAGTTCGAAGTCGAAGATACGGTCTATCAAAACCGCGCCGCGAAGCTGGCGTGGCGGATAAACTCGAAACTCTTCAATCGCAACGCACTGCCCGCCGCGCAATCGAAGATCTTCGATCGCCTGGTCCCGCTGCTGAAGGCGCTCGACGGCAATCGGCCGAAGAGCGGATTGAGTCTGATCGCGATCGCGAAGAAGCCGGGCGCCGCGGTGATCGAGATTGCTGAAGAAAAAGTCACGGCTCCCGCGGCGGCTCCCGCGCTCGCTGGTGTCTCGTGAGAACGTCTCTCATCCTGGCCGGCGGCGTCGGCTCGCGTCTGCGGCCGCTTTCGTCCGACGAGAATCCGAAGCAGTTTCTGCGCATCTTCGACGGCGCGTCGCTGCTGCAGAAAACGTACGGTCGTGTGGCGCGGTTGATGGAGCCATCGTCGATCTTCATTTCGACGAACGAGCAATACGTGTCGAAATGCGCGGTGCAGCTACCTCTCGTGCCGGAAGTCAACCTATTGACCGAACCGGCGCGGCGAAACACAGGACCTGCCATCGCGGTCTGCTGTTTCGCAATCGAGGCGGCATTCGGCGATCCCGTCATCTCCGTACTGGCATCCGATGCGTTCATCGGTAATGAGGACGCATTCGTCCGCGTGCTGTCCCGCGCGTATGACGTTGCCTCATCTCACGATTACCTCGTCGCGATCGGCATCAAACCGACCGAGGCGAACACCGGCTTCGGATACCTGGAGCTTGGGAATGAGCTCGAATCCGGAGTGAATGAGCTGCGTCGGTTTGCCGAGAAGCCGTCGCAGCAAGTGGCCGAAGAATTCGTTCGCGCGGGCAACTACTTGTGGAACGCCGCCATGTTCGTCTGGCGCGCCAGCGTCTTCCGCCGCGCCCTCGAAACTGCGGCGCCGGAGATCGCGTCGCTCGCCGATCGCATCGTCAGCAGCAGCGACCCGGGGCGACGCATCGAACATTACGAGGCGATGCCGTCGATCTCGATCGATTACGCGCTCATGGAAAAAGCGCCGAATGTTGCCGCCATCCGCGGCGACTTTGGCTGGAGCGACGTCGGATCGTTCGAATCGCTGGAGCGAGTCGGAGTTCCGGTCGCGGAGCTGTTGAAAAAGCAGTAGCGAAGCCTCCAGCCCTCTCGAAGGCCTGCGCCCTCCGCCTCTGATGCTTGGGATGCTTGGGGTCACACCTTCGATTCGACGAAAACCTCGAACCAAAGGCCTGCCCCCTCCGCCAGCGATGGGGTCACACCTTCGAATCAAAAAAACGGAAGCGAAGGTGTGACCCCTCTTTCTCTCCGCCTCTTTGCCGGGCCGAGCCTTGGGCATCAAACGCTGCCGGCCGTCCGGCCTAACGCCGTCTGACGCTGCGGCGGCACTTGGCCTCCGCGCGCGACTCGATCTGGCGCACGCGTTCGCGCGAAAGTCCGAGGATTTCACCGATGTCGCGCAACGTCAGCTCGTCATCCTGCAGCACGCCGTAGCGAAGCCGCAGGATCGTCTTCTCCTCGATCGGCAGCGCCTCGATCATCTTCTGCACCACGCCCTGCTGCTTCAGCGACTCGAGCGCAGGCATCCGCTCGCGCGCGATCTCCGGCGTCATCCCTTCGTCGAGATCGCCGAGCTCGAACCAGAACCGCCACCACGCCTTCGCATTCGGATTGGTGTACAGCAGCAGTTGCGCGAGCTCGCTGTGCGTGATCGACAACGCGTCACACACTTTGTTCTTCGCTGCATTAAGCACGGCCACGATTTTTTCGCGCGGATGATTGAGGAACGCACCCAACTCATCGAGCCGCTTCGGCACGTTGTCGGTGACCCCGTGCCGAAGGCTGAGGACGAGCCGCTCCTTCGGCGACAGCTCCGACATATGCGCCAGCAATTCCTCCCGCCGTCCCTGCACCTGCATGGTGTCCTCGGCGGATGGAACCGAGGTCTGCTCGATCATGTCGGCCAACTCGGTGTGCGACTCATCGTCGAGCTCCGCATTCAGCGAGAAATTGTCGCTGTTTGCGCGGAGCAGCGTCTGCACTTCTTTCACCGAAACGCCCAACTCCGCCGCCAGCTCGTCGGCTGTTGGAATCTGCTTGCCGTCCGTCATCGCCGCGGCGATGGCGCGCTCCAGCCGGTACATCAGATTGGCGCGCTTCGGAGGAAGGCGGAAGGCGCCGCCCTGCTCGGAGAGCGCGTGCAGGATCGACTGACGAATCCACCAGACCGCGTAGGTGATGAACTTGACGTTCTTGTCGGGGTCGAACTTCTTCGCCGCGTGGATCAGACCGATGTTGCCCTCGTTGATGAGATCGAGGAAGAGGACGTGCGAGTTGCGATACTTTTTCGCGTACGAAACGACGAACCGCAGGTTGGCCTTGACCAGCTCCTCGAGCGCGGCCTTATCGTTCTCCTGAACGCGCTTCCCCAGCTCGCGCTCACGCTCGGGCGTCAGGCGCGGCACCTGCGCGATTTCGTGGAGATACTGATTCAGGAGATCGTACGAATCGTCTCGCTCTTCGTATCGGGCCATGTTTTTGGAACCCGCATTCTACTGCGCCCGATCGTGAGCAACACCGCCGAACTCCGCGAAGGGGAACTCCGCGAAGGGGGTCACACCTTCGAAACGGGTCGGAACGGCGGCCGCGGGGAGGGTCACACCTTTGGCTGACGGCATAGATCGAAGGTTTGACCCCCAAATCAACAAATCAACAGAGGAGAAGCGGCCGAGGAGGGGTCACACCTTCGACTAACGTAATAGATCGAAGGTGTGACCCCAAACACCCATCGAAAGGTGGGTGTGACCGCGCAAAGACGAAGCAGTTTCGCTCAGACAGTTCGCCACGAAACAGCCGATTGTTGGCGGAATGTCGTGCGCCAAGGTTCGGTCGCAGGCGATTCGCGGCGTTGGAGTTCGCTCGCAGGAAGCGTCGTTAGATCCGAACAGCGGTTGCCGGCGAATTCGCTAACCGCCGTTGAGAGGACTGCGATCGAGCACTTTACTTAGTACGCACGATTGCGAGCGCTTGGTCAAGATAGGTGAGCAGGATCGGGTCCGTAGCGAACTCCTTGTCACATCGTCGGATGAGCCCTGATATATGACCTTCGCTACGCAGACGTAGCGACGCTGCGATCGTGCGAAGCGTCACCAATCCCTCGTACCAGCCAATCCACGCCACCAGGCGGCGTAGGCAACCTCCATGTGTTTCGCGGATCGCAGACGTCGCCACCCTAGCCGCTTGGGCCACCGCGGCTGCCACCTCGTGCATCTTTGGACGTCCCACTGTGCGTTGTAGCCTCGGATGGTCGGTCGAACGTGGCTTCGTCTCAACGACGTTGCGCATCGTCTTCGCCCACGCCTCCGTGCCGAGATAGATGCCGTTGATGACTTCATCCCACAGGCAATCTTCCGAGCCTACCTTGGCCGCCACGAATTCGCGGTAGTAGGTCTGCGCCAGCTCGGTATCAGGAGCGAAAGGCGAGAGCGCCGCATTTACGTCAAGCCAGTCGGGGGCGGCGTCGAGTCCCGCGGTGCTCCGATAACTCGACCAACGATATTTTTCCGGACTGGTCACCAACCCGGCTCGCACGGGATTGAGAATTACGTATCGCAGAACTTGAGTGAAGTACGTCTCCTCCTCGACCAGAAACGCCTTGAACCGGCCGCCGAATAGATGTCCCCACCTTTTGTGCTCATGGTTGAACCATCCTGCATAGGTGCCATTGAGCCAATGCATACCGCGCGAGAGATTCGGCTCCGGCGTCTGGAGTACGAGGTGGAAATGGTTCGTCATTAGCACCCACGCCGTGATGCTCCAGCCGAACCGTTTCGCCGTCTCGGCGAGGAAGGCGAGAAAGGCCTTGCGATCGCGGTCGTTCTTGAAGATGCGTCGTTTTTCGTTGCCGCGTGACGTGACGTGATAGACCGCGCCGGGAAACTCAATACGAAGTGGTCGTGCCATAGGGTGCCGAGGTTCCCTCGGTTGCAATGAAATTCCGAGGAATCTCCGAATCGTGGAGGTATTCCGGCCGAAACCTCCTCGGAATGGAAAGTCTTGGGCCAATTGCTCTACCCGCTGTAGGAAGGCGCGCGAAAACTAATGAATGGAGCAGCGACAATAGTCGCGGGGCTGTCGGGGTTTGGGCAAAACTTTCGAATCACGATTACGATCTCGATCAGTGCTCGATGCTCGCAGCGCTCGATCCTCGATCAGTATCCTCGATCAGGGGTCAGACCTTCGGATTTTGGAGACGAATCGAAGGTGTGACCCCCGAAGGAGCTCCCCGATCACGATCAGTATCCTCGATCAGGGGTCAGACCTTCGGATTTTGGAGACGAATCGAAGGTGTGACCCCCGAAGGAGCTCCTTCCAATTTTCCGCAGAGAAACCCAAAAAGCTTTTTTATGGAAACCCCGGAGGGCGAAATGGGGCGAAATGGGGCCACACCTTCGAAGTTTGGCAAAGAAGCAAAGGTGTGACCCCGAAGAGGAAGTTGGAAGTTTGGCAAAGAAGCAAAGGTGTGACCCCGAAGAGGAAGTTGTGCTTCACAACTCTCGTAATAGTTCGTGATCCACTTTTGCGCGGACGGTCCGGCGGTCTAGGGCTAGCTTTTCGGCGACGGTGGTGTAGTTGCGGGAGGCGGCGTAGAGGAGGGTGCAGTATTGGCGTAAGAGCGCGTCGGCGGTGAAGCGGCCGGAGACGATGTTATCGGCGATGCGCTGGCGGGCGTCGGCGTTCGCGGCGCTACGGCGCGGGTTGTACGTCCCTCGGAGCATGACGCTGCGGACGCACTGTTCGAGCTCGCGGAAGTTTCCGGGCCAGCGGTAATCGAGACCTGGTGAGACTTCGATCGCGCGCATGACTTCCCCGGTGAGCGCCTCCGCTTCGGCTTCGCCGCCGACGCGCGAGCAGATGAAGCGGACGAGGTGATTCAATTCCTGCTTACCGCAGCCGAGTTGCTCGTGGAGGCTCGGCGTCGTGATTGTGTCAGCGCAGAGCCGGTAGTAGAAGTCCTCGCGAAATCGGCCCTTGCGAATCTCCTCGGTCAGATCGCGATTCGTAGCGGCGATCAATTTTCCTTCGAAGGCGCGCGGCGTCGTGTCGCCGAGGCGCTGCAGTGTGCGCGATTGGAGAACACGTAGGAGTTTGACCTGGACGCTCGGATCAACTTCGCCGATCTCGTCGAGGAAGACGGAGCCGAGTGCGCCGCACGACTCAAGGAAGCCCTCACGGTCGCTGGCGGCACCGGTGAAGGCGCCCTTGCGGTGTCCGAAGAGCTCGGACTCGATGAGTGTCGGCGACAGCGCCGCGATGTTGACGGCAACGAAGACCGGTTGCGCGCGGCCGGCGAAGCGTTCGTGCCGCTCGTCGAAAGGGATGTAGCGCGAATACGCGATGGCGCGTGCGACCAGTTCCTTGCCCGTGCCGGTGGGGCCGGTGATCAACGCGGGAATGTCGCCCATGCGCGGCCAGAGCGAACGGCGGTAGCGGCGAACGTCATGGGTAAAGATCGATTGCCAGACCGCGGCGCGCAACGCCGCCACGGGACGGGTGCGCCCGACGATATTGCGATAAACCTGATGAAACGCGCGGCGGACTTGATAGAAGCAGGCAAAGAGGTGCCCGGCGTCGGTGCGTTCGCCGAGGTAGGCGACGACGTCGGCGCGGAAGCGCGGATAGAAGTCGACGCGCGCCGATGCCTCTCCGCGTTCGATCAATCCGAGGATGGCCTCGCGATAGCGCTCGTAGAGAAAGTAAATGACGACGTCGTCGTAGAGCTGTTGCTCGTCGCGTGAGGGACGTGCGCCGCCGCGAATGCGGCCGCGGAGCGTTTCCACGAGCGCATCGCATCGCGCCGCGATCGCGGTAATCGTCGCCTCGCGTTTCGCGTCGGGCTGGAGGCTCCAGTACGGCGGCTGGCCGTGCGCGTGTCCATCGCCGAGGATGCGACGCTCGCGAGTGATCCGCTCTTCGAGGAATGGGTTCGCGTAGACCAGCGCGGCGAAGTCGGCCGCCATCGCGTTTTCCGAAGCATTGAAGAGCCGCATGCATGAAATGTATGACGCTATCCATTCAATGTCCATCGCCTGCATGTCGCCATCGCGTAAGTCATTGACAACACGTGAGACGGTCCGTGGCAAAGCGCTCGCTCTTCTGTCGGCCCGCAACGATGGAGGGCTCAATGAAACGAATCATCATCCTCGGAATCCTCATACTTCTCGCCGCACCGGCGCTATTCGCGGCAGGAACGTTGACCGCGGTCACCGCTGGTAACGCGCCGATTCAAATCAAGGAGCACCTTGTCAACGTCGTCATCGACAACGGCTTTGCGCGCACCGAGGTCGTGCAGACTTTTTTCAATCCGAACGACAAGGACCTCGAGGCGGTTTACGGCTTTCCCGTTCCGGCGAGCGCGAGCCTGGCGGAGATCACGATTCAGAACCGCGAGCGGACGCTGAATGGTGAAGTTATCGCGGCGCAGGAGGCGAAGAAGGTGTACGCCGAGGAGCGCGATGCGGGAAACGACGCAGGGCTCGGCGAGTGCTCATGTACAAAATCGAAAGACGACGTCGAGTACAACTCGTACAAGTTCTCGGTCTCGCCGGTTCGCGCGAAAAGCGAGACGAAGATCCGATTCGTCTACTACCAGCCGCTGACGATCGATAGCGGGATAGGGCGCTACATCTATCCGCTGCAGGAGGGCGGCACCGACGAAGCCTCGAAGAATTTCTGGACGCGCAATCCGAAAGTCGAGGAGCACTTCACCGTGAACGTCGAACTGCGCTCCGGATGGCCGGTCGACGAGGTGCGCACGCCGGGAGCGGATGACGCCGAAGTGACGAAGCTCGCTGCCGGCCACTACAAACTAGTCGTCGATCGCACGAACGCCAGCCTCGATCACGATTTCGTTTTCTACTACCGGCTTGCCGACAACCTGCCCGGCCGCGTCGAGCTAATGACGTACAAGCCTAAGACCGATCAGCCGGGCACGTTCATGATGACGGTTACGCCCGGCAGCGATCTCGCGCCGATCGGCGGCGAGCCGTCTGCGGCGTCGAAGGCATCGGGGATGACGTACAGCGAGTCGATCACCGTCAGCTCGACGGCCGGCGCCGACTACATCTTCGTCCTCGACAACTCCGGCAGCATGCGCGCGAAGCTACCGACGCTCGCGCGCGGCGTGCAGCAGGCGTTGACGCACTTCAAGAGTGGCGATCGCTTCCGCATCTTCACCTTCAGCAGCCGTCCCCGCGAGCTGACGAACGGATTTGTGAATGCGAATCCGGAGAGCGTCGCCGAGTGGTCCGCGAAGGTGCAGCAAGTACGCGAGGAAGGCGGCACGAATGTCTACGCCGGGTTGGAAGCGGGACTGCATGGCGTCGAAGCGGATCGCGCCACGAGCATTCTTCTCGTCACCGACGGCGTGACGAACGAGGGCATCGTCGATCCGAAGGAGTTCTACGCGCTGCTGAAAAAATACGACGTGCGCGTCTTCGGATTTCTGATGGGCAACAACGCCAACTGGCCGTTGATGCGGCTCATCGCCGAGACGAGCGGCGGCTTCTACGATGCGGTCTCGAACGACAGCGACATCATCGGCGCGATCCTGCTGGCGAAGTCGAAGATCGTCAGCGAGGCGATGCACGATGCGAAGCTGACCATCGACGGCGTGAAGACGTTCGATCGCACGGACGACGTCGTGACCAAGATCTATCGCGGCCAGCAACTCGTCATCTTCGGCCGCTACGAACGAGGCGGCCCGGCCGACGTGACGCTGGCGGCGAAGATGACCGGGCAGGACGCGACGTACACGACCCGCTTCGATTTTCCTGAGGTGAGCACCGACTATCCGGAGCTGGAGCGGATGTGGGCGATGGCGGGCATCGAGCGCGTGGTGATGAAGGAGAACGCCGGCTTCACCACTCCCAACGATGCCGAGAAATCCATTCGCACCCTGGGGATCAAGTATCAGCTCGTGACCGACTACACATCGATGATCGTGCTGAGCGACGGCGACTACACGAAGCGCGGCATCGAGCGGACCAATGCGGCGCGAGTCGCGGTCGAAGAGCAGGCGCGGCCATCGCGCGGAGCGCCGGTATCGACACGCGCCGACACATCACATCCGATGTTCAACGGACCGGCGGCGACGACGAAAGGTGGCGGCGCCGTCGATCCGATGGTGGCGATCCTGGCGGCGATCGCGTCCTTTGCTGTCTGGCGGACACGTAACAAATGAAAACGTCGATCGCACTCACGCTGCTCGCGATCGCCGCCGCGCTGCTCCCCGGCTCCTGGCTGGAGTTGCAGCGTGGCGGCGCGGCGTGGCGGATCGCGACGTGTCACTTCACGCACTTTACGTATGAGCAGCTCGCCTGGGACGCGCTCGTGTTCCTCTTTCTCGGCATCCTCTGTGAGAGGGAAAACCGCGGCGCGTTCCGGGCGACGCTGCTCGCCAGTGTGGTGATCGTACCGATCGCCGTGATGGCGTTCTCAAATGTGGCGACGTACCGCGGTCTCTCCGGCATTGACTCGGCGCTCTTCGGACTCTTGCTCGTAACGGAGTGGCGAAGGAGCCGCATCGTCGCGCTATGCGGCGTGGCGTTCGCGGCAAAGATGATTTTCGAGATGAGAAGTGGTGCAACGATCTTTGTGCACAGCGACGCGTTCACGGCAGTGCCGGTAGCGCACATCGCAGGAGCGTTGGTGGGAGTTTTCGCCGCTCAGTCAGCGGCTCGTTAGCTCGTCGATGGAACACGTGAGCCGGGGATGTTCAGGATCGCTCAGATCCATCTTCTCCCACGGAATTCGATGAGGATGCGCGCTGCCGCCTCGGCTGCCGAGGTGGCGCATCAGGCCGATGCCGATGTGGTAGATCGAGAAGCGTTCGAACAGGGCGTAGCGGCCGACGAGGTAGTGCGTCACGAGCAGCTCGTCGCCGTCGCGGTCGGCGAGCACTTCCTCGATGCGGCCGGCGGGCGCGCCGTTGATGTCGACGACGCGGCGGCCGAGGAGCAGCTCCAGCTTCACTTCATTCTTTCTCGTTGTCGTCATGAGCGAATGGCAGCCTTCCAATCACATGGTCATCGAGCCAGTGTTCCCAGGCGAAGGCGTCGGACTCCACGCCGTCGACGTCGATGTGGATATCGATCCCGGTCCTCGTGACCTTCGACCACGGCACGCGAAAGACGGCAGTCTTGCGAACGCCGAAGTGGCGCGTCGCGAACGCGACGAAGCGCTCCCAGCGCGGACCAAGGCGGCGGGCCAGAATCAGGGCGCCCGATTCGAGGTGCGTTACGCGCGGCTGTTTCCCCTGGGCGACATGGATGGCGATGCCGTCGATCTTGCCGAGGTGCAACCGGTCGCGGTCTACGAGCTGGTAGTCGAGTAGTTCGCTGACGAGGTGATAGCGCGTTTTCATCAGCCGCCTCCCATGATTTCGAGCGGAATGGTGACGATGGCTACGATCGCTGCGAGAACGATCGTGACGATGACGACCGTGTTGCCGATCGGACCGTTTGTGTGTTCGTGAACGTAGGTTTGATCGTTGAGGAGTACGACGAACGGCAGAACGATCAGCGGCAGAATCACCGCGGTGAGCGCCATCGAGTACATCGTCAGTTTCAACGGATCGATGCCGGTCAGCAGCAGCGCGCAGCCAAGGAGCAGTATGACCACGTAGGTCATCGAGAAGCGCGCTTCCTGAGCCGGCTTCTTGTTCTCGCCCCAGTTCCAGCCGAGCGTCTGCGCGACCATGTACGACGTGGCCAGACTGACCTCGATCGCGGCGCCGAAGCAACAGACGCCGAGCGTGGCGGCGAAGAGCGGAAGTCCCCAGCGGCCGAGCGCGGGATTGAGAATGAGCGCGACCTGCTCGTAGCGCGCTACTTCGATGCCTCGCGGTGCGAGGACGAGCGCGGCGCAGACAAGAACCGCGACCGACATCACCGCGCCGAATGACATTCCGAGCGTCGCGGTGACCTTGTTCGCGCCAAGGCTGTCTTCGCCCCATTTGTCCTCGATCGCGCCGGAGCCGTAGAAGTGAAACATGTACGGGCTGATCGTCGCGCCAAGGATGCCGACGGCGATGTACCAGTAGTGCGCGGCATCGTGGCGCGGCGCCGAGGGGATGAAGCCGCGCAGAATGGCGTGCGTATCGGGATGCATCTTCACCACCGCGACGACGAAGGCGACCGACACGAGTCCGAGGATCGCGGTTGCGTTCTCGATGACGTTAAGGGTGCCAGCCCAGATCGCGAGCCAGATCAGTAATGTCACCGGGATTGCCCAGACGCGCACTTCGATCCCGGTGATGAACTTCAGCGCCAGCGAGACTCCGCCGATTTCCGCGCCGATGACCATGACGTTCACGATGATCTCGGCGACACGCGGAATGACCGCGAAGGGAAATCCGAGGCGTTCGCGGACGGCGTCGGCGATGGCGTGTTTCGAGATGGCGGCGAGGCGGCCCGTCATCTCGACGAGGAAGATGAGACAAATCGTGCCGAGCGCGATCGACCACAGCAATGCGTATTTGAACGATGCGCCCGCCTCGGCGGCGGTGGCGATCGAGCCGACTTCGAGGAAGCCGCCGATGCCGGTGACGACGCCGAGCGCGACCTGTAGGACTTTCTTCATCGCGCGAGCTCGCCTCTTGCTTTCTCGATCGCCCCTCGATCATCGGCTTCGATCGCCTGGCGGAGTTTTGCGGCGATTCCGATGAGCTGCTCGGCGCGTTTGTCGGTCGTTTTCGCGGTCTGACCCTCGAGATCTTCGACAGCCTCGTCGATTGTCTTGACGGCGAATCCTTCGCGCACTTCATTTTTCAGGCGGGCGTCGGCGACGATTTGCAGGGTCGCCTTCCAGGAGACGATCGATTTCTGGAGTTTTTCATCGTCGTCCTGCTTGTTGCAGGCGAGCGCTAGCAGGATGAGAGCAAAGAGAGAGCGGCGCACATGGGCGCTCAGTGCATGTGGCAGGCCCAACCGGGTCACGCGGAGACGCGGAGGGAGGGGGTCAGACCTTCGATTCTGCAGAATTTTCGGATCGAAGGTGTGACCCCAAATGGAAAGGTGTGACCCCAAATGGAAACGGAGGATGAAATAGAGTGGCTTGTCGCTTGCTTAGTGAGTGTTCAAGATGAATCCAAATAACCGATTGATTGCTCTCTTGGCGCTGGTTTCGATCGCGCTTGCTGTCCCGGCGGCAAATGCTGCTGTTGCACAGGCTGCGACGTTCGACGAAAAGGTCGACAATGCGGCCGCGATCTTCCTCGGCAAATGCGTGAAGACCGAGGCAAAGTTCGATCCGACGGGACGCTGGATCGTCACGTATGCGACCTTCAATGTCGAAGACACGATGAAGGGGAACGCGGCGGGACAGCTTACGGTCGTCACACCCGGCGGCAGCGTCAACGGGATCCATCAGGAAACGATCGGCATCCCCACGTTCCGCGAAGGCGATGAGCACGTTATCTTCCTCAAGAACACCCGCCTCGGGCCGACGCCGCTCTACTTCGATCAGGGAACCTACAACGTCGCCGACGGCGAGCATGGCGAGAAGATGATCGTGCCGATGCCGTCGAACGTGATGCACATCGACACGCAGCGCGCAATGGTCGTCGCTCCGAACGACGAGCCGCGCACGCTCGACTCGTTCAAGCACGCCGTCTCCGACTCGATGAAGGGCACGCCGCAGCGCGTGCAGATGAGCGCACTGCAGTCGAACGCGAAGCCGCAGAAGTCGATCTGGTCGACGGTGGCCGAGAACAAGCTTCTGGTCATGGTTGCACTGATCGGCATCGCCCTGGCCGCCTGGCAGGTAATGCGTAAGTAAGCGGCCTCTGATGGTCGAATCCGCACCACAATCCGGCCTGCGCCGTGCGCTCGATCAGGATCAGCTTGTCCTCTTCTACCAGCCGATTCACGAGTTGGAGTCGCGGCGGATTGTGAGTGCCGAGGCGCTGCTGCGGTCACGGCGGGAAACGGGGGAGATCCGCAGCGCTGTGCCCCTTACGCAGGCGGCGGAAGAAGGGCCGGACCTTTTCCGCCTCGACTCCGGGACCATGCGTCGCGCCTACGCTGATGCCGCGGTGTGGCAGAAGGACGGCGGCCCGGATGTGCATCTCAACGTGAATCTGTCGCCGCGTGAATTTCAGGAAGGGAACTTCCTGCAACGCCTGCACAAGCTGGTCAGCGGTTGCGGCAACGATCTCAGTAAGGTCAATCTGGAGATCACGGAAGTCAGCTATATCGAACATCCGAAGCAGACCACGCACGTGCTCGACGAGATGAAAGACCTCGGTGTGCAGCTCTGGCTCGATGACTTCGGTACCGGGCACTCCTCCGTCGAGCACCTGCTCCGATTTCCGCTCGACGGTTTGAAAGTTCCGGCGACGTTCGTGGCGCCGCTGGCGTCCGATCAGCGCGCGCGGGCAATCACGAAATGGATGATCGATCTCGCGCACGAGCTGGATATGAAGGTGGTCGCGGAAGGGATCGAGCATCGCGACCAGCTCGAGTTCCTGCGCGATATGGGCTGCGATTACATTCAGGGCTTCTTCTTCAGCAAGCCGATGCCGCTGGATGAGTTTCAGGCGGTCTTGCGCAGCGGAACTTCAGGGCAGTAGAAGTCGCGGCGCCGGTCGAGATCGCGCATCACGTTTTTCTTGAACTGATCCGCGCCGCCATTGCGCATCATCTCGTCGATGTACGCAGCGATGTCGACGATTTCCAGCCGCAGCCGCACGGTCTTGAAAATGCGCGGGAAGCCGCCCGGGAACTGCACGTGGTGTAGTCCGCCGCTGTACGCGATGAGCATCCGCCCCTGCTTCATCGCCAGCATGATGTCGGCGATGCCGCCGCGGACGCTCATCGGATTGCCATGCAGATCCAGTCCGTTCTCGCGCTTCATGCGCCCCTCGGGGAGGATGATGACCATCGAGTGCGGATCGATTTTGTGGAGGAGCTCGAACCAGGTGTGGTCGCGTTCGCGCGTGATGGCGACGACGTGGTGCGCAACGAATTTGAAGATCATGCCGACCAGCGGACGGCCGGTGGTCTTGTCCGCCGCCGGCACGACGCCATGCGCGGCAAGCCGCCAGACGAAACTGTTCGGAACGCCGCCGAGAAAGACGGGCTCGAAGAGGCTGGTGTGGTTGAGGAAAGCGACCAGCCGGATGTTCTTCCACGGCTTCCGCGGGACGTCGCCGACCCATCGGTAGTCATGCCGATAGAAAAGTCGGCTCACGTACTTCAGCGTGAGCAGCATCGAGAACACCATCAGGCTTCGCAGCAGCGACACGGCTGCGAAGGTTAGCGATGCTCCGCCGCGCCGTCAACGAAGCCTTGCCGTCAACGAAGCAGGGCCCGGAACTGCACCGCGAACCGCGGCCCTTTGCCTTCGTCCTCGTGCTTAAAAAAGACGTAGGCGTCGTCCCACGCCTGCCGCTGCACGCGCTCCGCCCACGCCTCCAACTCGCCCGCGCCATACTCGGTGCGGCGCAGGCGCATGTAGCCCCACGAGGCAGTCGGAACGACGAGCGAGTCGACGTCGGTGACCTCGTCGGTGTCGGCGGCGCAGAGGGCGATGTCGCGCTCTCGGAGGATGGCGTAGACCTCGTCGTCGAACCACGACGCGTGGCGAAACTCAAATGCGACCTTCCCCTGCTCCGGCAGTTCGGCGACGAATTCGTGCAATCGCGCGGCGTCCTTTTTCAAGTAAGGCGGAAGCTGAAAAAGAATCGGACCTTGTTTCGGGCCGAGCGTGGATGCGGCCTCGAAGAGATAGTTGACGTCGGCGGATGCATCGGCGAGTTTCTTCTGATGCGTGATCCGCTGCGGCGCCTTGAGCACGAACGTGAATCCGTCCGGCACCTGCTCGCCCCACTTCGCGACCATTTTCGCGTCCGGCATTCGATAGAAAGTGTTGTTGATCTCGACGGAGTCGAAGCGTTCGCCGTAATACGGCAGCATCTTCGCGGCCGGGAGATCGTCGGGGTAGAAGGTCCCCTTCCACTCTTTGTAGCTGTAACCGCTGGTGCCGACGCGGATGCGCATGGGGGGATTATCTGTCTGATCTGCCAGGCCTGCCGATGCTCACCAGCACAGACAAGAGTGTCTGTGCCACTCGCTGACTACTTCCGCTTGAGGCCCCACGAATTCTCGGTCAGCCACGTCAGCAGCGTCGCGGCGGGAACGGGGCGGCTGATGAAGTAGCCCTGCGCGAGATCGCAGCCCATCTCTTCGAGCCGTTGCAACGTCTCGGCGTCTTCGACGCCCTCGGCGCAGACCTGCTTGCCGAGGTTGTGCGCGAGGTCGATGACGGTGCGGACGATGGCCGCGTCGGCGTCGCTGCCGACCATCCCTGTCACGAACGACTTGTCGATCTTGATCTCGTCGATCGGCAGCTCACGCAGGTGCGTCAGCGATGAATATCCGGTACCGAAATCGTCGACCGACAGCCGCACGCCCATCGACTGCAGCATCGACATGATGGCCAGCGCATGGGCCGGGTCGGCCATGATGCTGCTCTCCGTGATCTCGATCTTGAGGAAGCGCGGATCGATGTTCCACTTGTCGAGCAGCGACAGCACTTTCGACGGCAGCGTCTCCTCGAGCAGGCTTTTCGCGGAGACGTTGACGGCCACGTGAATCGGCGCGCCGGCGTCCTGCCATTCGCGGCATTGCTGGAGCGCCTTGTCGAGGATCCAGTCGGTCATCGGCTTGATGAGACCTGTCCGTTCCGCGATCGGGACGAAACTGACCGGCATCAGCAATCCGCGGCGTGGGTGGTTCCATCGCACAAGAACCTCGACGCGCGTGATCAGACCACTGTGCAGATGGCGTTTCGGCTGGTAGTAAAGCTCGAACTCGTTGCGCTCGATGGCGGTGCGCATCTCGACGACTAGCGAGAGTTGATCGGGCACGCGCGACTCGGGCTCGTCGCGCTCGTGAAACGTGAAGCCGGCGTTCGATTGCTTGGTCGCGTACATGGCGACGTCGGCGCGGCGCATGAGCGTGCGCGCGTCGCTGCCGTGCTGCGGGTAGAGCGCGATCCCGATCGACGCGCCCACTTCCAGGACCTGCCCTTCGACGACGAAGGGCTGCTGTAGCGAATTGAGGATGCGCCGCGCGGTCATGGCCACGGCATTGGCGTCGAGCGCTGAGGTCAGCACGATTGCGAATTCATCACCGCCGAGGCGCGCCACGGTGTCGTCGACATGCAGTTGATTGCGCAGGCGGAACGCGACCTGTTTCAAAAGCACATCGCCGAAGTGATGACCGAACGTGTCGTTGACCTCTTTGAAGCGATCGAGGTCCATCAGCAGCAGCGCGATCAGCCGCCGGTCGCTGCGGGCGGCTTCGAGCGCCTCGGCCAGGCGATCGAAAAGCATCATCCGATTCGGGAGATCGGTAAGCCCGTCGTGCATGGCCTGATGCTTCAGCGCGACGATCTCGTTGCGGTTGTCGGTGACGTCGCGCAGGAACGCCACCCAGTGCGTGAGCTGGCCGCCGTCCTCGACCGGCACGAGTTGCATGTCGAGCTCGAACTCGTGGCCGTCCTTCCGCTGCGCCGTCGCCTCCGCCGCAAACGCTTTCCGCGCGAAGACATGCTGCAGCAGCGAATCGAAGATGCTCCGATGGCGATCGACGATGCCGAAGGCGACCGGAGTCTCGCCGATGATCTCCTCCCGGGAGCGGCCGTAGATGGCGCAGAAGCCGTCGTTGACGAAGGCGATGCGCGGCCCGAGCGCTTCGACCGCAGGCGTCAGGATGGCGATGCCCTGCGCCGCCACCCGGACCGCACTGCCGAGGAGGCGCAACTGGTCGCTCTCGAAGCGCTGTTCGGTGAGCTTGCGCAGGAGACGCGATTCTTCCACCGAAGTGGTCGTCCATGCGGTCCGCAGGGAAGTGGCATCTTCGGACATAAGTAAGGGAGGGGATTATAACCGCGGGATAGTAACGGTAGACGCTGGGAGCGCGGGCGTCCTCGCACTACGCTCTTACTTCCGCGAGAACTCCACGCTTCCCGCGTACTTTGTCGGATCGAGGAGCGCCTTCGCGTCCGATTTGTCCTTCAGGTACGAGTCCCAGAACATCAGCGAGATCGAGCGAATCGAGCCGAAGGCGCCGCGGTCGTTGTTGATCAGGCCGGCGCGATTGTTGTCCTGGGGGACGCCATTCAGGACCTGGCCGGTGCGCGGATCGACGATGGGGTTGTCGCGTGTGCGGTCGTACTGCTCCTGGCCGAGGCCGGCGGCGAGGCCGGTGAACGTCAAGTGGCCGGCGTTGCGGATCAGCACGAAGTACTTGTCGCCGGCGGGCGAATTTTCGTACGCGGTGCGGCGCCAATCGGGACTCTCGGATTCGTTCGCGCCATAGTCGCGCGTGCCGGTCATGAACATCACCGGGACATGCACGTCGCGCCACGATTCGGTCGCCAGGCCGCGATTCGATGCGACACCTTGCGGCGACATCGCCAGGATCGCTTTCACGCGCGGATCGCCGCCCGAGACCGGCGGATTGCTGAACGTCTTCGCGCCGCCGGTGAGCATGGCCGTGAACGCGCCGTACGAATGACCGCCGACGCCAATGTGCGCGTGGTCCATCTTGCCGGCCAGCTCTGGATAGTTTTTTTCGAGATCGTTGAGCGAATCGAGGATGACGGTGACGTCGCGGACGCGGTCGCGCCACTGCGGCTCTCGCTCTTTGTCCCATATCGCCTCGGCCAGATTGGGCCGCGTGCGCGCGAGCGTGTCGGGATTGGGCGGCGTGCGGTCGCGCTGACGCATATTGGGCCGCTTATCCTGCGGATGCATCTGCAGCAGGTCGTTCATCGTGTCGCGCAACGCGCCGGAATCGGCATGCATCGGGCGGATGCAGACGTAGCCGTAACTCGTCCAGTACGAGATCAGAGCTTCATACGCGTGACTCGATCCGCCGTAGCCCGGCGAAAAGATGATGATCGGAAACGGGCCAGTGCCGCGCGTCGGATACTCGATCGAGACCTCAACGTCTTTGTTGCGGGTGGCGTCGCGCAGCAGTGCCGACGGAATGACGCCGACCGGCGACGAGCCCATGTTGAACGCGTACGACGGTACGTACGACGCCGGCTGCGGCGCAGGCGCCGTCTTCTGCTGCGGCGTTGATGAGCATCCAGCCGCTGCGATGATTGCAAGTGCGAGAGCGATTCGTTTCATGAAGACATTTAATGCAAAAACAGGAGACAGGATTTCTGGAAGCTGCGAATCCGGCTCTTCGTTGCGAAACTGTTGGCAGCCGGGAACGCGGGCGTCTCGCCCGCCGTTCTTGGCAGAATCGTAGGTGACCTGCGGGCGGGACGCCCGCGCTCCCAGCTACAGCCATCCTTTTTCTCTCGCGATTCGCGCCGCTTCGACGCGGTTCTGCGCGCCGAGCTTGCTGATTGCCTCGGAGAGGTAATTGCGCACCGTGCCCTCGGACAAATGCAGCGACTCAGCGATGTCGCCGGTAGCCTGTCCCTCGCCCGCCAGCCGCAGCACCTGCCGCTCGCGATCCGTCAGCGGATCAGGCTCGCTCCACGCCTCGGCGGCCAGCTCCGGATCGACGGCACGCCCGCCGGCATGCACGCGGCGGATCGCATTCGCGAGCTGTTCGGCCGGTGAATCCTTCAGCAGATATCCCGAGGCGCCCGCTTCGAGCGCGCGCCGAAGATAGCCGCCGCGCGCGAAGGTCGTCAGGATCACCACGCGCGTCGGCAGATGTTCGTCGCGAACGAGTTGCGCGACTTCGAGGCCGGTCTTCGACGGCATCTCGATGTCGGTCAGCAGGACATCGGGGCGATGCGTGCGAACCAGGCCGAGCGCCTCGTCGCCAGTGCGGGCGCGGGCTACGACTTCGATGTCGGATTCGATTTCGAGCAACGCCGAGAGCGCGCCGAGGACCATGGCCTGATCTTCGGCGATGACGACGCGGATCATGCCGAGCGCTCGATCGCGCTGACCGATTGCAGTCCGCTCGCGAGCGGCAACGAGACGGTGAGCGTCGTGCCGTGCGCGCCCTCGCGCGCGACGGCGCCTCC
>ERZ1739052.25-NODE-25-length-25772-cov-10.182603_pt1 | contig 25772 bp, 24 predicted proteins | sample MGYA00581761_ERZ1739052 | MGnify/ENA primary metagenome ERZ1739052 (study PRJEB42929, sample SAMN08275524) | rhizosphere metagenome | isolation source: Rhizospheric soil replicate 1 | host: Colobanthus quitensis and Deschampsia antarctica | place: Antarctica...
GGTGCCGTGAGAGTAGTCATACCGGTGACGGGAGCCGACGTCAGGGGAGAGCACAGCGACGGGCAGGGCGGCGTGGTCGGGGAGCTCGGGCAGTGGGAAAAGTGTGCGAGCTTGGCATAAGATGAGTGGAATCCCTGAGCGCTGGAGCCGATCGGGTATGGCTTCTTCTGCCATTCGTAGTAGCCGTTCGCGAGCGAGTGAAGCTCGGCAGGCGTGAGCGGTTTCATCGGTGCGGTCGCTTTCTTCTGCGCGGCGAACGATGGAACGGCGATGAGTAGTGCGACAGCAAGCGCGTAGCGTTTCATGCGCGCGAGTTTAGCGTCCGTGCACTTCCCTTGCACGGGGGAGGTTTATGGCAGACAAAAAAGAACCGCAAAGCTACGGTAGCCAGGGCGATTGGGTATCCGGCCACACGCCGGAGAAAGCAAACCCGGAGCAACCCGGCTCGTTTGACGAGGATCGCGAAAGCGAGACCAGTGCGCCGCACCAGGGCGGGGATCCGTCACCGGTGCAGACGCGCGAGCACGCCATGCCCTCCGGCGCGCCCACGGACTCCGGACACAACGTCACCGTGTCGGAAAGCGGCGCGAAGCGCGGCGGATACTTCAAAGAGAGGGATTACGAGAGGAAGAAGTAATCCGTTAAACTGAGCGCATGACTGTCGCCGACATCGTCTCTTCAGATCCTGATGTGCAGGGCGGAGCCACCGTTTTCACAGGCACACGGGTTCCTCTCAAGAACCTGATCGATTACCTCGAGGCGGGCGATTCGATCGAGCAGTTCCTTGATGATTTTCCCTCAGTGAGCCGAGAGCAGGCGATCGCCGCGCTGGAGTTCGCGAAGGAAGCACTGGTGACGCTTGCGTGTGCTCATTGACGAATCGCTACCGAAGCCACTGCGGCGTGATCTGGCCGGATATTCGAATCATTCACCGTTCAAAGCCGGGCGAAATTCGCATCATCAGCACCAGTTGAACGCTACCGTTTCGCCCACGCCTCCGAAACCGCCCTCCCCTTTTCGAAATCGTCCACCACCAGGATCAACTGGTGATCGTGGTCGCTGTAGAGGACTTCGATGTTGACGCCGGCGTCGGCCATGCGGCGGGTGAGCTTACCGAGTTGTCCCGGCTCGGATTGATTGAGGCGTTGGACGAGGACATCGTTGACCGCAATGACTTTGATGCCGGCCGCTTCGAGCGCGTTCCGGGCGGCGGCGCCGTCCCCGAACAAAAAGTGTGCGACGCCGCGGCCGTCGACGACCCAGGCTCCGCCGCCTTCGATGCTCACGCCGGCGCGGCCGAGGGCGTCGCCCATTTCGGCGAGTGCGCCGGGACGATCTTCGAGTGCAATGGCCAGATCCTTCATTCGTAGCGCAGCGCTTCGATTGGATCGAGCTTCGATGCTTTCGCGGCGGGATAGATGCCGAAGATGACGCCGAGGATCGCGCAGAAGCTGAAGGCTAGGACAATCGCCCACATCGGCGTGTGCACCGGCGGGAGCTCCAGCCAACGCTTCAGAAGGAGCCGCACCGCGGCCGCGCCGAGGTAGCCGAGGGCGATGCCGATGGCGCCGCCGAATCCGGAGAGCGTGACCGCTTCGATCAGGAACTGGATGAGCACGTCGTACCGGCGCGCGCCGATCGCTTTGCGGATTCCGATCTCGCGGGTCCGTTCGGTGACCGAGACCAGCATGATGTTCATGATGCCGATGCCGCCGACCAGCAGGGCGATTCCGACTACGGCGCCCATGATGCCGGTGGTGGTGTTGAGCACCGTGGAGATCGTCTTCATCAGTTCTTCCTGCGACGTGATCTGGAAGTCGTTCGGTTGCCCTTTTTTCAGATGGTGCCGCGCGCGCAGAATGTCGGTCACCTGCTCTTTGGCGAGATCGATGTCGTCGCGCGTGCGCACCTGAAGCGCGATCGGAAGGTGCTGCATGCGGTCGGGGCCGTAGAGCATCTGCGCCGTGGCGAACGGGATGTAGATGACGTCGTCCGGATCGTTGCCGATCGATGAGCCGCGCTTCTCCATCACGCCGATCACGGTGAAGTTGTTGTCATCCATGCGGATGTCTTTGCCGACGGCATCGGTGAGACCGAGCTGCCGCGCAGCCTCGAAGCCGAGGACGGCCACGCGTTTCTTCGCTTCCTCATCGAGCGTGCCGAAGAAGCGGCCGTGATCGACGAACTGCTTGGCCACGTCGGGATAGCTCTGGTTGACTCCCAGAAGTGATGTGTCGTGCCGCGTGTCGCCGTATTTCAACGACGCGTTGCCGATGAAAAGCGGCGTGAAATCGCGCACCGCTGTGGCGCCCCGTTTTACCGCGAGCGCGTCCTCATACGTGAGCGACGGCACGGGAAGGAACGGATTGCCGCGCGACGCAGAAAAGTCGGGAACGACACGGATGAACGTCGCGCCGACGTTTTCGAGCTGATTCGAAATCTGATACTGCATCCCCTGCACGAGCGAGACGACGGCAATGACGGCGGCCACGCCGATCATCACGCCGAGGACGGTGAGGATCGACCGCATCTTGTTGGCGCCGATGGCGCGGAGAGCAATCTTGACGTTTTCGAAGAACATCCTCGGGCAGTCTAAACGACTATTTTTCCGTCGCGAAGGTGAATGACCCGCTGCGCTTCCTGGGCGACGTCGTCCTCGTGGGTGACCAGGATGATGGAGTTGCCGCGCGACGATAGCTCGCGAAAAAGGTCCAGGATTTCGCGGCCGGTCTGCGAGTCGAGGTTTCCGGTCGGCTCGTCAGCGAGCAGCAGCGAGGGCTTGTTGACCAATGCGCGGGCGATGGCGACGCGCTGGCGCTGACCGCCGGAAAGCTCGTTGGGTTGGTGGTTCATCCGGTCGCCAAGCCCAACGGCCGTCAGCGCCTCCTCGGCCATCTGGCGGCGTTCGGCGCGGCCGATCTTTGCGTAGACCAGCGGAAGCTCGACGTTCTGCAGCGCCGTAGTGCGCGAGAGGAGATTGAAGGTCTGAAAAACGAATCCGATCTTCTTGTTGCGCACCGAGGCCAGCGCGTCGTCGTCCATCGACTCGACCGGTATGCCGTCGAGGATGTACTTGCCTGCCGAGGGGCGGTCGAGACAGCCGACGATGTTCATCAGCGTCGACTTGCCCGATCCCGAAGGGCCCATGATGGCGACGTATTCGCCGTGATCGATGACGAGATCGACGCCGCGAAGCGCATAGATGTCCTGCGGCCCAAGCTGATAGGTGCGCGTCAGCTCGCGCATTTCGATGAGGTGATGCCCGTTGCCGTTTCCGTTCACTTTGAGGCCGTCCCGTTTTGAGGAGTCTTCGACTCTTCTTTCGTCACTTCTACGGAATCGCCGTCTTTCAGTTTCTTCAGAGTGCGGAATGGTCCGGTGACGATCGTGTCGTTCTTCGTAACTCCGGAGATGAGCGCGACATGCGTGGTGTCGCTTACGCCCGTCTTGACCTCGGTCATTTTCACTTTGCCGTCTTTGACGATGAAGACGAACTTCGACTTCGGCGCGTTCTCGTCCTCGTCCTCGGTGCCGCTCTTCGACTTCGCCAGCGCAGGCGGAACGCGCTCAACCACGCTCTGGATCGGCACGGACAAGGCGCTGCCGGACGTGGTAGTGATGATCGAGACCTGCGCGGTCATTCCGGGACGCAGACGATCGTCGGGATTGTCGAACTGGACCTTCACCTTGAAGTAGCGCATGCCGGCGCCGACACCCTGCTTCAACGCGGCAGAGCTGCCGATCTCGGCGACGTGCCCTTCGTACTCTTTGTCGGGAATGGCGTCGACGTGGACCTTCGACGATTCGTTCAGACGGATGCCGGTGATCTCGGTCTCGCCTACATCCGCTTCGACGAGGATTTCGGAGAGGTCGGCGATGACGGCGATCACCGAGCCGGGATTGTTCATCGTGCCGGGGATGACGACTTCGCCCTCGTGTGCGTTGAGCTGTACTGCCCGGCCGTCGATCGGAGAGAGGATGGTGGTGTGATCGAGATCGGTCTGGGCCTGCTGCAATAGTGCCTGCGCCTGTGCGACACCCTGGTTTGCGGAGTCGTATGCGGCTACGGCGTTATCGTGACTCTGCCGGGCCTGATCGAACAGCTCCTGCGCCTGGATTCCCTGCTGCCTGAGGTTCACGGCACGTTTGTACGCCAGCTCGGTCGTGGCCACGTTCGTCTTCGCGCGCGCCACTTCGATGCGGCTGTTCGAGACCGCGGCAGCCGCTCGTGAATACGCGGCCTGATAGGCGGTTCTCTCGAGATCGACGAGGCGCTCACCCTTCTTTACGGCGTCGCCTTCCTTGAAGTAGAGCTTGTCGATTTTCGCGATGATGTACGCGCTGATGTTGACCTTGACCTTCGGGTCGACTTCGCCGGGCGCGGTGACGATCGCCTGGATGTTGCGCTGCGTCACCGCCTCGACGTAAACACTCTCGCCCTTCGAAGAGCCGCCTCGAACGCTCGCAAAGATGATGACGGCGACGAGAACGACCGCCGCGATGATGATGAGAGTCTTCTTCATTTATTGGCACGCAGCGACTGGAGTGCGGGACCGATCAGTTTCAGCAGCAGCACGATGACCCAGAGGCTGATGATGGTCACGGCCGCTTTCGCCTTCGACACGCGCGCGACGTAGGAGAAGCCGATGATGAGGAGCGCGAGGAACCAAACGGAGAAGATGTCGAACGATGTGAGCAGCGCGAAGGCCATTGGGTTCGTCTTGTAATCGACGAGAAATCCGAGATTGGAGCGGACGATCGTCGCCAGCGCCTGAGCGGGGATGATGCCCCCCTTCGCGACGATGATGATCAATGTGACCACGGTTTTTAAGATTGTGGGCATCGACGCGTAACAGGTGACGGAGAAGGCCTGCTTGAAATCGCCCTCGCCGCCGAAGATGCGGAAGGCGAGCAGGCAGACGCCGGCGATCACGAGCAGTCCGATGAGACTCAGCACCGGCGAGATGTACGAGAATACCTTGCCGATGGACGCGGCGATCCGAACCGATTTGTCGATCTGTTCCGGTGACGCGTTCTTGTTCTGCTCCATCGCCTCCCGCGCAGCGGAGCCGAAATCGACGTGCGGCGCGATGATGATGCCCGCGGCAAGGGAGATGAGCAGGAGCAACACCAGCGGTACGACCCAATCCGGCCGGCGGGCGATCGAGGCGAATGTCGCATCCGGCGAAAACAGCACGCCGATGATGCGCTGGAACGAATTCGGTTTCGGTTCGGCGCCGGGCGCGGACGTAGTGATGGCGTTATCCTGACCAACAGTCATGGCTCATTTCTCCTCTGGTGCAGTGTCGTGGGATGAGAAGTTGAGCCAATTGTAGCGGGTGAACTGGGAGAAGATCGAAGGTTCCTGCACCTGCGGCTCGTCGACCGTGATGTTGCGCGTGTCGAGGAGGTCGCCGACGGCGCGGTGATACGCAGCCACCGCTTTGTTGTAGCCGACCAGCGCCTGCAGTTCGTTTGCGCGGGCGTCGGAGAGCTGTTGCTGAATCTGCAGCACCTGGAAGTTCGTGCTCATGCCGTTTTCGTAGCGCTTGCGCTCGGCGTTGACATTCTCCTCGGCCGCTTCACGTGCCGTGCGGGTGGCGCTGATCTGTTTGGCGGCGGTGTCGACGGAGCGCGCCGTGGAGCGGACATCGACGGCGATGTTCTGCCGCGTCTGCGCTTCGGTAATCTGCGAGGCTTGAAGGTCGAGGCGGGCTCGGTTCTTTTCGGCCCGCGCGCCGAAGTTGAAGACCGGCACGCCGATCGTGAAGCCGATGTTCCAACCGGGGAAGTCATTGCGGAAGACCTGCTGAATGGCTTCGCTGAAGCCGGTGGACCTGAGCCCCGGCGTCGTGCTGATGACGGTGCCCGCCGCGCCTGCGACGTTGTAGCCGAGGTTCAGATCGAACTGCGGCAACACCTGGTTGCGTGCGTATTGATACGTGACGCGGCGGGTGTCGGTGGTGAGCTTGTTTTCCTTCACCTCGGGGCGAAGTTCGTATGCCCTGGCTACGGATTCTTCGACGTTGATGCCCATTGGCGTATAGCCGATCGTGTCGGTGGGAAGAATCGGCCGGTCCCAATCTTCGGCGGGCAGATTCAACAGCGCGCGAAGCCGGTCTTCGGCGGCGCGAACGTTGGCCACGGCGGTGATGAGGTTCTCTTCGCCCGTGGCAATCTGCACGCGCGGCTGGAGGATGTCGAGCGGGGCCGACGCACCGACGTCGATGCGGATCTGCGTAATGCGCGACTGATCGCGGGCCAGGAAGAGCGCTTCCTTGACCACGTCGACGAAGCGGCGGCTGTAGATCAGGTCGTAGTAGGCCTGTTCGACGGCCGAGGTGCTGTCGAGCAGCACGCCGCGGAACGCCTCGCGGCTGATGCCCAGGTTGTTGCGGGCGATGGTGATGCCGCGGCGGGTGACATCGACGCCGAAGTTGCGCGCCAGCGGCTGCGTGAATCCGAAGCCGAGGCCCGTCGAGAAGCCTGGGCTGATGGTCGTGCCGGCGCCGCTGCGCGTGAAGCGCTGATTCGTCGTCGAGATCGAGAACAAGCCGCCGGTGGGGATGGTGTCCCGCAGCGAAGCGTTCGCGTTGGTCGTACCGCCGCCGCTGGAGTCGAATGCTGAGAGGGCCGGACTCTGGTTGCTGGTCTTGCTGACCGTCGCCGCCCCGAAGGGATCGAAGATGCTGTACGCGCCGGTGACCTGCTCGCCGGTCATCTGCAAGTCGTAGCGCTGGATCTGCACGCCGATGTTTTTCTGAAGCATCGTGTGGATGGCGTCGTCGAGCGACAACCGCATGGCGCGCGGGTTGTTGACGTCCTTGTCGGTGTCGGCCGACACGGTCCCCGTCGGCGCCTGATCGGCTTTGGGGACGTCGACGCCATTGCGGATCGGATCTGTGGTCACGGTGGCCGGCTGCGGCGTCGATGTCGTAGTCTTTTTCGTCGTCTGCGCGGTGAGCGGCAGAGCGCTCGCAACCCAGGCAATGATCAGCAACCGTCGAACAGCGGTATTCATGTAAACCCTCCTGGACACGCATCTTCTACGCAACATTGTTGGGATTGTTTCGCGCGCGCGCCCCTGCCGGCGATGGCAGGGCGGTCCCGATTTTTCGGCGCGCGCATTGTATTCGGGACTGCTACGTTTGACGTCGCCAAACGTGGAAGGTTAACTCGGCGACGAGGCTGTCGGGTGTCAGGTGTCGGGACTGTGGGTTCTTCTCGACTCGGGGCGAATGACATTCGCTTCTCGCACGCGCACGGCGTTGCTTTTTCCGACACCCGACACCCGACAGCCGGCACCCCAGGCTACGACGGCAACGTCGCTTCCGGAACCGGCTCTCCCGCGAAGTGACACGCGGCGAACTGTCCCGGCTTGTGCTCGATGAGCGGCGGCACGACGTCCTTGCAGATCGGGAACTGCGCGATCGGGCAGCGGGTGTGGAAGACGCAGCCGCTCGGAGGATTCAGCGGCGTGGGGATGTCGCCGCTGAGGATGATGCGGCTCTTGTGTCGCGTCGGATCGGGGATCGGCACCGCGGAGAGCAGCGCCTTCGTGTACGGGTGGAGCGGATCGGCGTAGAGCTCGCGGCGGCCCGACAGCTCCATGATTTTGCCGAGGTACATGACGGCGACGCGGCTGGAGATGTGCTCGACGACGGAGAGGTCGTGGGCGATGAAGAGATACGTCAGCCCGAGTTGCTCCTGCAGATCCTGAAGCAGATTGACGACCTGCGCCTGGACGGAGACATCGAGCGCGGAGACCGGCTCGTCGAGCACGAGGAACTTCGGGTTCGTCGCCAGCGCGCGCGCGACGCCGATGCGCTGCCGCTGTCCGCCCGAGAATTCAGGCGGATAACGTTTGCGGTAGTCGGGACTGAGTCCGACGGTTTCAAGGAGCTGCACGACGCGCGCACTGCGATCGCTCGACGACATGCCGCCATGCACGATGAGCGGCTCAGCGACGATCGTGGCGACGGTCATGCGCGGATTCAGCGATGCGTACGGATCCTGAAACACGATCTGCATGTTGCGCCGCATCCGGCGCATGTCGCCCGAGCCGAGGGCGAGAACGTCTTCGCCTTCGAACTCGACGGCGCCGGAGGTCGGCTCGATCAATCGCAGGATGCAGCGGCCGACGGTGGTCTTGCCGGAGCCGGACTCGCCGACGAGGCCGAGCGTCTCGCCGCGGCCGACGCCGAAGCTGATGCCGTCGACGGCCTTGACCTGCGCAACGACGCGCGCGAGCACGCCGCGTTTCACCGGAAAGTACTTTTTCAGATCGCGCACCACGAGCAGCGGCTCGCCGATGCCATCCGGGAGTACAGGCGTTTCCTGGCTTGTGACGTGATCGACGGTCACGGCCGCGCCTCGCTGACAGAAAGCAAATGTTGAATGTTGAATGTTGAATGTTCAATGTTGAATGAGCTGCGCCTCACCGCTCGATCGCCTCGGCATTCAACATTCAACATTGAACATTCAACATTCAACATTTCAGGCCTTCTCGATCCTCTCCGGATCCGCCTCATCGCCATGCAGATAACACCGCGCGTCATGTCCCGGTGACACGATCATCCGCGCAGGCTCGTTGCCGAGGCAGATGTCCATGACGTCGGGGCAACGCGGGTTGAATTTGCAGCCGCGCGGCAGATTGGAGATCGGCGGAACCATCCCTTTGATCGTCGGCAGTCGATTCGGCGCGGATGGATCGCCGGCGCTGACGCTCGGCAGCGATTTCAAAAGTCCGCGCGTGTACGGGTGCGCGGGCGCGGCGAAAAGCTCGCGCACCGGCGACTCTTCGACGACCCGTCCGGTGTACATGACCACGACCCGTTCGCAGAATTCGGCGACGACGCCGAGGTCGTGCGTGATGAGCAGGATGGCCAGCCCGAGCCGCTGCTGGAGCGACGCGAGCAACTCCATGATCTGCGCCTGGATGGTGACGTCGAGCGCGGTGGTCGGCTCGTCGGCGATCAGCAATTCGGGATCGCAGGAAAGCGCCATGGCGATCATGACGCGCTGCCGCATGCCGCCGGAAAGCTGGTGCGGATAATCATCGAGCCGCTTGACCGGATCGGGAATCGAGACCATCTCCAGCATCTCGCCGGCGCGCTTCCACGCCTCTTTCTTCGACACTTTGTTATGAATCCGCACCGCCTCGGCCACCTGCGCGCCGATCTTGAACACCGGATTCAGCGACGTCATCGGCTCCTGAAACACCATGGCGATGTCGTTGCCGCGCACGGTGCGCATGTCGCGTTCGGAGAGGTCGGCCAGATTCTTTCCCTTGAACCGCACCTCGCCAGCGGTGATCCGTCCCGGCGGCGCGACCAAACGCATGATCGACATAGCGGTGACGCTCTTGCCGCATCCCGACTCGCCGACGAGCGCTAGCGCCTCCCCTTTACGAACGCTGAAGGAGACGTTGTCGACCGCATGGACGAATCCACCAGCCGTAGGAAACGAGGTGCGTAGATTCTTGACTTCGAGGATGGCTTCGCGCGGATCAACATCCGCGTCAGCAACGGCCACCCCAGGTAAACCCAGCGGCTGCATCGGTTGCGAATTGCCGACAGCGGGATGCTCAGTCACGCGCATGGGATCGTAGCAAGAATGGTGTCAGACACACCGAGGTATCCTCCATCTGCGTGAATCTGCGTCATCTGCGGATGAGATTTTTATCCGCGGATTGACGCAGATTGATGCAGATGAAGGCGACGGAGGCAAACGGTGGAACCAGAGCGTTAGCGCCGTGCGAACCTTTTCAGCGTCGCGCGCGCCTCGTTGATGCCGAGGAGGATGGCGGCGGCAAAGTAGGCGACGCCGAATGCGCCGGAAACCAGGATTGCTTCGCTGATGTGGCGGAACGGGAGATGCGGCGTGATCAGCGGCGCGAGGTAGAGGTGGCAGGCGAGGCCGGCGACTGCGGCGACCAATCCCGAAATCCAGAGGCGTCCGAGGAATGACGGCGCGAGTTTGACGCTGCCAATGCGGCGGGCCAGCGCGCGGCGGAGCATGGCGAACTCGATCCAGCCTGCCATTCCTGCCGACGCCGTCAGTCCGATGACGCCGAGCAGCTTGGATCCTTCAGGCAGATTCGGTACCGGCATGTGCAGTAGCACGATCAGATCGACGATGTACGGCCGCAGCGGGAACGCGAAGAGCAGACCGAGAATGGCGGTTAGTGTCACGCGCACCATCGCGAAGCGCAGCGGCGTCTTGGGGTCGCGCAATGCGTAGAACGCCGACGAATAGAGCCGGCCGAGCGTCACCGCGAGCAGACCGAACGTCGAGCCGACCAGGATGTACCAGACGTAAAGCGTGTCATCGCTGTGGAACTCGCCGGACTGGTAGAGCGCGGCAACCAGCACCCGTCCGATGAAAATGAACGCGGTTACCGTAGGAACGACGAAGAAGGCGATCTGCCGCAGTCCGCGCTCGAGGCGCGTGCGCAACGCTGTGTTGATCTCATCAGCGGTGCCGACCGCGCCCGACATCTGCGGCAACTCGGCGGCGGCAACGGACATCCCGAAAAGGCTGATCGGCAGGAAGTAGATCGTCTGTGCGTATGACAACCCAGCCACGGCCGCCGTGCCGAGCCAACTGGCGATGATCTGATCGACGTACCCGCTCAGTTGCACGACCCCGCGGCTCACGACGACCGGCCCGAAACTGCGGATGACGGTGCGCACATGCGGCAGCGACGTCTGCAGCGACAATTTGATCCGCGGCGCGTACTTGAGAACGAACGGGATCTGAATCCCGAACTGCAGCGCACTTCCGACAACCGTTCCCCATGCCAGCGCGACAACGAGCCCGCTCTGCGAGGTGCGCGTGCCAAAGAAAACGAGCGTAGCGATCATGGCCGCGTTCCAGACCACCGGCGCTACATACGAGACGAAGAACTTGTGGTGGCTGTTCAGAACGCCGAGGCACCAGGCGGAGAAGACAAGCAAGCCGGTAGCGGGAAAGAGGATCTGCACGATGCGGATCGTCAGCAGCCGCACCTCGCCCTGAAATCCGGGCGCGATGAGGTCGATGATCCAAGGCGTGAGGAAGACGCAGATCGTCACGATGACCATGACGACCACGCCGAGGAGCGACAGGATCACGCCTGCCACGCGGCCGGCCATCTCATCATCGTCTTCAGCGATCAGCCGCGCGTAGACCGGGATGAACGATGCGGAAAGCACGCCTTCGCCGAAAAGGTTCTGCAGGAAGTTGGGGATTTTGAGTCCGGCGTTGTACGCGCCCGCCGCTGGCGAGTTGCCGAGGTAGTGCGCGAAGACGCGGACGCGAATGAGGCCGGCGATGCGGCTGAGCAGAATTCCGGCGGCGACGAGCACCGCGAAGCCTGCGGCGCGCGGCTTCGCTTTCGCGGGAACGTCAGGTGGCGTGGCTTCGGCGGTCATTGCATCACCTGGGAGCGCGGACGTCTCGTCCGCAGGTGCGGGCGAGACGTCCGCGTTCCCAGGGCGGCAAGCCTACTGCGGAATTCGCGCCGGAACCGCGCGGTACGATACGGATCGTGCAGAATCGCGGCCCCATCCGCATCGCCGGCGCTGGACCGTCGGGGTTAGCCGCGGCCATCATCCTGGCCCGCGCCGGCCGCGAGGTGGAGGTTCACGAGGCGAAACGCGACGTCGGCACGCGCTTCATCGGCGATCTGCAGATCATCGAAGGCGCCTCCGAATCCGAGTCCGTCCCCGCCTTCCTCGACCGGCTCGGCATCGAGCGCAATTTCTACTTTCGCGCGGCCGATTGGGCCACATTCTACGATCACAAAAACTCCGAGCGCGTGATCCGCAGTAAGGAGCCGTACGGCTGGTTCATCCATCGCGGCGCCGAGGAGGGGACGCTCGACCGCGGCCTCCTCGCACAGGCGCAGCAAGCCGGCGCAACGGTGCTTTTCAACAGCCGGTTGGCTCCTGATCAGGCGGATATCGTCGCAACGGGACCGGCATCGCCGGACGGTTTGGCGAAGGAAATGACGTGGCATTCGAGCGATGACGAACGCGTCGACGTCTACTTCAATCACAGGCTCTCGCCCGGCGGTTACTCGTATCTCTTCATCCTCGACGGCGTGGCCACGTTCGGCTGCGCGATCGTTGCCGACTTCAAGCGGATCGATTCGTATTTCGATCACTCGCTCGCGGCGGCGCACCGGCTGCATCATTTCGACGTGCCGCCGGACGTGCGCACCGGCTACTCGTACATGAACTTTCACCTCAAGCATGCCGCGACCTCGAACGGCGCGCGCTTCGTCGGTGAGGCCGCTGGATTTCAGGACTACCTCTTCGGCCTCGGCATCCGCTACGCGCTCACCAGCGGTTCGCTCGCGGCGCGCAGCATCCTCGAGGATCGCGACTATGACCAGCTTTGGAAGAGCGAGCTGGGCGCGAAGCAGCAGACCAGTCTCGTGAATCGATTCCTGTACGAGACCGGCGGCAACTTCGGACTGTCGATGTTCGTCCGGCAGGCGGCGCGGGCGAAGGACTTTCATCATTATCTGAGTGGCTGGCACCGGACGACGTGGTGGAAGTCGCTGCTGTCGCCGGTCGTTCGCCGCGTCTGGAGGCACGATGGCCGCTGCCAACACAAGCCCGGCCCGCATTGGTGCCGCTCGCGCGACACCGAAATGAAAGTCCCGCCGCTTGGGCCGGTTGAGGCGCGATGACATCCGAGGCGCTTCCGATGCCGGCGTCGCCGACGGTGGATGAGGCATACGCGTTCTGCCGCGATATTGCCCATCGCTACGGCGCGAACTTCTCCGTCGGCTTCCGATTCCTGCCGCGCGTGAAACGCCGCGCCGTCTACGCGGCGTACGCGTGGTGCCGCTGGGCCGACGACATCGCGGACGAACCGAGCGACTCGCCGCAATCCGTGCTCGATCGGCTCGATGCCTGGCAGCGCGAGCTCGATGCGACGTACGCCGGCAATCCATCGCATCCGATCACGCTCGCGCTTGCGGACGCGCTCCAGCATTTCGCGATTCCGAAGAGCGCGTTCGTCGCGCTCATCGACGGCTGCCGTCAGGATATGTCCAGGACCCGCTACGAGACCTTTGCCGAGCTCCTCGGATATTGCGAGTTGGTCGCGTCGTCGATCTCCGACATCTCGCTCGCCATCTACGGCTACCGCACTCCCGCCGCGATCGACTACGGCCGCAATCTCGCCACCGCGCTGCAGTTGACGAACGTAACGCGAGACATCGGCGACGATCTCGATCGCCACCGCGTATATCTGCCGCAGGAGGAGTTGCGGCAATTCGGCGTCACTGAGCGCGATCTCTTCGATCGTCGCGAAAACGATGCGATGTGCAAGCTCATCGAGTTCCAGATCGAACGGGCGATGAACTACTTCAATGCAGCCGAGCCGCTCATCGGCGAGCTGTCGTTCGACGCTCGATTCCCCACGTTGCTGATGGGCGGCGTTTACGCGACCGTACTCGCGAAACTTCGCCGCGATCCGCTGATCGTCCTTCGGAAGCGCCTCTCGCTGAGCCGTGTTCAAAAGCTCATGGTCGTGGCGCGGCGGCTCGTCCGTCCTCACTTCGGGTGAAACGTGCGACGATCGGGCTTCGTCCCAGGAACGACATGGCGCGCGCGCTCACAACGATTCTCGTGCTCCTCGCGGCGGCAACGTCCGAGGCCGCCGAAGCGCCGAACGTGAGCGTGCTCGTGCCGATCGTCGGCAGCGTCGTCGGTATGAACAACGTGCGCTGGAAAACGGACGTCGATCTCTTCAACGACTCGCGTTCCGAGGCGAACGTGATGCTGTCGCTGCCGACGGCGCCCGATCAGCCGTTCATCCTCGTCACGATCGCACCCGGTTCGGCGCAGCATTTCAGCGACATCGTCGCGTCGACGTTCGGGATGACCGAAGTTCTCTCACCGCTGAAGATCACCACGATCGAAAGCGCCCGTTCGGTGCGCGTCGTCGCGAACGTTTACGGCGTTCATGACGCCGAGATCACCCGCCCCGAGCCGATCGCGATCACCTACAGCGCGACGTACTTTCCGCTGCGCGCGCTCAGCGGCCTCTCCTTCAGTGATACGTTCCGCACCAACATCGGCCTCGCCAACCTCGGCGACCACGAAGCGATCTTCACGCTCGCGCTGCAACGCGTCGCCGGCCGCAACGTGGCGGTAACCCGCTACCGCGTTTCCGCGAACGCGCTCGTCCACACGTCCGTGCAATCGCTCTTCCCGATGATCACGAAGGGCGACGACTTCACGGTCCTCGTCGAAACGAGCGCGCCTGATACGTACATCTACGCTTCCGTCGTCGACAACGAGACGAACCAGACGCACTTCATCCAGCCGTCGATCAGCACGCCGCAGGCGCAGGAAGCGCGCAACGAGTAGCAAGCAAAAGACCTCGGGCGAATCGGTCGCGCGCGAAGGCGCGCGGGCAAACATCCGCCGGCTGAGTGACTTTGTGTATTCTTCGCCCTCATGGACGAGCCCGAGTACCTCATCTGCCTCGAATGCGAGACGCCGACCTATCAGTTCGAATTCGAAGCGAACGGGAAGCTGCTCTCAATCATCTGCAACACGTGCGGCAATGACAGCCCATCGGAATTCATGACCGAGAATGAATTGGAAGAGCAGTCCGGGCCATGAAGACGCCAGTCATCATCGGCATCGCCGGCGGCACCGGATCGGGCAAAACCACCGTGGCGCGCGCCATCTACGACCGCGTCGGCAAAGATCGCATCGAGTGGATCTCGCACGACTCGTACTACCGCAACTTCGACGGCTACTCGCCGGAGCAGCGGCATCAGATCAACTTCGATCATCCCGATTCGCTTGAAACCGAATTGCTCGTTCGGCATCTCGACGTGCTGGCGAAGGGGTCGTCGGTCGAAGTGCCGGTGTACGAATTCGCCACGCACTCGCGCAATCTGGAGAAGACGCAGCGCGTCGAGCCGCGCAAGGTCGTCATCGTCGAAGGCATCCTCGTGCTCGCCGAGCCGGAGCTGCGAAAGCGGATCGATATCAAGCTCTTTGTCGACACGCCTCCCGACATTCGCTTCCTGCGGCGGCTCACGCGCGACATCGAATCACGCGGCCGGAGTGTGAAATCGGTGATCGATCAGTACCTCACCACCGTCCGTCCGATGCACGAAGAATTCGTCGAGCCGTCGAAGCGCCACGCCGACCTGATCATCCCCGAGGGGGGCGAGAATCAGGTGGCGCTGGATGCGATCATTTCGCGCGTGGAACACCTTCTCGTATAGTTATTAGCGACACGCGAAGCCGCAAACGGCGGCCCTTCAGCGGGTTACGAAATTAACAATCGATCGGAATGGAGAGGCGCTTTGCCATCGTTTCGATCTCCTGCCGCAGCTCCATTGACCGGAACCGCGGCGCTCCATAGAATCACCAACTCACGGGACCGCTACGCAGAAGGGGGGGATTGGGATTGCCTCTGGTGCACGTCAAAGAGGACGAGAGCTTTGAAAACGCGCTTCGCCGGTTCAAACGGAAATGCGAGAAGTCGGGAATCCTCTCCGAGTTGAAAAAACGGCAGCATTACGAAAAGCCGAGCATGAAGCGTAAAAGAAAAGCGATCGCGGCGCGGAAGAAAGTGTTGCGGAAACTCGCCGAAGAACGTCGTACAGGTTACTGATCCAAACGACCCGCGGAAACGCGGGTCGTTTTGTATCTGCTGTTCCTGGGAGCGCGGGCGTCCCGCCCGCCGTCTGTTCGTCATCACTGTGTGCTCGACAGCGGGCGGGACGCCCGCGCTCCCAGGGCCAACACATCGGAATAGCCCATCACCCCCTCACGTCTAGCAGTTTCGCGTGAACCCTATCCCCCTCCAACAACTCGAGCTTGACCGCGTCCTCACGTTGATCGCGATGGAGGCGAAGAGCACGCTCGGAAAGGCGAACATCGCGCGGCGGCGTCCGTTGCGCACGCTCGCCGAGTGCGAAGCAGCGCAGGCGGATCTTGCGGAGATGGTGCGGTTCGTTTTGACCGAGGGGTTGTTGCCGCTGGCAGGGCTGACGGATGTCGCGCCGCTGCTCAACCGCGACTCCATCCTCGACATCGACGAATCGTGGATTGTCCTTCGCAGCGTCCGCGCGACGCAGGCCATTCGCGAGACGTTCCTCCGCACCGACACCTTCCCGCGTCTCGCCACGCACGCGCACGACATCCCGGACCTCGGCGGACTGATTGCGAAACTCAACAAGTACTTCACGAACGACGGCAAACTGCGCGAAGAAGCGTCGGCCGAACTGCGCGCGATCCGTCAGCGCATGCAGGGGAAGCGCTCGGCGATTCAGCGCGTGCTGAATGACGTGATGTCGCGCGCCGCCGACGCCATTCAGGAGCCGCTCGTGGTCATGCGCGGCGACCGTTACTGCATCCCGGTCCGCGCCGATCATCGCAACGCGGTAACCGGAATCCTGCACGAGCGCTCCGGCTCGGGCGCGTCGTTCTTCATCGAGCCGATGCAGGCGATTGAGTTGAACAACGATCTGGCGGACCTGCTGATCCAGGAACGCGAGGAGATCGCGCGCATTACGCGCTTCATCTCCGCGGCCATCGCGGACGAAGCGGATTCGATCCGCGATGCCGCGCGCGTCGGCGGCGAGTTCGACGCGCTGCGGGCGTGCGCGCAGTTCCATTCGCTGGTCGGCGCGTCGCGTCCGATTTTCAACGGCGATCACAACCTCGAGGTCATCGAAGGACGCCATCCGCTGCTCGATGAGCGCCTCGCCCCGGCGCGCGCCGAGGCGTTTGGGGAAGAGCCGTCGGACCGGAAGGTGATCCCGATTTCGGTGAAGCTCGATCGCGAGAGCACCGCGCTCGTGATCAGCGGTCCGAATGCCGGCGGCAAGACGGTCGCGCTGAAAACGACCGGATTGCTCGTGGCGATGGCCATGAGCGGATTGCCGGTCGCCGCCGCGGACGGGACGACCATTCCAATCGTCGACGACTTCCATGTGCTGATCGGCGACGACCAGAGCGTGCTCGAACATCTGTCTACGTTCTCCGCGTACCTTGTGCGTTTGCGTCGCGTCCTCGAACGCGCCACCGATCGCTCGCTCGTGCTGCTCGATGAATTGGGATCTGGAACCGATCCCGAGGAGGGTTCGGCGATTGCGACGTCGGTGATCGAGCATCTGCTCAACGCCGGCGCGTTGATGATCGTGACGACGCATCTCTCCGCGCTGAAGAGCTTCGCGGTGAACGACAAGCGCATCGTCAACGCATCGATGGAGTTCGATGCCGCCACCGCGCAGCCGACGTATCGGATGATCGCCGGCATCCCCGGCCGCAGCCGCGCCATCGACGTCGCGCAGATGATCGGTCTTCCGAGCTCCATCATCGACCGTGCCCGCGAACATCTCGGCGACCGCTACGGCGAAACGGATTCGCTGATCGCCGAGCTGCAGAAGAAGATGTCCGAGGTGCTCGCCGCGCGCGACGAAGCAGCAACCTTGCGCACACAACTCGAATCGGAACGCGACGGACTTGCCGCGGAGCGCGCGAAGCTGGAGAAAGAGCGCAGCCGAGTCGGCAGTTCGTTCCGCGAAGAATTGGATCGGCTCCGCGACGACGTGCAGCGCCAGGTTGCCGCCGAGATCAAGAATTTGCGCGAGTCCGACCGCAACGCGCGCGCAAGCGTCAACGCGGCGGAGATCGTGCGCACGTTGACCAAGCCGGTCGACAAGGCCCTCGACTTTCTCCCGGCGGAGCAACGCGACGTGCACGCCGGCGAAAAGGCGGAGCATCGTTCGTTCAAGGTGACCGGCACAATCGTTTCGATCGACGGCAAGAAAGCGGTGTTGAACGTGAACGGTCGCAGGATGACGGTAGACGTGAAGGATCTTGTCCCTCGGGAAACGGCGCAGATCAAAAAGCCGAGTCCCCACACCCGACTCCCGACTCCCGACTCCCTCGAGACCGTCGTGGACGCAGAAATCAACCTCATCGGACAACGCGTCGACGAAGCGATCGATGAATCGGACCGCTTCCTCGATCGCGCGCTGCTCGAAGGCAAACAGGCTGTGCGCATCATTCACGGCTTCGGCACCGGCAAGCTGCGCTCCGCTCTTCGCGAGCATCTGCGCAAGCATCCGGCGGTGAAGTCGTGGCGGCCGGGCGGCGAGAACGAAGGGGGCGATGGGGCGACAATTGCGGTGTTGGAATAGTTATGTCGACGATCGCTCACCACTGTCATCCTGAGCCGCCGGAGCCCCGGAGGGGCGTAGGACGGTCGAAGGACCCCCAGCCAACCCGCGGAAGGGAGGGGGTCCTTCGACCGTCCTACGCTGCTCCGCAGCTCCGGCGGCTCAGGATGACAGCGTGGCGCGGGGCCGAATAGTCATGGCCTTCTCCGACCTCAACGACAACGTCATCGCCCAGGTACGCCAGGCGGCCGACATCGTCGACTTTATCGCGCAGGTCACGCCGCTCAAGCTCGCGGGAAAAAGCTACAAAGGACTTTGTCCGTTTCATCGGGAAAAGACGCCATCGTTCACGGTCGATCGCGGCAAGGGACTCTTTCACTGCTTCGGCTGCGGCGCGGGCGGCGACGTCTTCAAGTTCCTCTCGATGACGGAACGGTTCAACTTCCCCGAGGCCGTTGAGTACGTGGCGGCGCGCGTCGGCATCGAGCTGCCAAAGAAAAAGCGGACCGCGAAAGAAAACGACAAAGAGGATCTGCTCGAAGTTCTCGATGAGGCCTCGGAGGCATTCCATCAGGCGCTGGGGTGGGGTGACAACGTTGCGAAGCGGTACCTCGACGAGCGCGGCGTGGCGCAGGACATCGTCACCAAGTACGGCTTCGGTTATGCGCCCGACTCCTGGGACTACATCCTCACGCGGCTGTCGCGGAAGCATGGCGAGAAGAAGCTGGAGTCGGTCGGACTGGCCATGCCGCGCAAGACCGGCAACGGTTTCTACGACCGATTTCGCAACCGGCTCATGATCCCGATTCACAACGAGAGCGGCACCATCGTCGGTTTCGGCGGACGCTCGCTCGATGGCGGCGATCCGAAGTACCTGAACTCGCCGGAGTCGGATGTCTTCAACAAATCGCGGCTGCTCTACAACCTCCATCGGTCGAAGGACGCGATGCGGCGGAAGGATCGCGCCATCCTCGTCGAGGGCTACTTCGACGCCATCGCCATCGATCATGCTGGCGTTCCGGGTGTGGTCGCGTCGATGGGAACGTCGCTGACCAGCGGTCAGGCTTCGCTGCTGCGCCGCTTCACGACGAACGTCGTCATCGCGTACGACGGCGACAACGCCGGCCGCACGGCCACGCTGCGTGCCGCACCGGTGCTGCTCGCGGCGGGACTCAACGTCTCCGCGCTCGATCTGCAGGGGGAGAAGGATCCCGATACCGTCGTGCAGAAGTTCGGCGCCGACCGATTCCTGGAGCTTCTCAGCAACGCTACCGACATCTTCGAATTCGGACTCGGCGAATGGGCAGGCGACGTCGCCAAACTGAGCGGCCGCGAGAAGTCGGAGCGCGTCGAGCACTTCATTCCGCTACTTTCCGCCGTTTCGGATCCAGTCGTCCGCAACGACGCCGCGCAGCGCATCGCCGACGCCTTCCGACTGGAGTTTCAGACTGTCTGGTCGCGCGTGCGCGGCAAGGCCTCTGCACCTTCCGACCGCGAGCGTCAGCCGCTCGGCCAGCCGGGCAGCGCCGAAAAGACCATCCTCATCGCTGCGATTCAGGGAAAGCTGACGGCTCCGGACCTGGCGCGCCTTCGGGAGGAGTACTTCGAGGGAGCAGGCAAAACGCTCTTTTCGATCATGAAGGACGACCTGATGTCGGGCGCGCCTATTGATTTTCAGCAGGTTGCGACCCACCTTAGGGGCGAGGCCGAGCTCAATCTCCTCTCGGAGCTCTCACTGAGCGAGGACATCGACGATCAAACCCTCCAACGCATCGACGAAAACCTTCGGCCGATGGAACGGGCGTATCTCGAACGCCGGAATCTGGAAATTCAACGGGACATCGCGGACGCGCAGCGCCAGGGAGACGGGAACCGCGCAGAAGAGCTGGTCGGCGAGAAGATGCGCATCTCCCGTATGTTGAACGAAGCGAAATAATTATCGTCCCCTGCCGATTACGCAGGTGTCCTCTGCGGACCATGGTTCTGAGGAGCGAAAGAACGACATGACGACACGCCTGCGGAGCGCAAATCTCGAACAGGAAGCCAATTTTGACGAGGGGGTCGGCGAGTTGAGTGTCGAAGAAAAATACGCGGAAGTAAAGCAGCTCATCGTTATCGGTAAAGAAAAGGGCTTCCTGCTTTACGACGAGATCTACGAGACCCTCCCCGAGGAAATTACCTCGCTGCCGGAAGAGCTCGATGAGATCTACATCCGCTTCGCAGACCTCGGCATCGACGTCGTCGAGGATTCCGAGAAGCCGCTTCCCACCTCTTCCAAAGCCATCGTCACCATCGACGGCACCATCGAAGAGAAAGAGATGGACCAGCGCGAAGAGGTCCAGCAGGACATCATCGCGGCCAACAGCGGCATCGTCGATAAAACCAACGATCCCGTGCGCATGTACCTGCGCGAGATGGGCACCGTCAAACTTCTCGACCGCCAGGGCGAAGTCGATATCGCCAAGCGCATCGAAAAGGGTGAGCGCCGCGTCTACAAAGCGCTTTCCCAGAACCGGATCATCCTCGAAGAGATCCTGAAGATCTACGAGAGCGCCAAGAAGGATCCGCGGGTCATCAAAGAGATGATCGATCTGGCGATGCCGGAAGACGAAACGATCCACGTGGCCACCGACGACAACGGTGAGCCGAAGCTCCCCCTCGCCGCCGTCAACAAGATCGCCGACATCATGGTGATCTTCGAGAAGGTGGCCAAGCACGACAAGAAAATCAAAGACGCGAAAACCAAGCTGCTCGATCCGAAGAAGCTTTCCGAACGCACGCTCAAGCAGACGGAGCGCGCCGTCGAAAAACTGACCATCGAGCTCGCCACCGAATTGCGCCAGGTCGACTTCACGCCCCAAACGCGCAATCGGATGATCAACAAGCTCAAGGACATCGACAGCGAGCTGGCCCAGACCGCGTCGATGGTCCGCAAGGACGACGCGGCCCTGAAGCGCGAGAAGGACAAGACCCGCCGCGATTTCTATCGCCGCCGTCTGCAGAAGTACGTCGATAAGCTGCAGGAACTGGAGACGTTCTACGGTACGCAGCACGACGAACTGCGGCGCACGATCCGCGAGATCCGCGCCGGCGAAGAGGAAGCCGATCAGGCCAAGCAGGAGCTGATCGTCGCCAACCTCCGCCTCGTCGTCTCCATCGCCAAGAAGTACACGAACCGCGGCCTGCAGTTCCTCGACCTCATCCAGGAAGGCAACATCGGCCTGATGAAGGCGGTCGAAAAATTCGAATACCGCCGCGGCTACAAGTTTTCCACGTACGCGACGTGGTGGATTCGCCAGGCCATCACCCGCGCCATCGCCGATCAGGCCCGCACCATTCGTATCCCTGTGCACATGATCGAAACCATCAACAAGCTCACGCGCACGTCGCGCGCGCTCGTGCAGGAGCTCGGCCGCGAACCGCAGGCCGAGGAGATCGCCGACCGGATGGATATGCCGGTGGCGAAAGTCCGCAAGATCATGAAGATCGCGCAGGAGCCGATCTCCCTCGAAACGCCGATCGGCGAAGAGGAAGATTCGCATCTCGGCGATTTCATCGAAGATCGCGGCGTGATCTCGCCGATCGATCACGTGATCGTGGCGAATCTCAAGGAGCAGACGAACAAGGTTCTGCGCACGCTCACCCCGCGCGAGGAGCAAGTCCTCAAGATGCGCTTCGGCGTCGGCGACGGCTCCGAGCACACACTTGAAGAAGTCGGCCGCTCGTTCAACGTGACGCGCGAACGCATCCGCCAGATCGAGTCGAAGGCGCTCCGCAAGCTGCGTCACCCGTCGCGTTCGAAGAAGTTGCGCCCGTTCCTCGATTCAACTTTTTGAAATCTCGCTTCCGCATAGAATGCAGGGCGGCTGAAATCAGCCGCCCTTTTCTTTATGAAACGCTTTCTCCTCCTAACGCTAGTTGCCCTTTCGCTCCACGCCGCGCCGCCGCCCGCCTACCACCTCGAGCTCGAAGCGAATCCCGCCACGCCTTTCCCATTCCTCGGCAAGTTCGGCACGGTCACGCTGCATGTGTATCCGAACGGCATCCGCGCCGAGACGTTCTGGCTGAACGGTTTCTCCCGCAACGGCACGAACGCGGTGACGGTCGAGAATCCACTCGGACGGATGTACACGGACGTCCCGGTCACGCAGATCAGCACGACGCTCCACAAGATCGCCACGAGCGGGATGGAAGGTGCAGCGCCGACCGGAACGCAGATCACAAGCGGAACCGTGCAAGGAATGCGCGCCCGCCGTTATCGCCTCGTCTACGGACCCGAAGCGTGGATCGACGTCTGGACGACCGACCGCATCCCGGAGAATCCACAGCTCCGCGCCATCGTCAACGAATTCGTCCGCGGAATCTCCCCCGCCACTGCCACCTCCATGAACGCGATCCACGGCACGCCGATCTACGTCGAACTCAATTTCCGCCGCTACAAAAAAATCGCGCTCGTGACGATGAAGAAGATCACGTGGTCAAGCGAAGGCCAGGACGACGCGCTGAAAACGGGGACGCTCTATTTCAAAGCGCCGCTGCTCGATTCGATCTGGAAGTGAGCCACTACCGCGTAAGCGCGCGATACCTCGTCAAATGCCGCACCGCTCCCGCTTTGTCGCCGCTGCGTTCGAGGATGCCCGCCAGGTTGTAGTGCGCGTCGGCGTTGTCTGGCTCGATCTCGATGGCGCGGCGATAGGCGTGCGCCGCGTCGGCGAGCCGCCCGAGGTCGTCGAGGGCGACACCGAGGTTGAAGGCGGCGACGGAATGATCGGGTTCGACTTTGAGCGCGGCGCGGTAGTGTTTTTCTGCTCCGTCGAGTGAACCTTCGTCGTGAAAAAGACGGCCGAGGTTTACGTGAGCATCGACGTGAGACGGATCGAGCGCGATCGCTTTCTCGTACGCCGCGCGCGCCTCGGACGGATCGCTCAGCTCGATATCGGAGGCCAGTTCGTACCAGGTATCGGCGTCGAGATCATCCTCCTGTTTCACCTTCGCTTCGCGTACTGCGGCCAGCGCGATTGGCTTCGTCTTCTCGGCGATCTCTTCGACCGAAAAATCGAACAGCGACTGGCCTGATTCCGGGTTCCAGACCGCCGTGCCGTCGCGGACGACGACGCGTTCGCCGTCCGCGGCGATGCGCACGCCCGCGATCGAGCGGCCTTCCGGCAACTGCTCGCGAACGCTTTCAAGCACGCGGCGGATCTTGCGCGTCGGGATGTGCGCGGCCGTCAGCTCGCCGGCGGTGCGGAGGATCACCAGGTCCTGAAAGCCGAAGCGGAGATCGCCGTCGGTGTCGCGCTCAGGCGTGAGAAATCCTCTTGCCGCCCAGGAACGAATCTGTGCAGCCGAAAGCCCGAGCATGGCCGAGACTTCCCGCACCGAGTAGGACATGTCAGCGCGAACGTGATCCTGACCTGGCCACCTTCTGCGCCGATGCCCGAGGAGCGGCCTTTTTCGCTTCCGCCTTTTCGGGAATGCGCCGCGGTCCGCCGCCTTTCGCAGACGCCGGCGCGGACTTGCTGCTCGGCTTTGCCAGACTCCTCTTGAGCGCTTCCATCAGATCGATGACTTGCGCTTTTGGCTCCTCGACGAAGTTCGACGTGATCTCCTCGCCCTCGATCTTCCGCTGGATCAGCGCGCGCGTCCGTTCGGCAACTTCGTCGCGATAGTTCTCGGGATGGAACTCGTCGGCGGCGCCCATCTGCGCGAGTTGCACGGCCATCTTCAGCTCGTTGTCTTTGACGATGGCATCGCCGAGGTCGAGCTCGTCCATCGAGCGGATCTCGTTCGGGTAGAAGAGTTGCTGCATCACCATGCCGTTGCCGAGCGGGCGGAGGATGACCAGGTACTGCTTGCCGCGCGCCGCGTACTTCGCCAGCGCCCAGCGTCCGGTCTGTTCCAGCGCCTTGGTTAATAAGGAGTATGCCCGCTCGCCGCCTTTGTCGGGCGCGATGTAGTTCGCTTTCGCGAAGTAAATCGGATCGATCGCTTCCTTCGGCAGGAACTCGCTGATCTCGATCGATTGCGTGGCCTTCTCCTCGATCATCTTCAATTCTTCTTCATTGAACAGGACGTACTGCCCGCGTTGGAACTCGTAGCCCTTCACGACTTCATCGCGCGAGATGGTGCGCTCGTCCTTGGGGCAGAAGAGCTGCTGCTGGACGCGGTTGCCGCAATCCTTGTGCAGCATGTTGAAGCTGATCTTCTCGCTGGCCTCGGTGGCCGAGAAGAGTTTCACCGGGATCGAGACGAGGCCGAACGCGATCTGTCCTGAAGCAAACGGGCGAGGCATGGCAACTCCTTTTATGTGACCAAAGAGTTGGGCATGGTAGCAGACGGTTGTGGGGAGTGGGGAGTCGGGTGTGGGAGACTTTCGCCTTGTCTCGCTCCGACTCCCCACGCCCCACTTCCTACACCGGCATCGATCGCGTTGTGAAACGAATCCCGCGCGGACGCGTGGCCACGTACGGCCAGATCGCGACGCTGGCAGGACTCGATGGACACGCGCGTCAGGTCGGCTACGCGCTTCACTCGCTGCCGGATCGCAGCGACATCCCGTGGCATCGCGTGATCAATGCGAAGGGTGAGGTGAGTCCGCGGTCGGCATCCGATTCACATGAGCTGCAGCGGATGTTGTTAGAGGAAGAGGGCGTGGAGTTCTCGGTCGATGGCCGCGTCGATCTGAAGACGTTTCGTTGGAAATGCTAAAACGTCTTCATCCACTCGAACACCTGATAGTGCTCGCCATTCATCCCCAGCCGCGTATAGACCTCCTGCGCGCGCACGTTGCGGCGATCGACGTAGAGCCGGATTCCGCGCAGCGAATCATCGGCTTGCACCATTTGTCGAACATGCTCGTACAAGCCGGCGTAGACGCGCTGCTGCCGAAAGCCGGGGACGACGTAGACACTCTGAATCCACCAGACGTTGCCGTTGCGCCAGTCGCTCCACTCGTACGTGATCATCAGCGACGCGACGACCGCACCGTCGCTCTCCGCCAGGAAGTAGCGCCCTCGGGATGCATCCTCGAACACCGCCTGCACTCCTCGCGTACAGACTTCGCGATCGAGATCCAGATCTTCCGTCTCGCGCGCCATGGCGATCTGGAAGCCGACGATCGTCGACACGTCGGGCAGTCTTGCTTCGCGGTAGTTGATCATCGGCCTGCTACCCTTTGCGCCGCATGAAAGGGCGCCGCGTGACAGTAGCAAAAAACGATACGCATCGCGCGCTGCTGTTGATGATCGCCTCGGCGACGATGTTCGGCGGCATGGCCTTCACCGCGAAGGTCGCCACCGCGCGGCTGAGCGGCCCCGAGGTCGCGGTGCTCAGGATGGGCGCGGGCTTGCTGCCCTGCCTGCTCGTTTCGCGTTATCGCCGCGCCGCGCTCCACTACAACCGCCTCGGACTCATTCTCTTACGCGGCTTCTTCGGCGGACTCGCGGTGATGTTCTACTTCATCGCCATCCAGCACATCAACGTCGGCGTGGCCACGCTGCTCAACTACACGGCGCCGATCTGGAGCGGGACCTTCTCGATGCTCTTCATCGGCGAACGATTCAGTTCGCGCGTGCTGATCCCGCTGCCGGTTGCGCTGAGTGGTGTTTTTCTCGTCGTCCAC
>ERZ1739052.26-NODE-26-length-25576-cov-10.647428_pt1 | contig 25576 bp, 28 predicted proteins | sample MGYA00581761_ERZ1739052 | MGnify/ENA primary metagenome ERZ1739052 (study PRJEB42929, sample SAMN08275524) | rhizosphere metagenome | isolation source: Rhizospheric soil replicate 1 | host: Colobanthus quitensis and Deschampsia antarctica | place: Antarctica...
GAGCTGCCGTCGACCGGCGGTCCGTGTACGACGCGTCACGTGATCGATGCGCGCGGAACGACGCGCGGGTTGCGCAGCATGTGCTGTCCGCGGCGGCCAGCCGCTGGACCCCAGCCGTCGGGCGCGGTGCCGTCGTCCGAGGCGATGGCGGAGCGGACGTTGAGCATGGAGAGAAAGGGCCTGGTCAGATCGTCGACGCGGTTGAACCATACCGGCTGATGCGTGCACCACGCTTCGTACGTGGCCACGTAGCGCGAGAAGGTCATGGCCTCGTATCCGCGGACGTCTTCCAGCTCGTAGAGCGCGCTCGTCCCCGGCACGAGCGCGTGTGCGCGGCCAACGATGCGAAACGGCTCGCCGGTCTCGCGCGGCAGCGAGCGCAGGATCGGTACCGGCGGATACGCGGCGAACGCGGGCAGCGTGGGATAGATGTCGTATCCGGCTAGCCATCGTTGGGCAGAGATCAACGCCAGGATGGTGATGGCAATCGCGTCCTCGCGATTCTTCAACGCGAGCACGGCCGCGGCCGCGATGCCGAGGCAGGCCAGCTCGCCGAACAGCGTGTAGACGCCCCACTCGGGGAGCTTGTCTTCCATGACGTGCAGGCGGTCGATCGTGAAGGCGCCGGCGCCAAAGACGATCATCGCGATCGCCAGCGCGTAGCCGAGGGATTTGTCGCGCGTGGCCAGGGCGTGTTCGAGGCCGAGGGCGGCGAGGATGACCAGCGAGAAGGCGGCGGCGAAGGTGAATCGCTCGTTGAGGGCGATGTCGAAGAGCGGGAGCTTCTGCAGCAGCGCGGCCAGCGGCGACCAGGCGGCGCCGCAGAGGATTCCGAAGAGCGCCAGCGCGCCGAAGCATGCGGTCTCGCGCCGGCGGACGCGGAACAACGCGTAGACGGCCAGCGCCACGATGATGCTGCCGGCGGCGGAGGTCTCGAGCGGCACCCAGTGCGGAACCTTGCGCATCCACCAGCGTCCGCGCAGGTGCGGGAAAACGTCGGTGAGGATGCGCGCGCCGCTTTCCGCCAGTGTCACGCCGCGCGGGACGTCGCGATATCCGCCGGTGCGGAATTGCTGCTCCATCGTCTGCGGCGCGGCCTCGAACATCGGCAGGAGATAGATCGCCGAGAGCAGCAGCGCGATGACGCCCGCGGCCGCCGCGCTGGCGAGGACGCGACCAGCATTTCGCCGCATCGCCAGCAGTTCGACCAAGCCGTAGAGGGAGCCGCAGAAGACGATGTGGAAGGCCGTCTCCGGATGTCCGGCCAGCAGGAGTAACGTCAGGACGGTCATCAGGAACGCCGCAGACCGCACTCCCGGGTCGTGGACGCAACGCCGCGTGGCGAAAAGAACGAATGGCAGCCACGCCCACGAGCTGCCGAGCGACCAGAGGACGAAGAAGGCCATGCCGCCGGCATACATCCACCCCGCCGCCGCAGACAGCGCGACCAACTCGCGGCAGCCGAGCGCGCGCGCGAAGAGGAACGCGCCCAGTCCGGCCAGGAAGAACGTCATGGCCGCGGAGAAGGTGATGCTGTGCGCGACCGGCAACAGACACGCGATCAGCGTGAACGGCGAATACGCCGCCGGCTGCGCCGCCGCGGCCAGTTGCGTCCCGGAGAGGATGAAGGGATTCCACAGCGGCCAGCGTCCGTGCGAAATCGCGAACTGCACCGCCTTCCGCCACGGAATCATCTGCGCGTAAAGGTCCGACAGCGTGCCGTTGTGCGGCTTGGCCACGCCCAGCGGTACGCGCATGTCGCGCAGCGGCTCGGTGAAATATGGCAGATCGACGGGGCCGAACACGCCGCCGGTGAGCAGCGCGTTGCCGGTAACGCACATCGGCAGCACGATCAGCGCGAGCATCGCGACGCGCGAGAGCGGCATCAGAACGCGGTTTGCGATCCACAGCAGCAGCAGGGCTACTGCGATGTACAGCAGGAACGACATTGGGGGCGGAGTGTACTGTCGAATCTCCGTGGTGAATGTGAACGTCGCCGGTCAGGAGATCCTGGCAGTTCAGCGTGCAGTGTTCAGAAGGCCAAATGTTGAATGTTCAATGTTGAACATTCAACATTCAACATTTGCTTTTAGAACGCTATCGCCGAACCGCTCGTCTTCGCGGGGGAGAAGCCACCATCACCGTCGCCACGCTGCTGTCCGCGCTTCCGCATGGTCCGCCGATGCGGACCCAGAACTGCGACGTCGCGGCGAGCGAAGGGACGAAGACCGACGGCGCGTTGCCGCCGATCGGATGCGTGAAGTCGAGGTAGGGACCCTGGTACCACTGGAACGAGAGCGACGCTCCGAGGACGACGGCGGAGACGATCACGTTCGATCCCGGCGCCACGCTCTGGTTCTGCGGCTGCGAGACGATCGCCGGCGGTGAGCACGATTGCACCACCGTCAGCCGCGCGGTGTTGCTGTCGGCGGCGCCGCATTCGCTCGACACGTGCAGCCAGTACGACGTCGAAGCGGCCAGCGGCGGCACGGCCAGCGTTGCGGAGTTGCCGGACGGCGCGGGATGGGACGTATCGGGGAAGGTCCCTTCGTACCATTGATAGGTGATCGGCTGCGTGCCGGTGACCGCGGCGTAGAGCGACGTTCCGAAGTTCGAGACGATGTTCGCATTCGCGGACTGCACGACGATTTTCGGCGCCGCGCACGGCAAAACGGTGATCGTAATCGTCTTGCTGTCGATCGACGATCCGCAACTGTTCGACGCGCGCAGCCAGTAGGCCGCGGTCGTCGACGGCGTCACGGTCAGGCTGCTGCCGGTGGCGCCATTGATCGGTGAGGTTGTCACGCCGCTCGTCCCTGAATACCACTGATACGAAATCGTTCCGCCGCTGGCGCTCGCGGTGAGCGTCGTCGATCGCCCTTCGAGAATCGTGGCGTCGGCCGATTGCGAGTCGATCGTCACGGGCGGGCAGTTGTTGACGATGGCGAAGACAGTGCCGCTGTCGGCCGGCGGATCGCAATCGTTGGTGATGCGCACCCAGTACGCGCTGGTCACGGCTGGCTTCACCGTCAGCGAGGACGCCGTGGCGTTGCCGATCGGCGCAGCCGTATTGCCCGAGCTGCCCGCGTACCACTGGTAGCGCAGCGGCGCGTCGCCGGTCGCGGTCACGGTGAAGGTGACCGAGGTCGTGCCGGCGTTCACGGTCTGCGGCGCGCTGGCGATCTTCGGCGGATTGCACGACGGCACGACCACGCCGGAGCCGTAGACGGCATCGATCGCGGCGATGTCCCACGCCTGCAACGCGGATCCGATCGGATCGGAGTTGAACGCGACGCTCGATTTCATGATCGCGAAATCGGAACAGTCGAGCGGCGCGGTGCAGGCCGCGGAATCGTTCGCGATCTTGTCCGAGTGGCGCAGGCCGAGCGTGTGCCCCAGCTCGTGCGTGAGGACGTGATCGAAACCGTTGCCGGTCAGCCCCGCGCCGCTGATGCCGTCCTGCACGACCAGGTCCGCCTCGCCGATCGTGAAGTACTGCTCGCCATGCGCGGAGTGCGTGGCGCTGCCGAACCAGGCGCCGCCGATGGCCAGCGTGGCGCCGCCGGTCGGCGAAAACGATCCCGGAATCTCGCCGGCCGGATCGTTGAACTGAATCGTGTTGACGCCGTCGGAGTTGCCGCCGTTGAAGCCTGTTTGCGCGATCGAAGTCGTCCCGCCGTAGCTGTAGACGATGTTCGATCCGCCGTCGTTGGTCCACGCCGCGAGCGCGCGCTGGATCGACGTCAGTCCGCCCTTCAGCGCGCCCGGCTGTGTGCCGTGACTGAGAAAAACGACCGCGTTCGGGAAGCTCGCCCAGCGGATGCCGAGGCCTCCGCCACCTTGCAGCAGATACGAGCTTGGCGCGAATGCCTGCGCGGTCGCCTCCGCGACGATGCGCCGAACCGGCTGCGGATCGACGACGATGTAGTCGTCGCCGGCGCTGTTACCGTGCGCCGTCGCGCGCACGAAGTTCAGGAAGCCATCCTCGGATCGCACCGGTTCGCGATGCACCGCGCCGTCCGTCTCCCATCCGACGATCTCACTAGCATCCCGCACCAACAACCGCCGCCCCTTCACATCCTCGGCATGCTCGAACTTGCCGACGGCCATGTTCTTCGCCACCCACTCCCCGCGATCGTTCGTTTCAAGAAAGAGCAGCACGCGTTCGCCTTCGACGTACTTCGGACTCCCCGCGACGACGTAGCCGATGCCGCCCACCATCCCGCCCAACTCGGTGACGCGTATCGTGTCCCCTGCCGCGACTGGACCTTTGATCGCTTCCTCGACGCGCAGCTCGGTCACGGTCTCGATCCAACCGCCCGGCGCCCAGCGTCCACGCGATGTTCCCGCCGTCGCGACGACGATGGCCTTCGAAGCCGTGACCAGCGCGCGATCGGAGGGGACGATGAACGTCGCGGCGTGCGCGGTACCCGCTACGAGGATCGCGAAAATGAGGCATCGAGCGCGCATACCGAAAGCATTTCACCACAGAGGCACAAAGGACACAGAGGACGTCTCTGTACTACTAATCAGCAGATTCTGCGCGCGAGGCGAAGATTTCCGACGTTGGGATTCACGGGTGGAGCGTAGTGCGGGCGTCCTCGCCTGCATCCGGCGTGGCGTCTCGCCCGACGGGGGTGTCCGTAATCAATTCCGATCCTGCAATTGAATCCCAGAAACCCCCGTCGGGCGAGACGCCACGCCGGATGCAGGCGGGACGCCCACACTACGCCTTGGGTTGCGGGCAAAGCCAGCTCTGTGTCTCCGTGGTGAAAATGGTTTAGAAAAGCATCGCAATACCGAGCACGATCAACAGCGCCGCAACCAGCCGCCGGAACACGTTCTCCGGCACTCGTCCAAGCAGCGTGCGCCCGAAGAACGTGCCGAGGATGACCGCGGCGCTGGCGCCGGCGATGAGTGGCCAGACCGTCAGCAGCTCGCGGCCGGTGCTGAAGGCGTAGACCGGCAGCCGCGCGCCATCCACGATCAGCGCGATCGCGACAGCGGTCGCCACGAAGACCTCTTTACGAACATCCAGCGCCAGCATCGCCGCGGCGCGGATCCCGCCTTGATTTCCGACCAGTCCGCCGAGCAGTCCCGACACGCCTCCGGCCACCCACGCGCCGCGGCGGCCGAAGCGGAGGTGATCGCTCCATCCCGTCACGCCAAAACATCCGACGATGATCAGCACGACCGCGAAGACCACCTTCAGCGCTTGCGTCGCCGCCATCGCGTGCAGCAGCGCGCCGGCGAGTGCGCCGGCGCCGCTCATCACGCCAAACGTTTTCAGCACCTGCTTGTCGACGCGGTCGCGCAGCGTCCAGAGACGCAATGCGTTGCCGATGAAGTGCGGAATCGCGGCGCCGGCCACCGCGAGCTTGACGCCGATGGTCATGCCGAGGAGCGGGGTGAGGATGCTGCCGATCCCGAAGCCGGCCACGGCGGAAATCGCGCCGGCGAAGAACGCCGCGATGGCGATGAGGATCGCCGAAAACATCAGCAGGCCCGCGGCCTCGCCAACTCCGGCTTAGGCGCGTTCTGCAACGATGCGGGCGGCTTCGCGGCGCAGCAGACATGTTCGAGCGTCGAGCGGTCGCGCTGCATCACGCGCTCCTTCGATGCGACCTCCAGCACTTTCCTCAACACCTCGGCGACCGCGGGATCGGAAGGGACCGCGAGGCTGTAGTGGATCCACTTGCCGTCGCGCCGCGCCGTGACCAGCCCCGCCCGGCGCAGGTACGCGAGATGCCGCGAAATCTTCGGCTGCGGCTCATCGAAAACCTCGACGAAGTAGCAGACGCAGACCCCGCCCGCCGCCATCAGGTTCAGAAGCCGCAGCCGCGTCGGATCGGCGAGGGCCTGGAACAGCGTGACCAGAGTGGTTTTCACGGCAGCCGAGTATAGCGGGGAGCGAGGCCGCAACATCCTGCCGTAACGATCGTTACGGCCGCGCTCGCATCCACACGGATGGCAACCTATCCGCGTCATACATCAGGAAGGTTGAAGTTCCGTACGGAATGCCGTATAGTGCGCCTCAGGGTCCGGTGAGGGTTGGCCACCTTGCCGAGCGGAATGATGGACCGGACGAGTCGATGGGCCTGCGATCTCTCTCTTAGTTCTGTCGACTACCTTCACGTACGCCAGTCGATCTTCATCGGACCCTGCTTCTAAGCCCGCCGCACCAGCCGCCGCGTAAAGTACGCGGCGCCTCCCGCTCCGACCAGCGCGACGATGACCACGAGCGTCGTCGCCGTCGATGAGAAGTAGAAAGGATAGCGGATCCGATTGAGCACGAGGATGCCTGCGACGATCACGAACAGCGCGATGCGCACGGCGTAGAGCACCGCCGGCGTACGCGCCGTGCGGATGGTGTCGCTCCAGATCAGCCAGAGCATGACCGTGAGCGCGGCGATGGCCATCCCGGTCGGCGGAATCATCGGCAGGCCGGACGCGCCGGCAACGGCCGGCATCATTTGTTGCGCACCCACCACGCGTCCGGGGACGCGGCCGGCTTCGGAGGCGGCTGCGCCAGCGCCGTTTTCGGCGCGTGCTCATCCAGCATCTCCTGCACCTCGGGCGTACAACTTCCGCCGCAATGTCCGGTCGTCGCGGTGGTGCATGCGGCGATCTGGCTCAGCGTGCACGCCCCGCGACGGATGGCGCGCTCGATCGTGCGGTACTTGATGTTGTTGCAACGGCAGACGGTCTTCAGGCCGCGGATCGCGGGATGCTGTGAGTGATCGTCACTTCCGTCCATTGCGATTCGCGCTAACAGGGTCGCGCAGCGACGGCTTCCCAACGGCGGGCTTGGGCCGCCCGCCGAGCGCCGCGGCCGAGGACATCGGCAGCGCCAGCCGCGGCAGTTTTCGCGACAGCGAGGAACTGGCCGACGATGCCGATCTTGGCTTGCCGACTCGGGGGGAACGCATGGAGCAATTGTATTTGAGAAAGGGGACGGTTCCCGCGAAGATGGGTGTCTAGTGTCGACAACCTCACCCCGGCCACGCCATCGCGTCCGCGAAGCCAGGCAACGCGGACGACAACTCCTCGATGTGGGCGCTGGCGATGCCGTCCAGCTCGCGGGCGAGAACGCCGCTGACGGTGGTCTCCTGCTGGTCTGCCCGGTACTCCAGCATGTCGATGTGATGCCGCGGCAGCCGGACGCGCAGCTCCGCGGTGCGGATGGCCTGCGGGAGGACGCCATCCGCCTCGGCGCCGAGCGCTTCTTCGATCACGTGCAGCGGCCAGATCTCGAGCGCCTTGGCCATCATCTCCGCCCGAGGGAACCACTTCCCGACCGGCGTCGTCCACAGCTCGACCTCGCCCGCCTCGATGGCCGCGGACATCTGCCGCCGCGTCCACCCGAGGAGCGCCGTCGCCTGCGAAATGCTGACATGCGGCCGTGGGTGTAGGAAGATGTGACGGATGCGGTCGATGACGTCGGTTTCGAGCATGGGTTTGCACCTCTCGCGTAGTTGTAAAAAGATATATCCACGCACCCGCATTGTCAAGACACAATGAGGCATTCACGCGACACAACGGCAGCGGGAGAACTCTTTGGAGCGCGCCTTCGCGAAGTTCGTCTGAAGCGGCGTCTCAGTCAGAAAGAGCTGGCGGATCGTGTAGGTATCCCGCAGCCGCATGTGAGCGCGATGGAGTCGGGGGTGAAGTTTCCGAACCTCCTAACGGTCCTCCGTTTGGCAGTCGCGCTCGAATGCAGGGTGATAGAACTTGTTAGTGTCTTCGACAAAACAGACTTGGCGTCGCTGCTCCCGTAGTGGTTTGCGCTGAGCATACGGATTGGGCGCTGGATAGTAAGATCGTTGCGTGATCTCGCCAACATTTTGGCCCACCAAAGCGACCGAGTGGATCGCGCTTGTTGGTGGCGTCCTTGGGACGTTTGCCTTCGTCCTCTCTGTGCTGAACTACCGGCGGGACCGGCCTCGGCTTCACTTCAGTTCATACGACGACTCGAACGACCAACGCCTTACACGAAAGACAATCTATCTCGCGATTTGTAACGTCGGTCGGCGACCCCTGCAACTGTCGTCGGCTTGGATCTACTGGCGAAACGGACGCGACTGGCCGATGCGCGAAACAGAACCCATAAAGCTTGGAGAGCAGGACAACACGACTTTCGAACTCACAATGGATCGCGTGATCGATGAAGTGCTGGCCTTTTGCGTGTGGGACGTTTCTGGTAAGGCTTACTGGCACTATCCGCGCCTTCGGCTGTTTGAACGCCTACGGCTCTCGCTGCGTCAATGGAAACAGATGCCCTGAGTGGAGGCACAAGAACGCCCCGCATGTCAGACTTGTCAGATGCTATTCAGCTGACCGTTTCTTCGGCGCAGCTTTGGCACTGACGGTTCTGGCCGAAATGCGGACGAAGGTTCGGAGAGCCTCGTTCACCGCGATCGAATCGGGAAACATCTCCGCGACATCGGGAGCGAGCACGACCACGTTCGTTCCTTGGGCGTAGCGCGCGGCGTATTTGCCGCGTACGCCGCCGGAAAAGTCGTAGTGACTTCGCATTTCGTCGCTCTGCTTCGTTTTATCTGCCATATTTTTGCCGTTCGCGTGCATCCGCGTGCCTTGCGCTGATGATCCGCGTATTCTCGCCTCGATCGGTGTGGGATACAACCAGCAGCCGGCCACGAACTGACAAACCGATCACCGTGAATCGTTCTTCGCCTTCCGAATGATCGGGATCGGGAATCGTGATTGAATCCCAGTCCGCGAAGACCGTCATCGCTTCGTCGAAGCTGACTCGATGCTTTCGTTCGTTCTGCGCGGCCTTTCGAGGGTCCCACTCGAAGTTCACCTCGCCATGCTAGCCGGTCGCGCACAGATTGTGCTGTCTCCGCAGCACATGGCGAAAACAACATCCGACTTTCTCGTCGAACGGCTCCAGGCTTGGGGCGTGAATCGCGTCTACGGCTATCCGGGCGACGGCATCAACGGGATCATGGGGGCGCTGGAGCGGGCGGACGGGGCCATCGATTTTGTGCAGGTGCGGCATGAGGAGATGGCGGCGTTTATGGCTTGCGCGCACGCCAAGTTCACGGGGGAGGTGGGCGTCTGCATGGCCACCTCGGGGCCGGGGGCGATTCATCTGCTGAATGGCTTGTACGACGCCAAGATGGATCATCAGCCGGTGGTGGCGATCGTCGGACAGTCGTCGCGGCTGGCGATGGGGGGGAGCTATCAGCAGGAGGTCGACCTGCAGTCGCTGTTCAAGGACGTGGCCAGCGACTACTGCCAGACGGCGATGGCGCCGGCGGCGATGCGGCATCTCATCGATCGCGCCTTTCGCATTGCGCGGGCGCAGCGCAGCGTCACGTGCATCATCATTCCGAACGACCTTCAGGAAGAAAAGTACGACGATCCGCCGCACAAGCACTCCACGATTCACTCCGGAGTCGGCTACAGCAGTCCGCGCATCGTCCCCGAGGATGCGGATCTGAAGCGTGCCGCGGAGGTGCTGAACGCGGGGACCAAGGTGGCCATGCTCATCGGCGCCGGCACCTTCCGGGCGATGGATGAAGTCATCGCGATCGCCGACCTCCTCGGCTGCGGCGTGGCTAAAGCGCTCCTCGGCAAAGCGGCGCTGCCGGACGCGCTCCCGTTCGTCACCGGCACGATCGGTCTCCTCGGCACGAAGCCGAGCTGGGACATGATGGCCGGCTGCGACACGCTGCTGATGGTCGGGTCGAGCTTTCCGTATCCGGAGTTCTTACCCGAGGACGGGTCGGCGAGAGGAGTTCAGATCGATATCGATGGACGGCAGCTATCGATCCGCTATCCGATGGAGGTCAACCTCATCGGCGACAGCAGGGAGACGTTGCGCGCGCTGATCCCGATGCTGCAGCGGAAGACGGACCGGACGTGGCGCGAGAAACTGGAGGCGTCGATCCGCGACTGGTGGACGTTGATGGACGCGCGCGCGATGGACGACGCGGTGAACGGGATCAATCCGCGGCGCGTGTTTCACGAGCTGTCGAAACGGCTGCCGGACGACTGCATCCTCTCCGCCGATTCGGGATCGACTGCGAGCTGGTACGGGCAGCACGTCCGTTTCCGCACCGGCATGATGGGATCGCTGTCGGGCAATCTGGCCACGATGGGACCCGGCGTACCGTACGCGATCGCGGCGAAGTTCGCATTTCCCGATCGCGTGGCCATCGCCTGCTGCGGCGACGGGGCGATGCAGATGAACGGCACCGGCGAATTGCTGACCGTCGCGAAGTATTGGAAGGAGTGGTCCGATCCGCGCCTGCTCGTCTGCGTCCTCAACAATCACGACCTGAACATGGTGACGTGGGAGGAGCGGGTGATGGCCGGCGATCCGAAGTTCAAGGCTTCGCAGGAACTTCCGGAATTCAACTACGCGGCATTCGCGACGTCGATCGGATTGAAAGGGATTCGTGTCGAGGATCCATCACGCGTTGGTGCCGCGTGGGATGAAGCGCTATCCGCCGACCGGCCGTGCGTGCTCGACTTCCGCACCGATCCTGACGTTCCGCCGCTGCCGCCGCACATCACGTTCGAGCAGGCGAAGAACTTCGTGACGTCGCTGCTCCACGATCCGAGCCGGAGCGCGATCATCCGCGATTCGATGAAGCAGTTGATGGATACGTTTAATTAGCGCCACTCCTCGGAGGGCTACTCCCCGATCGTGTACTCGCTCTGGACCAGGCCCTCGGCGAATGCACGCGTGGCGACGTGCGTGAGGCGGACGTCGTGCGACAACGGCCCGAAGAGCGGGATGCCGCTGCCGAGGAGTACCGGGATGCGCGTGATGATCATGCGCTGGATCAATCCTGCTTCGAGGAAGCGCTGGATGGTGACGCCGCCGTCGACGTAGATGTGGTTGATGCCGCGTTGCTCCAGCGCCGCGGCGATGTCGCGCGGATCGCCGGACATGAAGTCGCAGTTCGCGCCTTCGGGCGCTTTCAACTCTTTCGTACTAAGGACCACCACCGGCGTCTTGCCGTACGCCCATCCGCCGAAGGAGAGCACTGTTTCGAACGTCTTGCGGCCGATCACGATCGCGTCGACCGAGGCGATGAACTCGTCGTAGCCATGCGGCTCGGGATTGGCGGGCAGCCAGTCGATCGCGCCGTTTTCGCGGGCGATGAAGCCGTCCAGGCTGGTGGCGATAAAGACGGATGCCTTCATCAATCGTGAGATCCGCGTTCGCTGGCCCAGATGACGACTACGCCGATCAGGAGTCCGATGCCGACGCCGCCTGCGAAGTGGGCGACGGTCCGCGGAATGCCGGCCGCGGGGACAAATCGCGAGGCGGCGATCAGGAATGCAAGGACGATGAAGAAGAGAAAGATTTGCGTTATCCGGCTCATAGTCAGGACTCGACGGCGCGATACGCGAGGAACCACGGCTCTCTCCGTCCGAACTTCGTTGCCAGCGCGGTGCCGATGCCAAAGACCGAGGCCAGCGCCCAGATGATCGGGCCGGCGATCGGGATCAGGCGGATCGCGCCGAGGATCACTACCCCGACGACGACCATGGCCAGATCGCCGCGGAACCACCTGCGATTCGACAGTTGTTCGCGCGTGCGAGAGCCCGCCACGAGCGTTCCGATGGCGTGGAAGACCGCGATCGTGCCGTAGATCTTTGTCAGGATCGCGAAGACGCCGAGGGCGAAGAGGAGCGGGACGCCGACGTGATAGGGGATCAGGTAGCTGAAGACGATCGCCGTCAGCACGAAGCTGGTCACAGCGACGAGGCCGAGAGCGAAGCAGTGCAGCGCGCTGGCGCGCATTTCCACGGACGAGTAGCGGATCTCGCGGCCGCTGAGCAGCGTCAGCGCGACCGCGGCGAACATCCACACCGCCAGCAGCGCGGCGATGACGGCGGTGTTCTGCATCATCGCCGTCGCGCCTTCCACGGTCAGCGGACCGCGGACACGGAAGCTTGACGGCGCGGCCATCATCGCGGTCACGAGCGATGCGGCGACGGCGGTCAGCGGCAGGAACAGCCGCATCGTCCTACGCATCGATCCCCCTCGGCGCGCGCCGCAGCAGAGCGATCAGCAATCCGTTCACGATGATGAATGCCGCGCCGAACGCGACCTGCGCTCCGAGCGACGCCGAGCGCAGCGACGACGCGGCGCGATTCAACTGCGTGCGCAACGCCTCCATCGAAGCCAGCGAGCCTTCGACGACATGCAGCGGCGACATCCCGGCGGCATCCAGCAGCGCAAGCGCGACGATGGCGACGACTGCGGTCGTGCCGAGGACGAGCGGCCAGGCACGATGCGAGGAACCTTCCCACGGAGCCAGCGGCAGCGCGTTCAAATCGATCGACGGCGGCACAACATCCGCCTTCTCCGCCAACGCCATCGCCTCGGCATTGCACTTCGCGCACTTCCGCAGATGCGCGGCGTTCGCTTCGGGGTCTTCGAGATATTGCTGGCACGCCTGGTCCGTCATAGGGGTTCCACAAATCCTTCGAGCTCGACCTTCAGCAGGTTGCGAGCCCGAAACAGTTTGTTCTTCACAGTGCCGAGCGGGAGCTTCTTCATCGAAGCGATCTCTTCGTAGGATAGCTCCGCGAAGTGGCGGAGTTGAATCAGCTCGCGATAGTCGGACGGCAGATTCTTCACCGCCGAGTCGATGGCATCGGCGAGCTGCTTGTTGTTCAACGCGCGGTACGGCGACACGCCCGTGTCGGCGAACTCGCGCTCTTTGCTGTCGTCATCGCCCGGCTTCGGCGCGATGGAAACCTCGTTCACAGTCTTCTTGCGGAGAGCATCGATGGCGCTGTTCTGCGCGATGCGGAAGAGCCACGTCGAGAACTGGTATTTCGGGTCGTAACGATCGAGGGCGACGTAAACCTTCACGAAGATTTCCTGGGCGAGATCGTGAGCGTCTTCATAGCGATGCGTGATCCGATACACATAGTTGATGATGCGCTTTTCGTAGCGCTTCACCAGCTCTGTGAACCGGTCTCGGTCGCCATCGAGGATGCGCGCCACCAGGGTGCGGTCGTCGAGCTGCTCACGTTCAGCCATGCGTGGTTACGGTTCCCGCGGTCGAAAGTTTTGCCGGCACGGCCGGCGGCGTTGGTTGCCCAAGGCTCCGTCAGCAGTGCTGTAGACAATGTACAGTCTGGCGGAGTCTTCTGCCTATGATCGAGATCCGCAACCTGATCAAGCGCTACGGTGATTTCACTGCCGTGGATGATGTATCGCTCGACGTCGCGCGCGGCGAGATCTTCGGTTTCCTCGGGCCCAATGGCGCGGGCAAGACGACGACGATCCGAATCCTCGCCGGCCTGTCGCTGCCGACCTCGGGCACCGTTCGTATCAACGGTCTCGACGTGACGACCGAGGGCGTGCGCGTGAAAGCGACGACCGGCTACATCCCCGACCGGCCGTACCTCTACGAAAAGCTGACCGGCCGCGAACTGCTGCAGTTCGTGACGAATCTTTACGGACGCGAATGGCGCGACTGCGAAGGGCGCGGCCTCGAGTTGCTGGCGTACTTCGGGATCGCCGATTGGGTGGACGCGCGGATCGAGAATCTGTCGCACGGGATGAAGCAGAAGCTGGTGATCGCGTCCGCGCTCGTGCACGATCCGGAACTGTTGATCATCGACGAGCCGATGGTCGGCCTCGACGCGTTAGCGCAGAAGCAGGTCAAGCGATTGTTTCGGCGGCTGGCCGAGGAAAAGAAGACGGTGTTTCTTACGACGCATACGCTGTCGGTTGCCGAAGCGGTGTGCGATCGGATCGCGATCATCAATCACGGCCGGATCGTCGCCAGCGGCACGACAGCGGAGTTGAAGAACGAGAGGGAGTTGGAGGATGTGTTTCTGGAGCTGACGTATGCGGACGCATAAAGGCGAAACGATCGCCCCGCTCCGCGCGCGCCTTCGCGCGCTCGTCGCGAATCCGCGCGATGTCGACATGCTCCTGGCCGACGTCACCGGCCGCACGCCGGCGTGGCTCTTTGCGCATGGCGAAGAGTGCATCGATCCGATGCCGATCGAGGCGCTGGTGCGCCGGAGGATGGATGGCGAACCGCTGCAGTACATCCGCGGAAAGGTGGACTTCTTCGGACGCGAGTTCTTTGTCGACGATCGCGTGCTCATTCCGCGGCCGGAGACGGAGTTGCTCGTCGAAGCGGCCATCGCGCGCGCGTCCCACGGAGCGCGTGTGCTCGACGTCGGATCGGGCAGCGGGTGTATCGCCATCACGCTCGAACGGGAGCGGCAGGATCTCGAAGTCACATCGATCGATGTTTCCGTCGCAGCGCTCGCTGTTGCAAAACGCAATGCGCGCGCGAATCAATCGAACGTGCGCTTCGCCGCCTCCGATGCGTTCGAGGCGATTCGCGGCGAGTTCGATCTCATCGTCGCCAATCCGCCGTACATCCCGCGCGCCGATTACGCGCAGCTCGCAACCGAAGTCCGCGATCATGAGCCGCGAATCGCGTTGACGCCGGGACCGCGCGGGACGGAGATGATCGAACGCATCCTCGGCGCGAGCCGCGCACCGATGGTCATGCTCGAGATCGGATTCGGCCAGCTCGCGGACGTCCGCGACGTCGCGCGCGGCTACGAAATCGTCGAGGTCATCAACGACCTCGCCGGCATCGAGCGCGTTGTCGTACTATCGCGCCATGGCCGCAAATGACCGTTGCCTCTTCTGCCGCATCATCAGCGGCGAAATCCCGGCGAAGAAAGTGTTCGAAGACGACGTCGCCATCGCCTTCAACGACATCAATCCGCAAGCGCCGACACACGTGCTGGTCATCCCGCGCACGCACATCTCGACCCTCGATGATCTCGACGAGGACGAGGCGAACGTCATCGGCATGACCATCGTGCGCGCGACGCAGATCGCCCGAAACCTGCAGCTCAATTCCGACGGCTACCGGCTGGTGGTGAATCACGGCGAAGCGGCGGGGCAGACCGTCTTCCACATCCACTTCCACCTCCTCGGCGGGCGGAACTTCGGGTGGCCTCCGGGCTGAACGCGGTCGCCTGGGAACGCGGGCATCTTGCCCGCAGTCCTCGCGAGAGTGGCGGGCGAGACGCCCGCGTTCCCAGGATCAGGCCGAGGGCGGGACGCGGAATCTCGTCCCGCTGAACGTGATCGAGCGCGCGGATTTTCGTCGCGCGGCCTTGCGGCGTGTCAGGAAATCTTCCTTCGCCTCGGTCAAAGTGCTCGGAACGTATGTCGCGCCCGCGGCCAGCGTTTTGGCGCGGTCACGTGAGAAGGCGGAGCCGCCGGCCACGATCATCAGGTCGGGGAAGCTCGCCGCGAGGAGTTGCACCAGACCGTGGCCGGCCTGGAGGTGATCGGGATTCGTGCAGGAAACGAAGACCGCCTCCGGCATCACCTCGCTGATGAACGACAGCAGCTCGGCGTCGGGCAGGTCTGTGAAGTAATCGATGGCGAAACCTTCCTCGCGCAGCAGTTGCGTCAGCATGAGCGTGCCGAGGGAGAGGCGCTCGCCGGCGACGGAAACGGCCACGATGTGGCGCTCGGAGTCGACTACGCCCGCGTTGCGGTCGCCGTAGCGGATGATCAATTCGCGGATCACATCCTTGATGAAGTGATCGTTCGCGGGCGTGATGCGTTTGCGGTCCAGCTCCTCCTGCGCGAACGTAAGCGTCGGGATGAAGAGATCGGAGAACATCTCCTCCATCGTGTCGCTCTCCGCGTGGCGGTCGGCGATGGCGATGGCGCCGGTGCGGTCGCGCAGCAACAGGCGGTTGTAGAAACTGAGATAGCCCTCCAACGGATCTTCCGCGCCGAACATGATCGAGAAAATGCGCAGCGCCGGGATGAATTCGCCGCCGACGGTCAGGCAGACCGAGATCGGCGTCGCCAGCAGCAGTCCGACCGGTCCCCACAACCAGCCCCAGAAAATGGCGGAGACCAGCAGCGCGATTGGCGAAACGCCGACGCGATGTCCGACCACGATCGGCTCGACGAACCCGCCGATGAGTTGATCGGTCAACACGAAAAGTCCGAGCACGGCCAGCGGCGTGTACCAGTTTGGAAAGACGGCGATGGAGAGGAACGTCGGCAGTGCCGCGCTCAACGCCGCACCGACATACGGGACGAAACGGAAAAGGCCGGCCATTACTCCCCAGAGCGGCGCGTGCGGAACTTTCAGGAGAAACAGTCCGAAACCAATGAGGATGCCAAAGCCGACGTTCAGCAGCGCAATGGTCAGCAGGTAGCGGCTGATGCGATCTGACGTTTCGCCGATGGCCTGCGTCGTGACGGTGAGATGCGCGCGGCCAGCCAGCCGCAGCATCTTGTCGCGCATCTGTTCCCGATCCTGCAGGAGGAAAAAGACCAGGACGACCACGAGGAAGGCCGCGGCGATCAGCTCCACGGTCGGCGCGAGTGTCTTGTATCGATCCGCAAAGTTGCGGCGATCAGGAATCACGCGCACTTTCAGGTCGGGGCGGTCCTGCTTGTCCGCAGTGGCGTCGGTGACGCGCTGGAGCGTCTTCTCAAGGGTGGCGAACGCGCCACCCGGGGTTTTTCGCAGAAAGCGCAGCTTCTCCTCGATCTTGCCGCTGCTCGCCGCTGCCGAGAATTCTTTGGCCACATCGTTGAACTGCAGATACAGCCACCAGCCGCCGAAGCCCAATCCCGTCACGATGAGGCCGAGGGAGATGACGATCGCGCCGGTGCGCCGGAGCGGCGTGCGCTCGAGCAGCGACACGATCGGCGTCAGCAGAAATGCAAACAGAATCGCCAGCGCGATCGGAACGCAGACCGGCTTGGCCAGATACAGAATGGCGATGACGACGACCGTGATGAAGAGGATCCGCGATTGCGACTGCCCGCGCCGGTCCTGCGAAGCACGTTTGTCGGAGAACGTCGTGGGAGGCTCCGGCCGCCGCATGGAGATCGTCTTGTTGAAATCGTCGTCGTCTTCGTCGTACGGGGGCACGTTATTCGGCAGTTTACCCTGCGCGGTTCAACGCTTCATAAGCAGTTAACCCCGCGCGTAGACGCAGGGTCTCCGGTGATACCGAACAAATAGCGCCACAGGCGCAAGGGGCGCAAGGTCAGCCGTGCAACTCGCACGATCGGCGCCACAAGCCCAAACCAGCGCGGCGCCGCCGGGAGACCCTGCGTCTTCGCGCAGGGTGGACTGGTCGGAGTTACTTACGCCACCGCAACACCGGCTGCCGCGCCGCCCGCGCCTCGTCAAGCCTTCGCACCGGCGTCGTATGCGGCGCGCTGCGGACCAGTTCCGGGCGCTCTTCGCATTCGCGGGCGATGGCGATCATCGCGTCGCAGAAGGCGTCCAGCTCTTCCTTCGGCTCGCTTTCGGTCGGCTCGATCATCAACGCGCCAGCGACGATCAGCGGAAAGTAGATCGTCGGGGGATGAAAGCCGTAGTCCATCAGCCGCTTGGCGATGTCGAGCGTGTGCACATCCTTCGCCGTTTGCAGCTTGTCGCTGAAGACGACCTCGTGCAGCGACGGCGCGTCGTATGGCAAGTGATACGAGCCGCGCAGGCGCGCGCGGATGTAGTTCGCGTTCAGAACAGCAATCTGGGCGATGCGGCGCAGGCCGTCCGGACCCATCGAGCGCATGTAGGTCAGCGCGCGGACGAGCACGTTGAAGTTGCCGTTGAACGCGCGGACGCGGCCGATCGAATCGGGATGGCTGTGATCGAGATAGTACGTCCCGTCCTCGCGCTGCTCTACCGTCGGCGTCGGAAGGAACGGGATGAGCGTTTGTGAAACCCCGACCGGACCTGCGCCTGGACCGCCGCCGCCGTGCGGCGTCGAAAACGTCTTGTGCAAGTTCGAGTGAATGACGTCGATGCCCATGTCGCCCGGCCGGGCGATTCCGACGAACGAGTTGAGGTTCGCGCCGTCGCAGTAGAGATACGCACCCTTCTCGTGAAGGATGTCCGCGAACCGTTTGATGTCGGTCTCGAACACGCCCAGCGTATTCGGCACGGTGATCATCAGCGCCGCTACATCCTCGGTCACCGCGGCGGCGAGCGTATCGATATCGACCGTCCCTCGGCTGTTCGATTTCAGCTCTTTGATCTGATATCCCGCAAAGGCCGCCGAGGCGGGGTTCGTGCCGTGCGCGGAATCGGGGATCAGGATGTACTTGCGAGCATTCCCGGACTTGGCCAGCGCCTTGTGCACCATGAGGATGCCGGTCAGCTCGCCGTGCGCGCCCGCCACCGGCTGCAGCGTCACGCGCGGCATGCCGAAGATCTCCATCAGCGTCCGCTCGATGTGCCACAACAGTGCGAGGTTGCCCTGCACCTGGTGGTCCGGCTGCAGCGGATGCGACAGCGCGAAGCCCGGGGTGCGCGCGATCTCCTCGTTCAACCGCGGGTTGTGCTTCATCGTGCAAGAGCCGAGGGGATAGAGACCGGCGTCGATCGACACATTCAGTTTCGACAGCCGTGTGAAGTGGCGGATGACGTCGACCTCAGAGACTTCGACTTCGTCCACGATCTCGTCGCGCATCAGCGACGACGGCAATTCGGTCGCCTCCGGAACATCAAGAGCCGGCAGGCGATAGCCGCGGCGTCCGCGTTTCGAGTGCTCGAAGATGAGCTGCGTCGTCGTCATCGCCGCTCCCTCGAAATCGCAGCGGTCAATACCGCGGCAAAGTGATCGAGATTTTCGCGCGTGTGCAGCTCTGTGACGGCGACGAGGAACTCGTTGTCATGCCCGTCATAGAACTGGCCCAGCGGAATGCCACCGAGGATTTTCGCGTGCTCCAGGTCGGCCAGGATTTCCGCGGCAGGGAACGGCGTCCGCACCACGAACTCGTTGTAGACCGGGCCGCTGAACGGCAGGATCACCGATCCGATCTTCTGCAATTCGCCGCGAAGATACGCGGCCTTGCTCAGGCACTGCTGCCCGACTTCGCGCAGCCCTTCTTTGCCCATCAGCGAAAGGTACATGTTCGCCGCGAGAGCAATCAGCGCCTCGTTCGTGCAGATGTTCGAGGTCGCCTTGCCCCTGCGGATATGTTGCTCACGCGTGGCGAGGGTGAGTACGTACGCGCGCTTGCCGTCGACGTCGACCGTCTCGCCGACGAGGCGTCCAGGCATGTGCCGTTTCAGCGCATCCTTGACCACCATGAAGCCGACGAACGGACCGCCGTACTGCGTCGGAACGCCCCAGGCCTGGCCTTCGCCGACGGCGATGTCGAAACCGTGCGCACCGGGCGGAGTGAGGATGCCGAGGGATGTGGCCTCGGCGATCACGGCAATCTTCACCGCGCCGGCGGCGTCTGCGATCTGCGCGATCGCGTCGTAGTCTTCGATCACGCCGAGAAAGTTCGGCGACTGGATCGCGACGGCGAAGACATCGTTCGTGCATGCCTCACGAAGCGCGGCGGTATCGATGCGGCCATCGTTCGTCCAGCCGACTTCCACGATCTCGTAGCCGAGGTTCTGGACGTACGTGCGAACGGTCTCGGTGTACTGCGGATGCACCGATTTCGCGATCACAACCTTCGTCCGATTGCGCACTACGCGCTCGGCCAACAGGACCGCTTCGCAAAGTCCGGTTGAACCGTCGTACAGCGACGCGTTGGCGACGTCGAGTCCTGTCAACAAACACTGATGCGTCTGATACTCGAAGATCGATTGCAGCGTCCCCTGCGAAACCTCGGGTTGGTACGGCGTGTACGAGGTGAGGAACTCCGCGCGCAGCAGAAGCTGATCGATGCACGCCGGCTGATAGTGCAGATACGCGCCGCCGCCGAGAAACGAAACGTGATCGACGGCGGTCAGGTTCTTCGCCGCCAACGCGCGAAACCAGCGCCGCGACTCGATCTCCGACCACGGGCCGGGGATGTTCAGCAGTTCTTTCAGCTTGACGTCGGCGGGAATCGTTTCGAACAGGGCGTCGATCGAATCGATCCCGATGACCTTCAGCATCTCGCCGACATCCTGCGAGGCGTTGGAGATGTAGCGGTGTTGGTCAGTTAGGGGGTCCGGCAGGGTCATTTAGAGGCGAAATGTTGAATGTTCAGCTTTCTGAAGTTCAGTGAGCGGATTCCTTCTCAACGTACTCTTCGTACTCCTCGGCGGTCATCATTTCCTCGACCTCCTCGGGGACGCTCAGGCGCATCTTCATCATCCAGCCGTCGCCGTACGGGTCGGTGTTGACCAGCTCCGGCTTGAGGTTGAGCGCGTCGTTGACTTCGACGACCTCGCCCGAGACCGGCGAAAAAAGTTCGGAGACGGCTTTGACCGATTCGATGCTGCCGAATTCGTCGCCAAGCTCCAGCTCCGCTCCGACCTGCGGCAGCTCGACGAACACGACGTCGCCAAGTTCTTTCTGCGCGTAATCGGTGATGCCGATGACGACCAGGTCGCCCTCGGCCTCGGGATGAACGTACTCGTGGCTCTTGGCGTACCGATTGTCTTCAGGTGTCATGGATTGCTCCTTCGTCACTTCGCGCGCTTGTAGAACGGCGTGGGAACGACGCGCGCCCGCGTCTCTTTTCCACGGATGAGGACCATGAATTCGCTGCCGGGCGCCGATTTGTCGAGCGGAAGATATGCGAGACCGAGCGCTTTTTTCAACGTCGGTGAGTGGGTGCCGCTGGTGACGACGCCAATCTCCTCGCTGCCGTCCACCACCGGATAGCCGTGACGGCCGATGCCGCGATCGACCATCTCGAACCCGACCAGCTTCCGGCGCGGACCTTCGGACTTCTCGCGCTGGAGAACATCGCGCCCGAAAAAGTCGCCCTTGTCGACTTTGACGATCCAGCCGAGGTCGGCTTCGATCGGCGTAGTGGTCCCGTCGATGTCGTTGCCGTAGAGCGCCATCTTTGCTTCGAGCCGCAACGTGTCGCGCGCGCCGAGGCCGCCGGTGGTTGCGCTGGCTGCGGTCAGGCTGCGCTGGATGGGGGGACCCGCGGCTGTCTGCCGGTGGATCTCGTCTCTGCCGTCGCCGCGGGTGCCGGTGCGCGATACGATCACGGTGACGCAGTCAACGTGGCCGGTACCGAAGTGGTCGTACTTCATCGCGCCGCGCGAGACGTCCGTCCTCGGCTGCAGCAGCCGCTCGGCCTCGGGACCTTGCAACGCAAGCTGCGCGTAGTCGGCGCTGACGTTGCGGACATCGACGTCCATCCCTTTCGCGGCGTCGGCGATCCATTCGTAATCCTTGTCTGTGTTGGAGGCGTTGACGACGATGAAAAAATCGTCCGGCGAGTTCTGATAGATGAGGATGTCGTCGACGAAGCCAGCGGTCGGATAGAGCAGCCCGTTGTACTGCGCCCGCCCGTTCTCCAGTTTCGAAACGTCGTTGCACGTCGCGCGCTGCAACAGCGTCAGCGCATCGGGACCGTTGACCGTCAGCTCGCCCATGTGCGAGACGTCGAACAGGCCAACACGCTCGCGAACCGAGGCGTGCTCCTCGAGGATCCCGGCAAACTGCACCGGCAGCTCCCATCCGCCGAAATCAACCATCTTCCCGCCAAGGTCATGCTCGACGCCGTTCAGTGGAGTCTTCTTCAGGTTCGCAGCGTCGTCGGACATTCACGGCCTCCGGGAAGGGAACGGAACCTAGCACGCGCTATGCCGCACGCGCAACGCGGGGTTTTGACATCATTTGGGACGAGTCGCTGTTTGCAGAAGCCGGGAAGATGACTTACCGTTCCTTCGGAGGTTGATCATGACGGCAAACAAAGGACAAAGTTCGCTGGCGGCGGAGCTTGCAACGTTTGCTGAACATCGCGATGAACTTCTGGGACGCGCGAAGGGCAAGTTCGTCCTTATCAAGGGCACCGATGTGATTGATGTGTTCGAGGATCGAACGGATGCTTTGGTTCGCGGGTACCGCGAGTTTGGCAATCATCCGTTTTTAGTCAAGAAAGTTGCCGAGTTCGAAACCCCTCTCAACTTCACTGGGCTTCGCATTGGCGAGTAGGGCCCGATGCCGTCGTTTACCGGCACCGTCCCAAACCTCGTAGATGTAGGGCCGCTGATCGAGATTGTCGTTAGCCCTTCTCGAGCCTTTATCGAAGCGCTCCGCGCATCAGACCCTGGCGCAATCGTCGCTTCGCCTCTTCGGGCGACCGCCATGATCGACACAGGCGCCTCGGGCACGGTCGTCAACCCGAGGGTGGTTTCCACGCTTGGCGTACGCCCAATTGGAACCGTGCCGATCCACACGCCGTCGACGACTCAACCGCTTGATTGTGACCAGTTCAATGTCGATATCAGCTTCCCTAACGCCGTGTCTTTCGCAAACGCCATCGTGATCTGCGCTCCGCTCGGTATGCAGAACATCGACTGCCTTATCGGTCGAGACCTTCTGGAGAACGCTGTACTCACCTACATCGGCTACATCAATCAGTTCACGATCAGCTTCTGAAGCCGGCGGCGTATCATCGTCGCCGGGAGCGCGGGCGTGACGAACGAAATCGGAGACTTTCTCGACTACCTCACCTACGAGCGGAACGTCTCCGTCAACACCATTACCGCGTATCGCGACGACCTCGAATCGTTCGTCGGATTTCTTTGCAACGACTACTTCACGCTCGGGCGCGATCAGCTTGATCTGAAGCGCGTCGATCATCTTGCCATCCGCTCGTATCTTGCGCATCTCGCGCGCCGCAAACTTGCGCGGGCCTCGGCGGCGCGGCATCTGTCGGCGCTGCGGTCGTTCTTCAAGTACCTGATGCGTGAGGGAGCGGTCGAGTCGAATCCCGCGCGCACTGTTGCCACGCCGAAACGCGAGAAGCATCTGCCGTCCGTGCTGCAACCCTCGGATGTCGTGCTGCTGATCGAGCAGGCGGATACATCGATCCCTCTCGGCATCCGCGACCGGGCGTATTTAGAACTCCTCTACGCCTCGGGATTGCGCATCAGCGAATTGGTTGGAATCAACATCGATGACGTCGAGCTTCGCGCGCGGCTGGTGAAAGTGCGCGGCAAAGGATCGAAGGAACGCATCGTGCCGTTCGGGTCGAAAGCCGAGGAGTCGATCCGCGCCTGGCTGGCGGTTCGCAGCACGCTCATCGCGGATGTCGAAGAGCCGGCGCTGTTTGTCAACTATCGCGGGCAGCGCATCACGACGCGAAGCGTGCGCCGCCTCTTCGATGGCTACGTGCGCAAGGCGTCGCTGCGCGCCGGCGTTTCGCCGCACACGATGCGGCACTCCTTCGCCACGCATCTCCTTAACGCCGGCGCAGACCTCCGCGGCATCCAGGAGCTCCTCGGCCACGTCTCGCTCTCGACGACGCAAACGTACACGCACCTCAACGACTGGCAGTTGATCGCCGTGTACAAGAAAGCGCATCCGAAGGCGTGATTGTCATCCTGAGCCGCCGAAGGCATGTAGCGCGAAGCGCGGAGTGCCGAAGGACGGCGAAGGAACTCAAGATGCGCGGTTCCAGCCGGAGCCTCAGCGTTTCAACGCAGCTCGCGCAACTTGAGATCCTTCATCGTCCTGCGGCGCTCCGCCTTCGGCTACGCGCCTCCGGCGATTCAGGATGACAGCGACGGCATACACTCTGAACTCATGAATCGGCTCGCGAACGAAACCTCTCCCTACCTTCTCCAGCACGCGCACAACCCGGTCGATTGGTATCCGTGGGGCGATGAGGCGTTTGCGAAAGCGCGTGCCGAGGACAAGCCGGTGTTTCTGTCGATCGGGTATTCGGCGTGTCACTGGTGCCATGTCATGGAGCGGGAGTCATTCGAGAACGAGGCCACTGCTGATGTCTTAAACGAACACTTTGTCTCGATCAAAGTCGATCGCGAGGAGCGGCCGGACGTCGACTCGATTTACATGGAAGCGGTGCAGATGATGACCGGGCACGGCGGCTGGCCGATGTCGATGTTCCTGACGCCGGCCGGTGCTCCGTTCTACGCGGGGACGTACTTCCCGCCCGACGACCGTCACGGCATGCCGGGATTTCGCCGTGTGCTCGAGCATGTCGCGCATACGTATCGCGATCGCCGTGGCGATGTCGATGCGGCCTCGGCGGAAGTAATCCGCGGGATCAGCACGGTCAAGTTTCAAGGCGGCGGGACGCTGGAGCACGACGAACTCGATCGCGCGGCCGCCCGCATCGCGCAGAGCTACGACGCCGTCAACGGCGGCTTCGGCGGCGCGCCGAAGTTTCCGCCCTCGATGACGCTCGACTTTCTGATGCAGTCGGCCTGTCGCACGAACGATCGCGCCCTCGACGGGATCATCGTCAACACATTGACCAAAATGGCGTGCGGCGGGATGTACGACCAGATCGGCGGCGGCTTTCATCGCTACTCGACCGATGCGCGCTGGCTGGCGCCGCATTTCGAGAAGATGCTGTACGACAACGCGCTTCTGGCGCGTCTCTACACGCGGGCATGGCAGTACAAGAAGGATCCGTTCTTCGCCCGCATCGCGCACGAAATCCTCGGCTACGTCCAGCGCGAGATGACGTCGCCGGACGGCGCGTTCTATTCGACGCAGGATGCCGACAGCGAGGGCGAGGAGGGCAAGTTCTATGTCTGGTCGCGCGCCGAGGTTATGTCCATTCTGGGCGAGGAAGAGGGGCGGATTTTCTGCGCGCTGTACGACGTCAGCGAACGTGGAAATTGGGAGGAGCACAACATCCTCAACGTTCCCCGCGATCCGGAATCGGTCGCCGCGGACCTCGGCATCACCATCGATCAGCTCAACGAAGTAGCCGCGCGTGGCAAGTGCAAGTTGTACGGGGTCCGCTCGCAGCGCGTGTGGCCGGCGCGCGATGAAAAGATCCTCTCCGGCTGGAACGGTTGGATGCTCGCGGCGTTCGCCGAGGCCGCGGTGGCGTTCGATCGGGACAGTTACCGCGACATCGTTCGCCGCAATGCCGATTTTCTGCTGACGCGCATCGTCGATGGACGTCTGATGCGAACTCCGAAAATCGCCGGACTGCTCGAAGACTACAGCGGCGTCGCCTGGGGACTCGCGCTTGCATACGAAGCGACGCATGAGCGCCGCTACCTCGATGCGTCGCGTCAATTGACCGACCAGATCCTCGAGCGCTTCAGCGACGACGCGAACGGCGGCTTCTTCGACACGCCGATCGATCACGAAACGCTGATCACACGGCCGAAAGATCTGTTCGACAACGCCACACCGTCCGGCAACTCCGTCGCCGCCGGCGTCCTGCTGCGTCTGGCTCTGCTCTTCGGCGAGGAACGGTATGCCGAGGCAGCGACGAAAACGATCGCCGCAATCGCGCCGCTGGCGGAGCGCTACCCGTCCGGGTTCGGACTGCTCCTCGGTGTTGCGGAGTGGCGTGCCGGACAACCGAAAGAGATCGCCATCACCGGCGCTGTGGACGACGATGCGTTCCGAGTGCTGCGCACAGTCGTCGGCGAGGAGTACCTCCCGCATCGCGTGCTCGTCGCGGGAAACGGATCGGAAGACCTGCCGCTGATGCAGAACCGTCCGTCCGATCGCGTGCTCGCATACGTCTGTGAGGCGTACATGTGTGCCGAGCCGACCGCAGATTCGGAAAGGTTGCGGGCGTTGTTAGCGCTGTCATCCTGAGCCGCCGGAGGCGTTGGAGCGCGAAGCGCGGAACGCCGGAGGA
>ERZ1739052.27-NODE-27-length-25229-cov-10.679034_pt1 | contig 25229 bp, 21 predicted proteins | sample MGYA00581761_ERZ1739052 | MGnify/ENA primary metagenome ERZ1739052 (study PRJEB42929, sample SAMN08275524) | rhizosphere metagenome | isolation source: Rhizospheric soil replicate 1 | host: Colobanthus quitensis and Deschampsia antarctica | place: Antarctica...
GCGCGCACGGGCCGGCGTGGGGGGCGTGCGCGGTGTCGTGGGGCGCAGGTGGGCTGCGGGGGGGTGTCGTGGTGATCGTGGACGCCGGGATCGCATTGACGACGTCCGTCGTCGATGGCTGCGCGCTGCCGCCGCAGGGGCCGGGGCTGCTCACCGTCACGGTGTACGTGCCGGCGACCGTGATGCCGGTCGGATTCTGCTGCGAGGAGGTGAAGCCGCCCGGGCCGGTCCACGAGAAGATCGAGCCGTTGCCGGTGGCGAAGAGGTTGACCGTTGATCCAGCGCAAGCCGGACCGCTGTTGGTGGCGTTCGCCGTCGGCGCCGGTGCCGGGGCGCAGACAACCGTCGTCGACGCCGTGCCGGTGATCGAAGAGGTCACCGTGTCGGTGGCGGTGATCGTCTGCGGGCCGGGCGAATTGAGCGTGACGCTGAAGGTGTGCGAGCCGTTGTCGCCGGCGACGAAGGTGTAGTCGGCCGGGAGAGTTCCGGCCGAGGAGCTGGTGAAGTGGACGGTGCCGACGTAGCCGGTGGCGGTGGCGTTCGACGCGGCGAGTGCCGTGACGGTGACGCTGAACGGACTTCCGGTGGTGGCGCTGGCCGGTGCCGTGACGCTGAAATGCGTAGCGGGCGGCGGCGCGACGGTCGTATTCGCAGTGCCGGTGATACCGCCGTCTGTGGCGGTGATCGACTGCGCGCCGTTGCTCGTCAGCGTGACGCTGAAGGTGTGCGAGCCGTTGTCGCCGGCGACGAAGATGTAATCCGCCGGAAGTGATCCAGCCGAGGAGCTGGTGAAGTGAACGGTGCCGGTGTAGCTGGTGACCGTGACGTTCGACGCGTCGAGCGCGGTGACCGTCACGTTGAACGGCGTTCCGCTCGTGGTGTTCGCCGGCGCGGTGACGCTGAAGTGCGTGGTCACCTGCGGATTGACCGTGATGTTCACCGTGGCCGTGGTGCATTGCGCATCCAGCGATCCCGCGGTCGTGCCGTTGTCGCAGACCGTGTAGGTGAAGCTGGCCGGACCGGAGTAACCGGCGTCCGGCGTGTACGTGACGTTCCCGCTGTTCAGCGAAACGAAGCCATGAGTATTCACGGTAGCGGTCACGTTCGTGACGGTGAGCGTCTGGCCGGCTTCGTTGGCCGGTCCGGCCGAGTCGTTGGTGGTCAGGTCGCTGGCGGGGAAGGTGACGGCGTTGTTCGCGGTGGTCGACTTGCTGTCGTCCGTCGCCGTCGGCGGATCGTTTACCTCGGCCACGTTGATAGTGAACGTGGAGGTGTTCGAGTTGTTCGTACCGTCGTTGACGCGCCATGTGAACGTGTCGGTGCCGTTAAAGTCCGGCGCGGGCGTGTACGTGCGGTTCGCGCCGGAACCGGTCAAGGTGCCGTGGAAGGGACCGGTCAGGATCGTGTAGGTGAGCGCGCCGGCCGGAGTAGCCGCGTCGAGCGTGATCGACTTCGCCACGTCTTCGTTGGTACTCGTCGACTGATCGGCCGTGCCCGGAGGGTTGGCGCCGTTGACGCCTGCCTCGATCGCGTTCTGGATCGCCGGCGGAACGTTGGAGAAGAGGTCGTAGCCGGAGAGCGCTTCGACCTGATCGACACTCTTCAGATAGATGTGCCAATCGTCGTTCCGGATGCCCTGGATGTTGGGCATGATCACGCAGATGGTTTGCGTCGACGCGGTGACGCGAGCGACGTCATCGCCGCTTGCTTTCGGCAGGACAAGCGCGCACTTCCATGTGCTGGAGGGGACGGTGACGTGGCCGTTGGCGACTGTATTCGTAGTGCCGCCGTTGCTGCCCGTGCCGCCGGTACCGGCCGGTCCGGAGACGATGTACAGCTCGTCGGCCGGAAGGAGCGTGCGGAGGTAGCTCTCGAGAGCGGCCCACGGTCCCTGGTTGTTGTCAGGCGACTGCGCGACCATGTTTGACATCAGGAACGTGGCCTGATTGATCGGGATCGAGGTCTCCTTGTCGCGGTCGGCGTTCGGCGTCATGTGGCCGCGGTCGAAACCGGAGGCGAAGAAGTCGCTGGCCAGAACGCGGTACCAGGTCGCCGGGACTTCCGGGTCGGGACGGAAGGTATCGACGCGCGTGAGCGAGCCGACCCATTCGTCGGTCAGATGCCAGCTCACCCAGTTCGGACGGCCGAGGTCGCGGCTGTAGGAGATGGCCATCTCGGGCTTCTGCATCAAAAAGTTGTTCGGGTTCGCGAGGCTCGTGGTGGCGTTGGACGGGTTGCCCATCGTCAGGTGAACGTTGAACGGATACGGCGGCAGGGTGCCGCTGGAGACGGTGAACGTCCAGGTGTAGTCGGCGGGAAGCGTGTCGGTGCCCGGCATGCTGTCGTCGGTGTCGCGGTCGTGGACGAAATTCTGGAAGATCGTGACCGAGCACTGCTCGGCAGCGACGAAGTTCACGTTGGGCGTGATCACCCAGGTGTTGGGAGCGCCTTCGACGACCGTGGCGTCGTTGTGCACGCCGGTCGTCGAGCAATTGATGTTGAACCAGCCCGGATCGACGTCGACCAGCTCGGTAAACGTGACGATCATGCTGGCGTCGCGCGGCGCGGAGCTGGCGTTGTTCGCGGGATCGGTATTGACGATGGACGGTCCGAACTCCTGGATCGGCGTGGTGCGCCGCGGATTCGGAGTGGCGGTGACGAAGTCGTTGCCGTTGACGTTGGTGTCGGTGTTGCCGCCGGCCTTGCGGAAGTCGGCTGTCGTGTTGCTCGGCGCCGGCGCGTTCGTGCCGCCTTCGTTGCAGTTCGCCGTGCCGTAGCCGACGAGATCGACGAGATCGGTGTCGGCAGCCGTCGCCGAGCAGGGGCCGGGAACCGGAGTGCCGCTGCTGACGAGAGCGACCTTGCCGGTCGTCCCGCTCATATTGAAGCCGCTGTTGTTGACGACGTTCGCGGTGGGAAGCGGGCTGCCAACCGCGCCGCCGGATGCGAGCGAGATCAGGTAGTACTCGCCCGGTCCGATTGTGCCGCCGATCGGCTGCAGGCCGGTGAACGCGCCGGTGTTCGTAGCGGGCGAGTACTGCACGCTCCATCCGGTCAGGCTCACCGGCGAGGCGGTGGGGTTGAAGAGCTCGATGAAGTCATTCGTATACGTCGCCCCCGAGTTCCCGCCGCCGCCGTAAAGCTGGCTGATGACGACGTGATTCGGTGTCGCGCCTGCCGGGAGCACGTTGATGTTCACGGCCTGGTTCACCGGCGGGTTGACGTTGTCCGAGAGCGTTGCGGTAAACGTGGCCGTGCCGTTGAAGCCCGCGTTCAGCGTGACCGTGTAGGTGACCGTGGCCGTGCCCTGCCCGCCGGTGACGTTGACGCTCGCCACTCCCGTTCCCGGCGTGGCAGTCCAGTTGAAGATGCCGCCATCGTCGGTGCCGGAGAGGTTGACGGTGAACGGCGGCGGATCCTGCGCGACGGTCGTGATCGGATTCGCGGGCGGTGTGATGACCGGCGGGTTGTTGCCGCCGGCGGCCGTGACCTGAACATGAACGGTCTGATTGACCGCCGGGTTGATGCCGTCGCTGAGCGTTGCGGTGAAGGTGGCGGTGCCGTTGAAGCCTGTCACGAGCGTGACGGTGTAGGTCACATTCGCGGTGCTCTGTCCGTTGCTGACGGTGACGGTCTGAACGCCGGTGCCGGCGGTGGCGGACCAGACGTAGACGCCGCCGTCATCGCTGCCTGCGAGATTGACGGTGAACGGCGCCGCGTCCTGGGCCACCGAGGCGATCGGGTCGGCGGGCGGCGTGATCGTCGGCGGGTTGTTGATGATGCTGCAGTTGTTCGCTGGCGCGCTGCTGTTGCGCGGATTCAGCGGCTGTGTGACGACGGTGAAGTCAGATGAATTGTTGTTCGTGTCGACGCAGCCGTTGCTGTTGCGGACCGCCGCGGTCGTGTTGGAGAGGACAGGCGTCGGGGTAGTTTCGGAGCAGTTCGCGGTCGGACCATAGCCGACGAAGTCGGCCACGGAAGCGCCGCTCGGACACTGCACGGCGATCGTGGCGGTGTTGGTCAGCCCGACCTTGGCGGCGGTCGCGCTCAGCGCGATCGTTCCGGTCGCGTCCGGAGCCGGAAGGTTCGCTGCTGCGCTATTGGCGCCGGCCGCTTCCTGCACGAGGTAGTAGTGACCCGGCGCGATCGATCCGGAGAGTGCGGTCGGCGTGGTTCCCGCGCCCGGAGGCGAGTTCCAGGTCGTGGCCGTCGCGGATGAGTAGTGAACGAACCAGCCGTTCAGCGAAACCGTCTGCGTGCCGCGGTTGAACAGCTCGACGTAGTCATTCTTGAGCGTCGCACCGGCATTGCCGCCGCCGCCGTAAACCTGACTGATGACGACGCCGAGAACCGACGGCGTGTTCGGCGTGGCGCTGACCTCCGAGGAGATCGGGCCTTCCGAACCGCTGAAGGCGGCGACGACGTAGTAGTAGGTTGTTCCGTTGACAGCGGTGTTGTCGGCGAACGTCGTCGTCGACGGCGATCCGACCGTGGTGTAGGGGCCGCCAGGAGTCGTGCTGCGCTTGACGTTGTACGTCGCCGCGCCGACCACCGCGTTCCAGTTGAGGATGACCGTCGAATCGCCGACCTGCGCCGCCAATCCGGTCGGAGCCACCAGCGCCTGCGGCGTCGCCGACGCTTCATTCGAGTTGCCGCTCGTGCCAAAACCGTTCGTGGCCGTGACGACGTAGAAGTACGTCGTGCCGTTGACCGCCGTGACGTCGTCGTAGGTCGTTGCGGCGATTCCGGGGAAGCTCGTTCCATACGGTCCGCCCGGCGCGGTGCCGCGCAGGACGGTGTAGGTCGCCGCGCCCAGTGAGGCGGTCCAGGAGAGTGCGATATGCGAATCGCCCGGCGTGGCCGTCAATCCGGCCGGTGCAGCCGGTGCTGCCTGCGGCGTCGCGCTCGCCTCGGCTGAATTCGGTCCTTCCCCGCCCGCGCCGACGGCGCTCACGACGTAGAAGTAGGTGGTGCCGTTGACGGCGGTCGTGTCGTCGTAACTGTTCGTGCCTGGGGAGGCGATCGTTGTCTCCGTGTTGGTGGAGGTCGAGCGCTTGACGTTGTAGCTGGTCGCGCCGCCCACCGCGTTCCACGACAGCAGCACGTGCGCGTTGCCGGCGGTGGCATTGAGTCCGGTCGGAGCCGGCGGCGGAGCGGGAGGATTGACGGTGATGTTGACCGCCTGCGTGGCCGGCCCGTTGACGTTGTCGCTGAGCGATGCGGTGAACGAGGCCGTGCCGGTGAAGCCGGCCGTGAGCGTGACGGTGTACGTGACCGTGTTCGTTCCCTGACCACCTGTGACGTTGACCGACGCGACGCCCGTGCCCGGCGTGGCCGACCAGGTGTACATGCCGCCGTCGTCGCTGCCGGTGACGTTGACCGGGAACGGCGCTGCGTCCTGCGTCACGGTCGCGATCGGGTTGGCCGGCGGAGTGATCGTCGGCGCGTTGTTCGAGCAGGCGTGCGTCGGCGAGGCCGTGTTGCGCGGAGTGGGAGCGGCCGCCGCGAAGTCAGTGCTGTTGTTTCCTGAGTCGATGCAGCCGCCGCCGTTGCGGAGGTCGGCAGTGGTCGTCGACGGCGCCGGGGCCGGCGCGGTCTCCGAGCAGTTTGCCGTCGCACCGTAACCGACTTCGTCGACGACGTTGGTCGACGGACATGCGCCGTTGAGCGCGGTCGTGCTGCTGACCAGCGCCACTTTGCCGGCCGTGGCGGACATGGCCGTCGTGCCGGTGGCGTCGGGCGTCGGCAGGTTGTTCACGCCGTTTGCGCCGGCGCCTTCGGCGATCAGGAAGTACTGGCCCGGCTGGATCGAGACGTTGGGGAGGTTCGTTACCGTCCAGGCGCCGGTGCCGGCGGCGGAGGCGTACTGAACCGACCAACCGTTGACCGACACCGGACTGCCGCCGCGGTTGAACAGTTCGATGTAATCGTTCTTGTACGTCGAGCAGCCGGCGGTGCCGCAGCCCGCGCCGCCGTACGTCTGGCTGATGACGAGAATGCCGGGAGTGGCCGGCGTTGCGTTCACCTCGCTGCTCGCGAGGCTCTCGCCGTTCGCATTGGTGGCGGTAACGACATAGAAGTACTGCGTTCCATTCGCTGCGGTGAGGTCGTCGTAGCTGTTCGCGCCGGGGGAGGCGAGAGTCGTCTCCGTGCCGGTGGTCGTGGAGCGTTTGACGTTGTACCCGGTCGCGCCTGCGACGGCGGTCCAGTTCAGGGCCACGTGCGCGTTGCCCGGAGTGGCCGCCAGTCCGGTCGGTGCGGCCATCGAGGTTGCGGTGACTTCCGACGAGTTCGCGCCTTCGCCGCCCGCGCCGACGGCGCTCACGACGTAAAAGTACGGCGTGCCGTCGACGGCAGTCGTGTCGTCATAGCTGTTCGTGCCGGGCGAGGCGATCGTCGTCTCGGTGCCGGTCGACGTCGAGCGCTTGACGTTGTACGACGTCGCGCCGCTGACACTGTTCCAGCTCAGCCCGACGTGGCCCGTTCCCGCCGTGGCGGCCAGTCCAGTCGGCGCCGCGGGCGGCGCGATGACGGTGATGTTGACCGTCTGATTGACCGGCGTGTTGACGTTGTCGGTGAGCGTTGCCGTGAACGTGGCCGTGCCGTTGTAGCCGGCCGTCAGCGTGACCGTGTAGGTGACGTTCGCCGTTCCCTGTCCCCCGGTAACGGTGACCGTGGAGACGCCAGTTCCCGCCGTGGCCGACCAGTTGTAGATGCTGTTGTCGTCGCTGCCGGTGAGATTGATCGTGAACGGCGCCGCGTCCTGTGCGACGGTCGCGGCCGGGTTCGCCGGCGGCGTGATGGTGGGAGCGTTGTTCGGCGGGGCGCCCTGCGGCGTCAGCGAAAAGTCGTCGACCGCCAGACCATCATCGGCGCCCGTTGCGTCGGTGTCGGTCCAGCGGATCCAGAAGGTGGCGCCGTTCGGGATGTTCAGGCTGCTGATCGTGGTCGTGAGCGCGGTCCGGTCCGCGGCGGCGTTACCGTTCTTCGCGCCGGTCGTGACCGTATCCGGAGTGACAAAGTTCAGGGCAGTGACGTTCGTCCATGCTCCCGTGACGAGATCGGTGGCGTTCGTGCTGTACTCGAAATTGAGCTGATCGGTTCGGGCGGCGGTGCCGAGGCGCCACTCCTCGCCCGTGAAAGAAACGGCGAGAGAGGTGAGGGTCGCGCCGGTGTTGTTCGTGAATGCGGCGCCGAAATTCGGGATCAGCGTGCCGCTTCGCAATCCGCCAAGAGCGCGGTCGGTAGCGGCTGCCGCCCCATAACTGTACGTATCGCCCGTCGTGCTGCCGCCGGTGTCGACGGCGTACTGCTCGTTGTCGCGGGCGCCGCCGCCCGTCTCCGTCATGAACCAACCCGGTATCGTCAGGTTGTTTGTGGTGGATCCTGCCACGTTCGACAGTGTGTCGAAGTTCTGGGTGTAGGGAGTACCCAGCGTGGTGAGGCTGACCGCCTGCGCCGAGACGATCTGCGCTGAGAAGGCACTAACGAGCACGGCAAGGGCGAGGGTGAAACGACCGCGTAGACGCATGGCTCTCCTGCGAGACCATCACGACGCAGCGCCACGCACGCACACACATTCGCTCCCTGGGGCAGGTCGATCGGGCTCTAGTTGTGGTTGAGATCGGCTCGTCGGGCGAACCGTTGAATCAATTTACAATAAATCTGGTACCGATGGAATCGAAAACGTCACAGCTTTATGCCCGCGTCGTACGATTCGCCGCCATGCATCACGTCAACGACCTCTTTAAAACTGCCAACCGCCGCATCCTCACGCTGAAGCCGGGCAAGGAGCGGCTGGTCGCCAATCGCCATCCGTGGATTTTCGCCGGCGCCATCGCGCGCGAGAGCGGTCCCGAGGATGCAGCGATCGCCGATCTCCATGACCCGCGCGGCCGCCGCATCGCCTCAGGATTCCATTCGCGCCATTCGCAGATTCGCCTGCGCGCGCTGACCTTCGGCGATGAGGTGCTGACGGCGGACACGATCCGCGATCGTTTGACCGCATCGATCCGCCGACGCATGCGCACGGACGACACCAACGCGATGAGGATCGTGAATGCCGAGGGGGATGATGTCAGCGGAATCGTCGTCGATCGATACGACGACATGCTCGTCATCGAGATCGCCAACGCCGGCATCGAGCAGCTTCGCCCTCTCATTATTAATGTTCTGCAGCAGGAGCTCGCGCCGCGCGGCATCTGGTTCAAGAACGACATCCCGCCACGCAAACTCGAAGAGCTTTCGATGCAGCCGGAGTGGATGGGAGAAGCGGAGCCGTCGACGGAAATCCGCGAGAACGGTCTCCGCTTCCGCGTCGATCCCCCCTCGGGGCAGAAGACCGGATTCTTTCTCGATCAGCGCGAGAACCGTCAGCTCACGCGCGCGCTTGCGCAGGGCCGGCGTGTTCTGAACCTTTTCTCCTACAGCGGCGGTTTCGGCGTTTACGCATCGGCCGGCGGCGCTGCCTCGGTCGAGAATGTCGACATCTCGGCGCCGGCGATCGAGATGGCGCGCACCAATCACGCGCTCAATCGATTCGACCTAGGATTCTGCGCGAGCTTCGTCGTCGCCGACGCCTTCGACTACGTGCGTAAGACGCCGTCACGCTTCGACCTGCTGATCTGCGATCCGCCGGCGTTTGCGAAATCACGCGGCGACGTCGACCGTGCGGCCCGCGGCTACAAGGACATCAACCTCTTCGCCATGAAGCTGCTCGATCCCGGCGCGCACATGCTCACCTTCTCGTGCAGCGGCCACATGCCGCTCGACCTGTTCCAGAAAGTGATCTTTGCCGCGGCGCAGGACGCCGGGCGGCGGGTATCGTTCCTCCGCCGCCTGACGGCCGCGCCGGACCATCCGGTATCGCTCTTCTGTCCGGAAGGGGAGTACCTGAAAGGCTTCCTGCTGGAAGTTAGATAGTTCGCCGCCCGCGCACGAAATGCAGGATGAAGAGAATGACGGCGATCACGATGAGAACGTGAATCAATCCGCTGGCGACGTGGAAGACTAGGAACCCGCACAACCAGGCAATAAGAAGAATGATGGCAAGTATGAGCAGCATTCGAAACTTCCTCCCGAGCCAGCCTCTGCATCTTGTGTACCTATTCGCCGGCTTCGGCGGCGGTCGAGGCTCATCGCATCTCATCGATCGCCGCGCGAATATCCTCGATACACATCTCCAGCCGATCGCGATGCGTTCGATGCGAGACCACGCAGATGCGGATCACGAACTTGCCGTCTACCACCGCGCCGGTCAACATCACTCGCTGACGCGCATTGATGCGTGCGATGAGATCGTGATTCAGCGCGTCGAGATCGGTACCGGGTTTCAGTAATCGAAAGGCCACGATCGAAAGCTGCGGCTCCGCGACGACTTCGATGTCCTCGATCTTGTGCAGCTCCGCAGCCGCCCACGACGCGAGGTCGAGCTTCTCCTCGAGTTGTGCACGGAACGGTTCGATGCCGAAGAGTTTCAGCGGAAGCCAGACGCGCAGTCCGCGGAAATCGCGCGAGAGCTCGGGGGAGATCTCGCAGAAATCGATCAACTCCGCCGCTTCCTGAAACTGCGGAAGGTAATCGGCATGTGTGCTGTAGGCGCGGCGCAGAACGGACGCATCGCGCACCACGAGCGCGCCGGTGCCGAAGGGGAGGAAGAGCGTTTTGTGCGGATCGAGGATGATCGAGTCGGCCTCCCCGATGCCGGACATCGCCTTGCGTCCGCGCTCTGTGAGCATGAAGAACGCTCCGTACGCGCCATCGACGTGAAACCAGAGCGACTCGGCGCGCGCGAGTTGTGCGAGTGCGGACAGATCGTCGACCGCGCCCGTCGGCGTCGTACCGGCGCTGCCGCAGAGCATGAACGGCGTGAAGCCGTTCGCGCGATCGCCCGCGATCGCATCGGCCATCAGGTCGACGCGGACCCGAAAACTCGCATCGCCCGGAATCTCCCGAATGTTCGCGGCCGGAAATCCGGCCAGCACCGCCGCCTTCTGAAACGCGTGATGGGTCTGATCGCCGCAGTAGAGCGTCGCGCGTGAAAAATCGTCGCCGAGGACGGTGAGACGAGCCGCGATGATCGCGGTGAGGTTCGCGAGCGAACCGCCGCTGGTCAGCACACCGCCGCTGCCCGCACCGAATCCGACGATCTCGCAGAACCAGCGCACGACGTTCGTTTCGAGCTGCACGAGGAGCGGCGCCGGCGCGAAGACACCGACGTAGCGGTTCACCGCATCGGCGATCAGGTCCGCAACCGCCGCATGAAAAATGCCGCCGCCGGGGATGTAGGCGAGGTAGCCGGGACCGGCCGCATTGAACGAGCGCGGGATGGCCTCATCGAATAGAAAATCGAGAAGCTGCTCGTACGAGACGCCGCGCTCCGGGAGCGGCTCGATCAATGTGCGCGCGAGCTCCGCCGCACCATCGACATGCGACGCCGGCTGCGACGGCAGCGACTCGATGTGCGCAACGATGCGCTGCATCGCGGCATCGACGAGACGATGCATTTCGGGAGCGTCAGGCTCGAGCGGGTAGGTCATCGAACGCGCATTATCGCGATACCCCACCCGCGCAAACAAATGGTGACGTATGTGACGGCGCTTACTTTCACAAGTTTTGCCATGTAGAATCTTTACTCACCACGGAGGATTCAAGATGCGCCTGCGCTTTTTCGCACTTACCGCTTTTCTTTTCATCGCCACCGTCGCCTCGGCGAAAGAGGTCTGGCTGAGCATCGGCGGCACGACTGCCGGCGGTACCTTCCGCACCGACGCCCGCATCTTCAACCCGTCGACGACGAAGGACATCCAGATTCAGGCGTACTACCTGCCGGTCGGCAACGTCGACAACTCCGCGGTTCAGCCGCTCGCGCCGATCACCGTTCTGAAGCGGCAGCAGGTCGTCTACAACGACGTCGTCGCCTCGCTGTTTCATAGCGGCGGACTGGGTGCGATCCGCCTCCGGTCCGACGACGATTTCGTGGCCACGCAGCGCATCTACGCCGTCTCGGCCGCCGGCTCGCTCGGGCAGTTCGTCGCCGGCGTTGATGCCTCCGCCGCCAGGGCCAAAGGCGTGATCATCCAACTGCAATCGGGCGGCGGATTTCGGACGAACGTCGGCGCGGCGAATCCGAACTCCAGCGCGGCCAACGTGACCTTCCATCTTTACGACAAGAACAACGCCGTCGTCGGTACTGCGAAGACAATCGTGATGCCTCCGTACGGCGTCATCGCGCCGGGCGGTCTGGCCGGCTACGCCGACTCGGTGCCGGGCACTGCGGACCTCACCGATTCCTGGCGTTCCTACACCTCCGACCAGCCGATCGTCGCGTACGGCTCCGTCATCGACAACGGCACGACCGATCCGACCTACATCCCCGCGGCCGAGGACAGCGGTGTGGCCATCGTGGCGCCGCCGGCGACGGGCAACAACTTCAACGTCACTACCCGCTCTTCTTCGATCGCCATTTCGCCGGAGATCGGGCAGGGCACGCTCAAGCCGGGCGACAAAGTTACCTTCAGCTTCAGCGGTCATGACACGACGCATGGATTTCGCCTGGTCGATCCGGACGGCATTGTCGTCGTCGACGTCACCGTCCCTCCCGACGCGGCAGTCTTCCAGAGAACCGTAACGCTGAGCGCCGAGGGGACGTACCTTTACTACTGCACCATCACCACGTGCAGTACGGGGCACCTGAGCATGCAGGGAACCTTCCCGGTCGGCAATGCGAGCACCGATCCGCCGCCGCGCTATTGATCGCGCAATTCAGAAGCGGCGCGCGATGCCGAGCACGAGGCCGGCATCGGCGCTGTTCTGATACGTGATCAGGTTCTCGACGATGCCGGCGTACGCGGCCAGTCCCGAGCCGAACGCGTGTTGCAGCCCCGCGGTCAGTTGATACGAACGGCGCGTCAACTCCGGCGCTCCGATTCCTCGAAACGGGCTCTGGGAGATCGTCAGTTGCACGGTGGCCGACGTTTGCGGCGCGAGAAGGCGCGAGACGCCGATGGAGTCGGTGATCACGATCTGCGACGCAAGCGCCAGCGGCGCGTTGTGGCCGAGGAAGAGCAGGCCCGCTGAGGCGTTGATACGCATCGCGCCGAAGTCGCGCGTGGCCAGTAGTTGCAGACCACCGTCGATGGAGCCGGAGCCGTCCAGCGTCCGCGCGTTGCCGGTCGGCAGCTCGATCGCGGCTTGCGCGGAGATGGCGAGGTTCGGATCCTCGAGCGCTGGCAATTCGTACTTCGCAGTGACGGCAACATCGCCGAGGTGACTATGCGCCGGTTGCTCGCGAAAGTAGGTGTTGTCGTCCGTGCGGATGAAGACCGTCTCGTGATTGCGCTGCACCGCCACGCGCTGGTTGTCACCGAGGTTGAGCGCGGCGTGGAAGTGCTCGATGAAACCGTCCGACGAGCCGCCGCCGATGTAGGCGAACGGGACGGAGATCCCGACTTCGAGATTTTTGCCGAAGCCGCGATGCGCGTTGATCGTAGTGCGATGCGTCTCGCCGTCGGCGAGGAAGATCGTCGTCCCCGGATCCATGCGGATGATGCCGAGGGTCTGGTCGCCAGTGCGCCGGTCGGTGTCGCCTTCGAGGTTGTGGCTGATCCAGCGCGACTTCGCGAAGGTGTTGGAGTCGGCGGTATGGACGTCGACGAGCCATGCATCGGCGTCGAGCACGCGCGCGCCCTCCGGCTCGAAAAAGAAGAATCCATTGTTGAGAAGGTACTGATCGCGGACGGGGAGAGGGCTGAGCAGCGCATCGGCCGTATCACGTTCCTGCGCAAGCGCGGGAAGCGCAATCAACAGCGCAGCAATCAAGCACCGGATCATGAGGAGTCGCGTATCAATCCCATTTTTCTTGCGATGTTTGCGGGTCCCGCGCTACAGGAAGTAGACAGTGTGGCACAGACACTCTTGTCTGTGCTTTGGCAAGATGAGATGTCTGAACCTGAGGCCCTTCGCTGCCAGTAGAGCCGTGAATTCGCAGTCCTCCAAGCCTCACCAGCACAGACAAGAGTGTCTGTGCCACACTCGTCCTGCCGTAGTCGAGGTAACTGAATGGAGGGTGATTCAGGCACGAGCCGACGGGACCGGAAAGGCATGTTTCGTCCGAGCCGAGGATTCATCGCCGCCCTCGGAGGCATCGCGATGACGCTGCTGGCGTGGTTCGGATCGTGGGCATGGCCGGGATGGCCGGCCAGCTTCGCCATCGATCACCTCGGCTTCGCCGATTTCGCGGAGCTGCCGCGCCTCGCGAAGTCGGCCGTCGTCGTCCTGCTCATCATCATTAATGTGGGGACATGGGCGGCGGCCATTCGCGCGGCCATGCTGCTCGTGCGCAAATCCACTTCGCCGACTCCTCCCTAATTCGCTCGGAGGAAGGAGTCATGGCGACGGTGATGCTGATGCATTAGCAGTACGAGCAGGTGCGGCTGTCGGTGGATTGGGAAGGCAACACGCCAGCGTTCCATCCGTCGCGCGCGGAGGCGCGCTGCACAATGCAGCCCCGCGCTCGGCGCGGGGGTCGGGAAGCGTCACACGATCCGCGGCCGCTACAAAATGTTGCGTTTACCGCAACCCCGCCGCCATCCGGTCCGCGAGCGCGGCAAGCGCTTGGCTCGTGCCCGAGGCAATGTTCGCGCTGTCGAGCGACGCGATGTCGATCGAAATCCGCTCGTGACGCGTCACGTCGGGTTGTCCGGAAACGCGCACGATCCAACGTCCATCGAGCACTACCTTTGAATTCGGTCCGGCCATGAAATCTTCAAAGACGACGTCGATCGCGCGCAACGCACCGGACGGACGCGAGGCGCCCGGCAGGATCACTATCCCTTCCGGCAGCCGGTCAGCGAGATCGGACGCCAGCGTATGCAGCACCAGCGGCTGTAGCGACGCCGACCACTGCTCGTTCGACCGCACCTGCAACTGCTGATTCGCGAGCCGCACCACGATTTCCCGCCGATCGAGGCCCGGCGGCAGCTCGACGTCATCGATCGCGATCGGCAATCCGCGCGTGGCAACGGGCGCTGCAGAAGGCGGCAAACGATCGAGCGAGTAGAACTTGCTTTGCGATTTCGAAAAGAATCCGCAGCCGGCGAGGATGAGCGATAGAAGCGCGATCCGTTTCATTTCCCTTTCCCTCTTCCCTTCAACAGCGCGTCGGGATTCTCCTCGAGGTACGACGCCATCCCTCGCACCGCTTCGGCCGCGCGCGTGAGCTCTTTGATCAGCGTGCCGAGGTCGTAGTTCTGGCGCGGCTGACTGCCCATGAGCTCCTCGGCGCGTTTCGCCGCGGCTTCCGCCGATGCCGCCGTGTTGCGCAGGCTATCGACGATTGGGCCAACCTTCTGGCTCGCCGCCTCGGCATTCGCCGCGGTCTTGCGCAGACTGTTTTCGATCGGTCCGACGTTCTCGCGCGTCGTGGCAGTGATCTTCTCGACGTCCGCCAACGAACGATTGAGCCGCTTCAAACTGTCGTCAAGCGTCGGATCGTGAACGAGCGAATCGAGACGCTGCGCGGTACTGCGAAGATGTCCGGCGATCTCCTCGATGGGCAGATCGCGAATTCGTCCGGCGATATCGCCAACCGCCGATAGCGCGCCCTCCAATCCGCTGCCGCCCGATGCGGCCGGAATGATCGGAGGCTCGGTCGTCGTGATCAGACGTCCCGTTCCCGGTTTCGCTACTGTATCGAGCGCGACGCCGCTCGCTCCCGGCAGCACGAGGCTCGTCATCAGCGTCGCGCGCATCCCTTTTTGTACGAGCTTCTGCAGCACGCCGTTCATCGTCGCGCGCAGCTCATCCTTCGTAGTCGACTGCGACACGCCGATCTCCAGTTTTCGCGGATCGATCTCGATCGTCACCGGCGTCTCCAGCGACGCGGATGCAGGCACGTAGCGCAGTCGCACCTCGCGCACGTGACCGACCTCGATGCCCTTCATCTGCACCGACGTTCCCGCGGTCAACCCGTGCACTGGTCCCGGGAAGTACGTGACGTACGTGAGCTGCGGCCCGTCCGCCGCGGCCATGGCCATCCCCTCGGAATCGTAGAGATCGAAGTGCGTCCCCTGCGCGACCTCATCGCCAGCCAGCACTTCCGGCGTGAAGAACGCCACCGGCGCATTGAGCAGCGACGAGATCGACGCGCCGCCGGTCGAGATGCCGCCGCCGCCGAGCGAAATGCTCAGGCCTCCCGCGCGCCAGAAGCGCGTGCTCTGCCTCACTTCGTGCGCGAAACGCTTGACGATGAACGCGTGGACATCGGTGATGCCGCGCTTCTCGTCGTACTCGGCGCCGAGGATCTGTCCGACGCGCAGGCCCTGGAACGTGACCGGCGAACCGACGGCGATCGATCCCAGTCCATGCGCTTCGAGGATCACGCTCTTCCCATCCTCGGGTGCCGAAAGAACGGGCGCGTACTCCTGCCCGAGGAACTCGCTCGTGCTGTCGCCCTCGCCCGGCGCGATACCGACGTACGTGCCGGAAAGCAGCCCGCCAAGTCCGCCACCTTCCAGCCCCGGCTCGACGATCCAGAATCGCGTCCCTTTGTTCAGCGCGTGGTTCATCGACGCATCGAGCGTGATGCGGACAACCACCTGCCGCAGATTCTGATCGATGGTGATCTTTTGAATGGTCCCGACCTTCGCGCCGCGGAATCTGACCGGGCTGTAGCGATCGAGTCCACGCGCATCGGCGAAACGCACGGTGATGTCGCCGCCGCCGAAGAAGCCGTATCGCACGACGAGCCAGCCCGCGAACAAGATCGCCAGTGCCGGAACGATCCAGAGCCAGGGCGACCATTTCGCCAGGTGCACCTTGGCGTGCGGCGCGTCTACGCCGTCAGCTTGGTCAATCGGATTTTTTGGCGAATTCTCGTTCACGGCATCTCTCCCGCCGTCTTCCACATCATCCGCGGCTCGAACAGCCGCACCGCCAGCATGATCAGTGCGATGACCATGAACAGCGGCGTCGCTCCCGGTCCGGTCTCGATATCGTCGATGCCTTTGAAATCGACGATCGGCGCGGCGATGGCGGCGATGAACGGGATGATCATTGGCCAGCGCACCAGGCGATGCAGCACACGATACATGCGCGTCCGCCGCACCAGCCCTTTGGTGTTGGGGAAGCGCACCCGGCCGAGGAGCCACAACATCCCGGCCAGTTCCACGACCGGGATGGCCACGCCGGCAACCAGGACGACCACGCCAAACTGCCAATATCCGCGGTCGGCCAGCAGTTGCACGGTGCCGAAGACGGTGTGCTCGAGGAACGCGGTGAGGTTCTGGTTGACCATGACCGATCCGGCATACGCCGGAAAGCAGAGAGGGATCGCGGCCGCGATCGCCGCCACGGCCGGCACCCATCGCGGCGCGATCCGGTGGTCGAGCTTCTCGCCGCACCTCGGGCACGCATCGCCAGGACGCCAATTGGTCAGCGTCATCTCACAAACGTCGCACGACACGGCGTCCCGAGGCATCACCGCCGGGGGATCGGGAAGGATCGCGTTCCAGACCAATCGCCGGTCGAGCAGCCGGTCGGACGCGATTGAGAGCACGGCGACGAAGGCATAGCACCACGCGCCAATCCCGATTTCGACTGTCGCCGAGATGGATGCGCGAAAGTACGCGATGAGACCGGCGATGACGACGACGTCCGTCAGACTCCACAGCCGCAGCTCTTCACTCCACCGGAACAATTGGCCGCGATTCGGAATCGGCCATCCGAATCGGATCGCGCCGAGGACGAGCACCTGCAGCAACGCGCGAATGACGGGGAAGAGGAACGCGAAAAAGAGGAACCCGAACGCGAACGGAAACCACACCTCGCTGTAAATCACCGGCACGCTCGAAACCAACCGGCTCTCGCCGAAAACAAGGTGCTTGATCGAAGACGCCATCAGCGGCAAGAACACCGCCGGCGGCAGCAGCACGAGGATGGCCACCGATAATCCCAGACTGATGCCCGCGTCTGCCCCCGTCCGATGCTCCAGCGTCCGATCGCACCGATGACACTCCGCCACCCCTCGCCCCCGCAACTCCGGAACGACCTGCGTGCTCCCGCAGTCCGCGCAAGTGATGGTCACGCCGTCCACGGCGAGGTGAGCTGTGCAAGAGAAGTTCCTGCCGTGAATCAAAAGGGAACGGTTTCACGCGGAGAGCGCGGAGAGGCGGAGATCCAGACGAGGCGGGATTTCATGGTCGCAAGGATAGATCGATGGCGATGCGGCGCTGCAACCGCATCGTTTCCTGGCGTTGACAGCAAACGCGCTCAACCGCGCTTTAGAATCGGCGGAGCAACGCCATGGCGAACGATCAGTTAGGAAGCCTTCGGATTGCCGTGCCTTGTCCTGCCTCCTGGGAAGGAATGGCGGGTGATGAGCGCCTGCGACACTGCATGCTTTGCAGCCATCTCGAGCTGAAGGCCGGCGAAGTGACACACGCGAGCGTCGCTCTGCGGCCGGACACTGCGAACACGATCACGGTGGGCGGGCTCGCGCCGATGATCGACATGACCGCCTCCGGCAAGACGACGATCTCCGGGGACCTTCTCAACAGACTGCCGTTTTGAGGGAGCAGCGGATCGAAGGAGGTCCACTCCGATTGCCGCCGTCCTCCGGATCAGTTAGCCTTGGGCATGCTTGATTGGAGCGCCTGCCAGCCGTCGAGCGAAATCCCGAAACCGTCAGCGGCGCCTGGGTTTTTCGCGGGACGCGCGTGCCGGTCCAAGCGCTCTTCGCCAACCTCGAAGACGGCGCCCGCATCGACGACTTCCTCGAATGGTTCCCCGGTGTGACCCGTGCCCAGGTCGAAGCCGTCCTCCGCCACGCGGAACATAGTCTGGCCGTGGCCTGAGGATGCGAATCCTCTTCGATCAGGGAACGCCCGCCCCGGAGTAGATTGCCATTCGTAAGCTGTGACCAGCCCATTTCGTAGGCAGTCGCGACCTCGTGGCCGGATAACGCCTTGCGCAGCGTGTCGTCCATAGAGTCAGAATTGCCAGACGTCGTCCGCTCAGGTTCTGCTGATATTGCAAGCTCTGATCGGTGGTGATGAAGGCGTCGAACGACGCTTCTGGTTCCTTCCGCAAATCATCGCCGCGATCGAGAAGCTCATCACCGGCGACTTCGTTGAGTTGAACTTCTACTGACGCTTCCCCGTCTCCGCGTGATCCTTTGATTTGCGGACTCGCAACGTGGCAACGATGCCATGATTGCGTCTTCGGAGGAGATCGCGATGCACATCGACACCGGGAACACTGCCTTCATGCTCCTGTGCTCCAGCCTCGTCATGCTCATGACGCCGGGCCTGGCGTTCTTCTACGGCGGGCTGGTGAGCCGCAAGAACGTGCTGTCGATCATGATGCAGAGCTTTGTATCGATGGGATGGACCACGGTGCTCTGGTGGGCCTTTGGTTTTTCGATGTGCTTCAGCGGGGATTTGAAAGCCGGCACCGATCTGGGTGGAATCATCGGCAATTTCCACTGGGCGTTCCTTTCGGGGATCACACTCGACATGCCGTCTCCGATCAACGCCTCGATCCCGATGATCGTCTTCTGTACCTACCAGATGATGTTCGCCATCATCACCCCAGCCCTCATCACCGGGGCCTTCGCCAATCGAGTCACGTTCAAGGCCTACATGCTCTTTCTCACGGCCTGGCTTCTCTGCGTCTACTTCCCCTTTGTGCACATGATCTGGGGCGGCGGAATCCTGGCCAGTTGGGGCGTGCTCGACTTCGCGGGCGGTATCGTGGTGCATAACATCGCCGGCATCGCCGCGCTAGCCTCCGTTCTCTATGTCGGCAGGCGCAAGGTCGAGGACCGAGGGCCGCACTCGATCCCGCTCGTAGCCCTCGGCACCGGATTGCTCTGGTTCGGCTGGTACGGCTTCAACGCCGGAAGCGAATTCCGCGTCGACTCCGTAACCGCCGTCGCCTTTCTCAACACCGACATCGCCGCCAGCTTCGCAGCGATGTCGTGGCTTTGCCTCGACTGGATGCAGTTCCGCAAGCCTCGCTTCCTCGGCCTGCTCACCGGCGCGGTCGCCGGACTGGCCACGATCACTCCCGCGGCGGGATATGTCTCCCCCGCCACTGCCTGTCTGATCGGACTCATTGCCGGTGCCGTCTGCTTTTATGCCGTAGCGCTCAAGAACCGGTTGAAATGGGACGACGCCCTCGACGTCTGGGGCGTGCACGGAGTAGGCGGCTTCCTCGGCATCATCCTCTGCGGCATCTTCGCGACGACAGCCTTCAATCCCGCCGGCGTGGACGGCCTGCTGCGCGGCAACCCCCACTTCTTCCTCGTGGAGCTAGCCGCCGTAGCAATCTCCTCGGCCTGGGCCTTCCTCTTCACCTACGGAATGCTCTGGCTGATCGACCGCATCACTCCCGTAAAGGTCCAGGAGTCCGACGAACTCGACGGCCTCGATCAGTCCCTCCACGGAGAGACGGCCTACCTCGAGGGCGTCTGATCGGTTTTCATGATTCTGGGGAGGAGCAATCGTGTACACCACAACAAGGACCGTCCGAAAGGGTCGGCGCCGGCTGAGATGCGAATCTTCGATCGGCCCTCTCCGCGTCTCCGCGCCTCCGCGTGAAAATGTTTGAACAGCGCTACGACGCGAGCGCCTCCCGCGGAGGCAACAACCGATCGCGATCGTACGGCGGCTTCTCTTTCGGCGGCAGCGGATCGCCGAAGTCGCGATGCCATCGCGCGCGGTAGTCATCGTCAGCGTAGTAGCGGAGATAGATCGCGTTGTCCTCCTCGCTGCCGCCGCCGATCGGACTGATATGCCACGTACCGCCGCCGGCCACCGAAATGATCGTTTCGTGGAGTAGCGCGTCGTCGACGAGAAACCGATACAACTCTGCATCGCTCAGATGATCGGTCGACTCGACCACCATGCCGATGTCGAACATCGCTTCGATAATCTCAAACAACTTCGCACGAAGCGCGGCAGCGTCATCAGGCGGTACCTGCGGAATGTCCAACCCCTCCGCGCGAAGAACCTCCAGCGGAATCTCGCCCGCCTCTTCGCCCTCAAAAAATCTGTCGATCCGTTCCAACTCCGCAATCACGTCAATCTCGTCATCCTCACTCAAAGTCACGGCACACCTCCATGACCGAGGCTCCCTCGGTTCGTCCGAGGAGTCAATTTCTTCTACTGGGAGTGGAGAAGAGCCGCGGCAGAATGCAAAGCGGTAATCTCAATCCGAGCGCGCGTAGCTCAGCGCGAGAAGGTGCTGGTCACCATCAGGAGGCGCTATGAAACTCTTGCCCGCCGTCTTCGAGGAACGAGAAATCCGTCGTGTCTACGACGAGAAGACTGAGACCTGGTTCTTCTCGGTCGTTGACATCGTTCAGGTGCTGACGCAGCAGTCAGACTTTCAGTCAGCAAGAAAGTACTGGAACAAGCTCAAAGAGCGCCTTCGCAAGGAGGGAAGTGAGTCGGTGACAAATTGTCACCGACTGAAGTTGCCGGCCGCTGATGGCAAGAGCTACGTCACCGACGTCGCAACTGCGGAGACCTTGCTTCGCTTGGTCCAGAGCGTCCCCAGCCCCAGGGCCGAGCCCATCAAACTCTGGCTCGCCAAGGTGGGCCACGAACGGATGCAGGAAATGTCCGATCCCTCGAGAGCACTGGATCGCGCCCGCGAGACGTGGCAGAAACACGGACGCAGCGAAAAATGGATTCAGCAGCGCATGACCGGACAGGAGACGCGGAACAAGCTCACCGATTACTGGGCCGATCACGACATCCGCAAGGGCGAGGAGTTCGCGATTCTCACCAACGTCATTCACCAGGAGTGGGCCGACGTTACGGTTCAGGACCACAAGGCCATCAAAGGTCTCAAGAGCCAGAATCTGCGCGACCACATGAGCGAGGCCGAACTGATCTTCACCGCTCTGGCCGAGCTATCCACGCGCCAGATCGCGGAGACAAACGAAGCCACGGGCATGGATGAAAACAAGGTCGCTGCAACGAGCGGCGGCAGGATCGCGAAACGGGCTCGACTGGAGCTGGAAGCGAGGACCGGTAGGAAGGTAATCACCGGCGAAAACTACCTGCCATCGCGCCGTGCGAAGAAACTTCGGGGGAAGAACGATGAGTGAAATCAACTCTTGCCCGGGTGGGGCAGCGAGACGCCCGCACCGAGGCTCATCAGCAGATGACGCAGATGTACGCAAATAAAACCGTCCTCCATTTGCGTTCTGACTTCGTCATCTGCGGATAAGCCTTTCATCAACCACCCGGCCACGCCATCGCTTGCGCGGCCTGCCACGCTCGCGCCGCGAGCTTGGCACGTATATACTTCGCGTGTATATTCGAGGAGGGCAGGAGGGCGCCATGCCTACGGCAAAGGTGTTTCGCAGTGGCAACTCGCAAGCGGTCCGAATCCCGCGCGAGTTCCAGTTTGACACTGACGAAGTCGATATCGAGCGACGCGGTGATGAGATCATTCTGCGGCGGCCCATCCGCAACCTTCGCGGCGCGTTTGATGCGTTAGCTGCCTTGTCGGACGACGTCTTCGGCGAGGGACGGGAGGATCTGCCTCCGCAACCGAGAAAGGGCCTTTGATGCCTCCGGCCAAACTGCTCGACACCAACATATGCATCTACATCGCCCGTAATCGTCCGACCACGGTTGCGCGGCGTTTTGCGCGCGCGGCGCCGGGATCGCTTGGCATTTCCATCATTACCTGGGGCGAGCTGTGTTTCGGCGCAGCCAAGAGCAGCGACCCTTCTCGCGCGCATTCCCTGCTGGAACAGTTTTCCGGCATCGTGGCGGTTCTGCCGCTTTCCGCGGCGGCCGGGGGGCACTATGGCCTCGTGAGAGCGGCGCTGGAACGGGCGGGTACGCCCATCGGTAATAACGACCTCTGGATCGCAGCGCACGCACTGGCGCTGGGTGTGCCACTGGTCAGCAACAACCTGCGCGAATTTGACAGAGTGCCGGGACTGAAGCTGGAGAACTGGGTTTGAGTGATTGGAAGATCCAACAGTTTGGTTTATGCGCCAGAGACGATAAGCCTTTTCATCAACCAACCGGCCAAGCCATCGCCTCAGCGAACACGGTGCGGCGTACCCCAGAGCCGGATCAGCGCCATCGAGAAGGGGTCACATGTTCCGAATGTCGAAACGGTTCTCCGGCTGGCACGTGCTCTCGACTGTAAGGTGACCGCCCTGATGTCGGTATTCGACAAATGAGATCTGTCCGCGCTCGTACCAGAGCGACAGCGCCTCGGGTTTTTGCTCGACGAACATACCTTCGAATAACTCTGCACTCTTGCTAACGGTTCAAATGCACCGCATGAAGTACAGCCGCTTCAACAAGTTACGAGCTGTCGAAAAACGAAGGCCTGGCCCCTCGCGTTACTGCTACTTGCCCTTGGAGTTTGCGACGGCCGGCGGGCCTCAGAACCAGGAAGCGGAAGGCGGACGATGACTGATCGCGGCGTCGTCTCCGCGTCTCCGTCATCAGCTTCCGAACTCCCGCGCTAACTGATCGAAGACCGCCCATCCCTCCGACGACGCGCGTTCCACCTCGACCACGAACTCTTCGATCGTCCGCTCCAGCAGATCGTCCGCAGCGGCGGACGTGGTTGTGACTTCCCCCATCTCGTGCCAGCAATGATCGTCTGCGTATAACGCCCGATCGTCGAAGAACAACTCAGGCAATCGCACCTGATGGGCGATGAAGAACTCTTCGCGATCGAGAGCTGCGAAAAGCCGTCGATTCAAGCTCCCGTCACACTCGCCGCGAAACACGACCGCGCCCCACTGCTTGTAATTCGAGCCGTCGCGATACAGATACTCAACGCGCGTGTTCATGCACCCGATGGTACCTCGGCATAAGACACATGCGCTACGCGCCCCGTCACGCCAGACGTGCAACGAAGTGTGTCGCTTCCAGATCGAAGGACATCGCGATTTCGCCGGGAACGAGAAACAGCTTTGGATCGTCGCGGAAATCGAACAACCGATAGATGTAGTACTCGTCCGCTCGTTCCTCCGAGACATCGACCTCGTTGCGCGTGACGAACAACGGCGTGTACGGACCGAACGTAGTGGTCTTCACCTCAATCAGCCGTTCTTCGCCGCTCTCCTCGAACGAGAGGATGTCGTACCCTTCGCCGTCGCCACGCGTACGCGCTACATGTTCGATCTTGCCGGCGAGCCGCTTCTGACCCGCACGCCATAACCGTTCTTCTTCGAACCGGATCGCGAACTCCTCGCCGGCCAAACCGAGCCGGCGATTGCGAGCTTCGATCTCCAGGTAATTCGCAATCGGCCGAGGAGGACGAGGCGTGTCGGCAATGATCGACTCGGCGCGTTGCTCCCGCGTCTTCGGCCGCTGCACGAGCCGGCCCAGAACATCAGCCACCCGCGGAGGATCGAGAATCGGTTCCTCCACTCTGGCCCGAGTTGATTCAACAATGCGCGGCGAATCCAGCAAGCGGTCGCGGACGACGTCGTACAGTAAACGCTGATAGTTCGAGAGCGGCTTGTATCCGCTGACGTACGGGAACCCGAGCTCGATCAGAATCGCGCTGATGTTCTGATGCTTCCGCTCGATAGCGCCTTCGGAACGTCCGTCTAAAATTGCGCGGAGCCGGCGCCGCGCGTCGCTCTTATTGAAGGATACGCCGCGAAGCTCCTGATCGAGCATGTTGAGGTACGTGGCAACCGTCGCCTCGACCTCCTCGCGGGACCAGCTCTCCGGCATGCGGGCATCGTACAGCACGGGAAGAAAGTGCGAGCCTGTACTTGCATCATCTGCAGGAAAAAGCTGGCCCATAAGGATTGCCTGTCCTGGGGAAGTTATGGTCATCCGTCATGTGTGGCAAAAGCTGTTGCAGTTCCGCCGGACTGTTTTGCGTGCGGAGCCAAGCTGCCGGTCCTGAAGCGCGTAGGCAAGGAACTGCCACGTTATACCCATGAGGTTTGCGGGTCGTGTGGGCAACCGAATGCAAGGCGATTCATTACCGACTGTACTAAGTGTCGCTTGCCGGTGTTCTCGGATAATTGTGTGATCCGTGCCAGAGTAGACCAGTACAACAGTCACAACGACTATCAGTATCACGCGTGGTGTGCGCCGCCAGAAGTGAAGGGACCCGTCGGCTGCGCGTCGCTGTTTAGTGCCGGCCTGTGCTGATGCTCGTGGCGCTTCTTTGGCTGTGAACGCCTTTCGACGTTTTTGAGATTTGCCTCCTTCGCCTGCCGTTTCTTGAACTCCCAACAGTTAGCATCCGGCTGGGCGCTGATCCGTGTGTTCGCGTTCGGCGGACCACACTTCGAGCAGGGACGGCGTGCCGCTTTCGGGGTTGTTTGTCGTTTCCCGCCTCTAAGCACCGGATTCGAGGGTCTTGATGAGAGGTCTTCCCGCTTTTTCCCGTAGTGCTTCATGGTCTTCCGCTCGAAATACTTGGCCGAGTTTCCGGCCCTTCCTCGGCGGCAACGAAATATTCGCCTGCTATCCCGCAGAGGCCTGTATCGAGCTTTATCGGATTGTCCTCATCATTTCGACAGGATCGACGCCAACTTCGTCTCGTCAAAGACGCGGACGAGCTTCGCGACCTTGCAATCAAGAGCTACCGCCAAGCGTAGCAGCGTGAGAAGGTTCGGCAGCTTGATGCCGCGTTCCATTGCGCTGATGTGTGTGTGCGGCAGTCCGGCACGTTCTGCGAGAGTTTCCTGGGTCAGACCGGCTGCGTGTCTGAGCTCTCGCAGGCGCGTCCCGAACAGCTCGGCTACTGCTGAAGAGCGGGTCACGTCCTATGAATCCTCTTGACAAATGTCGTCATTGAACTGATACTTTTATATCAATCAAAACGAGGTAAATCACATGGACGCCAACACAAAATCCCGTATCCGTCACATCTTCCTTTCTCCTCGTCCGCACTTCCCGCTGAATACCGTTGCGGAGTTGTTGGAGATGTCGGTCGATGAGGTGAAGGCGGAGATTAAGGATGGCGGGATTGTAGCGGTTTCGACGGCGGTCGGGGTGCGGGTAACCCGGGAGGAGATGGTGGCGGCGGCGATGGGGCGGTGGGAGTTGGCGGTCATCGAGAGGGCGGTGGGGCGGGGGGCGCCGCGGGTGTTGCCGGAGGCGGACCGGCCGGTCGCGCTGCGCGCCCGCCTTCCCCCGTCCCCGGCATGACATCCTGTACGCTGTGCACACGCGGTGGGCGCGGCCCACGCGCCCCCCCTCTCGGCCCGCGCCGGG
>ERZ1739052.28-NODE-28-length-24970-cov-10.411038_pt1 | contig 24970 bp, 24 predicted proteins | sample MGYA00581761_ERZ1739052 | MGnify/ENA primary metagenome ERZ1739052 (study PRJEB42929, sample SAMN08275524) | rhizosphere metagenome | isolation source: Rhizospheric soil replicate 1 | host: Colobanthus quitensis and Deschampsia antarctica | place: Antarctica...
CAGCGGGCGGGACGCCCGCGCTCCCAGCAGCGCTGCGCGAGCCCGAAGCGCGGCGCGGCGCGTCGAACGAGAACGCGATGCGCGTGGCTGGCGAGATGATCGCCGGCGTGCGCGCGCGCGGCGATGCCTTCGTGCGCGAGCAGGTCGAGCGGTTCGACGGCGTCACGATCGATGACATCCTCATCACACCGCGCGACGCATCGATCGATGCGGCGATGCGCGACGCCATCGAGCTGGCCATCGAGCGGATCGAGGCGTTCCATACGCCGCAACTTCCGCAGTCGTATCGCTGGAACGGGATCGAGCATCGCGTCCGGCCGCTGCGGCGCGTGGGCATCTACGTTCCCGGCGGACGCGCGGTCTACCTCTCAACATTAATCATGTGCGCGGTGCCTGCACGCATCGCTGGTGTACGCGAGTTGGTCGTGATCACCACGCCGACGGCCGCGGCGCGTGATGAACTGCACTACGCCTGCTCCCGCCTCGGCATCAGCGCGATCTATCAATGTGGCGGTGCGGCGGGAATTGCGGCGGCGGCGTTCGGGACGGAGTCGCTGGAGCGCGTCGACAAGATCGTCGGGCCGGGCAATCAGTACGTGACCGCGGCAAAGGCGCAGCTCGTCGGGACGGTCGGCATCGACATGACCGCCGGTCCGACGGAGTTGGTGGTGATCGCCGACGAGTCGTCGAACGTGGCGCTCGTGCAGGCCGACCTCGATGCGCAGGCGGAGCATGGGCCTGACTCCGCGGTGATCTGTATTTCGGTTGGGTGTTCGCTCGATGTTCGCGCCACGTTGAATTTCTCCGTTGCTACGGTTGATGCCGCGATTGCACTCGCCGATCGCATTGCTCCCGAGCATGTTTCGATTCATGCACGCGGAGCCGCGGGGCTCGCGGAGAGGTTGGAGAACTGCGGGGCGATTTTTTGTGGTCCGTTTTCGCCGGTGGCTGCCGGGGATTACGTGGCCGGTCCGAATCACGTGTTGCCGACCGGCGGCAGCGCGCGGTTTTTCTCGCCGCTCGGGGTCTATGACTTTGTGAAACGGTCGAATGTGATCGCGCTCAGCGCCGAGGAGTTGGCGGAAATCAGTGCTGCGGGCGAACGGATCGCCGTATTCGAAGGGCTGCCGAAACATGCGGCATCGATGGCTATCAGGAGGACGTATGTCGCGTGATGTCGTGGCGGCGATGACCGCGTACACGCTGGAGCTGCGCGAGGCGGAGATCAAGCTCAATCAGAATGAAGGCCCGGTCGATTTTCCGCACGATTTGAAAGCGAAGGTGCTCGCACGCATCGTGGAACGTCCGTGGAACATCTATCCCGATTTTGAATCGATGCATCTGCGCAGCGCGCTGGCGAAGGTTCATGGGTACGAGACCGACAGCGTCCTGGTCGGCAACGGATCGAACGAACTGCTGGCCGCCGCGGTGCCGACCTTCGTCGGCCCCGGCACGCCGGTCGTCTATCCGAAGCCGAGCTTCGCGCTGTACGAAAAGCTGATCGCCGTCGCCGGCGGAATCGCGCTGCCGGTCGCGGTCGACCCGGCCACCGGCCTGCTTCCACTCGACGGGATGCTGCGCGCGATCGAGCGCTGCGACAACGCGGTGGTCATCGTCTGCTCGCCGAACAATCCGACCGGAGGCGTGCTGCCCGACGGCGGCGTCGACGCGCTCCTCGCCACCGGCGCGACGGTGCTCTTCGATCGTGCCTACGGCGATTTCGCGGAGGACACGATGCCGCCGCTGCACGACCGGCTGGTCACGTTCTCGACGTTTTCGAAAGCGTGGGGACTGGCCGGACTGCGCGTCGGCTGGTTGGCCTCGACGGCGTCGACGTGCCCCGAGATCCGCAAAGTGAAGCTTCCCTACTCTCTGAACATCGTCAGCGAAGCCGTCGCGGCCACGGCGCTCGAACATCCCGAAGTCCGTTCGCGCAATGTCGCGAGCACGATCTCCGAACGCGCCCGCGTCTTCGAAGCAATGGAGAAAATCGAAGGCGTGACCCCATTTCCGTCGCGCTCGAATTTCATCGCCTTCACCACGCGCCGCAATGCGAAAGACGTGTTCAACGATGTGCACGCGCGCGGAATCCTGATCCGCGACATCGGCGCCGCCGTTCCGAATGCGCTTCGCGTTTCCATCGGCACGCCCGAACAAAACAACGCCTTTCTGGAGGCACTCACGTCATGCGTGTAGCCACGATCACCCGCACCACGAAAGAAACGAATGTCGCCGTCACGGTGAACCTCGACGGCGACGGCACGCACTCGCGCATCGAGACGCCGGTCGGCTTCCTCTCGCACATGCTCGACGTGATCGCCCGCCACGGCCGCGTCGATCTCGATGTGGTTTCGACCGGCGACACGCACATCGACTATCACCACACCGTCGAAGACACGGCCCTCGTCCTCGGCGAAGCCTTCGCTCAGGCCCTCGGCGACAAGCGCGGCATCCGCCGATTCGGCCACGCCTACGTGCCGCTCGACGAGGCGCTGGCGCGCGTCGTCGTCGATTTCGCCGGACGTCCGTATTTGGTCTTCGAAGTCCCCATCGACCGCGAGATGTTGCTGATTCACAAAGATTTTCCGTTCGCGCTCGTGGAGGAGTTCTTCAAATCGTTCGCGAACAAGTGCGCCTGCAATATCCACGTCGACCTGATCCGCGGCCGGAACGGACACCACGCCGCGGAGTCGATCTTCAAAGCGTTTGCGATTGCGCTGCGCGAGGCGAAGGCGGTGGTGGGCTCTGACATCCCGTCGACCAAGGGTGTGATTTGAACAATTGCTGCCGAGCCTCACAAGCACAGACAAGAGTGTCTGTGCCACACGCAGTCGCGCACTTGGCAGAATCTCAGTTCTGTGCAGCGGCCAATGTGGCACAGACACTCTTGTCTGTGCGCAGCGGCGCCAGCCGCGCGTAAATCATGAAGACAACCCTCATCGACTCCTCCGTAGCCAATGTCGCCAACATCGCTCGCGCGTTGCGGACGGCCGGCGGGGAGTTGGAGGTCACGAGCGATCCGATCGTGATCGCGAACGCGGCGAAGCTCGTGCTTCCCGGGGTCGGATCGTTCATCGCCGCGATGCAATGGCTGACGGAGAACGGGATCGATCACGCCATCCGCGATGCCGTCAAACGCGGCGCATCACTCCTCGGCGTCTGCGTCGGGCATCAACTTCTCTTCGACGTTTCGCACGAGATGGGCAGCACACGCGGACTTGAACTCGTCCGCGGCGAGGTGCACAAATTCGACGGCATCCTGCCGATCCCGCAGATCGGCTGGAACCGCGTCGCGGCGCAAGGTCCGCTGTTCGATGGCGTCGAAGATGGCGTCTTCTACTTCGTCAACTCGTATGCGGCTGTCAACGCGCCCGACGAGATCGCGCGCGCCGATTACGCGGGACCATTCACCGCCGCGGTGCAGCACGATCGCGTTTTCGGGGTCCAGTTTCATCCCGAGAAATCGTCGGCAGCCGGGCTGCGCGTGCTGAGGAACTTCATCGCATGGACGTGATCCCGTCACTCGATCTTCTCGGCGGGAACGTCGTTCGATTGTTGCGCGGCGACTTCGCAAACGTGACCACCTACGGCGATCCAGCGACGGTTCTCGATTCGCTCGATGTCCCACGCGGCTCGCGGCTGCATATCGTCGACCTCGAAGCGTCGCGCAGGGGCCATCCCGTCGAGACGGACATCGTCCGCCGCCTGGCGACGCGCGAACTTCGGATCCAGGCCGGCGGCGGCATCCGCTCGCTCGACGACGCGCGCACGTGGATCAAAGCCGGCGTGGAGAAGGTCGTCATCGGCACCATCGCCGCGGATGCACCCGAAATCCTGCGGACGATCGTCGACGACCTCGGCGCGGAACGCGTCATCGCCGCGATCGACGTTCGCGACGGCATCGTGCGCGTCGGCGGATGGGAGCGCGATGCAACATCATCGCTGGCCGAGGTGCTGGCAAGAGTTGAAGAACTCGGAATCGGCGAGGCACTCATCACCGACATCAGCAAAGACGGCGCGATGCGCGGCCCGTCGTTCGCGCTCTACCGCTCGCTTCGCACAAACCTGCGCATCATTGCCTCGGGGGGCGTGGCGGCGATCAGCGACGTCGTGTCCCTCGGGCGCCTCGCGAATGTCAGCGGCTGCGTCATCGGACGTGCGCTGCTCGACGGACGCGTTCGTCTCGCCGAGGCGCGAGCGCGCGCGGCGACGACGAATGCGATTCCGGAGCGCGTCATCCCGTGTCTCGATGTTCGCGACGGACGCGTCGTGAAAGGCGTGAACTTCGTCGACCTCCGCGATGCCGGCGATCCGGTCGAATGCGCGATGCGCTACGAAGCCGAGGGGGCCGATGAACTGGTGATCCTCGACATTTCGGCGACGGATGCAAATCGCACCACCGCGCTCGAAACCGTTCGTCGCGTCTCCGAATCGCTTTTTATCCCGCTCACCGTCGGCGGCGGCGTGCGGACGATCGAGGACTTTCGCGCGCTGCTGCGCGCCGGCGCCGATCGTGTCGCCATCAACACCGCGGCGCTGCGCAACCCGCAGCTCATCGCCGATTGCGCGCGCGAATTCGGAGTGCAGGCGGTCGTCCTTTCGTGCGATGCGAAGCGCACCGGCGATCATTTCGAAGCGATGGTCCGCAGCGGCAAGGAATCGACAGGCGTCGCCGCCGTCGCATGGTGCCGGCGCGCCGAGGAGCTCGGAACGGGCGAAATCCTGCTCACGTCGGTCGACCGCGACGGCACCAACAGCGGCTACGACATCGAGCTGCTGCGCGCCGTGACCAGCGTCGTGAAAATCGGCGTGATCGCCTCCGGCGGCGCCGGCAGCGTCGAACATTTCCGCGACGCCATCGAAGCCGGCGGCGCCCGCGCCGTCCTCGCCGCATCGCTTTTTCACGACCGCCGCCTCTCCATCGGCGACGTCAAACAATTTCTGGCAAACGAAGGGATACCGGTGCGATGAAACTCACTCCCGCCATCATCCAGGACGCGCGAACGGGCGAGGTGCTGACGCTCGCGTACATGAACGACGAGGCGCTGGCGAAGACTCGCGAGACGGGCCAGACCTGGCTCTGGAGCCGCTCGCGCAATGAGCTGTGGCACAAAGGCGCGACGTCCGGCAACACGCAGCGCGTCATCGCCATCAGCGAAGACTGCGACGCCGACGCCTTCGTCATCAGCGTCATCCCGAACGGTCCGGCGTGCCACACCGGCGCGCGATCGTGTTTCACCGGAGTTCCGCCGCGCACGCTCGACGGCCTCATGACCGTCCTCCGCGACCGCCGCGAGAAACGCCCCGAGGGCTCGTACACCGCGAAACTTTTCAATGAGGGACGCGGACGGATCGCCAAAAAAATCGGCGAAGAAGCAACCGAAGTTGTCATCGCCGCTCTCAGCGAAACGCGCGAGCGAATGGTCAGCGAAATCGCCGATCTCGTCTTTCACGTCAGCGTGTTGATGGCCGACGAAGGGATCGAATGGGCGGCGATTGAAACGGAACTGGAGCGGCGCAAGTAGCAAAAATCGATTGAAACGTTTCCGGACCGAGTGTCACTACTTTCCCGGTTTCAAAAAAAACAAACCGGAGGAAAGAAAGAAAATGGCTCGTGTCTCACTTCGTATCGCTCTGTTCTCGCTCGTCACTCTCGCCCTCGCCGCCCCCGCCTTCGCTTACAACGTCGTCAACACCTCGTGGACGGTTCAATGCCTCTTCAGCCCGACGTGCAGCGTCACCGTGACCGACTATGGCGCGTATTTCTCCGTCAGCGGCGGCAGCGGCAACGGCCACCTGCAGTCGCGCATCTACCAGGGACAGCCCGGCACCACCGGCGCAGGCAAATGGGTTTACGAATATCGCATCGACATGACCCAGGTCGCCGGCATCACCTATATCCCCTACGCCGATGAACTGGCGATCTACAACTGGGGCACGTTGCGGCAGTACGACTTCAACTCCGACGGCATCGCCACCGATCAGGTCTTCAACATCACCAGCGGCGGCACCGGCACGAAGCCGGTCACCTCGGCCTTTCTCTCAGGCGGATGGTCGTACTTTGTTCTGAGCAATCCGGTCGGCGCGGGCAACTACGTCGGCGGCGGCGAGAGCAGCTACTTTTTCGGCATGGTGTCCGACCAGGCACCGGTGCTGCGGACCGTCTGGGTCCACCTCGACAGCGGCTGGGTCTCGATGACCGGCTACGCGCCGTCAACTCCGTAACCTGGACCTCGCGAGGGACAGGCGCGAGCGCCGCGCTTGTCCCCTCTTACTCCTTGCCCAACAAGCGCACACGGCCCGTCGCGCGCGCGCGATCGGCCAGGCGGAGGTCGGCGGTGATCAGGAAACAATCGAGCGTCTCGGCGAGCGCGACGTACGTGGCGTCGTAAAACGTGAGGCCGCGCAACTTGGCGATGCGCAACGTGAGCTCGGCACTGACGAGGGCAGGAGCCCCAACCTCCAGCGGAATGGAAAAGAGATCCGTCAGCGCGTGGGCGGCTCGTTCCGCTGGCGGCCGGGAGCGGCCGAAGAGGAGGATGTTCCCGACCTCGTAGTAAAGAAGAGAAGGGATGACGATCGTCGCTCTCCCCTCCATGTGTTCGACGAGCAGCGCCTTGGCCGCGGGTACATCGGATTCGGCTGCATCCGGGATGAGCCATTTGAACGCGACGGAAGCGTCGATCACGTAATCGGTCAGCGGCGTCCTCGATCGCGGGCTTTCAGCGCGTGGGCAGTGGACATCGGCGCGCGTCCCTCCGCCCTGCGGAGCAATCTGGAGAACGCTCTGCGAGCGGCAGGATCGTCGATGGGGCGGCGCACCCGATGCGCCTCCGCGAGAGCCGCTCGGCGGACGAACGCGCTGCGTGTTTCATCCGCTTTGCGAGCTGCGTCGTCGATGACTCGGAGGTCAGCCTCGGGCAGTGAAACGAGAACCTTGCGCATGGATGGAGTATATCCGATGGATATCCGACGTGCCACCGCAACCTCAACGCCAACGAACGCCGGGTAGGGAAATCCGTTCGCGGATTCTCTCCTCTACAAGGAGCTGGTGATGACTGACAGCCAAGCAAAGGGTCGTGTGACATCTCTTTCACCAATTAAGCAGGCCGCGGATGCGTATCTGCGTGTGCTGCTTAGCGACCTGCTCGAGGAAAACATCGCTGCTCCCCGTGACGACGTGGAGCGCGGCGGCCTCGCAGACTGGGAAGCGATCTACCGCATTGAGCGCCACCTTCTCATTCGGGCCGGCAAGGTCGTTCTTCAGCGGCGGGCCTGGATTATCCGCAACCGTTATCGCGAAGTAGCCGGCGAGCCGAAATACGCCCTATACACGGCTTCGAATCCGCCGAACGTACCGACGGCAGCGGCGTCCGCTGTAGCCAGCACTCCGGCTCCGACGTCGACGACGACAGCTACGCCGCCGACGACACCTGAACCGTCAACGACACCGACACCAACCTCACCTACACCGTCAACGACAACTGCACCATCAACACCGACGACTACCGCGACAACGACGCCTACCCCTGCAGGGACACCTCCGACCACACCCTCCACACCCATTACAGCGAACACTTCCGCGGCCCCTCAAGCGGCGGCAGCCGTCGGGGCTTCCGTTCCGCCCGCAACAGCCGCTTCCGCCGCTTCCGTTGTTGACGCCAAAACGCTTCCGGCCTCCACGCCCAATGCCCCAGCGGCTCCGTCGGATGCGGCGAACGCGGCGGCGACTCAGGCCGACGTGGAGCTTCTTCGCGCGGATCTACTGGAACTGCATCGGGAGATCGTCCGCGAAACGATTTTCGCCGGCGCGCTCGAGGAGCAACGCGCCGTGCTTTCACGCAGGCTTGCGTGGATGGCAGGGGCGTGTGTGCTTGGCCTGAGCCTCCTTCTTGCCTCTCCCTGGCTTGTCCCCGGCGCTCAATATGTAGTCATCGTTGCGATCCTCCTCGGTGTGGCGGCATGGATCATTTGGGGTGGAAAGAGGCCCTGGGTGCGGGCAAGCGCCATCGTCGTGGCTGCCCTTCTTCTTCCGGCGCTGATCGCGGTCACCGCCGAAGGCCAGGCATCTCAGCAGAACTCCGATACCACCACCGCGGCGCCGCAAACGGATACAGCCAAAGGTAATTCAGCCGGCCCGGAGAAGAAGACGCAGCAGGACTCATCAAACGTAAAAGACACGAGCGACAAAAAACCGTCGGATCCGCCCTTTACACCGCTTACCACACTGACGATGGTAGCGATGGCGGGATTCATTGGCGGCACCATCAGCGTCATCCGCCGAATCCAGAATCCAGCCGTCGAAGGTGACGCCATCCGAAACCTGCAGAAGCTCGCGGCGAGTCAGAGCTATATCGTGCTCGGCCCTATTTCGGGTGCAATCTTCGCCCTGGTCCTTTATGCATTCTTCTGCGGTGGTCTCTTGAAAGGTTCGATTTTTCCATCAATCGGTGTTCAACCAAATCCTCCAAATCCAATTTCATTCAAAGACTTCCTCACGATGAGCGGACCCGAGACGATTCTCGATCAGGGCAAGGTCCTGGTTTGGTGTTTCATCGCCGGGTTCGCTGAGACGTTCGTTCCTGATGCGATCGACCGGTTGACGAAAACGGCGGACAAACCGTGATGACTGCGCGCCGCGCCAATCCGGTACCGGCGCGCTGACAGAGGGCGATCTCTACGCGTTTGGCGGGCGCCGATGGTCGTCCTCGGTTCCCTTCCTCGGCGTGCTAGTCTCTGACGCTCGCCCACAATGCCTCTGCCCCTGCAAGAGCTCAAGCCTCATCTGTGGAACTGCACCGAGATCCTGCTGCAGCGCAGTCGATCCGGTCTGCTCACCGTTGAGCGACTGATCCCCGCAACCACCGACCATCGTGATGTAGATGAACGCCGGCTCGGCTTTCTTGTCGAGATTCCGCCACTCCCCTTCCTCGCTGACGCCCGCGCACTGCGTCCATGCAACCCGCGGGAAGGTGAAGGCCGTCGCAACGAAGAGGAGTACGGCGATGCGGCGCAGCGTGCTACGAAGTTCGATCATGATTGCCCCTGGCACCCGGATAGTGCACGAGGGGGCGAGTTCGTTTCATGTCTACCGATTGAACTGCTTCGCCACGTAGTCGTAAAACGCCTGCCGACCCTTCTTCGAGAAATTCAACACGACCTGCACCTCGCGTCCGCCGGGCGCTTTCCTGATGCAGCCCTGCTTCGGTCCCAGCGTCGTGTCGATGGCGAGCTTCATCGTCGTCGGTGGTTCGAAGAACTTCTGATTCGCGAGCCAGCAGGTGGTGACGACGTCCCACATGTCGTAGAACGTTTCGTAGGTCACCAGCATGTAGCTCTCGAACGCGAGCTCCGAGTAGCGTGAGCCGTTGTGCGCCTGTACGGCCAGCGTCTCCATGAAGCTCGTCGCGATCGAGGCTTGATTGGTCATGTCCAGCGGGAACTGGATGATCGGACAGGTCGTGTTCCTGAAGACCCAGTCGACCGACTCCGCATCCCAGAACGCGTTCCATTCCGCGCAGTTGTTCCAGGGCGGCGCCGGTACCGTGGTTGGGTCGAGATTGCCCGGTACGTTGATGGCGCCGCCCATCCAGATGATCTGCTCGATCTTCGATTTCAGTGCCGGCGACTTCTGCAGCAGAGTCATGATCGGTGTGAAAGGGCAGGTCACGAGCAGCGTCACCTTGCCGGCCGCTTCCATCAGCGACTGCAGCAGCGCGTCGCCGTCGGGAAAGGGCGGCCACTTCTTGTTCGGCGGAAAGCTCTTGAGGCAGTTGATGGCCCCCTCGCGAATGCAGTCGCTGCGGTACTGCCACGGAAACGGATTCCAGCCGCGCGCGCTGCTCAACCCCATCGGGATGTCGGTGCGGCCGATGTAGCTCATGATCTGCCAGGCCGTCTGCATGGCCGCGGAATCGATGCAGTCGGCGTTGACGATCACCGCGCCGAGGAGATTGATGCCGGGCATGGTGGTGAGGAGGACCTGCGACATGTACTCGTCGATCGCAGCGTCGTGCACGAGGATGACGTCCATGGGATGCTCTCCTTCGATTTTTAAGGTGGATTTGCATCCTAACATCCTTGCGGGCCGAGGCAGGCAGCTTTAGGATGGCGAAACATCGCCAACAACACGACCACGAAAGGCGGACGCATGACGCGAATCCCTGTGTTCATCGACACCGACGTCGACATCGACGATTGGATGGCCATCCTCTATCTCTCGATGCATCCGAACGTCGATCTTCGCGGCATCACCGTCACCGGCGTCGGGGCATGTCATCTCACTCCGGGCACGCGCAACGCGCTTGGGCTTCTGCAACTCACCGGCAAGCCGAACGTTCCGGTGGCGAAGGGGACGAGCGCGCCACTCAGCTACAGCAACATCTTTCCGACATCGATCCGCGGCCCGATCGACGCCACCTACAACGTCCCTCTTCCGGCGAATCCGAACGCGTCCGTGACCGAGAGCGCCGTTGATTTTCTGCGCGCGACGCTGACGGCATCACCCGTTCCGATGACCATTCTCGCCATCGGCGGCGGCACGAACCTCGGCACTCTCCTTCATCAGTATCCCGACGTCGCGCCGAAGATCGAGCGCATCGTGATGATGGGCGGTGCGGTCTACGTTCCCGGCAACGTCAACGTCGTCGATCCCGACTACACGAACAAGGTCGCCGAGTGGAACTTCTTCCTCGATCCGCTGGGTGGCCAGTACCTGTTCGACTCCGGCGTGCCGGTCACGCTCATTCCGCTCGACGCGTCGGATAAGGTGCCGCTGAACCTGCCGTTTTACGATCGCATCCAGCAGCGACACACCACGCCCCAGGCGGCGTTCATCTACCAGACCCTCACCGCCGACATCCCCTTCGTACAGAGCGGTAGTTTCTTTTTCTGGGATCCGCTGGCGGCCGCGGTGCTGACCGATCCGAGTCTCGCGTCCGGCAAGACATTCAAGCTGCGCGTCGTGCAGGAGCTCGACGAAGAAGCAGACCACTCCGGCCAGCTCGTCGAGGATCCAAATGGTGCAGCGATCGACGTCATGCTCGATGCGAACGCCGACGCGTTTTACGACCTCTTCCTCGACGTCATCAATGACAGACAAGAGTGTCTGTCCCACAAAGAGTGTCTGTCCCACACGGAGAACGCATGAGCACATCGCACGCGATCGTCTTCTACGTCAATGGAGACCGCATCGAGATCGCCGATCCCGATCCGACGATGCTGCTCATCGACTGGCTTCGCAGCGATGCGATCGGGTTTACCGGCACGAAGCTCTCCTGCGGCGAAGGCGGCTGCGGCGCCTGCACGGTGATGCTTTCGCGCTGGGAGCCGAAGGAACGCCGCGTCGCCGAAACGGCGATCAATTCGTGTCTGCGTCCGCTCTGTTCGCTCGACGGCGCGATGATTACGACCACCGAAGGCATCGGAAGCACGCGCGAGAAACTCGATCCGGTGCAGTACGCGATCGCCGCGAACAACGGATCGCAGTGCGGCTTCTGCACGCCGGGGTTCGTGATGAACATGTTCACGTTCCTGCGCAACAATCCGAAGCCCGAACAGCAGCAGATCGAGGATCTCTTCGACGGCCATCTCTGCCGCTGCACCGGCTACCGCCCGATTCTCGAAGGGATGAAGAGCTTCGCCGTCGATCTCAAGAAGAACAACACGTACTCGACGAACCACGCCTGCTTCGCCGACGTGCCGATCGAACAGCACCTGCCGGGACCGCGTCCCGCGCTCGAGTTCCCGCCGGAGTTGATTGAGTACGCGAACACGATGTCGTCGCTGGAAAGTGCCGGCCGAGGGTATCGCTGGTTCCGTCCGGCGACGCTTGAAGAGGCGCAGCAGATCAAGGCGGCAAACGGCGGCAACTCGCGCAACGTGAAGCTCGTCGCCGGCAATACGTCGATCGGCATCTACAAAGCCGACGTCGCCGATCCGCACATCCTCATCGACATTCACGCGATTCCGGACCTTCTCGGCTTCCGCGAATCCGATCAAGGCCTCGACGCCGGCGCCGCGGAGTCGCTGCAGAACGTGATCGATGAACTGCAGCACGTCATCGCAACGAAGCCGAAGGAGAAGACGCGCGGCTTCGCGGCATTCCGCACGCACCTGCTCGACGTCGCCAATCTGCAGGTGCGCAACATCGGCTCGATCGGCGGCAACGTGATGATGACCCGCGCGCAGGCGGAGACCGACTCTCCGTTTCCCTCCGACGTCTACCTCGTGCTTCAGACCCTCGGAGCATCGATCACCATCGCCTCGCGCGACTACGACGGCGGCAGCAAGAGCTTCGCGATGGCCGAGTTGCCGGCGGTGTCAAAACTTCCGACTGACGCCATCGCGCAGTCGTTCCACATTCCGTACTCGCAGGCCGGCGACGAGATCGAGACGTTCAAGATCGCCTATCGCGATCAGAACGCACACGCGATCGTGAATGCCGGTTTCGTCATCCGGCTCGATAAAAAAGCGGTCGTACAGGCGGCGACGATTCTCTACGGCGGACTGGCGCCTCTTCCGTCGCGCATGACGAAAACCGAGGCCGTGATCGTCGGCGCGAAATGGACGGACGTGACGCTGCAGAAGGCGCTGGATGTGCTCGCGAAAGAAGTCGCGAAGACCATTCGTCCGATGCCGGGCGCGAACTTTTTGCCCGAGGGCTATCGCGAGTCGCTGACGGAAACGCTGCTCTACAAATTCTTTTTGCACGTCGCCAACGAGCGCTTCCCGAAAGAAGTGGATCCGGAGAACCGGTCTGGCGGCGAAGTCTACGTGCGTCCGCTCTCCGGCGGCACGCAGACCGTCAGCGTCTATCACCAGGAGCGGCCGGTCGGAGAGCCGATCCTCAAAACCACCGCGTTCGTGCAGGCCGCCGGCGAGCAGAAGTACACGCAGGACATGCCGCTGCCGCCGCACGGGTACGACTCCGCATTCGTCATCAGCGAGATCGCCAGCGGCACGTTTCGCTACAAAGGCAATGCGTTGAAAGCGGCGCAGGCAAAGTACGACGGCGTGGTCGCCTACATCACCGCCGACGACATCCCGAACAGGAAGAATCCGTACCTCGGCCTGGGAGGAGACGACGTCGTCTTCGCGCTCGATCAAACGATCATCTGCTGGGGCCAGCCGATCGGCCTGGTCGTGGCGAAGGATCGCTGGACCGCCCAACGCGCCGCGTTCTACATCCAGACGGAGCTGATCGATTTCAAGCCGTCGAAGCCGCTGCTGACGATCGACGAAGCGGTGGAGCGCAAGTCCTTCTTCACCGACCAGCAGTTTAACCAGCACATCCCGTACATCACTCGCGCAGGCAGCGACGAGAAGTGGCTGAAGAATCCAACGAAGCCGATGAAGGGATGTGAAGTCGTCGAAGGGGAAATGGGGAACGAGGCGCAGGAGCATTTCTACATGGAGACGCAGGGGGCGCTCGCGCTTCCGGACGCGCAGGGCGTCATGACGATCTACGCGGGAACGCAGCAGGGATCGTCGGTGCAGTCGTCGGTCGCGCAGCTCCTCGGGATCGAGAACAGCGCCGTCACCGTTTTTCAGCGTCCGCTCGGCGGCGGATTCGGAGGCAAACAAACGCGCCCGCTGGTCATCAATCCCGCGCCGGCGATCGCGGCGTGGATTCTCAATCGTCCGGTGCGGCTGATCCTCGACCGCAATACGGACATGAACGTCACCGGCAAACGCCATCCGTATCAGGGCCGCTTCCACGCTACGTTCACGAAGAAAGGGGAGATCAAGGGCTACAAGGTCCAGCTCTACTCCAACGGCGGATCGACGTATGACCTCAGCTTCCCGGTGATGGATCTTTCGCAGCAGCACTCGGATAGCGCGTACTTCGTGCCGACCTGGCACAGCCGCGGCGACGTGACGCGAACGAACAACGCCAGCAACACCGCGTTCCGCAGTTTCGGCGTCGTGCAAGCCACGCTGATCTGCGAGGAGGCGATCGAGAAGATCGCGCATGCGTGCGGGATGCGCGCCGAGGATGTGCGCTGGAAGAACATGTACCAGGATGGAACGAAGAGGTCGTACCAGACCACGCCCTACGCGCAGGATCTCGATCAGTGCAACATCCGCGATCTCTGGCAGCGGCTGATGAAGTCGTCCGATTTCGAGAAACGCCGCAACGCCGTCGACAAGTTCAATGCGAAGAACCGCTGGCGCAAGCGCGGGCTGACGATGATCCCGATCAAGTACGGCGTCGGCTATCAACCGCGCCTGCTCGATCAGGGCATAGCGTTTGTCGCGGCGTACGCGGCCGACGGAAGCGTGATGGTGCAGCACGGCGGCGCGGAATCCGGCCAGGGCATCGACACGAAGATGATGCAGATCGCCGCGGAAACCCTCGGCATCGAGATGAGCATCATCCGCGTCGCGCAGACGTCGACCGACACGATGCCGAATGCAACGCCGACCGCGGCGTCGTCAGGATCCGATTTGTTCGGCGGCGCGGTGCTCAATGCCTGCCTCGAATTGCGCGCGCGCCTGGAGAAGTACTGCAAGGAGAACAAGGTCAAGGGGTGGAAGACGAACTGGAAGAAGCTCTGGCCGCAGATCATCAGCGGCGCCTACGCGGCTCGCGTGAATCTCGCGGTGGAGGGCTTCTACCAGACGCCGCTGATCGGCGAGGTCGATGGGAGCAATCAGTACGGACGCGCGTTCCTCTACTTCGTCTACGGCGCCGCGGCGAGCGAGGTGGAGATCGATGTGCTCACGGGCGAGACGACCGTCCTTCGCTCCGACATCCTCATCGACCTCGGCCACAGTCTCAATCCCTGTCTCGACGTGGGACAGGTCGAAGGGGCGTTCGTGCAGGGACTCGGACTGATGACGACGGAACAGATGATGTACGAGCCCGACGGCCGCCTGTATTCAAACGGCACGTGGGAGTACAAGCCGCCGTGTTCGAAGTCGATCCCGGTCGATTTCCGCGTGACGCTCGACAAAGGGGGCGATCCGAATCAGACGAATTCCGCCGTCATGTCGTCGCGCGGCATCGGCGAACCGCCGCTCGTGCTGTCGGCGTCGGTGTTCTTCGCGATCAAGCAGGCCATCATGGCCGCGCGGCGCGATCAAGGCGACGACACGTGGTTCACGATGCCGGCGCCGGCAACCGTGGGCCGGGTCCAGAGTCATTGCAGAGTGAAACGAGGATCAATGCACTTGTGAGCGCGTTCGACAGGTTTTTTAGAGCGAAGAAAGAGAGGGAAAAACAGTATGGCCAACTTTTCAATCAGCATCATTTCAGGGAAACCAGGGAACCCGGCGACCTTTTCGCCGGATCCGCAGAATGTGCCCGCGAACTCGATCGTCACATGGAACAACACGACCGAGGAAGACCATCAGCTCGCGTTGAGCGACACCAGGGTTACGCCCGTGATCTACGCCGAACAGTCGTCTCCTGAATACGTCATCGCGACCCCGCTCACGTATGCGTGCACGATTCGCGGACACGAAGGAGAAACCGGCTCCATCGATGTGGTGGAGGTTGAGGACATTCCGCCATGCTGAACTAAGGCGTGCGAACCTAAGGGGAACGGTTTCACGTTCTCTTACTCCTCCAACGCCAAACCGCAACAGCCAGAGAGGGAGAACAAATGAATATTCATGATCCGAGAAATCGTTTTCTGATGATCGCCGTACTTGCGGCCTTCATGTTGGCAGTCCTGCCAGCCATGCCGGCGGCTGCTCAGTCGTCGTCCAGGGCCGGAACGAAGAGCGGCGCCGGTTCGAAGAAATCCGGTCAGGGCTCATCAGCGGCTGCCGCACCGTCCACTCCGCAGATTCCGTGCGCCCGTTCGCAGCAGCCGCTCGTGAAAATCCCCGAGCTCGTTTCCAGCGGCGGCAGGCTGCGGGCGACCGTCACTGCGACCAGCGAGTTCGACCGCATCGGTACGCGCACTCCGGGCAGTATCACTGGAGGTCCAACGCAGCCCGGCGATCCGAATGCCTACACGGCCTGCTACGGACAGTGGGTCCGCGCCTTCCGCAGTCCGGACGCCGTTCCGCCGTTTCCGACGCCGGGAACGGAAGCCGCCGTCGGCGATCCGCTCAACGGACCGACGCTTCGGGCGCGGGTCGGAGACGTCATCGAGCTCACGTTCCTCAACAACATCGATCCTTCAGTCTTCGGCAAGTCGATCGACAGCGGCGACGTGGGAGGTTGCGATCAGACGTTCGGCGCGCCGGTCCCAGCCGGACAACCCTCCAACGATTATCCCGGGACCAACGCGAAGGGAGACAAGTTCCCCAACTGCTTCCACGGATCGACGACGGCCAACATTCACTTTCACGGAACGCACACGAATCCGAATTCGACCGGGGACAACGTTTTTCTGGAAATCCTCTCGTCTCTGCGACAGACCGGAAAGCCGGTGGTCACCCCGGAAAGCGTGAAGAAGGACTTCGACGCGTTCTTCGATCGCTGCGAAGTGGAACTAGGCAAGGGATCGCATCGCGAGTGGCCGCGCCAATATCCGAGCGACTTTCCCACCACGGCATGGACGGACAAGCAGAAAACAGATCTCCTCAAGTTTGACGAGCAGAAGGGCGGCGGCACGCCACTGTCGCCGGTGAACGATAAGCAGATCAAAGAGGGCGCATGGCCGCAGTACTACATCGGCTCGTATCCGTATTGCTTCAAGTTGCCGGCGTATCCCGATCCCGCGGCAACGGCGTCAACGGGCAACAGCGCTCATAGCAGCCATGGCGGCACGGGCGAGTTGGCCGGCAGTGCGGCGCGGACGCTGCTGACCGAGGCACCTCAGTCGCATCTTCTTCAGATGGGCCAGGCGCCGGGAACCCATTGGTATCACGCCCACAAGCATGGCTCGACGGCGATCGACGTCGGCAATGGATTTGTCGGCGCGTTCGTCATCGAGGGGGCTTATGACGATGAGATCACCAACTTCTACAAGACGGCCAATCCCGCCTGGAGTCCATCGGTGCTGGTAATCAACCAGTTCGGAGTCTCCCCCAACCTGAAGAATCCCGCCGGCGGGCAGGACAAAGGTCCCGATTTCTCCGTCAACGGCCGGATCGATCCGGTGATCTCCATGCGGCCGGGCGAAGTGCAGATGTGGCGCATCGTCAATGCATCCGGCCGCGCCGGCACGTACTTCATCGCGCCGCCTCCCGGCTTTCACTGGCGGCAACTGGCGCAGGACGGCGTGCAGTTCAAGGACGTGAATTACAAGAACAGCACCGATCGCCCGTTCCTGCTGGCAGCCGGCAATCGGGCCGATCTGCTGGTGCAGGCGCCTGCCCAGTGCAACATCAGCAAGCCGCCTTGTTCGTACTCGGTGCAGGTCATCAACGAGGTCGATCCCTCGGACCGCGTCGGCGCGTTTCCGATCAATCTGCTGACGGTGAATGTCTCCGGCACGGCGTTCTCTCCGGCCATGGCCTTCATGACGGCCGCGCCCACGTTCCCCGACTTTCTCAAAGACATTCCGGATAGCGACGTAACCGGGACGAAGACGATCGCCTTCAACACCATCCCGCAGACCGCTCCACCCTCGCAGCCGGCCATCCACGAGATCGACGGCAAGCAGTTCGACGGAGAAGTTGGTGCGGTCGTGCTGTTGAACACGGTCGAAGAGTGGAAGATCACGAACGCGACGCGCCAGAACATCTCGCATCCGTTCCACATCCACATCAATCCGTTCCAGGTGACCGAAGTATTCGGCCCGAACGAAACACTGGCCGACGGCACGCCGAAATACGTAACCGATAAGACGGCGCTGCAGCCCGGCCAGTGCTACCTCGATCCCAAGGACACAAATACCTGGAAGCCCTGCGGCGGCAGCGGTCCCTCATCGAAGGACGCCATCTGGTGGGACGTGTTCTCGATTCCCTCCGGACTGCCAGCCACAACCGCCGACGGCACGAAGATCAATGACACGAAAGGCGCGCAGATCGTGATCCCCGGCTACTTCAAGATGCGCAGCCGCTTCGTCGACTTCTCCGGCTACTACGTCATCCACTGCCACATCCTCGCGCACGAAGACCGCGGCATGATGACGGTAGTGGAAGTCGCCCCGCTGGCCTCGCCGTACGCGCACCACTGACGCTTCGAACGGGCGGTGGCCGGAAGGCCGCCGCCTGGCTTCGGGTCACTTCTCCGTGTGCGTCTGTTTCCGGCCGCAGCTTTCGCGGGGAATGAAGAAGGATCCGATCCTTCGGATTCGTTTAAGTTTAGTGCAGTGAATACGACGCTCGGCGTCCTTGAACTCGTTCGCAAAGCGCCGCAACTCCTCGATTTCATTGCTCACGTGCTCGGGGACCGAGGGCATACGCTAACGGGGTAAGGGTTCCCACTCACTCCTCGTGGCTCGGACGTAGATCGGTTAGGGCAAACCCAACGAGGAAACCTAAAGCGATCCTAAAAACGCCGAAACAGCACGTCTGATTTTTGGGCGACGACGGGAAGACGAATCCACTCCTGGTAGACCCAGAAACGCAAAATCCTAGAGAGGCCGGGGATCGTTGGTGGAGCCGAACGGGATCGAACCGTCGACCTCCTGAATGCCATTCAGGCGCTCTCCCAATTGAGCTACGGCCCCACGTCACCTAACGATCGCTGCGGGAAGGTACGGAAACTAACGCGAGTGGCGCGTCAAAATTTCCGTGGCCGCGCATTCTAGTCGCGGTTTCCAGGAACATCAATTGCGTGGACGGGATCGCTTGAATCGGCGTTCTACAGCATGGCCATCATGGGGGTGCAACCGATCGGCAGCCTGCTCGCGGGCATCGTGGCGGACCGCATCGGGTCCGAGAAGACGATCTTCTACGGCGCGCTCGTCTGCCTGGCCGGCGCGCTCTGGCTCGCGGTGAAACGGCCGATGCTCGCCGAACACATCCGGCCGATCTACATCGAGCGCGGAATCATCGCCGACCTCGCAGCGGAAGAGGGTCGCTAATATTCAGCCAATGCGCTGAATGTCGTTGACAAACATTTAGCCGCATGGCTGAATGTCGTTGCGATGCCGAAGCGCGAATCGAAAGCGAAACTCGACTCGTACGAAGCGGTCTTCAGCGCCCTCGCGCACGCGGCCCGGCGACGCGTCCTGCTCGCGATCTACTTCAACGGCGGATCGATGACGGCAGGCGAGATCGCGGCGATGTTCGCTCACGCCTGGCAGACCACGACACGGCATCTGCAGGTTCTCGAGGCGGCCGGCCTGCTCTCGCACGAACGGCAAGGGCGCATGCGCATCTATCGACTGGAGCACAAGCGGCTGAAGCTGGTGAACGATTGGCTCGGCCATTTTTTCAGAGGAGATCACGATGGCTACAAAGACGAATGACGATGTTCCGCAGTTCTTCCGATTGAGCGTGGAGGTGGCGAACCTCGAGCAGGCGATCGCCTTTTATTCGAAGCTCCTCGGCGTTCAGGGACGGAAGCAGCCGGGCGCGCGCTGCTACTTCGAATGCGGGCCGGTGACGCTGTCCGTGCTCGATGTTTCGTCATCGAGCAGCCCGCACCCGGCGGCGAAGGCTCCCTACTTCACGGTCAAGAATCTGGAGGCTGCATTTGCACGCGCGAAGGAACTCGGGTGCCTATCGCAGGAGTCGGTGCACGACGCGCCCGGCGGCGGAATCGTGGTCAGACCGTGGGGCGAACGGTCGTTCTATGCCGAGGATCCGTGGGGAAATCCGCTGTGCTTCGTGGAAGAGGGAACGGTCCACACCGGCTGACACGAGTGCTGGTGCCGCCGCGCGGCGGCACCAGCGTTGCCGCTACGCTTTCAACATCGCCGCGAGCGCGTTGAGTCGCTCCGTCCAGAACGCGCGCATGCGATCGGCCTCGGCCTTCGAGGCGAGCTTGCGATGATCGAGCGCGACCTGACTCTTCGACTCACCCTTGGCCATAAAGCCGATATCGATCGGCGAGCCGTCCTCCCAACGAAGACGCATCGATTTGTTCGGCGTCGCGCCGCGCACCGTGAGCTTCACGCCGTCCATCCACTTCGCGCGGCCGCGCGCGTTGAACGCGGCGTACAACTTCGCCAGCGGAACGCCGACCGTCTTGCTCTTGCTGACCGACCAGTCGCCGCTGCGCTGCTGCCCCTGCGCGCGCAATCCGCGGATGCGCTCGTAGCCGACCGCCACCATCTGCGTCCACCACGAGGGCGTGTCGTACGTCGCGCGGATGTGCTTCGTCAGCGCGGGATGCGATATCTCTTTCGCATCCGCTTTGTCGAGCAGCGCCACCCACATCGCCCAGGTGCGGCCGGTCGCGTTCTTCACCGACTCATCGCTGAGTCCTGCGAGCGACGAGTAATCGGGAGTTTCTTTTTTTACGAGATGAAGCCGGGCCGTGGTGTACGACTCGCCCGTCTTCTGCATGCGCGCCCGAACGACGCGCTTGAAATCCTTCTGCTGAGTCATCGCGAAATCTCCTTCGTCCAGTCCGCGAGCATCCGCCCCCAGCAACGAAGCCCTCGAACGAAGGTCCGCAAGTACCCAACCCGAGGGTCCGCCCCCCTTTGCCTCCGCATCGGACCTTCGCTGGGAAAGGCCTCAGGAGGTTAGGCGCTGGTTGCCGCCGAGGGACGAATTGTAGCGAATCACCTGGGCAGCGTCACGACGAATGTTGCGCCATCGCCGATCGCTCCCTCCACCTCGATGTTGCCGCGGTGCTGGAGGATGAGGTGCTTGGTGATGGCCAGGCCGAGGCCGGTGCCGGCGATTTCCTGGGAGCGGCTTTTGTCGATGCGGTAGAAGCGGCGGAAGATTCGGTCGCGTTCTTCGGGGGGGATGCCTTCGCCGTGGTCGGTGATGCGGACGATGCCGCGGTCGCTGGTACTTGAAACGTCGATGTCGATCGAGGCGTGTTCGCCGCCGTATTTGATGGCGTTGTCGAGGAGATTGGCGAAGGCTTGCTGGAGGCGCATGGCGTCGCCGTGGACGTGGGCACCGTCGCCGGTGATGACGAAGTGGAGTCGTTTTGTCGACGCTCGGTCGCGGAAATCTTCGCAGAGATCTTCGAGGAGGCGGCGGAGGTCGATCTCCGTCCGCTCCAGACTGAGATCGCCGGCTTCGATGTGACTGAGTTCCGACAGGTCTTGCGCCAGGCGTTCGAGTCGTGCGAGTTGGCGCGACATGATGCGGCGTAACTGGCCATCCTGTTCGTCGGTGAGCAGACCGCGGTCGAGCTCGAATGTTTCGACCGCGGACTTTAGCGCGGCCAGAGGCGTGCGCACCTCGTGGGAAAAGTCGGCGATGAATTCGCGGCGGAGCTCTTCGAGGCGTTCGACGTGCGTGACGTCGATGAAGAGCGCGACGGCGGCGAGATCGTGCGACGGGAGCGGGAAGGCGCGCATCTCGATCTGGCGCTCCTCGATGCCGCTGCGGACGGCGAAGCGGCTGGCGGAGTCGGAGCGGTCGCCGAGCGCTTCATCCAGTCCGGAGAGAATCGATTCGTTGCGAAGGATGCTGGCCAGCGGCTGGCCGACAAAGCCGGGCTGCAAATTGAACATTTCCGCAAAACGGCGATTGGCGAGAACGACGCGGCGCTGGCGGTCGATGGCCAGGACGCCTTCGCCCATGCCGTTCATGATCTGTTGCAGGAGCGCGTTCTGAAATTCGGCGCCGGCGAGTTGCCGCGCCAGCTCCGCTCGCGAGCGGTAGAAGCGCGAGGCGATCTCGTCGAGCGCGCCGAACGAATCGACGTCGAGCGATGCGGAGGCCTCGCCATCGGGACGGCCGAGGCGATCGGAGAGACGTGCGATGTCGGAGCGCGTTCGCGTCCAGAGGAGAGCGAAGAGGATCGCGATTCCTGCTGCAACGATTGCGATGAGGGTTAGGGCGATCATGCGCGTACGAAACGCCGGCGTCTCGCCGAGTGGGACGGGACGTTCGCGCGCGGAGTCGCGCGCGGAAATCCTCCCCCCCTCTCGGCCCGGGGGGGGGTGGCGCCGCCCGCACACCCCGCTCACGATGGCTTCCCCCCCGCCACGCGCGGGGCGGGGGTGGGCAGGGCGCGCGCCCGCGCGGCCGTAGTCGGAGCGGGATCGCTGCTGCGTCGGGTCATTCGTCTCAACCTCTCCAGGATGACATCGGCGCTCATTGATTCGCCGCCCACCCTTTCCGGTTTCAGGGCTGGGATACTTCGACCGTCTTCGGCGGGTCAGGATGACCGCGTTGGCGGATCGTAGCGATACCCAAACCCGACCACTGTCGTAATCCGCTCGGTGCCGATCTTCTTCCGGAGGTTGCGGATGTGGGCATCGACGGTCCTCGTCTCTACGTCATCGCTCATCTGCCAGACCTCGGACAGAATCCGGTCGCGCGAGACGACCGAACCGTGGTTGCGGACGAGGAGCAGCAGCAGTTCGAGCTCCTTCTTCGCGAGCTTTACTTCGTTGCCGAGGTGGTAGACGCGGAAGGCTTTTTCATCGATGCGAAGCTCGCCGTCGTCGTAGCCGGAGATATCGGTCGAAGGTTTCTGCGTGCGGCGCAGAATCGCGGCCACGCGCGCGGTGAGCTCGCGGATGGCGAAGGGCTTGGTCAGGTAATCGTCGGCGCCGAGCTCGAGGCCGGTGATGCGATCGCGTTCGGAGCCGCGTGCGGTGAGCATCAGGATCGGGATCGACGTCGTGACCGGATCGCGGCGAAGCTCGCGGCAGATGGTGAGGCCGTCGACGTCGGGAAGGTTGAGATCGAGGATCACGAAATCGAAGCCACCGCCCTGCACCGCCACGAGGCCTTCGTGGCCGTCGGCGTAAACCGTCACGCGATAGTCCTCGCGCTCGAGGTTCAGGCGGACGGTGAAGGCGATGTCGGCGTCGTCTTCGATCAGGGCGATCTTCGTCATTCGTCCGCCGCGGCCAGCGCCGTGTGTTTGATCATCTTTCCTTCGACGAGGTAGACCACCATCTCGCAAATGTTCGTGGCTCCGTCGGCCATGCGCTCGAAGTACTTGCCGATGAACGTCAAGCGGATTGCGGAAGAAATGTTGCGCGCGTCTTCGAGCATGTAGGTGAGCAGATTGCGGAACGAGCTTTCGGTGAGCGCGTCGACATTGTCGTCCTGCGCGATGACGCGGCGAGCCATCGCGGCGTCGCCGCGGACGAAGGCATCGAGCGCGTCGCGGACCATCGCCTGCGCATCGAGCGCGAGGCGTGGGAGATCGGAGACCGGCTTGAGCATCGGCTCGCGATTCAGTTCGATGGCGCGCTCGCAGACGTCCTGGGCGAGATCGGCGATGCGCTCCAGCTCCGGCGTGATCTTCATGATCGTGGCGACGAAGCGAAGATCGCTGGCGGTCGGCTGCATGATGGCGATCAGCTCGATCGTTTTCTGATCGATGATGATCTCCATGCGGTCGATCTCGTCGTCGCGGGCGATGACTTCGTTGGCGAGGGCGGTATCGCGTTCAAGCAGCGCGCGGATCGAGCGTGCCATGGCGTCCTCCACCATCGCGCCCATGCGCAGCAGGAGGTGCTTCAGCTCATCGATATCTCTGTCGAAGTGGCGTTGCATATCAGCCAAACCTTCCCGTTACGTAATCTTCGGTCATCTTTTCTTTGGGGTTCATGAAAATCGCGTTGGTCTCGGCGTATTCGACGACGCGGCCGAGCATGAAAAACGCGGTGTGGTCGCTGACGCGCGCGGCCTGCTGCATGTTGTGCGTGACGATGACGATCGTGTAGTTGTCTTTAAGCTCGTAGATCAGCTCTTCGATCTTCGACGTGGCGATCGGATCGAGCGCGGACGCCGGTTCGTCCATGAGCAGGATCTCGGGATCGACCGCGAGCGCGCGGGCGATGCAGAGGCGTTGCTGCTGTCCGCCGGAAAGCGCGAGCGCGCTGGCGTGCAGGCGGTCTCTGACCTCGTGCCAGAGCGCGGCGCGGGTGAGCGAGCGCTCAATAATCTCGTCGAGCTGCCGTTTGTTGCGCAGGCCGCCGATACGCAGGCCGTACGCGACGTTGTCGTAGATCGACTTCGGGAACGGATTCGATTTCTGGAAGACCATCCCTACGCGGCGGCGCAGCTCGACGACGTCGGTGCCGCCGCCGTAGACATCCTGCCCGTCGATGAGGATCGTTCCCTTGCCGCGCGCGTCGGGGATGATGTCGTTCATCCGGTTGATGGAGCGGATGAAGGTGGACTTGCCGCAGCCGGACGGGCCGATCAGCGCCGTGACTTTGCGCGCTGGAATGTCCAGGGAGATGCCGTGCAGAACTTTCGCCGGGCCGTAGAAGAAATCGAAATCGCGGACGGAGATTTTGGGGTCAGTCATGGTTTTCTCTTGCGTTGCATCTGTCATCGTGAGCCGCCGAAGGCGCGAAGCGCCGTAGGACGGTCGAACGACCCCATGCTTGAATCCGCCGCCCAGCCGGGTTATCAGGTTGGGGGTCCTTCGACCGTCCTTGGCCCCTCCGGGGCTGCGGCGGCTCAGGATGACAGTCACGAGCGGTTCATCCTTTCGAGGCGGCGGACGGCCAGGCGGGCCAGAATCGAGAGCGTCAGAATCATCATCACCAGCAGGAATGCTCCGGCCCAGGCCTGGCGGTGCCAGTCGTCGTACGGCGAGATCGCGTACGTGAAGACCTGCACGGTCAGCGACGCGATCGGCTGCGTCAGGCTGGTCGACCAGAAGCGGTTGGTGAATGCGGTGAACAGCAGCGGCGCGGTCTCGCCGGCCACGCGCGCCAGCGCAACGAGGTTGCCGGTGAGGATGCCCGGCAGTGCGGCGGGGACGATGACGCCGAAGACGGCGCGGCCGCGCGTTGCGCCGAGGGCCAGCGCGCCTTCGCGAAGGCAGCACGGCACGAGGCGGAGCAACTCTTACGTCGTGCGAGCGACGATCGGAATCAGCAGCAGGCCGAGCACGACACCGACGGCGATGGCGATGAAGCGCTACACCGGAAGCACGACGACGTCGGCAGCGAAGATGCAGGACAAGACCTACGCAAACCGGGTTAGGTGGACGGCGGGAGATCGCATGGCA
>ERZ1739052.29-NODE-29-length-24791-cov-9.474693_pt1 | contig 24791 bp, 20 predicted proteins | sample MGYA00581761_ERZ1739052 | MGnify/ENA primary metagenome ERZ1739052 (study PRJEB42929, sample SAMN08275524) | rhizosphere metagenome | isolation source: Rhizospheric soil replicate 1 | host: Colobanthus quitensis and Deschampsia antarctica | place: Antarctica: Devils...
GACGCGGCTGTTGCTGGTGCGGAGCCGCAGCATTCGGATTCGGAGCCGATTCTTCGCCTCGATTTCCGCCGCGGCGGCGCCTGCGACGACGTCCGGTCCGTTCCCCCTCGGCTTGCGCAGCCGCAGTCTGCTGTTGCGGAGGACGCTGCGCTTGCGGCGGACGTTGCTGCTGCGGACCACCAACCCCGCGTTGCGGCCGTTGCGGACGTCCATCGCGACCACGCTCGCGCTGCTGCTGTTGTCCCGGACGCGCGTCCGGGCGGGGAGGCTTCGCTCCGCTGCGGCGCTCATCCTTCTCACCGTTAGTTTTACCAGTCCGCTGCTCGAACTCCTGCAGCTTCTTCTGCATGTACTTGCGGATAGGGCCGTCCTGCCGCGCCCGCATTTCATCGAAACCGCAGTAGGGACAGCGCTTCCAGCCTTCGGGATAGGTCTTCTTGCAGGCTGTGCAAAGGATGCTTTTCGGCAGGGGCATCGTCGGGCGGGCGCATTGTACACTTCGGCCGTGGAGCCCAACGACGACACGGCGCGCCGCAAAACATTGCAGACGCTGATCGAACTGGCGCAGGGTTCGAATCCCGCCGACTGCTGGGACGATCGCCGCGCGGAGGATTTGCTGCGGTCGCAATCGACGGCGGATGAAGTGCGGAAGCTGGGGATGAGCGAAGAAATGATTGCGCGAGTCTTTGGCGCGGCCGTCAAGCCGCGCTTCACCGTCCGCGTCTCCGCCCGATTCGAAGCCGCGCATTTTCTGCGCGAGTACCGCGGCTTCTCCGAGCCGTTGCACGGGCACTCGTACAAAGTCGAGGCGGACCTCGCATCGCGCGCCGGCGGCGTCGACTCCGACGCCATCGCCGTCGATTTCGTCAGCGCGCGGCATAAGCTCGAAGCGCTTGCGAAGACGCTCGACTACGGCTGTATTAATGATGTGTCGCCGTTCGATCGCATCAATCCGTCCGCCGAGAACATCGCCGAGTGGTTCGCGCGCGAGCTCGGCGCTGCGGTCGCCGGCGAGGATGCGGTCGTCCAGGCGGTGACGATCTGGGAAGGCCCCGTCAACTCCGTTACGTTCCGACCGTGACATGAACAAGATCGCCAACCACACCGCGCTGAAGGAGTGGGCCTCCGTCATCGACGCCCTCGGCAGCGGCGCGCAGATCGTGCTCATTCGCAAGGGCGGGCTGGCCGATCAGTCGTTCGGCGTCGAGGCGCAGCGGTTCTATCTATTTCCGACGAACTACCACAATGCCGGCGGCGCGGAACCGACGCAGGTGCGGATCACGCATTGGGCCGAGGCTGTGAAGACGTGGCAGATCAGCGATGCGACGATGCTGCCGCGCCTCCAGGCGCTCACCATTCTCGATTCCGCCACGATCGAGACCCGCTACCGCTTCCGCCCCGATCAGGCCATCAACGTCATCGCCGTTCGCGCCTATCGCCTCGCGAGTCCGGCCGATGTCGTCATGAAGTCTGACTACTCCGGATGCCGAAGCTGGGTCAGCATCAACGAGGAGATTGAGATCGACGGCTCCGTTGCGGCGCTGAGCGATCGCGATCTCGACGCACAGATCCACGCGATCGAAATGTTGCTCGCGGAACCCGTCCCGGCGTGGAACTGACGGTCATCATCATCATGCTCGCGGCTGGCGTCGGGCTGGCGGCGTCGGTCATCATCACGTTCGCCGCGGCGCAACGCGAGGCCGACATGAGCGGCGCCACGCGCGCGAAGGCCGCGCCGGACCGCAACCACATCGCTGCATCACTCCTGCTCCATCTGCTCGCCTGCGGGGGCACGCGGGCGGAGGAAGCGATGCGCACGATTCGCAAGAGTGCGGGCCTGGCCGCGCCGGTCACGTCGTCGATCGACATCACCAGTTGGACCGAGCGCTACGCGAAACTGGCCACGCCGGAACAGCGCATGTGGCTTCTCGACACCGCCGTCCGCCTGATCGCCGATCGCAGCACGCCCGTTCCGCTGCGCCAGTACTCGGCGCTCCTCGACCTCAGCTTCGCCCTCGGCTTCCAGACCGACGCCCTGGCAAAGTTGCGCGATACCTACGGCTTCGATTACGTCGATCACGCCAGCAACGCGCGCCCGCGCAGCGCCGACCGCGGCGGAGTCTCGACACCTCTTTACTCGCGCGACGAACGCGAGCCCGCCGAGCTGTTGCGCATCCTCGGCATCCAAGCTCCCGCCTCGCGCGCCATCGTCATCGCCGCCTACCGCAAGCTCGCCGCGCAGCATCATCCCGACAAGGTCTTCGGGGAGCCGGCCGAGGTGCAGAACGCGGCCGCGGCGAGATTCATCGAGATTACGAGGGCGTACGAAACTCTTCTCACGATCTACGACCAATAGAGCACTTGCCCTTCGCCGCTGGACGTGTATAATGACCGTTCGGGAATTCGGGTAGTTTACAGGTTGTTCACCGGCACTTCCCCTCCGTAGACCGTAGTAAATCTCGACGAAACACCATTGAGGACGGACGTGTCCGGTCGCGGTGACGCGGACGCCGGCCCGTCTTCCCGTCGAGAAGACCGTTCAGCAATCGCCGCCTGGAATCGTAAACCTAATTATCGCAACGACTTCGGCAGCGCATCTCGGAAACTCAGGGGCCCTCGGTAACCATTTTATTTGCCGCTGCATCTAATCGAGATAACGGCACGACTTACGCATTTTTTGAGCAGCAGACGTACGGGAGACACGATGAAGACGGCTGTAGCAACCGATCACGAGCAGGGATGGGACTTCGAAAAGGCAGCGATGCCTTACGTCGACTCCCTCTACAACACTGCCTATCGCATGACGAGGAACTCCGAAGACGCGGAAGACCTCGTGCAGGAGACCTACCTCAAGGCCTACAAGTACTACGACAAGTTCGAGGAAGGCACGAACTTCAAGGCGTGGCTCTTCAAGATCATGAAGAACACGTTCATCAACAACTACCGGAAGAAGAAGCTCACGCCGCACAAGATCGACTTCTCCGAGATTGAAGAGTCGTACGAACGGGTCATCCAGAAGAACGCGCCGGACCTCATCAAGGATCCGGAGAGCGAGATCTTTCAGGACATGATGGACGCCGACGTCAAGCGCGCCCTCGACTCGCTGCCGCACGACTACAAGATGGTCGTCCTGTTGGCCGACATCGAAGGCTTCTCCTACAAAGAGATCGCCGAGATTCTCGACTGCCCGGTCGGTACCGTGATGTCGCGCCTCTACCGCGGCCGCAAAATGCTCGAGCGGACGCTGCTCGAGTACGCGCGCAAGTACGGCTACATCCGCGGCGGCGCCGAGCCCGCCAAGATGCGCTCGCGCAAAGACGAGACAAAGGGCCGCAAAAAGAAGGATCCCGAAACCGGCGAAGAGACGGACATCATCGAGCCGGAAGCGGACGAAGAAGCAATCCTCTTCGCCGACGACGAAGACGTCGAGCTCGAGATCGAAGAGGAAGAAGAGCCGGAGCGTTTCGAGATCGAGTAGCTTCCGATTTTTCGCATGCAAAGTTTCGGGCGGCCGGTTGTTCTCGGCCGCCCGAAGTGTTTTCCTGGGAGCGCGGGCGTCTCGCCCGCCGTTCTTAGCAACATCCTGCTCGACAGCGGGCGAGACGCCCGCGTTCCCAGGTTTACGGAATTCATCTTCCATCCCGCCAGTTCCGTTTCGTTGCAGAGTCGTCACCACCCGCTTGCCAAGGAGAACCGCTGTAATGATCTGTGACGATGTGAAACGGGTTGCTTACTTCTTCCTCGACGGAAAGCTCGGCGAGAGCAAACAAAACGACTTCAAGACTCACGTCAGCATCTGCCCCGACTGCGAACAGCGCGTCAGCATCCATCGCCGCCTGCGCATCTTCATCTGCAAGCGCCTCAGCCGCGATTCCGCACCGCAGCGTTTGCGGCAGCGCCTCTCACGAAGTTTCCGCGCGCTCACCAGCGAGTCGTAGAATCGGCCGCGTGCCCGACCGCGACCAACTGATTCTCGTTTCGTCGAATCCCAACAAAGGCATCGAGGCCGAACGGATCCTCGGCATCCCTCTGCTCCGCGTGTCGCTCGTCCTGCCCGAGATTCAGGCCGCGACCGTCGAGGAGATCACCCGCTACAAACTCGAAGTGGCCCGCACCAAGGGCTACAACCGCCTCATCGTCGAGGACGTCTCCCTCGGGTTCGACGAGCTCGGCAACTTTCCCGGGCCGTACGTTCGTTGGCTGCTCGAAGCCGCCGGCGGCAAAGGCCTCGCCGCGATCGCATACGCGCTCAACAATCGCGCCGCCAACGCGGAGTGCTGTGTCGCGTACTGGGATGGATCGAAGGGCCACATCTTTTGCGGCGCCGCCGTCGGCGAGATCCTGGTCGCGCCACGCGGCGAACGTCACTTCGGATGGGACGCTTGGTTCCAACCGCGCGGATCAAAGAAAACATTCGCCGAAATGACCGACGACGAGAAGGACAACCTCTCGCACCGCGGCGACGCCTACCGGAAGCTGGCCGCGCATCTCAAGGCTTCCAACGGCTGACCCGCGAACCGGACGCACTGAGTCCCGCCGGGGACAACGGTCGTAAACCATCTACCGAAACCATCCGTAGAAACTACTGAAATCACTGTGCTTGGTCGAACGCCGCGCTGGCAGGCCAATTGAAGTATGTACAGCAACCTCGGAGACTCCGAGCGAGCAGTGGAAAGGACGCCCCAATGTGGATTTACGACGGTGAGCAGTGGATCGAAGAGGGCGTGAGCGAAACCGACAAAAAACGGCCGGAGACGATCATGCCGCGGCACGGCGAGGAGCTGTACCCCGAACTGCAGGTAGTCGAAGTGGAAATCGTTCCGGTCCCGCGCATTGACTATGTTCCGTACTACCCGCATCCGTAAAATTCGACCGATCGCGTGAACGAAAGCCGCGCTGAAAGCGCGGCTTTTTTGTTGTCAGGGACAGGCACTGCATCCCGCCAAAGCACAGACGCTCGGCAGTGCTGAGAAAATTAAGACAACCAATCCTCGATCGCCGCGATCGCGCGATCGTTCCGGAAGTTGTACCAGGCGCGTTCCAGCGTGCGGTGGGCCGACAACGCGCGACGAAATGAATCCGCGTCGCTGCTGCGCGCCAGCGCATCGCGCGAGGGCGACGCATCGAGTGATGCGATGAACGCGCGGCGCTCCTCGGCATCGGCGTTTGCATTTCGCGATGGAATCCGCTTGTAGCGCGGCTCAGCATACGTCGCTGCATCGGCGATGCGCACATCGACAATTTCGCCATCCGACGTATCGAGAAAATGCGCGAGTTGTCCCGAGTCATCGAGGTACGCCACCGTCAGCCCTTCCATGTCGATCGCAAACGTGCGCGTCTTCGCCGGCGCGGCAACGGCGATCGGCGCCGTCGCGCCCCACGACGCGTTACGCGTCAGGAACTCCTTCTCGCTCTCCTCGCGCCGGCGTTGCCAGCCGCGAAAGGCGAGCCGGATCTTCTGCATGAGAGTGGGCATCGGTTCGGATGATATCTTCGCCGGGCCATGAGCCAGGAGCGGCTCGAAGCGAGTCTGGACATCGACCTGCGATCCGCGCGCGAGATCGTGCGGATCATTCAGGAGCAGGACGCGCTCGTCGCCGGAGCCGTTGCCGCGGAGGGCGACCGCATCGCGCACGCCATCGATCAAATCGCTGACCGGATGTCACACGGCGGCCGTCTCTTCTACGCCGGCGCCGGAACGAGCGGACGGATTGCCATGCTCGACGCCTCCGAATTGCCGCCGACGTACGGAATCGATCCGTCTCTTGTACGCGTGCTCATGGCCGGCGGCGAACGCGCCTTTCTGCACGCGGTCGAAGGCGCTGAGGATGATGAAGAGGCCGCGATTGCCGCGGTGAATGCCGAGGTGAAGGCGGAGGATGCCGTCGTCGGAATTGCGGCGTCGGGAACGACGCCCTACACCGTCGCTGCGATTCGACGCGCGAACATGCTCGGCGCGCTTACCGTTGCGGTCACCTCGAATTCGAATTCGCCGCTGGCCAGCGAGGCCGACATCGTTATCGCGCCGCAGACCGGTGCTGAGGTCATCATGGGATCGTCGCGGATGAAGAGCGGGACGGCGCAGAAACTCGTTCTGAACACCCTCTCCACCGGCGTCATGATCCTCCTCGGGCGCTGCTATTCGAATCTGATGATCGACATGCCGGCCACGAACGAAAAACTGCGCAACCGCGCCGTGCGCATGGTCGAACTGGCGGCAGGCGTGCAACGGCTCGCGGCTGTGCAGGCCATTCGCGATGCGGACGGAAACGTGAAACTTGCAACGGTCATCGCGCGGAAAAAGATGACCGCGGACGGCGCGCGAGCGTTGCTCGATGCGCACAACGGAAATCTGCGCGAGGTGCTCGAAACGTGAATCGCGTCGAGCGTCTCATCGAGATCGCGCGGAAAACGAAACGCGTCGTCATCGGACTCATGTCCGGCACCTCCGTCGATGCCATCGACGCCGTGCTCGTTCGCATCGAAGGCAACGCGCGCGACGGGGCGAGGATTGAGAAGTTGCGCTTCGGCAGTTTCGGCTTCCCGCAGGAAATCCAGACGCGCATCAAGTTGCTCTTCGAGCGCGAGCGCGACCGCAAGCTGACCGACCCGGTTACAGGCGAGCATCCCGCGCCGTGGACGATCGAGGAGATCTGTCATCTCGACTTCGTCCTCGGCGAATTGTTCGCGCAGGCCGCGAATCGTTTGATCGCCGACGCCGGCATGAAGAACGACGACGTCGACCTCATCGCCGCGGCGGGTCAGACTATCTGGCATCATCCGCGTCCGACGACCGAGCCGTCCACGGCGGATTTGTCCTGGCTCGATGAGCCGATCACCACACGCTCCACGCTCGCCATTGGACAGGCCGCGGTCATCGCTGAGCGTACCGGTATCATCACCATGGGCGACCTGCGCGTGCGCGACGTCGCCGCGGGCGGCCACGGCGCGCCGCTCGTCGCCTACTTCGATTGGGGCCAGCTCCGCCATCCCAAACTCGCGCGCGCCATGCAGAACATCGGCGGCATCGCCAACGTCACCTTCATCCCGCCGAACGCCACGCTTGACGAGGTCGTCGCGTTCGACACCGGCCCAGGGAACATGGTCATCGACTCGCTGATGTATCTCGTCACGCACGGCGCGGAGACATTCGATCGTGACGGCCAACGCGCCGCGCGCGGCGCCGTGCGGGAAGACATTCTGGCGTGGTGCATGTCCGATCCCTACTTTCAACTCAAACCGCCGAAGACCACCGGCCGCGAGCGATTCGGGCGACAGTTCGCAGCGCGCATGGCCGAGGGTTTTCCCGATGTCGCGCCGGACGATCTGATTGCTACCGCCACCGCGTTCACCGCGGAGAGCATCGCGCATGCGTATCGCGAATTCATTGGAAGTCACGTCGACGAGATGATCGTCGCCGGCGGCGGCGCAAAAAATCCTGCGCTGCTGCAGATGCTGCGCGAGCGTTTGCCGGACACGGAAGTCAAGGTCTACGAGTTCCTGCAGGAAAAAGAAGCGATGGCGATGGCGCTCATCGCCAGCGACTCCATCTCCGGCCTCGACACTAACGTCGCCTCGCTTACCGGCGGGCGTTCGACAATCCTCGGCAAGATCTGTCTATGAGCGACCGCACCATCTTCGGCCGCGCTTTCGTCGGCGGCGAGCTGCGCGAAGGAACGCTGATCCGCATCGACGACGGACGGATTACCGACGTCCGCGACGCCGCCTTTCCGCCCATCGGCAGCGATGCGTTCGACGGCGTCATCGTGCCGGGATTCATCGACGTGCATGTTCACGGCGGCGACGGCGCCGATTTCATGGACGCAACCGATAATGCGGCGTCCCGCGTGCGCCGCTTTCATGCGACCGAAGGAACGACGGCCATGGCGGCGACAACGCTGTCGGCCTCGCGGCAGGATCTGCACGATGCGGTGACGACGATCGCGCGCGCGTCGCAGCTCAACGATGGGTCGGATATCTGCGGGATTCATCTCGAAGGTCCGTACATCAGCGTCGCGCGCGCGGGAGCGCAGGATGTCGCCTCGATCCGTCCGGCTGAGATTCACGAGCTCGCGGCGTTGCTGGCCGAGGGACCGCACCTTCGTTGGATGATGACCGTGGCGCCGGAGATCGAGGGCGCGCGCGCGCTCATCGAGCACTTTCGCGATCGAATCCTGTTTTCGATCGGCCACACCGCGGCCGACTACGCAGATTGCGTGGCCGCGCTGGCGTGGGGCGCGTCGCATTTCACGCATCTCTTCAACGCCATGACCGGACTGGAGCACCGGAAACCGGGCGCGGTCGGCGCGGCGCTGACGTCGATCGATGCCACTGCGGAGCTGATCGCGGACGGCATCCACGTTCATCCGGCCGTCCTCCGCATCGCAGCGCTGGCGATGCCGCACCGCATCGCGCTGATCACCGACGCTGTGCGCGCGTGCGGGATGCCCGACGGCACGTACAAACTCTACGATCACGACATCACCGTTGCTGACGGCGCGGCGCGTCTCGCCGACGGCACCCTCGCCGGCAGCGTTCTGACGATGCGTTGCGCCGTACAGAACATGGTCGAGCTGGCGGGCCTGCCGCTCGAGCTCGTGCTGCCGCTCGCGACTGAAGTCCCCGCGTGCATTCTCAACGTCGCCGGCCGCAAGGGAAAGCTCGCGCCGGGTTACGACGCAGACATCGTCGTCCTCACCGACCGATTCGACATTGCGGCAACGTACTTGCGAGGCGAGCGGCTGTGAATTGGGAAACGCTCGCTGATTACGACGCACTCTCCGATCGCGCCGCGGAGATTTTCCTCTCCGCGATCCGCCGCAATCCGCGCATCGTCCTCGGACTGCCGACCGGCCGTACGCCGGTGAGAATGTACGAACGCGTCGTCGCCGCATGCAGCCGCGAGTACCACTGCTTCCGCGACGTCGTCACGTTCAATCTCGATGAATACGTCGGCATCGAGTCGACGCATCCCGGCAGCTACTGCACATTCATGAATCAACATCTCTTCGCCCACGTCGATATGGAAAAGTCCAACGCGCACCTCCCCAACGGAATGGCGCCCGACGCCGCCGCCGAATGCGTGCGCTACGAGGGCGAGATCGCTGCGGCCGGCGGACTCGATCTCACCTTTCTCGGACTGGGCAGCAACGGCCACATCGGATTCAACGAGCCCGGCACTCCGTTCGACTCGCACACACGCGTCGTCGCGCTGACGGAGTCGACGCGCGCCGCCAACGCGCCGCTCTTTCCCGACGGCAACGTTCCGACGCACGCCATCACCATGGGCATCCGTACGATCCTCGAATCGAAGTCGATCGTCCTTCTCGCCAGCGGCGACAAGAAGCGCCCCGCGATCGAACGTCTTCGCAGCGGCGAGATCAGCGAAAACTTTCCCGCAAGTGCGCTGTGGAGACATCGCGACGTGACCGTATTGACCGCGTAGCGCCTGGGAGCGCGGGCGTCCCGCCCGCCGTACTTGGCAACATCCTTCCAAACTGCGGGCGGGACGCCCACGGTCCCAGGGCACGCCCGACTATCATTCGTTACTGGCTCGCACTTAGCAGGAAGTTGGCGGCCTCTACGTAATGACGATCGAACCGGCAGCCGAGGAGCACCAGCACCGCTCCGCGCGGGAGAGGCAGAGGCGCGGCCCGATGTGGGGCTGCCTCAAGTGGATGGGGTGTTCGACCATCGGCTTTTTCATTCTGATCGCGCTCCTCATCGGCGGCGGCTTCTGGTATCTCGGCTCTGCGAGTTTCGCGGGACTGGTTCGGCTGCGCATCGAGAAGACGCTCGAATCGCGTCTCGGCCGCAACGTTGATATTCAATCAGTCCAGATCGAGGGCGGACGTCAGAGCCGCATCATCATCAATGGATTGCGCATCGCGAATTCGCCCGGCGCCGTGCATCCGTATTTCGCCACCGCGAAGCAGGCCATCGTCACCGGCGGCATCGATTCGTTCTGGGGACGCAAGATCCGCGTCGGCCGCGTCGACATCGTCGAGCCACATCTCTACTTCGAAATCTATCCGGCCGGCGCGAAGCTGACGCACAACTTCCCGCACTGGAACTCCGGACCGCCATCACGCTACGAGATTTATCACCTCGCCCTCGGCAACCTCTTCGTGCAGCACGGCGCGTTCGAGCTGCTCGATCGGCGGCACACCATCACCGCGGCTGCGAATGACATCACCTCGACAATCAACGTGACGCCGACCGAGGATCTGTATGCGGGTGTTCTGAGCAGTCCGACATTCACGCTGAACATTCAGGACTATCTGCCGATCCGCGCAGCGCTGCGGACGCAATTCCGCTTCACGCCAGACAATCTCGCGCTTCAGTCGCTTGCGCTCGAAGGCGGCAACGACTTGCGCGTCTTCGCCAACGGCAGCGTCGCGCCGTTGAGCGAGGCCGCGTACAACCTGCACCTCACGTCACAGATCGGACTGAATCGCGTCCGCGAGATTTTCAAGGTCAACAAAGTGCTCGACGGGATCATCGATCTCGACGGCACGCTGCGCGGAAAAGCCGGCACGATGACGCTGGCCGGCGGGTGGCTGTCGCCGAAGATCAGCGCCGACGCGTACGACCTCGCCAACGTGCACGGCACGATGAACATCACCGGCGATCGCGCCATCGTCGACGTGCAGCGCGCCACGTACGGCGGCGGAAACATCGCCGCGCACTACACGCTGCCAGCGTACGCCGAGCCGTATCCGATGAGCGTCGATCTTCGCTACAACGGCGTCTCGCTCGAGAAACTCTTCAGCGATTGGGGCATCAAAGAGACCGGCCTTCGCGGCGGCGCGACCGGACATCTCGCGTACCACTGGGAAAAGGATCGCGTGCTCGCCGGCGGCGGCGAGGGCACCGCGAAGCTCGCGAAAAACACCACCGCGTTCTCGCACGCCGCGTATCCAATTCCGCTCGGCGGCTCGACCGACTTCGCGCTCGACAACGGCACCGTCACCTTCCGCAAAGCGCAACTCGTCACCGACGCGTCGACGATCTACTTCACCGGCAGGTTCCGCATCGAAGACGCGTGGGCCGATCTGCTGATGAAGATCCACAGCAGCGACTTCGCGGAGCTCGACCGCATCGGCTACAACTTCGCGCATTCCGCCGGCAAGAACACGTACACGCTGCTCGGACTCGGCGGCAGCGGCGACATCACCGGCAACGTGCGCGGCAAAATCAAAGCGCCCGACGTCGTCGCGCGCATCGTCAGCAACGGCACGAAGTACAACAACGTGTTGCTCGGCGATTCCGAGATCGATCTCCGCTACGACGGCGGCAAGAGCCAGCTCACGTTCGAGAAGGCAACGTTCCGCGATGGCGCCGGACGGATGGCCATGACCGGCACGGTCACCTTCCCCGATCGCGGACCGTCGCCGCGGTTCGATCTCGCCATCGACGCGCTCAACTACGACGTCGGCCGCGCAATGCAGGTCGTCAACCTCAAGCTCGCCGTCAAAGGCATCGGCACCGGCAAGCTTGTCGTCACCGGCACGCCCGATGAAGGCAAAGTCACGTTCGCCAACCTTCTCGTGCACCAGGCGAAAGGCGATCTGCGACTCAACGGGACCGTGGCCTGGCTGCCGGGCAAGGGCAACACCTCCTTCGATCTCGATATCAACACGAAGTCGTTCCCCGTCGCCGACATCATCACCTTCCTCGACCTCGGCACGGTGCCGGTCAGCGGCGACGTCAGCGGACATCTTCACCTCAGCGGACCGAAGTCGAAGCTCGAAGGTGCAGGTGCGATCACGATCGCGAACGGCTCGATCTACGGAGAGCCGGTCACGAGCGCGAACGCGGACATCACGTTCACGAAGGGCGAGATGAAGGCAACGAACGTCACTGTCGTCGCGCCGTCGGGAACGATCACCGGCGAAGCGCAGGTCGACTTCGGCACGAATCAGTTTTCCTACACGATCAAGTCGTCGTTTATCGATCTGTCGAAGTTGAAAGCCCTCTCATCGCTGGCCGGTCTCCTCGGCGGCAACCTCATTCTCAATTCCACGGGCGCGGGTACGCTGACGCAGCCGGAGCTGATGCTCGAAGCGACGCTCAACCAGGCCACGCTGAAGGGTTTGAATCTTCCGCCCGACGCTCCGCCGCCGACGCTCTACATCGCCATCCGCAACGGCCAGCTCATCGTGCGCGGCTCCGCCGCGGGAGTTCTGAGCATCGATGGCAACGGCAGCGTGGCCACCGACGGCGCGCTCTCCGGACTCGTGCAGATCAAGGTCACCGACATCGCAAAAGCGCTGGCGATGTCGCCGAAGACGGCGTCGCTGCCCGCCGCTGGCAGCCTCACCGCCAACCTGCAACTCGGCGGCAAGCTCACGTCGATCGAGACGCTGCGCATCGACGCCACCTTCCCCGAGTTCAACGTGCGCATTTCCGAGCACGCCTTCGCGCCCGCGCGGCCGCTGCACGTCAGCCTGCGCGACGGCCGCATCGTTTTCGATGACTTCCAGCTCGCCCTCGGCGAAAACGCTGCGACCACGTTCACCGTCGGCGGATATGCGGAGCTCACCGGCGCCAAGCGGCTCAATGTCGATCTGAAGGGGACGCTCGAGGCAGCGCTGCTGCAACTATTCGTCACCGATCTGCGCGCCGACGGCCACATCGCCATCGCCGGCGGCCTGACCGGCACGCTCGACGCGCCGCGCTTCACCGGCACCGCCGAATTCCAGAACGCCTCGGTGCGCGCGCCCGGCTTTCCGCAGATGATCGACAACATCACCGGCACGATCATCTTCCGCGGCGACCGCATCGACATCGACTCCGTTCACGCGCGGCTCGGCGGTGGCCAGATCGTTCTGGGCGGTTCCGTCGCGATGGACGGGATGACGCCGAAGAGCGTGCGCGTCACGCTGCAGGGAACCGAGGTCGCCATCCGCTATATCGAAGGGTTGACGATGGAGGCGAACTTCTCGCTGCTGCTCAGCGGCGACCTCGATCGCTCCATTCTCACCGGCGACGTCACCGTCAATCGCGCGCTCTACTTCCGCGACATCGACATCGGCTCCGCGCTGCTCAACGCCGTCCTTTCGCGCCGTGGCGTCACGCCCGTCGTCAGCGCGTCGTGGCAGGACCGTGTCGCGCTGCGCCTGCATCTCAACAGCGACAACACGCTCGCCGTCCGCAACAACATCGCCGACTTCACCGGCAGCGCCGACCTCGAAGTCAGCGGCACGCTGGGCAGCCCGGTCATCCTCGGCCTGGTCACGCTGAACGAAGGCGGAAAGATCAAGTTCCAGGACATCGACTACCGCATCGTGCGCGGCTCGATCAATTTTCAGAATCCGTTCCGCATCGATCCGTTCTTCGACATCGCGCTCGAAGCGCGCGTCAGCGGCGGGATTTCGGAAGTCGAGTCGGGTCCGATCGACGTGACCGTTGCGCTGACCGGCACGATCGATCGGTTGACGCCGTCGATTACCAGCGATCCGCCCGCCAGCGACATCACGCTCTTTTCGCTCCTCGGCTTCGGCGCTCTGACGCGCAACACGAACACAAACGCTCCCATCAACGCCACGGCCGCCGGCCGTTCGCTGCTCTTCCAGTCGGTGAGCCGCCTGCTCAACTCCAGCGCGCTCTCGTTCATCGACTCCTTCGCCATCTCCTCGGATGCGGGCGATCTCGACAAGACCGGCGATCCCGGCACGAAGGTCTCGTTTGAGAAGCGGCTCTCGAACACGCTGCGCATCCTGGTCATCTACAACACGCGCGACTCTCACAACCGCGTGACGCTCGAGTGGCAGGTCACGCCGGATTGGGTGCTGCAGTTCACCCGCGACGCCCTCTCCAACGAGTACGACGTTCAGGCGCGCTTCCGCCGCCGCTACGACGGCCATTGGGCGTGGGGTACGCGCGGCCGCAATCCGATGGAGTTGTTGACGTTCAACACCTCGAACGCGACCGTTCCTGTTCCGCCGCCGATCACGATTGCGACTACAACCGTCGCTGCACCGGCCGGCGCGATCGTCACCAGCGTCGGATTCCGCGCCGACTCCGGCGTTGACACGTCATCTTTCAATCAGCTCGTCGCCGTCAAAATCGGCGAGCCGTTGTCGCTCCGCAACGTGCAGGCGTCGGTAAAGAGCCTTTTCGCAACCGGCAACTTCCGCGACATCCGCGTCGATTCGACTCCATCCGGAAACGGTGCCGCCGTCGTCTTCGCGCTCTACACGAACTTCCGCATTTCCTCGATCGACTTCGACGGGCTGGGCGGCCCCGATCGCGATCGTGCCATGCGCACGCTCACCTTCCACCTTGGCGACATTCTTTCGCTGAACGCCGTCGACCACGGCGCCGTCGCCGTGCAGGACTTGCTCCGGCATTCCGGCTACCTCGATGCGACCGTCGATCCCGAGACATCGTTCGTCCGGCCGCAGAGCCGCGCCGCGATCATCTTTCACGTCACGCGCGGACTGCAGGCCATCGTCAGCACAGTCACGATCGACGGCAACACCGCGCCGTTCACGACACCGCAGATCATCGCGCAGATGAAGCACGGGCCGGGCAAGCCGTTCGACATCGACGAAGCGCGGCTCGACGAATCGCGCATTCGCCAATGGTTGCTGCATCAGGAGTATCGCAAGGCCACCGTCCGCTACCTCAGCAACACGTACGACGCCCCCACACACACGGTGGCGCTGCGCTACGCCGTCGCGACCGGGCCGTTGGTGAAGGTCGAAGTGACCGGCGTCTCGCGCCATACGCTGCGCGGCATTCTTCCGTTCCGCAAAAACCAGCCGTACAGCGAAGACGCCATCGATCGCGCCGCCGCCGCCATCGTCACGAACCTGCAGCAGGGCGGCTTCTACAACGCGACCGTCGATACCGAGGAGTCGTTGCAGGGGAACGTGTGGACGTCGACCTTCCACGTCAATCCGGGACAGCAGTTCCACCTCGAAGCGGTCAGCTTCACTGGCAACGACCAAATCTCCGACAAAACGCTGCAAGGCGTCGTCGCCACGTCGCCGCGCGGCGGCATCAAGGGACTGCTCGCGACGGTGTTGCGCCGTCCGCAAGGCGTCACGCGCGAACAGATCGCCGCCGATCGCACCACGCTCGAGTCGTACTACCGGCTGCACGGATTCCTCACCGCCACCGCCGCGACGCCGGTCGTCAACACGAACGCCGCCACCGGCGCGATGACGATCGACTTTCCGATCACCGAAGGACCGGAGACGATGGTGGCGTCGGTCGCGATCGAAGGAAACGAACAGGTCGCGACGAAGGATCTTCCGAAGCCGGCGCTCAAAGTCGGCGCGGCGCTGAATCCGACGCTCGAACGCGACGACGTCATCGCGCTGCAGACCTACTACTCCGATCGCGGCAACGCCGAAGTTCAGGTGCATGTGCGCGAGGAAGTCAGCACCGACAAAACGATGGCGAAGGTCGTCTACACGATCGCCGAGGGGCCGAAGATCGCCCTCGGCAATGTCATCGTGCGCGGCAACACATACACGCAGACGAACGTCGTCGCGCGCACGGCGGCTCTCGAAAAAGGGCAGCCCTTCAGCTACACGTCCATCCTCGAAGCGCAGCAGCGGCTGTATCGCCTCGGCATCTTCCAGCGCGTCGACATTCAGCCGGCGCAAGCCGAAACCGGTGTGGCCACGCGCGACGTCACCATCTCCATCGCCGAGGGGAAAGACCTCACGGTTGCCGGAGCCCTCGGCGGCACGGCGCCGTTCGCCAGCAACACCGGAGTCAACCGCGTTTCGCCGCTCGTCTCGGCATCGATCGCACATCGCAATCTTTTCGGCACCGGCCGCTACCTCGGTCTGGAGCTGATCTACGCGCGGCCGAACCGGCAGGACGTCTTCCTCACCTACCGCGAGCCGTTCATCGGCAGGTTCGATCTGCCGATTCAGGTGACCGCCTTCCAGAGCGACGACTTCCGCCCGCACACGCACATCGTGCAGCGCGGCGGATTCATCGAGGCCACGCGCGTCGCACGCTTTCAGACGCGCTGGTCACTGCGCTACGAGTACCGAATCGCCAAGTGCAAGTCCGGCGATCTTTGCGCGCTCGCACAAAACGTGCTGCTCCCCGGTCTCGATCGCAACGCAACGAACGTTTCGATCTCCAGCCTGACGCCGACATTTTTCTGGGACAAGCGCGACGACGCGATCAATCCGCACCGCGGCTTCTTCACGACCGCGTCGGCCGAGTACGCGTTCCCGCTCATCGCCGCAAACGCGCGATTCCTGAAGGAGTTCACGCAGACGTCGTGGTACCTGCCGGTCAGCGAACGAAGCACGTTCGCCGTGTCGGGACGCGTAGGCCTCATTCAGGACCTCGGCGCCGGAACGACGATCGATCCCGAAACAGGCTTGGTCATTCCGACGAGCGGCGTCCCGCTGTCCGAGCGTTTCACAGGCGGCGGCGACACGTCCCACCGCGCCTATCCGCTCGACCTCCTCGGCACGGCCTGTCCGACGCAGGAGTCCATCGATGAAGGCTGCCGTCCAACACTCATCGATATCCTCGATTCGACCGGCAAACACACCACCGCGCCGCTCGGCGGACGTTCCCTCTTCATCTTCAACGCCGAGTACCGCTTCCCGATCGCCGGCCCGATCGGCGCCCAACTTTTCGTCGACGCCGGCAACACCTTCGCCGACGGCATCCGCTTCGGCGACCTCAAATACGGCCTCGGCACCGGCCTCCGCTACCTCTCGCCCGTAGGCCCGATCCGCTTCGACTTCGGCTACAAACTCCACCGCCAGATCCTGCGCTTCGACGAGCAAGGAAAAGCCGTTTACGAGCGGCCCTACGCGTACTTCATCACGCTGGGCTACGCGTTCTAGGAGGACGGTTTGAACCAAATCAAATCCGAGCGCGCCGCACTTCGTCGATCACGCGCGCGACGACTTCCTCCGCTGCCCCGAGTTGCTTCGCGCGATCTTTGCGGAAACTCCACTCGACTTGCCCATTCGCCAGGCTCTTCGCGCCGATGCCGATGCGGAGCGGGAATCCGATCAGATCGGCGTCCTTGAACTTCACGCCGGGACGTTCATCGCGGTCGTCAAGAATCGCGTCGATGCCTGCGTCGCGGAGTTGACGATAGATGTCATCCGCCGCCGCGCGCACGTTGTCTTCCTTACCGATCTGCGTGATGACCACTTCGAACGGCGCGATCGGCATCGGCCAGATGATGCCGTCGTCGTCGTGGCTCTGCTCGACTGCCGCCGCGACCGTGCGGCCGATACCGAGACCGTAGCAGCCCATGATCATCGGCTCGCGCGCGCCCTTCTCGTCGAGGAACGTGCAGTTCATCGCCGCCGAGTACTTCGTGCCGAGTTTGAACACGTGGCCGACTTCGATGCCGCGATGAATTTCGAGCGGCGTCGAACAGCGCGGACACGGATCGCCCGCGAAGACGGTCGTGAAATCGCCGTACTCCGGTTCCTTGAAATCGCGGCCGGGATTCGCGCCGGTGTAATGCGTGTCGGTCTGGTTCGCACCGACGACCCAGTTCGGCAGACCTTTCAGCGACGCATCCGCGAGCACGCGCGGCGCCTTCGTGCCGACCGGACCGCAATAGCCGATCGGGCCACCAGTCGCCGACTCGAAACGCGCGTCCGGCATCATCTCCAGGAACTCCGCGCCGAGGAAGTTCTTGATCTTGATCTCGTTGCCTTCGCGGTCGCCGCGGACGAGAACCATCACGCAGCCTTTGTTCGTATCGAAGACGAGGGTCTTCACGAGCTGCGAAGTCGGCTTGCCGAGGAACTTGCCGACGTCGTCGATCGACTGCGTGCCCGGAGTGTGAATCGGCGCCAGCTCCTCGATCTCCGAGGCGGCCGGTTCGCTGAAAAACTTCGACGTCGCCTTCTCCACATTCGCGCCGTAGCTGCAGCTCGGACACGACACGACCGCGTCCTCGCCCGACTGCGCGAGCACCATGAACTCGTGCGATGCGGATCCGCCGATGTTGCCGGTATCGGCATCGACGGCAACGTGATCGAGCCCGCAACGGTTGAAGATCGCGCCGTACGCGACGCGCATTTTTTCGTAGATCTCGTCAAGCGATTCGCGATTCGCGTGAAACGAATACGCATCCTTCATCACGAATTCGCGCCCGCGCATGAGGCCGAAACGCGGCCGCACTTCGTCGCGGAACTTCGTCTGGATCTGGTACAGATTTACTGGCAACGATCGGTACGAATTGATCGCATCGCGCACCGTGTCGGTGATGACTTCCTCCGCCGTCGGCGCGTAGCAGAACTCGCGGCCGTGGCGGTCTTTGACGCGCAGCAACTCCTTGCCGTAGACGCTCCAGCGTTTCGATTCGATCCAGAGTTCCGACGGCTGGATGGTCGGCATCGTCAGCTCGATCGCGCCGGCGCGCCCCATCTCCTCGCGCACGATCGCTTCGAGTTTCTGCATGGAGCGCAGGCCGAGCGGCAGGTAGGTGTAGATGCCGGCCGCGACTTTGCGAATCATGGCGGCGCGCATCATCAGCTTCTGGCTGATGACGTCGGCGTCCGCGGGAACTTCCCGCAACGTGTTGATGAAGTATTGGCTCCAACGCATGGGGCGGGGATTGTAGCGGAGTTATGTTTTACTTTCCGCCGATGGCCGGGATCCTCAAATTCGACCGCACGCCGGTCGCGCGCCTCGTCTCGTGCGCGGCGTCGTTCGCGTCTGCGGCGCTCGTATTCGACTACCTGTCGAAGGGCGAAAAAGAAATCGAGACGTTCCCGTTGATTGCTCTCATCATGCTCTTCCTCGGCACACTCGCCGCGGCTGTGGTCCAGTACGGCGATCACATCTACCTCAGCGATGAAGGCGTGATGTACGAGAACTGGGTGCTGAAAAAGTTCGGGCGGCGCGGCCGGTGGATGCGGTGGGAGGATGTGATCGAGGTGCGCGAGATTAAGCGCAAAGTGCTGATCCTTTTCTCGCGCGACGGCCGCCGCATGCTGGTCGACGCCATCCTTGGCTACCCGATTGCTAGAAACGAGATCCTCAGGCGCGCTCCGCAGGCCATTTTCTCGGGAACGCTCGCCTCTGAAGATTCGTGAAGAAGCGCGTAGCCGTTCCACTCATCGGCGTTGCCGCCGTCGTTCTCCTCGCGGCCGTTATCGCCGTCATCGCCTTGCGCCAGCGTGCGCCGCGGCATCGCGTCTTTCGCGCGGCGCCGGCGGAGACGCGTCCAAAGCCGCCCTCCGCGGAACTGCGTCCGCCGAATGAATGGAGCGAGCAGTTTCGTGAATTGGAAGCGAGTGGACGCTGGTCGGAGCTCGAGGAGCTCCTCGACCGGATCGCGAAGACGAATGCGAACGAGTACAGCCAATGGTCGCTCCCATATCTGCACGCGCGAGCGCTGATTGAGAACAATGAGCCCGCCGATGCCGCCGCAAAACTGGCGCCGTTCCTGGCCGCCGGAAATCCGTTTCGCGATCTCGCGCTCTATCACCAGGCAGAAATTGACGACGCGCGCGGAAATCACGCGGACGCCAGCCGTAATCGACAGGCGCTGATCTTCGCCGCGCCGTCGTCGCTGTATCGCGATCAGGCCATTGACGACGAAAGCGAGCACTTGTCTGGTGGTGCTCCAAAACCGCTGATCGATTTCGCCGCAAAACTCTTCCCGACCGCGAGCACGTCACGCCGCCGCGATCTTTCCGCGCGCATCGTCGAGTCGACGCTTCGCGCCGGCGACGCCAACGGCGCGCTCGCCCGCGGTATCCCGCTCCTGCAAAGCGGAACGGTCGACGACGCCTCCGACCGCGCCAGCCGCGCGCTCGATCAGCCGTCGCTGGTCGCGCGCATGAACGGACCGCAACTGCTGCTGATGGGCGAGTCGATGCAGAACCATCGTCACTTCGACCGCGCCGTCGCACTCCTTTCCGCCGCGTTGCGCGCGATGCCGCAGCGCCGCGAGGATCTGACCTTCGCGATCGGCCGCTCGTACTTTGGCAACGAGCAGTTCGCGGAGTCGCAGAAGACGTATCTGCGCGGCGCGGCCTCGACAGCCGTTCCGAAATGGAAGGCCACATTCCTCTGGCACGCCGCGCGCGCCGCGCAACTCCAGGGCGACGACCGCGCCGCCGAGGCGCTGATGACACAAGTGTTGGCGCTGCCCGGCCGCTTCGACGCGACCGGCCCTGCCGTCACGCAACGAATTCGCACGCGGCTCAAGCAGCGCCGTTTCGCTGAAGCCGCCGCCGATCTGGCGTTCGTGCGCAAGAACTGGCCGCAGCATCACACGCTCGTCGAAGCCTCATTCGCCTACGCCCTCGGCATGCTCGGAGCGGGGAACAACGGCGCGGCGGTCGTGACGCTGAATGCGATCCCGCGCAATCTGCTCGACAAATTCGAACCGTACGAGATCGACTACTGGCGGGCTCGCGCGCTCGAATCGTCGAATCCGCCCGCCGCATTCGCCGCGTACCTCAACGTGCTGCGCGCAACGCAGCCAACGCACTTTGCCTACTTCGCGCGGCAACGCCTCGACGCGCCGTCGATGCAGCCGAAGTTGCAGCAGGCATTGGCCACTCGCGATGCCGAGGCCGCGCGGCTCGTCGCGGCAGGAAACTGGCTCGTCGCGAAGCAGGTCGCGACCGATCGCATCCTGCTCTCATCGAGCAATCACGTGGCCGAGTTGAAACAGCTGACCGGCATTTACGCGCACCTGCCGGAGTACGCGAACATCCTCAATCTGCAGCCCGAGGCTTTCCCGCGATTTCCGCTTGCGACCGCGGATCGCGCATCACTGCTGATGGCCATGGGTTTGTACGACGAAGCTGCGGACGACATCATTCATCGCTATCCGCTGCACCCGTTGAAATCGGCGCTGACACAATCGGTGGCGCTGAATCGCGGCAACGCATCGAAGGAATCGATCTTCGCCATCGAAGTGCTGATGAATTCCGTCCCGCGCGATTACGTCCCGGAGCTGCTGCCCCTCGCAGTCCGCCAGCTCCTCTACCCGCGCTATTTCTACGACTACATCAGCGAGGACGCGAAGAGTTTCGGCGCCGATCCGACGCTGGTCCTGGCGATCATGCGCGAGGAGTCGCGCTTCAACCCGCGCGCGAAATCCGAAGCCGCCGCACGCGGCCTGCTGCAGTTCATCATCACAACCGCGCGCCAGATCGGCCGCGACGTGGGCCTAGTCGACGTCGCCCCCGAGGACCTCTACGACCCGCGCGTGATCATCCGCCTCGGCGCGAAGTACATCAGCACACTCTCGAAGGATTTCGCGAACGATCATTACAACGTTGCCGCCTCCTACAACGCCGGGCCCAAACAAACCGCGCTCTGGTCCCGCCTCGCCCCCGCGGCGGGCGATGACTACTTCCTCTCCGCCATCAACTTCGACGAAACGAAGCAGTACGTGCGCAAGGTGATGAACAGCTACAAGCGGTATGAGGAGATTTACGGAAATGGCGTACCGAGCGGAGGGATACGACCGGAGCCGTAGGCGCTAGGCGCCGAGTGACGGGATGTGCTGCTGAGCGGCTTTGTTCGCCGCGTAAAACAGATCCGCAAATGGTTTCGTGTCGAAAAGATCCAACGAGTAGTTCCGTTTGATGCCTCGGGCGACGATTTCGACCTCACTGTAAATAGCCATTAGGTTTACAAATGTCGGCTGGTTTGCACGGCGACCGAAGGCGTTCATGAGCGCCCGCATAACGCTTTCGGGCGAGCGATCATGGATTCGTGGCCGAATTCCGCCAAGATCGCTCAAGGCCTTGTCCAGGCGATAGGGCACCGTATCGAATACAAACCATTCGTGGTTCGCTCCCGTTGCCCGGCTGATTGCGACAGCGAGCCCCAATTCGAACGCCATATTCAGTCGTGGAGTTCGTGGCGATTTGTTGTCAAGCGACATCCACGATAGGTCATGGAACGAGTACTGGGCTGACGAAATGAGCTCGTAGATGCGATCAAGCTGAAAACGGCTCGATGGGTCCCGCACCGCCGCCGTGGGCACCAGGCCGTACCCCGCGCTGCCCGCGATGAATGCGAGGTAGACGCGCTCGTAGCGTTTCGAATATGGAACGTTGATGAAAGCGAGCGGCGGCTCGGGATTCGTCGTAGCCACCGCTGTCCGGCCTCATTTCTTCGCGCGCGAACTTCTACTGCCGTTGGCCGATTTGCGGTTGCCATTCCGCGATGTCGATTTCTTCCGCGCTGCCGTCTTTGCCATGGACCTACGAACTTCGTTAATCATCTCGTCCAGCTCGGCAACGCGTTTCGCAGGAATCTTGTAATACGCCGCCACCTCCTGGGGAGTGGGGAAGGGAGTGGTGATGATGACTTTGCCGGACATGATCGTGGCTATTCTAACGCCCGCATCGGATGGAGCGTTCCCGGAGGAGGTACAACTCGCCGTTTTCGCGGAGGCTCTCTATATGCATCTCGATCGCCACGCGAATGAGCTCCATCGCCTCGTCTCGTGACTCACCCACGGCAACGCAGCCCGGCAGATCGGGCACGTACGCGCCGAACGACGCATTGCCTTCCTCGATAATGACTTCGTAATCTATTGCGCTCATCCGATCACCTTCTCGTAAAACTCACGATACCTCGGCACCACTCCGTTCACATTGAACTTGCCTTCGGCGAGGTCCCGGCCGTTGCGGCCGAGACGGCGTTGGAGGTCGGGGTGGGAAAGGATTTCGATGGCGCGGGCGGCCATTGACTCGACGTCGCCGACGGGAAGCAGGTAGCCGGTTTCGCCTTCGATGACGACTTCCGGAAGTCCGCCCGCGCGGCTGCCGATGACCGGAACCTCGGACGCCATCGCTTCGAGGGCGGCCATACCGAAGGATTCGGCTTCGGATGGGAGAAGGAAAACGTCCGCGGCGCCGACCACTTCTTCGAGATTCGGTACGTTGCCGAGGAAAAAGACCTGCTCGCGGAGGTGATGGTCGCGGCAGAAAGCTTCGGCGACGGAGCGGTCGGGGCCGTCGCCGATCATGACGAGGCGGCTCGGGATCGTGCGCGAAACTCGTTCGAAGACGGCCAGGACATCCATGATCCGTTTCACCGGACGGAAGTTGGAGACATGGCAGAGCAACTTTTCGCCGGACGATGCGAAAAGACCCGACAATGCGCCGGCGTGTTTGCGAAACCGCGCGGGGTCGACGAAGTTGGGGATGACATCGATCTCTTTTTTCGTCGCGAAGTTCCTGGCGGTTTCGTCGCGCAGCCACTGCGAGACCGCGGTTACACCGTTCGACACTTCGATCCCGAAACGCGTGATCGGCAGGTAACTGGGATCGCGGCCGACGAGCGTAATGTCGGTGCCGTGCAGCGTGGTGATGAACGGCAGGTTGTTGCGCGACGACACGATCTCGCGCGCCAGGTGCGCGCTGATCGCGTGCGGAATCGCGTAGTGCACGTGCAGGATGTCGAGCTTCTCGTACTCCGCGACCTCGGCCATCTTCGTCGCCAGCGCCAGCGTGTACGGCGGATACGGATCGAAGAGCGGATAGGGCGTGACGGTGACCTCGTGAAATCGCACGCGCTCGTGCAGCACGTTCAGCCGCGACGGCATCGCGTAGCTGATGAAGTGGACATCGTCACCGCCGCGGGCGAGCGCGAGGCCAAGCTCCGTGGCCACGACGCCCGATCCGCCGAAGGTCGGATAGCAGGTGATGCCGATTTTCACAGCTCTCTCCCGGCGTACGCGGCGATCACGTCGTCGACTTTCGGCGGCTGTTTGGTCATGAAGGCCTCGCCGTATTCGACGCCGATCAGCGCGCCGAAGTGGCGGCCGCGCGCTTCGATCATCTCCAGGAACTTCTTGTCGGCGATAAACGACGGCGGCTCTTTCGATTTCGGATTGTAGAACTGCGACTTGAACGCAGCGATGGCGCGTTGTTTCGTTTTCCATGTCTTCGTCACGTCGACGACGAAGCTCGGCGTGACGAGGTAGTTCTGCGGGTAGTAAATCGTCACCTGCGGGCGATGGTGCGGCAGTCCGGTCTCCAGCGCCCGCAGACCGGCGTACCACGACGCCTCGGTGACGATGCGGCCGGTGCGAATGTGATCGGGATGCCGGTCGTCAGGCCACATCGTGAAGACGACCTTCGGCTTGCAGGTGCGGACGATCTCGATGATCTGCAGTTCCTCGTCGCGGCCGGTGCGGATGTTGCCGTCGCCGAAGTCGAGTTGCTCGCGAAAGCGCGCGCCGAGGATGCGCATGGCGTTGAGGGCTTCGCGGCGGCGGATTTTCGGCGTGCCGCGCGTGCCCAATTCGCCGCGTGTCAGTTCGATGATGCCGACACGCAGTCCATCGGCCACCGACTTCGCAATCGTTCCACCGCACGACAGTTCGATGTCGTCCGGATGCGCGCCGAAGAAGATGATGTCGACCGGTTCCAACGCTTCGATCACAGGCTCACCACCTTACACATATCGTCATCCTGCGCGGCTTCCTCGATCATTCGATCGATCATGTGCGAGCCGTATTGCTGCCAGTAGCCGAACCAGCCCGTAACGCGATCCTGCTGCGCGCCATCGGGGACGACCGTCCCTACCGGCGCCCCGACGGCCGCCTACCAGCTCGCGCGGTACAGCCCTTGGCCGGTGCCGATCCGGGAACAGAGGCGGGCGCCCCGACGCTTGCGGGAGCTGCTTGGGGCACTGGGAGGGAGGCAAGGGTCTTGACAACGCCATTGTCAGACCTTAGGGTAACCGCACGTTCCTAACTCACCTCAGGGAAGGAAGCTCGACCATGGGCAAAATAACCCGATACAACACATAAGGACGAATGCAGAAACCCGCCATCGCAGACCAGGGTG